>Ga0187778_10000427_pt1 | contig 29828 bp, 30 predicted proteins | sample 1015_Q2_SP5_20_M_FD_132418 | JGI IMG/M metagenome (GOLD analysis project Ga0187778, IMG submission 132418) | Tropical peat soil microbial communities from peatlands in Department of Meta, Colombia - 1015_Q2_SP5_20_MG | ecosystem: Environmental > Terrestrial > Soil > Wetlands > Peat | place... | reverse complement strand
TGATTGGCGGAGATTCCTTTTTTCGATTCGGTAATCAGAGCAATGGCGAGAAACCATTTGCTCAGCGGCAGGTGGGTGTCGTGGTAGACGGTGCCGTCAGTGGCGGTGAATTGTTTTCTACAGTCGTTGCACTGGTAGAGTTCGCGGTCGGGAGAACGCTTGTTGGTTTTCTTGTTGAGCTTCCCTTTTGCCGTGATCCGAGTTATCCGCTGCGATTCACAGGCTAGGCACTTGACTCCCTCCGGCCAGCGCATATGCTCTAGGAAGGCGAGGCACTTTGCTTCGGTGTTGAGTTCCTTGTAAACGTCTAAGAGATTCATGGTTCCGACCTCTCGGCAAAACCATCATCTCAGAAATGCCGTGATGTGTCAAGTGCATAATCATCCGATATCGCCTTCCATGAGAAGGCCGATCGGAGTCAAGTGGGTTGGTCTTGTTTTTTGTTGGACAAGGTTTTCTCTCCTGCCGAGTCATTACACTGCCGCCATCCTTCCATCCGCACTCTCAATGAGCGATTTCGCTCGGTGCAAGTTGAGTGTTCTCGTTTCAGCCGGTGCTGCCACCTGATTGTCGACCTGCGCTTCTCTCTCAATGATAGAAGTTGGGCCAGGCGATAGACGCAGTCACCGGAACTCGGCGTGGATGTTCTTATCCTCCCAAGAAGCTCTTTTAAGCTGCTGCCCGTAATGCTGCTCGATTGCTGTTGTGCAACGGCTCGTATACTTCGCCACTCACCCATAGATGATGTAGCAGCACGGCCAGCTTTCGTGCGGTGGCGATGATCGCTCGCTTTTTCGCGTTTCTCCCACCGCGCTCGGCCAGCTTCAGACCCCAACGTCTCAGATCACAATCCACACCAAACGGTCCCAGGATGTGCTGCGCCCCTTGTACCAGCAAGGTTCGCAGATACGGGTCGCCTTCCTTACTGATATGCATCTGGGGTTCGCTTTGCCCGGAGTTTCTTCGTCCCGGCTGCAGCCCCAGATAGCAGCCCACGTCGCGGCTCTTGCCGAAACGATGCGCATCTTCCAGCGTCAACAAGAAGGTCATCGCGATCAGCGTGCCCACCCCCTTAATCTGCTTCAGCAGCGCCACTTCTGGATAACTGGTCTGCGCCAACTTTTCGATCCGCTCGTTGTACTCGCCGATCTGCTCACTCAACAGCTGAAGTGCGGCCAGCAGTGGCTGCAGCGCGGTCTGCAGTTCCGGGCTCAGCCCCTCAGCTTTTTCCGGATTCATATTTCGCACATTGCAGCTGCGCAAGCGCTCGCCATAGCTCTTGGCCAACCCTCGTGCCGTGTTCACCAGCGCGGTGCGTGCTCGCACCAGTCCGGCTCGTGCCCGGATGACCGTAAGATCGGCCTGCGCCTTAGCGCTGCGGTGCTTCACTGGACACAGCAACTGCGGATCGATCCTGGCCAGTCGTGCCAGCGTCTGGGCATCCAGTCGGTCATCTTTGCGGCGACTCTCCCCGATCAATCGCACCTTGCGGGCATGGGCCACGATCACTTCATGCCCCAGTTCGCTTAACTGCCGGCTCACCCACGGCGAATGCATCCCAGTCTCCAGCGCAACTCGGCTGCGCGGTATCGCTCCAAAAACTGCTTGCAGCACTTTTGCCGTAGTGGAGATCTTTTGCTCTACTACGATTCCCCCGCTTTCATCCACCACACAGTAGTAGCTGGAACGATCACCCAGATCCAGACCGATGGTCAGTCTCTGTTGCGAGAAATTCCCAATCTGTTCTGCCGCTGCGGTGCTAACCTTCTTCATTGCCGGTCTCCTTTATCTCTTGCGCTTCGAGCGCGTCGATAACTTGGGAGCGTATCGCATCCCGTTCGGAGACCGGCCTTCTCATCTCATCTGATTACATCAACTATGTGTACTATTCGTCAGCCAGAATTCATCTATCGAGATAGTCCAAGCAGTTCTCCAACTGGGCGCGCTCGGTTATTTATTGAAGTCCGATGGAACGGAGCTTCCGCTTGCTGTGGAGACAGTCCTCCAAGGCATGCAGTTTGTCAGTTCCAGTTTGAAGGGTCGTGATTCCAGCGTATTTATGGATGACTCATTCCGCGCTGAACTTCAATCCGACTAAACCGAGCCCTAGAGGGGTGCACTTTCAGATTACCCTATCTCCTATCCCCCTACGAGCTTGATGGGATAGGAGCTAGGGCACTCTGAAAGTGCACCCCTAAGCTAAAAAAACTGAGGAATGGTTCCGCTCACAGGGTCGACGCTAAAAAAACGCTGCGGCGTAGTCTCAGCGGGTATGAACGGCTGAGTGTTCGGCACAGATTCGTTGGAAAATGTCGTTACCGTGTTTGCCGTAAAAGCTGCCTAATGGATACGCGCAAAGAATATCTACGTCGTGCTCCTTAATTACATCATTCCAGAGTTGTTCCAGACGAACCGCAGCCTCTCCCTTACCTAGCGTCCACAGGGGTGGGTCACATTCTCCGCAGATTGCAACCCGGTTCGCAGACTTAGCCGCTGACGTAATGAGATGGCCCGCTGTTTCCAGGAATCGAGCCCGGTCAGGCAGGTCATTGACCATGAATGTCGACAGCGCGTCAGCAGCGTCCATGGCAATATATCTACCCCGCTCAATTGCACCTCCAACGTCCAAATCATGCATTTGCAATTTAGCGAGAAGGCCGTCCCGGTGTAACTTGGTTGCTACAACGATGGCTGCATTTCCGTCCTTGAGGGCCGCTCCGATAAACCGAGTAAAGGCACGTAACAGCGATGCGTCATCAGAATAGAACTGAGCTTCATGGCGACGAGTATATGATAGCGGCTTGAATGTAATAACCTTCGGACCGTAACTCTGCGGGTCGTCAGGATTACGTGCTAAACTGGCACTGACAAACTTCTTGCCTTGAAGAACCGCTTTTACAGCCGGGAAAAGTTCGCTTCCGGCATTGGACTTGACGACGTAGCCACCTGCACCAGTGTTCAAAGCTTCCGATGCGATGTCCGGTGAGCGATTTTCACTCACGAACAAGATTCTGGACTTGGGAGAAACCTCACGGATGCGCCGAGCTGCTTCGATTCCATTCAGTGTGGGAAGCCCAATGTCCAGCAGGATCAGGTCGGGTTGTAGTTGTTGCGCCATTCTAACGGCTGTTAATCCATCATCAACTTCGCCGATGACCTGCAATTCCTGGTGTTTCTGCAGCGTCGAGCAGACGAAACGACGCCAAGGCTCGTGATCATCTACTACAAGAACTCGTATTGGGGATCTAGGCAAAGAGCGAACTCATCCTGTAGTTTTAAAACCACAAAGTCATAGCCAAGTTGCTGGTACGCAGCTCTGGCGTGGCTAATTTAGCCTAATCGGCGTGAATCTGGAATGGCACATTCCGTGCCCACAGATGGCACTTGGGTGACAGATCAACAGCAAAGCTACCGGCTGCCTTTAGGCGACCCCTGTTAAGGATTCAGGCAAGTTAATGCTTCGTGGAAGGAGAAATCAATTCCGCAAAACATGAGATACTGATTTAATCTGACAGCACGTTTTACCCGCAGATCGAAATCCGTCAAGGCAGCAGCAAGGAATCTCAGCCAACCGCAAGACTACCCGTTATGAAGGACTAGTGTCGTTGCTCGAGAGCAACGAAGGACCTGAGCATATTCGGTCCGGCCAAATAAGTGTGTCCCCGGGCGATTGCACTCAAAACGCTGCGAAAGCATGATGAGTGCTATTCGAGATCCTGTTGGCTAGTATGAAGAGGAATGAGGAACCCTGCCATTCCAGCACCTGCTCTTAGTACTTTTGGGAAGTTCTTTTTTTCTAAGCACCGTCTGGGCGAATTCGACAAAAGCGTAGCGCCTCAGGATTTCATTGGACGGTGATACGTCGCTTAGCAATCAAGAATTCTACACAGTTGGCAACAAGGATGTAGTCAGGCCGCGTCAACCTCTCTCCTCACTTCGATGCGAGCGATCGCTTCATTGATTTGCCTGAGAGCGTGGGGATCAAAGAGTTTCGGGTGTGCAGTCATTTCCTCGCGCATCTGGTGCAGCATTATGAGTGCGTATTCCGTTTCATCGGCAAGGCGATCCATGATCTACCTTCCCCAATACCTTTTCTTGTGGTTTAACGCCCCTGTTGCGCGGCTGCTACAAGAGTTGTGCAACCCGCCGTTGAGGTGAATGTAGATTAATGCGATAGGGTGTTGAAACTGCTAGATAGGACAGGAAACAGACTCAATTCTTGACGCAAGCATACTGCCTAATCACATAGTCTTGAGTTTGGGTTACAACAAAATTAAGTAGCGGTTATGTGGTTTCGGATAGCGTATCGCACCAGGTCGGTATTCGTGGTTGCGCCAAGTACCTGCATGATCCGATACTTATGGAAAGCCACAGTTCTGGGAGTCATCCCAAGGATCGTGGCGATTTCCTTCATGACCTTTCCTTCAGCGAGCAGCTGTAGCACTTCCCGCTGGCGTTCGGTCAAGCGATCGGCTTCTTCAACACTTTTCTTCCCCTCCCAGCGCAAGTAGTCGACCTTTTCCCTCAGGCTGGCAGACAAATACTTCTTCCCTTTTAAAACTTCACGAACTGCAATCACCAGTTCGGAGGCAGCACAAGTCTTTAGCAGATACCCGGAAGCACCCCGACGAAAGGCTTCCAATGCTAACTCCGGGTCGGTATTCATAGTGAGATAGAGGAGTTTAACTTCGTGCAGATTTTGTTTCACCTGTTTGCCTGCATCTAGGCCATTGAGCAAGGGCATAGCAATATCAACAACGATGACATCTGGTGTCACCTTGTTTGCGGCCTCGACTAGTTCGTGCCCATTGGTCACGATGCCTACCACATTAAATTCTGCCGCCAGAAGATTCTTGCAGAGTTCTCCTACCAAGCTGTGGTCATCGGCAATTAAAATGCGAGAGCGATTGCTGGGCATAGTGTGCTCCTATTCAGCGGCTATTGTTTTTTTACGATTTATTCATCCGCTGTTCTCGGGGATTTTATGCTCTGAAAAGTTGTAATAATTTAGTGCAACTGGATAACCAATAGCGGCTTGGACTCTTAAATATCACTGAGCAATAGGGCCTTGCAAACCTCATCTGTAATTCTCCGTTTAATCATAATTTCAAGATTCAGAAAAATGGAGGAGGCGGTGAAACCTTAACAGCAGCTCCTTAGTAAATCATACAGGTGTCCTTATGCATAATTACTAGTGCCAAGTACCTATGAACTGCAACGAACTCGAGTCGAAGAGTATCAAGACAACTTGGCAACACTTACAAAAACCCGCACGCGATCTTAGGTCGTTGTCGGTTACTCGGTAAGTCACTAAGCATGACGCTGTTGCCATTAGACATTTGCCCGTGATTGAATCAGCGGCTGAACGGATAGCCGATAAGGCCGCTGCTTTCTATTGCAGTTGAAAAAACCCCGATCAAGAAATTGGCCAAGTTCACAAGTTAAGGATTGCTCGGTTCAGATTTGGGATCATCAGACCTGGACCCCGATTTGTTCCATGCCATCAGCAGAGCAAGCCCGACCGCGAGCGCGATAACGACCATTCCCGCCATTATTTCCCACGCGCTTCCCAATTCTTGGTGTGAGATTGGGTAGGGTGCTGGTCTTGGAACACTCGGCACCATCGGCCCTGCCATGTAATGCTTCCTTCGGCGTGCGTTCCGTTCCTCGCGATGTTCACATTCCCATTGGCGTTTACGTTTAGGGTCTTTATAGGGCATAAGCCGATTCTCCATATTCTGTTCGAAAATATGCATTACTCCTCTAGGGTCGAGGTTTTCAAACCAAGCCGAGTTTTCGCACAATCGTTCCGAGCCTCTTCTGGTTTCTTAAATGTGGTCGTGCACGACCCGTACGGGCTTTTATCAGCATTCTGCGGGACAATCCCGTCTTTTTATGAAGCATAGATAACCAAACCCGCTTCAGCGCCGGTCGCACTTTCGTCTCCCATTCGTCACGTCGCGGGTCGGGATATTCGGTGTAGACGTTTTGTGCCGAATGAACGAGACCCTGGTCTACTTCTTCTAGGCTGTTCGATTCTTTTCCAATGTATTTGACCTGATCGACCCTGATATGACGCCGCTGCAGCAGCCCGACCGTTTGCTTCCCACACGGTTGGCCATCGGAATCAGAGTATTTTGTTTCCGGATGGAACTCATATTCCGTAGCCACGTCATTGTAGGTTTTGACACGGACGGTACCTCGGCTGCCGTAAAGATCCGTGGTCGTAATGCGGTAGCGCTTTCCGGAGTACTGGTCCATCCAATCTCGCTGAAGCCATTTTTGTGGGTCTGACTCGTACGACCCGACCAAATGAAATTGCTCAGGGTCTGTACCGATCGGATGCCCGAGCGCTTTTACATGACACGACAACAGAAAATTGAATGGCTTGATCTGCTCGGGGTATGGCTTGTTCTTATTGAAACTTGCTAAAGACCGAATTGCGGCAGGGCTGCTGGCGGTGATTCGCCCGACCGCCGATATTTCTTCGAAACTGAACTTTTCTGTTGGTAAACCAAGAGCTCTAAGAATTATGCGCTGCCAGATTTGCGCGATCCATTCGCGATCTGCACTCTCCGGGTCGGTCGGATTCAAAAGATGTCCGAGGCCGTGTTCCGACCATCGGTTATCTTCATTATTCATGTCCTTCCGCAGCAAAATTGGAATCCCGTTTTCGTCGAACAAGAACAGGGCGTATCGCTTTGCGGAGATGGCAAGGCAGTAAAGTTGCCGCTGCTCTCCTGTATTTGGGTCGCGATTATCCTTTTCGATCTTGAGAATCGAACCCGGCACGGCATCCGGGGCGTAGATATTGAGGGCTGCGAACCGTTCTGATATTTGCTCAACATCCTTCCAGGACAGCGCTTTCACTCCGGGTCCGCCATCCTTTAGGCTGCACGACCCGCCGGGACACGGAATAAATCTTCCCTGCTTTGTAGCGACGATTGCCATTGAGTCGGTATCTTCCATGGCGTAGGTTCCACCAAGCTCACTGACACAATGCTCTAATAAGGACAGCATCAGACGCGCAGCCGCCGTTATCAGGGACGCGAATGCTGGAAAACAATACTCGCCCGCTACATCGGGGTGGGCAACGCGGCAGATGAATGGTTTTCGGTCGATGCCATAACACTTCACGTTGACCTTAGAATCGACCTCCTGGCGATTCATTTCGGCGTAGATTCCATAACTCGCGGCATTTGCCAGAACCTTCAGGGCTTTATCCAGTCGCTGTTTTTCAATTTCCGAAAGGTCGGATCGAAGTGGCAATCGTTTACGTTCTTCGATAACGACTTTGAAGAAATCTTGTCTTCTGGGGTCAATGTTTACCGCGCCACGGAGTTTGATCGTTTGAAGACCTGGCAATATGCCATGAGGTTCGATGCGAAACGCATCGAGAATCTTCAGAGTCCTGCCCGTTAGAAGCTTGGAAACGACCGCATCAGGAAGTGAAAACCATAGCGCCTGATTCGGGTCGTGCATCTCGGCGTAAAGATGATTTGAGGCTACCTGCCAATCATTCGTTTCTGCGCTGTACTTAACACGGGTCGGCAGAACGTCACCGTCCGGGATAATTTGGACAAACCCGGTCAGGTGTTTCCAGGTCTCCGGCTTAAACAGGTCGCCTGCGTTTACGCGGTCCAGAAATGTTTGAATCTGTTCCCGGCAGTGCTTCACAACTCTGATCTCACGAGCCGTAACAAAGCGCCACAGTCCCATGAGGCCGTTCAGTATGGGATACATAGAAAGAAAATCCGTGTAGACGACTGGAACCGGAACTTTCCGGATGTGTGCACTAGTTCTCCCTCCGAAAAACGCTGAAGCCGAATATCCCAGATATTGTTTGGGGAAACTTCGGCTGTCGCTCAAAAACCGGTGTAATTCCCATGGACCGCAAATACGCTTTACCGATTGAGGCCGGGGAATATGCCTTTGTAACTTGCAGGGTGATCGGATGTTTGTCGTATTCTTCGAGCAACTTAACGGCTAATTCCCAGGTAGCCAAAACATCCCGCCGGTTGTAATCGATGTATTCTTCCGTAACTATGCCGTGCCGAGCGACCGACTGTTTCCCGTGTTCTACGCTGAATGCTTCACAGGCAGATTCCAGCGAATGACTTTTGTCGGTCAGAGCATAGGCGAGGGTGTGAAGGTCTAGAAAGTGACCGCGAAACCTATATGCTCTCTCCGGTTTTCCGTCCGTAGACTCTTCCGGAATCAGGTCGGCTTTATCGGGTCTGTTCCGCCCGGTAAAGCTCTTCAGCGCACGTTTATTGTCGATTTGCTTAAGCGCTATTCGGGGCCGAAACCGGTTTGACCGCTCGCCACCGTCCTTATCCAGACGCGACCAAAAGCCCAATGAGAAACCGCCCGCAAATTGTCCCCGTGCATCCCTGACATCACAGGCAATCCGGGACAAGTCGAAAGGAAGATTGAATCCCACAAGCAGGCAGCGGCCTTTGTACACCGCCCGATAGAACTTCTCAAGGAACTGGCGAAGCATCAGCAAACGCAACTGCCGGACTCCTCCCTGGGCAGTTTCTGCCGGATGGGTCGCAACGTAGTTTTCGAGAACTTGGCGGTCTTCTTCCGGCAGATCATCACCACTGAACAACCCTTCCTCAAGGCACTGTCCGGCAACCATGAACCGGTAGCTTCCAAATGTCAGTCTCTGGGTTGCGTCAATTCGCGTTTCCGTATCAAAGACCAGCATTGCATCTGGAACACGCCAAGGTTTCCGTAAGCGAAGTACTGGTTCCGCATTTTCGGGTTGCGGGTAGATGCGAACCGCAATCGGTAACGATTTGATTTCAACATCCGGCATGGGTCTAACCTTTAGGTACAAATCGCTCCAATTCGGTGTTTTCCCACCATCTTGGCCCGAACTTCTGGATCAAGAACTCTTCTAACAATTCACAGAATTCAGCATGTGAGAGAAGGAGCGTCTCCATCAGGTACACATTGGTGTCCGCATATCCCCGGATGCACGCGGCACGGGCGAGCAGTGGACTGCGGTCGGGATTTTCTAAGGTTTCTGAGGGCCAATCGTACTGGGCAACGCTGAGTTCTGCACGATGATCGTTCACCGGGACCGGAATGGTTGTAAGGTTGTTCGCTTTCGCGGCTGGGTGATGCTTGTCCATGACAGAGTGGCCGTTTCGCTTTCGTTTACAGGTGGCACAGATAGTCGGATTGCTGCTTGGGATCAGTGCCTCTGGCCGCGCTTCACCGCAGGCACATTGCTTCTGACCAACGCAGCGCGCGGCAGTGACCCTGCGCTGATACATCGCGATGGGATCGCGCTGTCGCAGTTTCCTAGGCATTTTAAGCAGCCCTCGCATAGAGCGATTCGAATGACAGAACACCGGCGTTACCCAGGCGATTCAACTCTTCAAGATTCGTCAGCAACCGAATTCGTTTACCTTTTGCGTCGATGATGGTCTTGCCTTGAGATCTGTTAAGAGCCGAGGCATCGCCCCTTTCCAAATATCTATGCACGGCGTTCCAATGTTCTGCCACGAACGTAGCTTGCCGCGAATCACGGACTGCAATCTCGCGCTTGCCTTCCTCTGTAAGAACCAGAATGACCCGCAGCAGTCGGTCATTAGCTTTTGCCGCGTATTGACCGTTTGCTCGCTTCCGCAGAGCTGAGACGCCCAAGCGGACGACCTCACGCCGATCAAGACCAAATTCTTGCGATGCCTCGGTAAGCGAGACTCCGTCCGCTCTCATCTTCGAAATAACGTTAGTGACTCCGATCCAGCGGTCCTGCAATGGCTCGGGCATCACGAAGAACTGCTCGGCTGTTTTCGGGACTGCTCCCTGCTTTCTTCCAGCTTTGCGAGAGTGATACTTTTTGTTTGCTGGCTTCCGCGTGCGCTTCTTTTGGCGTTTCATGATGGGTTGCACCTCGGTGTACTTCGTGATGCTGCGAGCCATTGTGGGGACATAATAAACCACTATTATGTCCCCACACAAAGTGTAGCGCAAATCTGATCTGTCAACAATCATTCCCTACAATATTCCTGCAAACATATCATTTTGCGTTGGTTACAATGGGTCCAACAGGATAAGAATTTGAAACAGGGAAGCTGCGTATGGTAAGCTTCTGGTCGGGACATTATTATAATAACGTATGTCCCCAAAACGCGGCTATGACTAGAAAGATTACGAGGTCACCAAAAGCAGCACAACGCAATTCAGAGATCGTGTCCTGGATGCTTAAGGCCAAAGGTGTTCCGAAAGGGAAGATAAAGCTCCTGCTCGACTCGGCGGAGCAGATCCGACTGGCGTGGGACCGAGATGATCGCGGAACCAAGGGTTCTCCGCTGAATACCTTGTATCTGCTTTCGGAGCTTGAGGCCCGACTACTAAAGAAATGGCGATCCCGCAAGATTCGTTTTATTCCTTACCCAAAAGCGCCGACGCGACTGAGTGACATACTCCCAGAGAAAGTTGTCCGACAAGTGCATGAATACCTATACGAAGAGCCATTTCAGGACGCTCTCGACGAACTACACTCCGGCGATGCCGCTGATGCCGCGCGTGAGCGGATCAAGAACACACTTGAAACCGCCCTCGACGTTGGAGCGTACGGAGAGCAGGCACTTCCGGCTCCACGTGGGAACTGGCTCCACCGCCAGATGTTGGGAATCATTCGGGCAGCCGTTCCCGAAAGGGTCACGGATTCCGAAATGACCAAGCTGTTCGACTACTTGTGCCCGTGCGGTAGCGAGCACAACCGGGAGACTATGAAGAAGTTTCGATGGCGACACTCAGAGCGTAACGAATAGTCGATTCAGATGAATAACAATCAGATTTCAAACATCAAACCATGCCACGGAGTCCTGACCCTGTTCGGATATGGAATCCAAACCCGAGTTGACCGTGGTCACTTGCTCATCGAGGATGGGATCGGTTCTGACCGTCGCCGGGCAAGACTGCCACGTGTCGGACACGGCCTGAAACGGCTAGTTGTGATCGGCTCGGATGGAGTGGTCTCGCTCGGGGCGCTCCGTTGGCTCGCGGACCAGGATGCGGCATTTGTAATGCTGGACCGGGATGGTTCCGTGCTTGCCACAACTGGTCCGGTACGTCCCTCCGATGCCCGACTACGACGCGCTCAGGCGCTCGCGATCCAATCGGGCTCGGCTCTGGAGATTGCGCGTGAATTGATCGGTCGGAAGCTCGATGGTCAGGCTAACGTCGCACGGGAAAAACTGCTCGACACAACGACTGCTGATACCATTTCGCAATTCAGAGCAGAACTGGCCACTGCTGAAAGCGGAGCAACAATAAGGTTGCTCGAATCACAGGCAGGTCGTGCTTATTGGTCTGCCTGGCGAAATCTGACCATCAATTTTCCCAAGAGTGACCTCCGCCGTGTTCCAGATCACTGGCGAACGTTCGGCAGTCGTATATCTGTGCTAACTGGTTCACCCCGCCTTGCAGTAAATCCACCGAACGCAATATTGAATTATCTATACGCCGTTCTGGAAGCGGAAGCACGGCTCGCAGCCGCAGCCCTTGGGCTTGATCCCGGCCTCGGAGTATTGCACGCTGACGGGCCGGTGCGAGATAGCTTAGCGTGCGATCTTATGGAGCCTGTTCGCCCAGAAGTCGACGGCTATGTGCTGGACTGGATTCTGCACGAAACCTTCAGTCGAGATTGGTTTTTCGAACAACGCGACGGAAACTGTCGCCTCATGGGTCCCTTTGTTGCGCGTCTGTCTGAGACCGCACCGACATGGAGACGCACTATTGCGCCATTTGCCGAATTCGTAGCACGAAGGCTGTTCTCAACAATATCAAAGCCTAATCGCGACATTGGTCCTGCAACGCGTCTTACGCAAACCCATAAGCGCAGGGCTAAAGGCGTCGTTAGCGGTCCCAAAATCAACAATGCTCCGCGCCCCCAGACCGTTTGCCAAGGTTGCGGTAAATCCATCGTGCGTGGACGAAAGAATTGTGCCGACTGCGCAATTGCCGTGTCTCGCGAAAATCTTGTGGATGTGGCTCGTTCCGGGCGTGTAGTGGCCCAGAGCCAGGAAGCACAAACGCGCCGAGCGGAGACGCAGCGCAGACACGAAACAGGAAAACGAAAGTGGTCACGGGCAAGTCTGCCCACTTGGCTTAACGACGACACCTATGCCGAAAGAATTCAGCCTCGGCTCATGCGCGTCACGAACGGGACAATAGCATCAGCCCTCGAAGTGTCGATGCCCTACGCCGCTGACATCCGCACGGGCCGACGCCGACCGCATCCCAGGCACTGGCGAACGCTTGCGCGGCTCGTTGGCGTCCTGGGGATTGACTCAGGCGATCCAGACCAGTGAGTTGCCGAACTGGCATTCAGGCACATGCTGATTGGGCTTCATTCCGAGCACATTGATTTTGCCGCGCTGCGACCGAATCCACTTATGGAAGTCGCTCATTCACCTTGGCAAGAGGGCGAACAGCCGACGCAAGCTTGTGCAAACTGTGTTTGCAACAACTGACAAAGGCGTTACGTCTCCGCTGTTTTAAAACAGATTGGTTTTTCACATTTGGTGCCAATTCATCTCTACCTGAATCGGCATGTCATTCTTGACGCCAATGCCGAGCAGGGAAGGTGGCTCAATCTTGAAGTCGGACATCTTTGCCGGAATCGTACCCGACAGATGGACCATGTCTCCTTGCGCGGTACGCTGAAAGGGAATTTGTTTGTATTGGGCTGTCTGTCCCGCAAACTCAACATCTAGATCTGCATGGATGGTTACGGATTGCAGTTCGGATTCCATCAGGTGCGTGCGAACAGTCACCATTGGAAACTGCGCCCCGCGTGTAGCTTGAATCATGTGTAGGTCGCGATTGCTATCCCCGGAATCGAATGACTTCACCGGCACGGCAATTAGGAAATCGCATTGTCCATCCTTGCAGATGCCTTTCCCGCGTGCCGCATGGCTGACGCCCACCGTGTCATGCAGAGGATGCGACACGTGATAACTTAACGTGCTCTGCTCCAATAGCCACGGCGTGGAGCCTGCGGCGAAGACAGGAAGTGTCAGTAAAGAAACTACAGTCAATATTTTTCGCATCATTATTTATTAGAACTTGAATGCGACTGCCGCAAAGGCAGCACCGTATGCACCGGCGGTCACAATCGCCACGGGGCCATGCGCTTGGGCGATACCGTGAACTTTTTCTCCTTTACTCTTCTGATCGAACGCTATCGCCCCCAAGATGGGCGTCATAATCATTCCGGGGCCGTGAACCCATGCGAGCGCTTTGTGCACCCGAATCTGGCCACGCGTTTGTGTACCCGGTACTCTCGGTGCGCGGATCGCATAGTAAGCAGAGGTGAAATACAGGTCACCGGTTGCTGCTCCGAGTGCAGTGTGGATGTCGCGCGAAGTTTTGCTAGTACTCCGGCCACCTGCCCCGACCGAAGTCACGACGGTAGCTGCCATGGGAAACAAAGTGATAAATCCTAGCTTCTGATGAATTTTCAGCATGTGGGTACGCTTATCCAGCAAAGCCTGTTGCTTGGGATTCGGCTGAGTCTGATCCGGCGGGAAACCAAGATCGCTTAACGAAGGCTTGCTGCTCGACGGCGCGTTTGGTAGATTTTGCGGGCTTGCCTGATCTGGTTTTGTCTGATCCCGCTGTTGGGCTGGCTTATTGTCCTGAGTGCTTGGTCCGGCGCCAGGTGTTGTTGTTTGTGCGATTGACGAGTACGAAAGCGCAAATGTAAGAACTAGTGCGAGCACGCTGTAGTGAGTGGTCTTCATAGTCCTCTTCATCCTCGCCTCAAATTCGTCGAAAGGGGCCAACAGCGTAACTGAGGAGCTTTCCGAATACGATGCGGAATAGTACTGATTTAGCTGCCAGCGGATTAGTAGCCTTTTGTGGCTAATTGAACAAAATCTGTGGCAGCTTCGCTGAAATCCTTCGTGAGTAAGCCCGGATGGCGGTCAAGAAGATGTTTCGCGAAGATCACCGCCAATAGCTTAGTAGACGTAAAGTTTCCTTCTTCTGCGTGATATCTCGTACCGCAAACCGAGCATTGGAACATGAGTGGATTGAAGCTCGCACGGGAGGGGGATACGCATCCGTCAGTGATACTTCTCTTGCATCTTGTGAATGTATGCGCTGCTATTCAGGAAGTTTTTCATTGCGGCGCAAAGTCTTGGTTACCTCTGTTGCGTGCGCAGCCTTGGTGCCCAGAATGGCGAGGAAGTGTTGACGCAGTTCGGGTTGCTCGTGCAAGAGAGAAGCTAAGTCTTGAGGCGTCAGAAAACCCAGTTGCGAGTCCTCAGTCACGGTAGCGGTCATGCTGTAGTTAGCCCGACTTAGAGTCGCGGGAAGGCCGACCAGTGAGCCCGGCCCACAAGTATTGCCAAGCGCTGTTGAAGTGTCAACTCCGAAGTCGAGGCTAACCGTGCCTCGGATGACGAGAAACATGCCGAAGGCTTTTTCTCCGCGCCGGAACAGCACAGTTGATCTTCGTTTTCGGACTTTGTCGCAGCGCCGTTCAAGCGCCGTATATAGGTCTGGGTGGGCAATGTAGCAAGCCATCCTCCACCTCCCCCTACGGGCTATTTCGAACAAGCCTAGGATGGGCATTACATCGCCATATATGACCTGCATCACAAATCGTTGTGAGGAAGCAAACAATGAGAAACCAGCTAGTTCAGTGGAAGTTAGAGGCCGTAGAAATCGATTGGACACGACTGAGCTGTCGGCCAAAATTGGGAGGAAGTCATCGGATGCCGTAGCTGAGCTCAACCTCGATGCCCCATTCGGTGAGGCGCAGTTGCTTAACCAGTCGCTCAAACTCAGTGGGAGACGCCATAGCAGGCAACATAGGGTGCCCCCAATTTGGATTTCCGCGTCTACGCATAGCTCGGAAACTGCCTTGATGAGATCTTACTCTCGTTTAGCTATCTGGCAATGCAGAATAACCGTTTATAGAAAGGCAATCGTCGAAAGCGAATTAACGCGCTCCACAGAAGCTTGAAAGTGATCTTAGCTCCATGACGATTTGCTCAAGTCGGTCTCGCCTTTCCGTGTGAGCTTCTTTCACTTGGAGTGTGTGGCTGATGTGCAGATATTCTTGATTCAATCTGGAGATTTCAATCAACTCTGCTCTTAGTTTGGTGACACGTTCTCGGATTGTTTGTTCCGTCGCGTCCAACATGCCTCCAGTATAGGTCATCCCGATCACGACGAGATGGGTTTCGGGGGGGTAGAACACGAGTAAAGGAAAAAGCAATACAGCGGTGGTCCAAGCGGAGGAAATAATGTCACACAAAACCAAAACACTTTCTTCAATGCAGACGAGTCATCGAAGCCGAACACTCATTGAGCTAGCAGAGGGATTCTTGAGTGTAATTGATTCCATGACTTCCAGCCCCGCTTATGCGATTTGCTTGACGCGTTATCGCGCAGCAGAAGCACTTGCCCAGTTTGGGGCCTGGGCATTGACAGGGATGTCGAGACGCACTCCGCAGAGTTCACCGATAACGCTTCCTGCCCAACGATAAATGTTTTGTTCTTTTACCACCTTGCGCAGCCGCTGCATTCGGGCCGTGCGTTGTTCTAAGTCCATCTCGAGAGCAGCGCGGATAGCATCGGCGGTATGCTCGATGTCATACGGATTCACCAGCACGGCATCCAACAGTTCACGAGCGGCCCCCGTAAAGCGGCTTAGGATGAGGACCCCCTGCTCGTCGTGACGAGCGGCGATGAACTCTTTGGCAACCAAATTCATGCCATCATGCAAGGAGGTTACCAAGCACAGGTCGGCGGTTCGGTAATAGCGAGAGATTTCCTCATGGCTGCAATGTCTCTTCAGGAAAACGATGGGTTTCCACTTCTCCGTCTGGAAGCGCCAATTGATTCGCTCGCACTCGGCTTCTACATCGGCCAGCAAGTCATGGTAGCGCTTGATGTGGGTACGGCTGGGCGAGCCAATCTGCACAAAGGTAAATTTGCCTTGATAAATGGGATTTTTCTCCAACATCCGCTCTATGGCGAGGAAGCGTTCCAGTATGCCTTTCGTGTAGTCAACGCGATCCACACCAACCCCGAGAAACAAAGCTTCAACCCCTAATTCCCTTAGCAAGGAAGCCCGTTCCACGTAGGTAGAATCGTCCAACGTGACGCTTGGTGGATCGGGGAACTCGACGCTGATGGGAAAGGGTTTAACAATTGTGCGATGCCCCTCACGGTTCACCGCCGAGTGCTCCCAGTCAATGCGGGATTCTAGTGTGCGATCAACGGTCTCAAGGAAATTGGTGCAATGGGATTGGATGTGGAAGCCGATTAAGTCGGCACCCAGGAGCCCATCCAATAACTCACGCTGCCAAGGACAGATGCCAAAGCTCTCCGAACCGGGCCATGGAATGTGCCAAAAAATCGCGACACGTGCGTCCGGGCGTCGTTTCTTAATCAGGCGTGGCAACAAGGCAAAGTGGTAGTCCTGCAAGAGAAGCACTGGTTCTTCGGTGTCGCCGATCTCTTCCAGTACCGCTCCTGCAAACTTTATGTTCGCTTTCTGGTAGTGCTGCCAATCGGAGTCGCGAAAAATCGGTCGGGTGTGAGCGATATGGCAAAGCGGCCAGATGCCTTCGTTGGCGAAACCGTAATAATAGCCTTGCTCTTCCTCCTTTGTAAGCCAGACCCGTCGCAGCGTGTACTTCGGTTCTTCTGGGGGAACCCGCAGGCGGTCGTGCCCATCAACAGTCTCACGGTCGGCGTCACCGCTGCCGTGCGCCACCCACGTACCGTCACAAGCACACAATACTGGTTGCAGCGCGGTAACCAAGCCACTCGCGGGAACCACGATTTGTACCGATTTGCCCTCGTGAACGTGGCTGTAGGGCTCGCGGTTAGAAACAACGAAAAGCCGACTGTTGCCCAACTTGCTGCGAACATGTACGGACAATCGGTCCGCCGTCCAAGATGATTCTGCAGCTTCGCGTAACTGGGCTTCTCTGGCAGCCGCCAATCGCGCTGCGGTGAGGCTCTCTGCAATGCTCGTCATCTCTCTCGCCAGCGGCCTTAGCAGGTCCGACTCTGCGATAGCCGCCGCCGAGGCACCGATTTTGCCAGACCGCAGGGCTCGCATCCATTGTGCTGCCCGCGCAATGGGCCCGGCGAGACTCCACCGGACAATAAGGACGGTGATCAGCACAATCAGGAATACTTGCACCAGCACACGCCAAAAAGTATCGCGCCACACGCGAGCGATCTGCGCATCAATGTAGCTGGCATCATGAACAATCACCAGCTCACCGACAACTACGCCATCCCGATGCAGTGGCAAAACGTAAACGTGTAGCCGACCGGTAGAAGTGCGCACAAATTTACCCTGTTCTTGGTTCTGTGACATCGCCTGGACGACGATAGACGGTTGCAATTGCATCCGCTGGGCCAATCCTGTCGACTGGGCGATAGGTTGTAGTTTGGCGTCAAGGATGGCAACTCCTGCCAGACGCTCCCGGTTGCTGAACCGCTCAACAATTCCCTGGAGCTTCTTGATTGATCCGGTCTCCAGAAGAGGATCAATGTTCACTGCCAAGCTTTCGGCCAGCACGGCGGCCCTGCGCTCCAGATCCGCACGCAGACTACGCTTCTCCCCTTGCACTTGATAATAGGAGAACAACCAAGAGACCAGAGTGACTGCTAGGATCAGAGAAAGAATTAAGCGAAGACTCAGTAGTCGCATTTCGATAACTCCGACCCTCTTTACCTAAAGCGCCATCTCGCAAGTTAACCGCGTGGTCATTCTCATTCAGGAAAACCCACCTTTGCCTCGGTTGCTCCCGAGGCGAACGGTTTTAAATATGGATCCGCTTTGCGAGTGGCAACTCCCTCCTTTTACCACAGAACGTTCTCAAGAAATTCGAATCTTTATGGTTTTTCAGGCCGCCTGAGCGTAACCGCTGGCCGCAATGACCAGGAGAACCATTTCGTCGCGTGTAGCGATGTCAAACTCGGGCATCGAGCCAGCACGTTCCAGGCTATTGCGCACAGACTGGGTGGGATTGAACAACTTGAATCGAATGTCGCGATTGTAAGTCCATCGCTGCAAGAACACGAGCATACCTAGACCACCGCCTTCAATGGCGCTTACTTCCGAAAGATCAAGAACAATGATTCGAGCCTCTCGTTGCGATGTGATTGCCTCACGTAACTGGAAGGCCGCTTCACTACGCACGATTCTGCCTTCGCACTCCACCACGGCCAGGTCTCCCGTTTTATCGATATGTATACCCAGCATGATTTCCTCCAGTTTTCGCTCACTACTGGAGAGCAAGAGCCTTGCCGTCAGCCTACAGCCTGGATTTGTACAACTAAGCGGATGAACCTTCGGTGTAGGGGTGAATTTTTGGGAGGTGTTCGAGAAAATCTGTCCTACAGGAAATGCTGTATTTTCCAGACGAGTGCGGGGGCGCACGTTAAGTCAATGCCCTAGCAGCCGATTGCGTACTGGCTCAATCGGCGGCGAAACGGTGATAAGACTTCAGTGACTCTGGTACGCGACGTGCATAGTGCCTGAGCAGGCCACTTCGCCTAGGTGGGAGGCAGGATCATGACATATGTGATGACCAAACCTTGCCCGATCTGCTCACAACAACTGACTAAGAGAACGCCTACTGATACCGTGCGGTGCGCGTGCGGCAAACACGTGTGGCAGGGATAACAGTCTCACTCCACGATGTCATATGGAGGCAAAGCATTGAACCGGGGTCTATTGTGAAGCGGAGTTTATCGATAAATCTGAGCAAGATCGTGCTGAGCAGTGCTTTCTTGCTGATTATCGTGAGCTTGTTGTTTGTGCTGTTACGGGCGCTGCAATAGTCTCTGCGGCTCAGCGCTGCTGAATGCACTTCGCTTGTTACAGGAGGGCTTTAATGAAATCACGCTTCACCGATGAATCACTGAATTGGAGAAAGCTCTGCCGAGCCGCCGCACTGGAGCAAGATCCTGTCAAACTATTCCAAGTTGTCCAGAGGATTAATGCTCTTCTTAGGACGCACCTGCGCAGGCTACGCAGTTGCGCGGATATAAGACGGAATCACACTTCTCATACCTCTTCGAGGTTGGACCGGGCAGCATGAAAAGAGACCAAAATCTTGAAGTTCTTACCCCCGCGTCGATCCTTGTTTCTATCTCATGGTTCCAGTTTGGGCAAGACGGATCGTCTCGTGTTCCTGTGATTCAACCAATTGCGTACTTTGGCAAGTATAGTGCTCCATCGTACCTTGATTCGTGAGGAGGCTAATATGAAAAAAGCACTGCGAACCGCGGACCCATTGCTGTGGATACTGCTCTTGGTTTCTACTTTGCTTTCCACCCCCGCGCTGTACGCTGGAAACGATGTGATGGGTGAGATTGAATTTGAAGGAAAATCCCACGTCGAGAAGACTTCTGGGGTTTGGGTTGACGGGGAATATGTAGGCTACCTGAAAGAACTCAAGGGATCGAAGAAGGTTCTGCTTCTGCCGGGTGAACACCTAATTACTGTGCGCCAAGACGGCTACCAAGACTTCAACGAACAGGTTCTTGTTCAGCCAGGGCAGAAGCAAGTCTTGCGCGTGGCCATGGACAAAGCGCCAACGGGACCGCTTCCTTCTGTCACGGCTACAGTCAAGATTGCGGTCAACCCCACGCGGGCTGCGGTTTTCTTGGATGGGCTGTTTGTGGGACACGTGGGCGAATTTGAGGGCGTGGGCCGAGCGATGTTGGTCGCTCCGGGAAGCCATCAGATCAGGATTGCCCTTCCCGGCTACCAGACTTTTGAGACGGACATCAATCCGTCGCCCAACCAGAAGGTCGAGATTAAAACCGACTTGGTCAAGAGCAGCGCTCCTATGACTGAGCCTTTACTTGAGACGAAAGGGAGCAAGGTTACACATGCATCTGCTGCTCTTGGTGCAAACGCTCCGCAGCATTGAATTGCCATCGCGTGTCCGCATGAGCAGCCGCGAAGCCGACTAGCCCTCGCAACAGCGCGCCCAGACCAGGAGTGTAGCTTATTTTTTTCTCTCCTTAGAGTAATACCTGTTAATGGATGGCGGCGGGCGGGCCCCGCGTCCTCCAGGGGGTGCACTTTTGGACTGCCCTAGCTCCTATCCCCCTACGAGCTTGATACTTGCTGCTCGGGTCCCTAGACTGGAGCTGTTGGGAGGAGTTGACGCGATGTGGAATCCTGACGGGTACAAAGGAAATCAATGCTTATCTGCGGCGGCTTCCAATAGTTCAAGTACCCTGACTATCCCCAGCGTGTCCTGCGCGCAATAATCGAGCAGAGCTTTTCTGAGGCAGTTCTTCTCCCGCACAGTAGTCAGCGGATCGATAAACTTCTTCCACGCAATGCCCGCCATGAGGCCGTCGCCAATCTCCATGTCTTCATAGCTCATTTCAGGTACTAGAGCTGGAAGAACAGATTTCAGCGAAAATGAACCAGCAAAGTCGGGGTGATAGACATTACGGCGAATAACCGGCCATAAGTCCCAGAGCTTCGATTGAATCGCTATGATTTCCTTTTGATGCTCAGAAGTCCAGCGGATCAAATCGGTCAGTCGTCCCCGCTCGAAACTCTCATAGTAGACAATGATGGTCGCCGCCCCACGCGCGCCCAAACTGAAAACGAAGCTATAGAGGCCAACAGGTGCGAGCTGTTGGCCCTCGCGCACGGGTATCCAGGGGAGGAAAACGTGCGCTTGCTCGGATGCGATCACCGTATCGTTGACACATTCAAGGCGCGACTGGCACAACTGACAGTGACCCGCCGTCAGAATGAAAAAATTGGGTCAACGTAGGCGTTATCCGTTGACCCCTTCACGCTACACGTATCTAGGAGGAGTCAACTGTATCGTTGACCGACGCGGACACGAACTGGCAGATTTGACAGACCTAGATACCGCTCGCACCCCAGTCGCTCGTCCTGAGTCAGCATTGCCGGTGCCTTGCTCAGTTTTGGGAACAACAAATTTAGACCTCACGCTTCCCGATAGTTGAGAAGAATCGTCCCCATTAACGTAAAGCACAGCGGCCAGATCCATGACACGACGGCTTGGTCTCGCTTCGGCAGTCGGAACTGCAGCCAACGGGACCAACCGGTGAGAATCGCCAGCAACGCCAGAGGGATATGACTCATTTCAGCGAGGAGCTCTTCTTTGATGTTATTCAGCGAGTGAGTATGAGTCACCAGCAGCATCCCGCCTGCGACGCACACGGCAGGGAAAACCAGCGGTGCATACTTCCACTTTGAGGTCTGCAACTGCACACGCCACTCGAAGACGGCGAACGCGACCACCAGCAATACAGCCATTCTGTGCTGCAGAACTTCCGCTTCATCGAAGCTTTCCCAGAAACCATTTGGGCCGAGCGGCCAATTCTCCGGATCAGCGCGGAGGAAAATGAATGCCCCCATCAAGACAAACAACAATGGCCAATGTTTGGCTAAAGAAATGCACCCGGTTTGCGCCAGCACTGCTGCAATCCCGATTAACAACAACAACAATCCCATCCAATTGTGGTTGTATTCGGACCAGGCAATATCAGAAGGAGTATTCGGCGTGTGAATCTTCTCCCCGGGCACATAAGTTGCAGGCAAGGTTGCTGCGGCTTGCTTATCAAGTGGCCGGGTGGCGGGTGTCAGCTCGCTCACGGCCGGGGTACGGAGCCGCGGCCACCGCGGCGTGATTCGATCCAAGATCGTGGCCCCGTCCACTCGCTGTGCGCGCAAGTCGACTGCGGGTGGTTGCGTTGTCATCGACACCGCAATCAGAATGACCGCCATGGCGAGTCCGATCTCAGTCGCGACAAAATAGCGCAGACGGTTCGTGATGTCCCCTTTCCTATTCCGATTGACGATAGAGCGATTCACGGCGCCGAGAAGCAGCAGTACAGCGAACAATGCCGCTTTCGATGCCATCATGACTCCATAGGCGGTCCCGTAGAGGGCAAACAAAGAGTCGAAATAATACAGGCAAGTCCCGACACCCGTTGCCACTAGTACGCTGACGCAGGTCATGGCGACGGAAGAGAAGCGCCGCAGCATACGATGCTCGGCCTCAGGAGTCGGGTGAGCACGCAGAGAGAGGAGCAGGTAGGGCAATCCTCCGATCCAACAACCCACCGCAACCAGGTGCAGTGCCGTGAAGCTCATCAGTACGCCTCGCGACTCCAGACGGGACGCCGCATGACTGGTTGCCACCGTGGCGGCGATCACGCCGAGCGCGAGAAGGGAGAGAACCCATACGGAGTACTTCGCTTTATAGGGAACAAATACAATCAGCAGCCCGCAAACGATCGAGACAATGCCCGCCAGGAAGAAACTTGCTCCCGCAATTTCTTCCAGTTGGAATCTGGTTAGCTCGACGAGTAGCATCGCTTCGCATGTGATGTAGAGAGCTTGAATCACGATTAGAATGATCACGGCAATCCTGAGCATGCGTTCGCAACCGAGTTTAGCCTCCAAGGGATTCGCCTCTGCTCCTGACTGACCTAATACTAGGTAGGAGAACACTACGCCCCCCAGGACCAGCGACTGCAGCATAATCGTCGCCGCTCGGAATATAACCGAGAGGAAAGCGAACAAGTTGATGACCTGCATCTCTAGCTTTTTACGCTGAAGGGAATCTCACCCCTCGTAATGTGCCCGTCTACTGCCAACACCTGCCATCGCAGTGAATATGCCCCAACCTTCAGCCCTTCGACCACGGCTTGCAACGTGTCTGGGGAAGGCTGGGTAGCGGACAATAAGGTCGACGTCTTGTCAGGACCGACAAGTTCCATGCGCGAACGCTTAGCATCGATCCTCACATTGAAACGCAACCTGATCGGAGTTGAAGGACCTGCGACAGTTGAGTTGGCTGATAGAGACGCTTCGACGAGAATCGCGTGGGCATACGCGAGGTTGGAAGACAGAGCAAATGCCACAAGAAGCAATAATGCGAGTAACCGTCGACAGTTCTGTCCCACTGCGATGAGAACACTAAAAGAAAAAGGTCGAGCCGCGATTCTCACGTAATTTGTCCCCGAGGTTGATTAAATCAAGAAGAGGGCGCCGGCGTAACTGTAAGAATTGCTAGCAGCCGAAAAGGTGACTTCCTATGGATACAGACGCCGAGGGCAGATTGTACGAATGTGTCATGCCCCTTCCGACAAAAGCACATCCGGGCTGGCACGGCCCTCAAAAACACGCCCGCCGCAGAATGAAATCCTTGTTAGCGGGCATAGCCGTGAAAAGTTTAGTGATTCTGTGCGAGCACGACTTCCCCGGGCACCTGTCAATTCTGACAGTCGCGCGCAAATGAACACCGATGTGAGACTTTGGCGCGATGAATGCGAGCATCAAGCCGAAGGTCACTGTCGGAACTAAATGGAGCGGGACACTCACTGGGGCAGATGTATCTGAGTGTCCCGACAAGGATCCCTCGACTATTGTTCCCGCTGACAACTCGGGCAAGATGTGGGGCGTGATTGCCGCAGCGATGTTTTTGCAGGCGCTGATCTACTACTTCTTCTTCGTACGACGCTGAAAGGCGGACGACCTCGGGCTTAATTTCCGCTATTTTCGCTACCAAACAGCCTGTCTGCTCGCACCGAGGGCGAAAATTGGCCCGACTATCTAGTTCGGCTCGCGAACGGCAAAAATGCTGGTGCTTGAAGTTAAAGGGCAGGACAACCAAGAACAACAGACCAAACGGGACTGGAAAGCTATAATAGGGGCTTGCTGAGATTCTCTATTGTGCTACTTACGTCCCATGTTTTTGCGAAAATGCTGATCGGTGAAGAGAGTGCCGACCACTTCGCCATAAGAATTTTGCATCTCCGCTAGTCTCCAACGTAACAGTCATTCGTACACACCTAGGTTCATTAATTACAAAGGATGGTGATCACGGTTTGGGGATGAAACTGAGCGAACGTGAGCAACTAGACAAAGGTTTACGCGCCAGCACCGATCTGTGGGAAGGCATCATTGGATCGGCGATGGACGCGATCATTGTCATAGATGATGCCCAGCGGATCGTGCTGTTCAACGCCGCTGCGGAAAAGATATTCGCCTGTCCGATTAATGAAGCAATCGGGGGTTCCGTCGAACGTTTCATCCCGCAACGCTTTCGGGCTGAACACACGTCGCATGTCCGTCGCTTTGCCGAGAGTGGGGTCACCAATCGCACGTTGCATGGTCTGGGCACACTCTGGGGGCTACGAGCTAGTGGCGAAGAATTCCCCATAGAGGCTTCCATCTCCAAGGTTGAATCTGGCGGTAAGGACTTCTTCACGATCGTTATTCGAGACATTACGGAACGTCACCATGCCGAAGAGGCTGTGCGGGAAGGCGAACAACGTTTTCGGTTGGTTGCAGACACCGCGCCTGTACTGATGTGGATGTCGGGCACTGACAAGCTTTGTACCTACTTCAACAAGCCTTGGCTGGACTTCACAGGGCGCTCAATAGAGGAGGAGCTTGGAAATTCCTGGGCGGAGGGTGTCCACCCAGACGATTTGCAGAGATGCCTCCAAACCTACACTCAATCGTTTGATCGGCAAGAGAACTTTAGAATGGAATATCGGCTCCGTCGCTACGACGGAGAGTATCGCTGGGTTCTCGACTTCGGTGTGCCGAGATTCAATCAGGATCGCTCATTTGCAGGTTACATAGGGATCGGCATTGACGTGACGGAGCGCAAGCAGGCCGAGGAAGCCCTGAGGCAATCTGAACAGAAATTCTTGAAACTCTTTCAGGGAAGCCCAGTGGCTGTCGCCTTGTCGAGCGTAAAAGACGGTCGCTTGATTGAAGTAAACAACACTTTTGAACGCTTCTTTGGCTATTGCCCCGAGGATGTGATTGGAAGTAAGGTGTCTGACATCGGGATTTGGGTCGATCCTTCCCAAAGGGAGGAACTCACAAAACGACTTCTGTCCGAGCGGAATGTTCGTGATCTAGAACTGCGTTTTCGCGCGAAAAACGGCGGCATTCTGACCTGTTTAGTATCAGCAGAACTGATCGAAGTCGGGAACGAGCCCTGCATTCTTAGTGTCACTTCCGACATCACCGACCGAAAACGGGCAGAAGAGGCGGTACGCACCAGCGAGGAACGGCTTCGTCTGGCGACACTAGCTGGAAAGATGTTCGCCTATGAGTGGGATGCTGCCACCGATGTCATCGTGCGCTCGGCAGACTTCGCCCAAGTACTTGGGGACGAACCGGTAGAAACTACCGGTCAACAAATAGTGGCTAGGATTCACCCGGACGAACGAGAAGGAGTCAAGGCTGCGGTTGCCGCCCTTAGTCCTGAGAACCCCCACCTTCAGATTAGCTATCGTATGGCACGCGGCGACGGCACTTTCATCTGGGTGGAGAGGACCAGTCGCGCTCAGTTCGACGAGCACGGCAGGATGCAGCGCCTTGTAGGCATGGTTGCAGATATTACCGAGCGCAAGCGGGCGGAGGACACAATCAGGGAGAGCGAGGTGCGGTATCGCAGGATCGTCGAGACCGCAAACGAAGGGGTCTGGCTCCTTGATTTGGAGCTTCATACTTCCTATGTGAATCGACAGATGGCGGAGATGCTGGGGTACGAGCCACGAGAAATGGTTGGGCGGAGTGTATTCGATTTCTACTTTCCCGAGGATGTTGAGCGTAAAAGGCAACTCTTGATAGGGCGACAGAAGGGACGGCGTGAGCAGCTTGACGAACGGCTTCGGCGAAGGGACGGATCGGAATTGTGGGTCCGAATGGCTGCAACGCCGGTGTTCAAGGAGAGCGGAGAGTTTGATGGCGCGCTGGCGATGATGAGCGACATCACCGAGCGAAAGCTGGCAGAAGAGGCACTGCACGAGAGTGAAAAGCGGTTCCGCCTGGTTGCTAACACAGCGCCCGTGATGATCTGGATGTCAGGACTCGACAGAAAACCGACTTATTTCAATCAGCTTTGGCTGGACTTCACTGGCTTCTCGGAGACCGATCTTCAGAACAGGCTGGCCGAAATTGTTCATCCCGAGGACTACACACAATGCCATGAGATTTATTGTCGAGGGTTCGATCAGCGGCAACCTTTTAAGAAAGAATGCCGTTTGCGAAGACACGATGGACAGTATCGGTGGATGCTCGACATCGGAGTACCGAGGTTTCATAAGGATGGCTCTTTTGCTGGCTACATCGGCTCTTGTGTTGACGTCACTGACCACAAGCTCGCGGAAGAGGCGCTTTCCGAGATGAGCCGAAAATTGATCGAAGCACAGGAGAAAGAGCGCGCCCGAATTGCGAGAGAGCTTCACGACGATTTCGCCCAGCGCCTCGCTATGTTGACAATCGACCTCGAACAATTGCGGAACAATCCTTCAGAGGTTCAGCAGCGCGTGCACGAACTTCAAAAACAGACGATTGAAATCTCTAAGGACATCCAAGCTTTGTCGCATGAGTTACACTCCTCGAAACTGGAATACTTAGGCCTCGTGGTGGGCATGAGGAGTTCGTGCAAAGAGTTCGGTGAACGACAAAGAATGGAGATCGCCTTCAAGAGTCAGGATGTGCCACGCTCTTTGCCACCCGAAACCTCCTTGTGCCTTTTTCGGGTTTTGCAGGAAGCTCTGAATAATGTCGTCAAGCACAGTGCGGCAAGGCACGTTGACGTGCAACTATGCGGAGACTCAGGTGAGATTCATCTGATCATTACTGACTCAGGAAAGGGATTCGACACGGAAGCAGTTGTGCACGGCCTAGGTCTAGGTCTTACCAGTATGCGAGAGCGTGTTCGCTTGGTGAATGGGACGATTGCCATTGAATCGAAGCCTATGAGTGGAACCACCATTCATGTTCGCGTGCCAATTGAGTCAGAGCCGAAACGTCAAAAGGCGGCTGGGTAATAGCCGTGCTGACCGCCAGAACACTAGAGAGGTGTGGTGATGTCAGATTGCTCACCCAACGTAGTGGTTAGCCTGCCCTTGACAATGACACCAGTCATGCTGTTCAGAAACACTTTGGGATTCCCCCGCAAATCTACCTCGTATGACTTTCGGTGCAACACCCTATAGCCAGAACGAATGAACTGTCGGGTAAGTTCGATGTTCTTGGGATTGTCTGGCACTACCATCTCCGCCATGCGCCGACCAATCAGGTCTTTAGCGGAGTTCAGACCGTACATTCTAGCTTGGGCTTCGTTGCAGTCCGCGATGAAGGAGTCATGCAGAATGCATCGTATCTGCTCCTCCTCTGGCAAATCCACGGGCATAGGCCGATCCATATCGACTCTGAAAATTCCTACTGTGTGCTCCGCTGTTACCTCACGACTGACAAACGGCTTGTCCTGAAGAACGGCCTCGACAGCAGGCAATAACTCGCTTGCGGCTTTCGACTTAACAACATAACCGTTCCCGCCCGAGCGCAATGCCTCTTTTGCGATGTCCCAAGAGCGGTTTTGGCTCACAAAGAGGATTTTGGACGTTGGGGAAACCTCTCGGATTCGATGTGCAGCTTCAATCCCATTCAGAGTTGGAAGACCGATGTCGAGTAGGATCAGGTCTGGTTGCAGTTCTTGGGCTTTGTTAACCGCTTCTAGTCCGTCAGATACCTTTCCGACGATCTCCAGTTCAGGTTCGTTCCGAAGAGTCGTTGCTACGAAGCGATGCCACGGCTCGTAGTCATCTACAACAAGAACTCGGATTGATGTGTCCAAAAAGACTCCTTCTGCCCCAGTTGAACCGACAGCAACCGAGTTCGCCGTCAGTTTCAGCTTGGATCAAGCTCGGGGGAAACTTGTCTCCCAAACGTAAAGTCTGTGCCGTTCACACGAGAAATAGCGCATTGTCAATCGCTTGACGTTGCGCTGCGGCAACTTCGAGAAATGACTTCGACGACTATTAGGGCTAGTTTTTTCCAATCTGATAGCGACCCAAGACTAGCATGACAACGTCCAAATCAGTAATTAAGGATTACAAAGGCAGCCGCCAGCTTTGCGACTCCCCGTGAAGAGATTAAGCCGCATGGCTTTTGGCTCTTTCAGTAGGAATACCAGGACTGGGTGTCTTGAATTTGTGACAATCGTGCATTCCAAATAGAACTTGAGCGCTCATTCGCGTGGCCGCTTCATAGACTTCTGACACGCCTTTTGGGTCGTATCTCCAATGACACTCAGTACAGCTGTAGGTCACAGGAATTTTCGAGCCTTCGGGAAGAGTTACCAAACGTCGACTCGGAGCTGGACGATGTTCCATGCATTCCTCCTTGGCAGCCCGTAGGAAGGCAGAATCCTTTCACGCGCATTGCACCCTGACAATGGCCCATTTCGGCCAACCTGTGTAAAACCAGGAAGGCTATCCCGACGACTGCAATAACAACTGTTATCCAATGGGAACTGTCCTGATGGCCGTCACACCGACGTGCCATTGTGTGGCACCGCCGATAACTCTAATCTCTTGAGCAACCACAACATTACCGTTGCAAAAACGCGTTTTGCCGCACTTCTTAGGATATGGGCCAACAACCTATCCATGGCTGTGGGGTTTATAAAGACAGGTGCTACGTTGGCTAAAACCCTAATCCGTATCCGTGTTCTGCTCGTAGATGATTTCGAGCCTTTTCGGCTCTTCGTCCGTGCGATTCTTCAGAAGAATTTCGATTGCCGAAACATCCTCGAAGCATCAGATGGAGCCGAAGCAGTCGAACTCGCAGAGGAACTGAAACCCGATTTGGTGCTGCTGGATATTGGACTTCCGACACTTAATGGAATCGAAGCAGCACGGCGTATCCGTGAACTTTCGCCCAAGTCCAAAATCCTGTTCGTGAGTGAAAATCGTTCCTCAGAAATCAGAGAAGTCGGCTCTGAGCACTGGTGAAGGCTACGTTGTTAAAGCGGATGCAGGAAGCGAATTAGTGGGTGCTATCAACGATGTGCTTCGGGGCGAGAAGCCCATGAGTGGAGGTCACGGCCTCACTGGAACATAAGATGGATGAGAACTCTGTTTTGGAAACAACTATCTCCTGATTGCTTCCATCCATATCTGGTTCGCCACTCATGCCGAAGCACTGTCGGATATTGTGAGGCGTCGCAATTCGATTTTGGGAACCGAGAACTCTGCGAATCCACAATCCAGACAGATCAACACCTGTGGGAACAACAGCACCGCTGGAATATTTATACCGTTCCGACCTGGAAAGTGCACGTTAATCTCCGTACCGTACACTTGTTGATTTTTGGAAGTGCATTGCCTACAGGCCACGCGACCTCCTCAACTAGCCAAGAATTCCCAAATTTATTTTTTCGCTATGCCAATGTCTGTGATGACTATGCAATCGCTTGAGTGGGCCGCTGGCAATCAGTGCGTAGTGGAGGTCGCTTTCATCTTGCCTCTTTGATAGACTCCGCGTTACTTTGCCAATCCGCTGCGTAGGTCCATTTGTGGGTCCAGTTACTTTCCAAACCAGCGGAAATAGGTGCCTGAGCGCTCCGTAGATTCCCGCTAAATCTTTAGATTACAATTTCCTCGCATCTTCACACGGTGGAAGTCATAGGTTCGAATCCTATAGCGCCCACCAGTTCAACTTCGCACGGTATTTGCTATGCTGGGGCGATGGCGGCAGAGGAGATCTCGCAAACCCGGCTGGTAGCAGGGCTTTGCGACGATTGCCAGCATGCGGGCTGGATGAAATCCGATCGAGGCTCGCGCTTCTTGCGATGCGAATTGGCACTTACGGACAGCCAATTCCCCAAATATCCCAGGCTCCCGGTTCTTGCCTGTTCCGGGTACACGAGCAAAACACAGCCTCGCTAGGATCGGTCGAGGCGAATTGAGCCGTCCCCAGTCCGGATGGTCAGCAGATTTCC
>Ga0187778_10000426_pt1 | contig 29891 bp, 17 predicted proteins | sample 1015_Q2_SP5_20_M_FD_132418 | JGI IMG/M metagenome (GOLD analysis project Ga0187778, IMG submission 132418) | Tropical peat soil microbial communities from peatlands in Department of Meta, Colombia - 1015_Q2_SP5_20_MG | ecosystem: Environmental > Terrestrial > Soil > Wetlands > Peat | place... | reverse complement strand
TCCCGGTGGTTTTCATCGTTAGTTCGCGTGAAGCCAGCTGCTCTGAGACTCACAAGCAGAACCGGTTGTCAGTGGCAACCATGGTTCTATTCGGGACTCGTGGCCCATTGCTATATCAGGTTATCCGAGGGGCCTACAGTGACAGCGAGACTAGGTGCACGCGGCACGCAGAGCCTACCCATGTTTTTGAGACTCACCTCGCACCTAAGTGTCGCAGAACCGAACTGGCACGCCAGGAGAGCTCCCTAGGAACGTTCTGTTACCTATGTCTCCGGAACGGACAGAAAAGAATTGGTCGGGGAGAGAGGATTTGAACCTCTGACCCCCTGGTCCCGAACCATTGCCGCTCGAACAATCAACGTGTTACGCCGTCGTAACACATCGCTCCTAGTCGTGACCTAACGCAAGCGTGGCGCGGCTTTTCGAGCGCAGCATCGCAATGCATAGCTATACGTCAGCGCGGGCGTTAGTAGCAAAAGAGGTAGCAAAGCAGGCCGCCCAATCGAAGCAGCCAAAAAGCCCGGCACCCTCGATACCCACATCCTTGTGCAGACAATTTTAATCCTGGGAGATACCCCCCATCTTCGATAGGGTCCCGTCTGACTCCCTAGCTCTAGCCCCGCCCCGGTTCGGAATCGACAGGCGCGAGAGTTGAGTTTCCGCTTTCGAGCCATGACCTTTGTCGCTGTCTCTAGGCAGTCTCTAGGCAGTTGACCCTCTCCGATCTTCGCCGTAACATTCCCGCCAATAGCTTTCGCTCCAATTGTATGGGCTGGGGGCCTAATGCATGACTACCGAGCGGTGGGAACAGATTAAAGATTTGCTGCACCGGGCCCTGCCGCTGTCATCGGAACAGCGGTCAGCCTTTCTCGATACGGCCTGCTCGGATCCTTCCCTGCGCCATGAAGTGGAGTCGCTGCTGGCCGCTAACGATCAGGCCCACTCCAGCTTCCTGTCACCGGTGGCTCGGTGGTCGAACACAACAGCCCGATTCCCCGACCTGGTCGGTCAGACCGTCTCCCACTATCGTGTGATCGAAAAGCTTGGTGGCGGAGGTATGGGTGTGGTCTTTAAGGCTGAGGACGCCGAGCTTCGCCGCTTCGTCGCGTTGAAATTCTTGCTCGAAGACCTAGCACAAGACCCGCAGGCATTGGAACGGTTCCGGCGTGAGGCTCGCGCTGCATCCGCTCTCAATCACCCGAACATCTGTACCATCCACGAGATTGGTAAGCACAATGGTCAATCCTTCATCGTAATGGAGTATCTGGAAGGCATGACGCTGAAGCATCGGATCGGCGGTAAGCCGATGGAGACCGAGGAGGCACTATCGCTGGGAATTGAGATCGCTGACGCACTAGATGCCGCTCATGCGAGGGGCATCGTGCATCGTGATATTAAGCCCGCCAATATTTTCGTTACGGAGCGCGGTCACGCCAAGATTCTGGACTTCGGTTTGGCGAAGGTCGTCGCACCAGCCTCGGAATCGCACCTGACTAGTCCCGGCACGGCGGTGGGAACCGTCGCCTATATGTCACCGGAGCAAGTGCGGGGGAAGGAACTTGATGCTCGCTCCGACCTGTTCTCGTTTGGCGCGGTTCTCTACGAGATGTGTACGGGCACGCTGCCGTTTCGTGGCGACACCGCGGGGTTGATCTTCAACGCTATTTTGGAACGCGCTCCCGCGGCTCCTGTGCGACTGAATCCCGAAGTGCCAACCGAACTAGAACGGACCATCAACAAGTGCTTAGAGAAAGATCGGAACCTACGCTATCAGGATGCCTCGGACATTCGCACCGACCTGCAACGGCTGAAGCGGGATACGGAGTCGCATAAATCGGCGGCTGGGATGCAGACTACGGTTGCCAGGCGCACTGGACGAGCACTCTGGTTAGTTGGACCGGCGGCGCTGATGGTCGTCGCTGCTGTCGCTGGCTATCTCTCTTTGCATCGTCCAGCGAAACTTACCGAGAAAGACACCATCGTTCTGGCAGATTTTGCGAACACGACAGGTGATCCAGTTTTCGACGACACCCTGAAGATGGCTCTCAGCGTGGCCTTGCGGCAATCGCCATTTCTCAATGTGCTCGGTGAGGACAAGGTCGCGGCGACGTTGCGGCTGATGGCACAGCCAACCAGTACTCCGCTCACTCCTGACCTAACCCGCGAGCTTTGCCAGCGTGCAGGGAGCAAGGCATACATTGCTGGGTCAATTGCAAGTCTGGGCAGTCAGTACGTCTTGGGATTAAGGGCCGTGAACTGCCAAAGTGGAAACGTGTTGGTAGAGGAGCAAGTCAAAGCAGCAGCAAAGGAGAAGGTGCTGGATGCGCTAGGTGATGCGGCGTCCAAACTGCGAAGTGAATTGGGCGAATCGCTGGCTACGGTGCAGAAGTTTGATGTGCCACTGGCCGAGGCCACCACCCCTTCACTCGAAGCCTTGAAAGCGTACAGCCTCGGCGAAAAGGCACATCGTGAAAAAGGCACATCGGCAGCGATTCCTCACCATCTGCAGGCTGTCGAATTGGATCCGCGATTTGCCATTGCCTACCAGGGATTAGGTGACGACTACGGCACCTTAGCTGAGGTAGGACGCGCGAGCGAATACTTCACCAAGGCATTCCAGTTGCGTGAACGCGCCAGCGAGCGGGAAAAGCTGGCGATTACGGCTGACTACTATTCGAATGTGACCGGACAACAGGAAAAGGCCGCACAAACCTATGAGGAAGCGATTCAAACATACCCACGCGACTACAGGCTACAGCTTGACCTAGGGAATGTGTACACATCTCTAGGACAGTGGGGGAAGGCGAGGGCAGCTTACATGGAGAGCCTGCGGCTGGCCCCGGACCACGCCGGCGCAAGCAGTGATCTGGCCAACAGCTTGCTCGCCTTACAGCGCTTCGATGAAGCCCGACAGATACTTCACCAGGCTGAAGCGAGAAAAAGGGATGTCTACATACATCACAACGCCCTTTATGCTTTGGGTTTCCTTGCAACGGATTTCTTGGCAATGGAGGAACAGCGCCAGTGGTTCGCGAGCAAGCCGGAAGAGAACTTTGGACTTTCGCTTGCTTCTGATACTGAAGCCTACGTGGGACACTTGCATAAGGCACGAGAACTAACCAAGCAGTCAGTCGATTCTGCGATTCGCGCTGACAGCAAGGAAACCGGGGCAATATGGCACGAAATTGCTGCTCAACGGGAAGCCGCCTTCGGTAATCCAGCGGAAGCTAAACAGCAGGCAGCAGAGGGTCTAAGACTTTATGCTGCAAGTCAGGGCGTTGAGGTAGAAGCGGCGCTTGGATTTGCAATGGTAGGCGAGAGGGCAAGAGCCGAATGGCTGGCGCAGGACCTAAATAAGGTTTATCCGCTGGACACGCAGATGCAGTCATTGTGGCTACCCTCGATCAAGGCGCAACTAGCCCTTAATCGGAAGAATCCGGCTGAAGCCATTAGCGATCTGCAAGCTGCTGCTTCTGTCGAGTTGGGGCAAATCTCTTTCGTCACCAATCTCTCCTGTCTCTATCACACATACATTCGTGGCGAGGCGTATTTTGCGGCGGGGCAAGGTAAAGAATCCTCCGCCGAGTTCCAGAAAATCCTCGATCACAGCGGCATTGTCTGGAACTGCTGGACGGGAGCGTTGGCGCGTTTGGGAGTGGCGCGTGCGAATGCATTGCAGGCGAGAACTTCGCAGGGCGCGGATGCCGACGCCGCTCGCGTCCGCGCCATAGCCGCCTATAAAGATTTCCTCACCCTCTGGAAAGACGCCGACCCCGACATTCCCATCCTGAGGCAAGCCAAGGCTGAGTACGCAAAGCTGCAATGATGGGAGAAGTCCGTTACACCGCAAAATTAACTGATTTTAGCGGGCGCGAAGGCGGTGGCGGGTCGCAAAAAGTTACAGTTGCGGCCACAATTTTTCACTGGTGAGTATTCGCTGCCTCGCTTGGCGGTATTCGGAAATTTTGGACAGTCCCAATGCGGCCCCAACTTTATCTAGTTCGCCCCGAATTTCACCGAACCCTGCTCGAATGACAAACCCAAGGCTATCGGCCTCAAGGTGCGCTCATTTGTTCTCTATAGTGTCAGACACACCTTCGCTACCAGGGCTAGCGCCTTTTGTGGATCCCTGGACTCTGTGCGGGGTGATGGGTTGGTCGGATGTGAAGATTGCCATGCGCTACATCCACCCGAGCGAGGATCACGTACTGGCAGCCATCGAGGGGCTTCAGCGTAAGAGTGGTAGCAGAACCAGTAGCAGCCCGATTGAGCTGGATTTTCCGATGCTAGGCACTGGCGAGCTAACCCCAGCGCAATAAATGGTCGGGCAGAGAGGATTTGAACCTCCGACCCCCTGGTCCCGAAACAAAGGAAATCAGCCAAGGCGTTGATTTCTCAATCCATGTGAGTGGTGCTTCAACCGCATAAACTCACGTAATTCTTGTTCGACGCTCCCAGTCGTTTTCTTATGGGTGCCCCAGATTGGGTGCCCCAGACCAAGGGATCAGCCTGCTTCTTGGACACTCCAATCCGCATATGCAAGAATCTCCGTTTTGTCCGTCGCTCGTCCAGAGCTTCGGATCCCCACTGCAGATTCGGTGATAAAACCAGCCGACAAGGCAGGAGTGACCTGGGAAAATGGGAGCCAACTTCCGAGAAGTCGATTTTCTTATCGACAGGCCGGCACACGATCCACATGAAAATGGTGAGCGACACACGAAAACAGGTTAACTACCGCGAGGACGAAGCCACATCGGTCCACTGCGCCGACGAAACCAGCCATTTGTTGTTCACCCGAATCCAGACGACAGTTTCACTGACTTCAGCCGATTTATCGCCTTCCTTACGTGCAATAGACCCTGTGAGGATGGCTGTATTTCCGAACTGACGGACTTCGGACTGTCCTACTGTATAGACCGTAGCGATTGGTTCTTGTTTGCCAGCACGTGGAAGGTCTTTGTGCCAGATATCACCCGTCCCCCTGGCATTGATCAGTACCAGATTTGGGACTTCCATTTGGTCCATCGCCGCACCGTCACCTTTACTGAAAGCCGTATACCAGTCCTGAGTTAGCCGTTGTATCTCGACTTGGATGTTGCTTCCGTTGCTCTTCGCTTGCCCGAACGAAAAGCTCACCGTCACTGACAACGCGATCACGATCAAAAAAGCCAACAAGACCACGACCCTCTTCGTCCTCATGGAAACCTCCGAATTGGAGATTGCTTTAATCGAGCGACGGCATTTTACGCGGAATGCGCTTAGCTCGCTAGGAATTTTGCAACATCGGTCTGGAGTGATCAGCGAGCACGCAATATGGGCAGGAAGTGATCTCCTCAGCCATGTTTGTTGCCTTTTCTCTTGCTATTGTATTCCGACAATCCCGACAGCCGGACGCTTCTCAAAACACCCCTGTGGCACGGTGTGGCTTTGATTTGGCCGGTTCCCGGTGTACGAAACAAAGGAAATCAGCCAAAGTGTTGATTTTTCAATGCATGTGAGTGGTGCTTCAACCGTACAAACTCACGTAATTTCTGCTCGTTGTTCCCATTCATTTTCTTATGGGTGCCCCAGACTGGGTGCCGCGAAATGAGGTTGAATTTGACGGCAGTGCTTCCAAATTCTAAGGTCCCGCGAATCGAGACTTCCTACCAGCCGACTTCGGGCCCGCGTCGTCGCGTCGGTTGCCTTGACTTCTGGATTGCTCGTGACTCTGGAATTGTCGCATGCCAGTGTGGATTTGAACTCACGGGGAAACATCCAGACATCATTCGCGCCCTACGGTTGGCGCACCAATTCGTTCCGGTACACCACGCCATCCTTCATTACAAAGCCAACATGTTCCAACGTGGTGATATCACGCAGCGGATCGCCGGGTACCGCGATAATGTCAGCCAACTTGTTCGCAGTTATCGAGCCCACCCGATCTTGCCATCCCATAATCTCGGCATTCAGCCAGGTAGCTGCAACAATCGCGGCCATTGGCGCCTCACCCAACTTCACACGTAGTGCGAATTCCTGGGCGTTCTGTCCGTGCGGAATCACGGCGGCATCCGTTCCGAAGCCAATCGGCAACCCAGCCGCGAGCGCGCGCTTAAAACCGGCGTAGCCGATCTCACGAATTTCACGGGCGCGTTGTCGTTCACTCTCCGGAATTGGATTTGCCGCGTCGCTTCGCTCGATCGCGTCGTATGTGTAAAGCGTCGGTACATAAAACACCTGCCGCTGCGAAGCTTTGAGCAGTGACACCGCTTCGTCGTCGAGATACGATCCGTGATCCACGGTTCGAACCCCAGCGCGAATCGCCGCCTTGATCCCATCAGCGCCATGCGCGTGCGCTGCCACTTGCTTGCCCCAACGATGTGCCTCCACCACCGCGGCACGAATTTCTTCGTCCGAATATTGCTGTGCCCCGGGCGAAATTCCCTTCGAAAGCACAGCGCCCGTAGCAAGAATCTTGATGAAGTCAGCACCATTCTTGAGATTTGTGCGCACCGCCTTGGTGATCTCGCTCGGACCATCCGCCAGGTTTTTCACCAGCGGAACGTCAACATAAATAGAAAACTGTCGCGCGTCTCCCGCTCCACCAGTCGAAGAAATATAATTTCCTGCAACCATCAGTCGTGGCCCAGGCACAGCACCTTCATCGATCGCGCGGCGGAGTTCGACGTCCACATAGGGCCAAGTGGGACCCATATCCCGGCAGGAAGTGAATCCCGCGAGCAGCGTGATGCGGGCGTTTCGTGCTCCCCATAGCGCGTCCCGGGGTGGCGTTGACTTTGTCAGCGCGTCTTCCCAGTGCACCCGCTCATCGCCCGTAAGATGTGTGTGCAGATCGATAAGCCCCGGCAGCAGTGTTGCATCTCCCAGTTCGATGACGTGAGCACCTGCGGGAACGCGTAAATTCGAGCCGACCTCAACGATTCGTTCGCCTTCAACCCGGATCATTGCCGGCTGCATGGCGGGAGCACCCGTGCCGTCGATCAGTCGTGCGGCCCTCAGAATAGTGATCTGCGCAGGTGGTGCCTGCCCGTTAATTGCCTTCGCAGGAATGAGACACAGAAACAAGGCGAGCAAACATCGCGCAAACGCGCTAGCACCCATCGAGTGGTCCATTGTTCCATCCCTCGAATAAACTGATGTACATTTGGTGGCGTAGATTGTACACGAGGCTTGGCAGCGGGCTGTGTTGCTACAGCACTGCAGTTTAGCAGCTCATAACGAACATTCTGGACCAGGGGATCAGGACAACGGGTGATCCGATGGAGCCGAAACGAGAAAAGTTGAGGGATCTTATTAAATCCCGGTTGGTCGGCCAACAGGAAACTGAGAATGCGTTTTCGATAACTCAGGTTTGCCCCGATACATTACCGAATCTCGGCGAAGTTTTGCGATCTTCTTGTGTAGCATGGTCCGCATGCAGAGAATCGCCACCAGGCTAGCCTCCCGCCCGAGACTCATCAGCAGCTGTTCGCGAGTGATTGGATTCATTGCCATCCTGCTGTCTTCCTTCGGCAGCTCCGCGCAGAACAACGGTGCTGCTGCGGGCAAAACCCAGTACTATCACGGCACCATTGGAAGCACGCACGAAGTGCAGATGACCCTCTTCACCCATGGAAAAGAGCTGACCGGTTCATACCAATATGCGAGCCAGCGGAAGCCAATCGAGTTGCGAGGCCGCATCTTGCCTTCCGGTGACTACGAAATCGATGAACTCAACGCTCACGGACAAGCAACCGCAACGTTCACGGTCAATGATCTCCTGGGAGGCGGCTTGAATGGCACCTGGCTGTCGGGGAAAAAGAGACTTCCGGTTGTTCTTGGAGAAATTCAGTTGGCTCAGTTGGAACAGCTGTACCGAATGTGGTCAGGGAGCAGGAAGATCACGAACATCGTCGTTGGTCCTTTTTCCGCTTGCGCCATGACTGGGGTTGGTACTCTTTGCTGGGGAACCGTTTCGGGGTCTCCCAGTCTCGCGACGTTAGGTCCTGGCAGGGTCGCCTACGTCGCCCTTCCGCAATTGTCGATCCCTGCCGATATCACGGCCCTGGCTCTCGGTGACCCCACGTCCTGCTACGTGGAACGCGGAGCCGTGTACTGTTGGCAGCCGAATCGTGGCGTGCTGCCACTACAGACACCGACTCTCATTCCGGGATTTGAAAGGAATGTTACGGATGTCGGCATCGCTGGCGAGTACGCCTGTGCGATAGTCGCCCGCGCTCTGAAGTGTTGGCCGGGCGCTGCACTAGATGAAAAGACTAACCTCACAACCATCGACTCCGGAGTGACTCGTCTGTCCTCGGGAATGCCGAATTGCGCGTTGACGGCAAAAGTACTCTGCTGGACTCTCCACTACGCCGCCAAAACTCAGAAATACGAAATCGGCGTCCATCCAATTGATGGAGTCAGCGATCAGGTGACGGCATTGGCGGCCTTTGATGGCCTGGGCTCCAACACGAGGTTCGCCTGTGCTGTCGAAGCTGGTAGTCTGAAATGTTGGGGCGACGATACCGGCAATATACTTCTCGGACGTCGAGGGAAACTGGGCTTCCGAGATGTTCCTCCGGGAGTAATGCCCTCCCTGGAGACGGGCATAACTGATGTGAGCGTTCAAAGCGACAATGCCTGTGCGATTCGCGACGGCAGCGTTTTGTGCTGGGGCAGCAATTGGTATGGGCAATCAGGTAACGGCACGACCGGCTTCACTGCCGGCACTGGAGAAGTACCGTTGCCTGCGCGGGCAGTGAAAGTGGCGGTTGGCGGAACTTATGCCTGCGCGCTGACTGCGGACAACCACGTTTGGTGCTGGGGCGATAACGAGTTTGGCCAGACCGGCAACACCAGCAAAGACACCTGCGAACTTCCCAATGGGCAGATGCCGGACACGATTCCAACCCCATGTAACAAACGTCCGGTACAGGTGCGCGGTACCCCATGATTTATCCACCTGTGTGCTTTTGCCAAACGGCCTGGCGTAAACTCAGGTTCTGTTCCGAGCTCCTCGTGGCGCCTTTTTGACTCTTCATCCGGGATTCGGTTTACGATTACTAGATATCACGAGGGATCAGGATTTCGTTGGTTTGTAGTATCGCATAGTACCCGCCAGACCCATCTTAAATCCCCGCCAATTGCACATTCTTGAAGGGCGGATGGGTACGATCTTCGGCTCATATCGCTCTGCCAAACTGGGCTCTGCACATATTTTTTCGAATACGGTGGCTGCCGATTTCGCATTGAAAACTAGTTAGCGGCAGTCAGCATGAGGTCAGGAGTGACTCCGCGCCATCGACCGTGATTATGCGTTCCAGAATGTGGTGCTTTCGCAGACGATGAAAGGGTGGAACACTACCGCCATTCAGCCGCTCATTCCCGGTGAAGAGTGGTATCAGTTAGACCTTGGCAACAGATGCTGGTGATGGCTGCCGTAGGATGAACTCAGGCGGTGAAACCGGTCGTTTAGCTCGCTGCTCGTGCGGAATCATTGCTCGCACTGGACGGCACGCGAACGTAGATTGTTGTTCCACCCATCGGCTTCGATTGAATCATTATAGTTCCGTTCACCAGCCGAACTCGCTCCTTGCATGCTCGTGAGACCCAGCCCTCGACCTTGCCTTGCAGCTTCGACATCGAACCCCTTGCCCAAATCCCTGATCGTGAGATGAATTTCGCCAGAGTTTTCGGATAATTCCACTTCGATCCGCTTTACGCCACTGTGCTTGGCGGCATTGTGCAAGGCTTCCTGTAGAACTCGAAAGAGGCAAAGCCCGATTTCCGGTGGCAAAGTGCTTCGCACGTCGTGGGTACAGTCAATCTGCATTCCCTGCCGCTCGCCGAATTCTTTGCACCAGCTTTTCATGCCCGCAACGACGCCTAGATATTCCAGTTGTGAGCAATGCAAATCGTGCGACAAGGTCTGAACATCCGCAGATATCTGTGAGGACTGCTGTTGTAAATCGTGCATACGGTTCACGACTTCGGAGGGCAAATCAGGACGATTTTGTTGCAGTTGAACGAGGCCGATTTCCAATATTGCAAGTCGTTGACCGATGTCATCATGAAGCTCTCTCGCGATCCGGGTGCGTTCTTGCTCCTGTGCTTCAACCAGCTTTCGGGTCATATCTGAGACTGCCTCTTCCGCGAGCTTCTGATCGGTAACATCCGCTACCATACCAATCACGCGCAACATTCTGCCTTCCCCGTCGAAGAACGCACGCCCGCTACTCTTCACCCAAACTGGAGACTTGCCGGGAAGCAGCACGCGGTAGGTCGTCTCAGCCCTCGGGTTTTTCGGCGAATGTCTAGCAACGGCTGCGAGAAGTTGCGCTCGATCATCAGGATGGATTTTTTCCAAGACCTGCTGGTGGGTCAAAGTTCGCGGCTCAGCCGCACCGAGGACGTTCACATACTCCGGCGATCGCACTAACACATCGGTTGTGACGTCCCATTCAAACGCATACATTTTCCCGGCCTGAACTGCCAAACGAAGCCGCTCTTCACCCTCGCGTAGCGACTCTTCTGCCCGCTTACGTTCGGTGATGTCCTGAAATATACCAGCGGCTTGCTCAACCCCGGTAGCGCCTTGAATGGGAAAGTATGAGACCAACACATCCCTTTCGCCAAGCCCCGGATACGTGTATTTCATCTCGTATCTGACAACTTTGCCTTGGAAACATTCATCCAATTTTGGCTTGACGACACCCTCAAACACGGCCTTGTTCAATACCTCATGGGCGAAACGCCCCACAATCTCCTCCTTAGCCATATTCCGCATGGTCGCGTACTTACGATTCGCGACCAAAATGCGGTATTCACGGTCAACAACTGTGATCATCTCCTCCGCAGCTTCTACGGCTCTCTCATATTCTCGAAGCTTGTCTTCCGTCCGCTTTTGCTCCGTGATGTCGCGGGCGATTCCAGAAATGCCCACGATTCTGCCACTCGAATCCTTAATTGGTGAAATACTCAGGGATACATTGATTTTCTTTCCGGTTTTGGTAACACGAATGGTTTCAAAATGCTCAATGCGGCTCCCCGTCCTCAACGTTTCAAGAATCTTGTTCTCCTCATCCGGTAGCTCAGGCGGGACAAGCATGGCAATTGACTTCCCAACCGCTTCCGCCTCCGTGTATCCATAAATACGTTCGGCACCTGCGTTCCAACTCAGGATAGTTCCATCCAGAGTCCCCGAAGCAATCGCATCTTCAGACGATTCGATAATCGCGGCATGTCGGAATCGAGCCTCTTCTGCCGTCTTTTTCTCTGTAATGTCCTCCACCATCGCGATTACCAGCGGAGATGGACGACTGTTCAGTAACGAAATGCTCAAGCTCCCCCAGACCAAAGAGCCGTCTCGCCGAAAATAACGTTTTTCCATCTGATAGTGGTCTATCGCACCTGCTCGCAACTGCTGAAAGAGTGCCCAGTCCTTCTCCGCATCTTCCTTAGGAGAGAGATCGACACAATGCTTGCTTCGTAGTTCTTCTTCGGTGAAACTCAGAAAGCGGCAAAGGGCGGGATTGACAAAGAGAGGCTGCCCATCCAAGTTCTCCACTGCAATCCCGATAGGACTGGTGTTGAAAATATCCCTGAAAAGCTGCGCGTCTGGGACCGATGTAACTGGTGTGCTTGCTCCCATCGTCGAACTCCGTAAACCGACACTTTCTCGTATAGCAATGATAATGTCTAAGTACGCGTGATCTAAATCACATTTCTAGGTGACAACGAAATCGGGTGGCTCGACTGGAGCCAGCTCGAAACGAATCAGGACATCTTCCGCTTCTTTAAAAAGAGTTTACATTCTCTCGGGCAAAGAATTCGGATAGGAGAACTGAGTAGTCGTGGATCACGTCCTGGTTTTTGGGGCTGGATCGCTGGAGAATAAGCGACGACGGAGATTTGACGAATCTCCCTTTTGCGTAAGCCCTGCGCTTTTTCTTGCTGCGAAATGGCGATCATTCCCAAATTCGCATTGTAAGTCGTTGAATTTACGAACGAGCGAAGCGGAAAATGATCCCCTGGTGCAAGACCAGGAGTTCACTTTTTGGGGCCTAGACTTGATTGCAAGTCGTTGAAAAGAGAATTGGTCGGGGAGAGAGGATTTGAACCTCCGACCCCCCTGGTCCCGAATTCAAAGATCGCAATAAGAAGGAATGAGAAGAAGTAGGCGTAACTTGTATGGACGCAATGCGCTGCGTCGATTTCAACCCGAACTGAGTTGGCTCTGGTAGCAGCCGTTTGTAGCCACTTGCAGGGGCATGGATGAGAGGGTTACCTCACAAACCACGTCAGAAATTCCCGCGCAGTGGCTGACTGATCTCTCCCACGTCGCCCTCGTGGTAGTCGCTACAGTTTCCGCTACAGTCGCCATACCAGGCCAGGGACCGGGTCCGGTCGAATCGTTGCGCTGGTGGAAGTCATCGCCTCATCTAGCATCACCCTACGGAGTTAAGTCATACCTTCTGACGAGAGACCGGGCTTAGGGTTGCGCAAGGTGGCTATCGAAATGGCGCTCATCCTTGCCTACGTCTTTGATCCCAGTGTATTTTCGGTCCCTGGTTTAGGCTATCGTCAACGGGGGGCCGTTTCTCAAAAGGCGACCCTAACCAAACGGAACACTGGAGGTTCTAGATGGCTTCACCGACGACGTACGCCCCCGGACACCCGGCGTTTTTTCACCCACCAACACCGTTTACCATCTCGGTGCCCGGGAGCAGCCTTGGGAGGTCTCGGGGCAAGTCTTTACACAGATTTTCCCCAAGAAAATCACTACTTCTTTACTCACGGCGAGCATCTCACTTGACAAAAAAAAGAGGCCCAGAGATGGGGGGAAGGAATGTCTTCGTGAACCGACTTTCGCAATTGCTCCTGGCTGTGATAATCGCGCTTGTCTGGCCCGCCTTGGGATGCAGCAGTGGCACCGCTCACGCCCGCTTACTGAATGCCTCTCCGGGAGAAGGAGGTATCAATGGCATGGTCAACAGCAGTTCTTTCGCGAGCAACGTCGCCTACGGGACCACCTCGACCTATACCTCGGTAACATCGGGTTTAGTCATGCTTCAGATCGAGCCGTCAGGCTCGACCACCCCGGTGCTCAATGAAACCCACAGCCTGCTGTCCAACATGCACTATACGGTCATGGTAGCGGGCTATCCTCCGAGCCTTAGCACCGCCGTTCTGACGGATAACAACTCCGCTCCTTCCGCAGGGAACATCCTGCTTCGCGTCATCAATGCCTCACCTTCGCTCGGAACCGCGGACGTCTATGTGGTTCGACCCAATACCGCGCTCAACAGCGTGAGTCCTACCGTCAGTTACTTGATTTTTGAATCAGCCTCCAACTATGTTTCGCTGGCGGCAGGCAGCTACGAGGTCGTCTTCACCCAAACCGGGCAAACCGTTCCGGTGATCAGCACGGGCTCATTGACCTTTACGGCCGGACAAGCTCGCAGCGTCGTTGGACTGCCCAGCGCAGTGACTGGCTACACGACAACTGTTATCACCGACATGAACTGAGTGCAGCGCACAAACACCCCTTTTGGGCCCGAGTTTAAGCTATCGTCATCGACTCTGGCCGACTGGATGGGACTCCTGTCCCGGGCGAAAATTTTAGAAATCCGATTTTATAAAACATACTCCCCCCGAGGAAGAGGGTTGCGGCGGGGAACCGTGCTAATAAGAAAGTGCCCGCAGGCTTCTACACGGGATGAAACGCCTCACATTCAATCGTCTCTCCCGCAAGGACTGATGGCTCGAATCGAACGCTGAAGTCTTTCTCGGCCTGTATCTGCTGCGACTGGCTCGAACAGACCGCGATTCCGGAACGCGGTGTTGAGGAATGCCCACCCCGATCGGAAAGTTATTCCTCGATTTGGGTATCCGGGACTCTTCGGTGCAGTCCAAGAATGCCAAGTCTTCGGAGCGTTGACAGATGCGGGCTTCAATCCTTTCGCGGTTTCCAATCTCGCACGGCTTGACTATGGCTTACGCCTATCCGAAGCATTGGGGTTCGGGCCGTGCCGTTTGACTTTCGATTCTTCGTACACGAGAGTTTTCTATGAAGTCTGCCGGGAAAGTCGCTCGATCACAAGTCTCAGATGATGGGGAGATTCCGTTGCAGGGTTTTATTGGTAAGTTCGACCCTAGCCATCAGGCGATCATTCGCGCTGCGCGTAAGGTGTTACGCCGACGCCTGCCCACCGCGACTGAACTGGTCTACGACAACTACAACTTCTTCATGATAGGCTACTGATCAACGGAGCGGCCATCCGACTCCATAGTGTCCCTTGCTGCCGGAGCAAGCGGCGTGGGGCTTTCGTTTCCATACTGTGGCGCTCGCCTGCCCGATCCCCACAAGCTGCTGCTCGGTTCTGGAAACCAGAATCGCTTCATCCGCCTTGATTCGGCAAAGGTGTTAGCTCGTCCAGAAGTCGAGACGCTTATTGCTGCCGCAGTGAGTCTAGCGAAAACGCCTTTGCCCGCGAGTAGACGAGGAGAGCTAATTATCCGTTCATGTCGGCGAAGCAAAGACCGCGTCGTAAATCTGCGAAGTGACAGACCGTTTTTCGGAAAGTTCTAAGGCCTTCCCGCTGCGTTGACTTCGCCTTCCCTACATCACTAACATTTCACCCTGAGTTCCCCTCATGATCGGCCAGACGATCTCCCACCACCGCGGCCTCGAGAAGCTGGGCGGCGGAGGGATGGGTATCGTCTATAACGCCGAGGACACGGAACTTGGTCGTTTCGTAGCGCTAAAGTTCTTGCCTGAAGATATAGCCCACGATCCACTGGCGCTTGAACGATTTCGCCGTGAAGCGTGTGCTGCCTCCGCACTGAACCACCCCAACATCTGCACGATCCACGAGATCGGTAGGAACGACGATCAATCCTTCATCGTCATTGAGTTTCTGGATGGGCTGACGCTCAAGCACCGCATTGAAGGCAAGCCATTGGATATTAAGATCACGCTGGTCGCTGGAAATCGACAGCAGGCAGCAACGCTAATTCAGCCGGTTACCGAACGCTCAAGGGGCATTACTTATGAAACAGCTCTGGCTTACTTTGAAGCTGACGTTCCTATGGATACTGTTGCTTTGCATCGCCGCATTCCTGAATCTTGACGGTTGTGGAGGTTTATCTTCGCCACTTCCATCAGGAAAGATCGAACATGTCCTCGTAATTTATCAGGAAAATCGAACCCCCGACAACCTGTTTCAGGATCCTGTGCTGATCTCACGCGGCGCTGACATTCAGAACTTCGGTATTAATTCCATGGGTCAGAGAGTTGAATTGACTGCGGCACCGTTGAAGATCGACTACGATCAGGAACATTCCCATATTTCATTCCTACAGATGTATGACAATGGCAGAATGGACGGCGCTGATCTCATTGATAGCCTCTGTAACAAGAACGCTCCTCCACCGTGCCCACCGCCCAACCCGGCGTTCCAGTACATCCAAGCAAGTGACGCCGCACCCTACTATCAGCTTGCCGAAACCTACACCTTTGGTGACCGGATGTTTCAGACCAATCAGGGGCCAAGTTTTCCCGCGCATCAGTTCATTATTTCAGGCACCTCCGCCCCCAGTTCGGGCAGCAACCTGTTTGTGGCCGAAAATCCCTTTAACATTGTCGACCCTTTTGATGTTAGCGGGTGCATCGCTCCCCCTGAAGAGCGAGTCGCTTTAATTACTACGTCTGGCGACGAATCGCAGTTGGTTTACCCATGCTTTGATCACGCTACACTGACAGACCTTCTGAACGCCGCAAACATCAATTGGCGGTACTATGCGCCGCTCCCGGGCATTATATGGAACGCTCCGAATGCAATCCAGCACATGTGCGTGCCCAACATGGCTCCGCCCAACGCCACTGCGTGTACCGGCCCAGACTGGACGAACCACGTAGTCCTCAAGAGTACCCAGATCTTGACGGACATCGCGAACGGCCAGCTCGCGGCCATGAGCTGGGTAATTCCCAGCGGCACATCCTCCGATCACGCTGCGATCACTGACGGATCTGGTCCTGCGTGGGTGGCATCGATTGTAAACGCCATCGGCAACAGCCGATACTGGGCCAGCACCGCCATTATCATTACTTGGGACGATTGGGGAGGGTGGTACGATCATGTTCCACCGCCCGCCATCATTAACTCGTACGAGTACGGCTTCCGGGTACCCCTGATCGTAGTGTCGCCTTATGCCAAGGCAGGTTATATTTCACACCAAGTAAATGATTTCGGCAGCATCTTGAAATTCGTTGAACAAACATTCAAGTTGCCTAACGTCGCATCCGGTTCCTCGCCAGCCTACGCAGACGCCACCAGCAATACAGGTGACCTCTCCGATTGCTTCGATTTCACCCAAACTCCTCGAACATTTCAAACAATCCCGGCGCCCATGGACGCCCAACACTTTCTGGAAGATGACACCCCACCTACGCCCCCCGATAACGATTGAATACAATCGCGGCATGTAGAAGCTCGAAGCTCGTTGGGTTTGGCTTAATGGCAAATCTGGAATGAGGTCAAGATAGGTTAATCACTGTAGCGAAGATAGTGCGGGGCAAGAAACTCTGCCTAAGGTGCTGGAAGCAAGGAAATGGCTTGTGATTCTTTTTTTCGTTTTTTCGACATCGCTTCTTTTAGAACTCGGCTGAGCCGTCGTGGGCTGCCTATTGCACCACCACTGTGAGCGTTGTGTTGTGGCTGAGGCTCATCGAGTTCGCAGTCACGCTCACGGTATAGGTACCCGCAGGTGTTCCCGGGAGGGATGATGGTGAGGACGGCGTATTGCCACCTCCGCAGCCGACCAGCACGGTCAACGCCAGCACTGCGGTGAGGGGAGCAGTCGCCAGCCAGCTGCGCGTCTCGCGTATGAGAAACAGTCCCGAAGCAAATAGGGCTAGAGTCCACGCCAACGGTATCGCCCCACCTGGAAATCCAACGTAGGAGATCGCTCCCGTCGTCCCCGCCGCCGTCGTACTCACGGTCATCGTTACCGACTGGTTCGCGCCACCCGAAAGCTGCACCGAAGAGCTAGACAAGCTGCACATTGGCGCAGGAGTGACCACAGGGCTGACATTGCAGGCGAGGCTTACGGTTCCGCTAAAGGATGCTCCGGCTGTAACCCCTAAGCTGAAAGTGGCAGCCTTTCCTGCGCTCACCGTCTGAGAGGTGGGCGACCCAGGAGTCGGCTCGATCACGAAATCGTTGGCGCTAACCCCAAATCCCGACAGTGGTACGGTTTGTGGACTACCTGTGGCGTTATCGACAATCGTCAGGGTTCCGGTCCGCGTTCCGGACACCGTTGGCGTAAAGGTTATATGAGTCTCGCAGGAAGTTCCAGATGACAGAGGGGAGACGCAGTTGTTTGATCCCGAGAAATCGCTGCCGGAAATGGATATTTGCGTGAAAATCAGCGGAGCCGGCGCAGTCAGCATCGTCCCTTCAGAAGTATTCGTCAATGTGACGGCCTGCGGCAAACTGGGTTTGCCTACATTTTGCGGCGCGAATGTTAATGGATTAGGGATGAGTGTATCCTGCGCTGGTAAACCCTGTCCGGATAGCTGGACTATTTGAGGACTGCCTGGTTGATCATCTGTTATGGTCAACGTGCCAGCACGCGTGCCACCCGCGGTCGGCGTAAACGTCACGTACATCAGGCAGCTTGCTCCAGCCCCCAGTGCGAATGGTGGTGAGCAGCTATTGGTTTGAGCGAAGTCTCCCGTCGTCGTAATGCTGCTAACGTTGATGGTTCCTGAACTGCTAGCGTTCGCCAGTCGGACCGGTACTCCGGAGGTGGGCAGGAGAACGATTGTGGGATTGAATACCAAGCCACTCGGAAGCGCCAAGGCTGGGCCCGGCGTCGGCGAAATCTTCAGGACAAACGCCTGAGAATTACTTACCTCAATGCAGTTCAAGTCCGGAAAATTACAAAGGAAGGGGTAATAAAAGACACTGTCCTGCGCATTGACCATGGGCAACGTAGTGTCCGTCTCGCCTGCCATGTAGATATCGCCAGCCGAGTCTACGGCCACATTTGTGGCAACGCCGCCGAAAGTGTAGGTAGAAAACACGGCCGCACTGCCCGCCGAATTGAGCACGCTTAGAAATCCCGCTGAGATGTTAGAGCCGGTCAAGGACTCAATCGGAGAAACCAGAGGTACGCTGCCGCTATTTAGGTCTGCGGAGCCAGCGAAATAGGTCTGCCCCAACGAATCGACTGTCATTGCAGCTGGAGGGTACACGGCGGGCGACCAGGCGGTGTACGTTCCCCAGAAAGTTGAATAGATCAATGCTGATCCGGTTGCATTGAATTCACTTACGAAGGCTGAGTTTTGCCAATTGGTCTGAAAAGGATTCACGAGCGGAAAGTCGGACGATCCGGCTTCGCCGGTGACATGGGCATTGCCGGATGAGTCAGCGGCGATAGCAGTCCCCTGCGAACCCCCGCTCCCACTCAGGTAGGTTGAGTAAATCGGCGTCCCGGATGGACTCAACTTGACGACAAAGGCATCGTTTGGTCCTGACAAAGTTTTTTGAAACGGGGCTACAGTCGTCGGGAAATTATTCGAACTAGTTGTGCCCGTCACATAAGCATCGCCCGCAGCGTCTATGGCAATTGCCGCACCGGAATCTGCCCCGCTTCCGCCAAAATAGGTGGAATAGATGAGAGCCGTTGCAGTCGAGTTCAGCACAGCCACGTATGCATCCGAGTTGCCTCCAGCAAACGCCGGCTGGTAAGCATTCTTGGTGGGGAAGTCGCCGGCATTCGTTGAGCCGGTAAGGTAAGCGTTTCCTGCGTTATCGACCACAAGCCCGGATGGTGCATCGGCCACGGTGCTGGCGAGGTACGTCGCATAAACTACGCTCCCGGTTGGGCCGAACTTCATCACAAACTGGCCGTTTCCAAACTCATCATTAACCTTGCTTTGAAAAACTCCGGGAGTGGGCGTTATTATTCCAATTCCTGCCACGTAGCAGTCACCCTGGGAGTCTATCGCCACGGCGACTTGAGGCTGAGGGAGCGCGTTGGCCCCTAGCTGTGGCAAGGTTACGCTGTAAGCTATCGCGCCGTCGGCAATGCTCAGTTGGACTAGGACACTCAGATAATTTTCGCCGGGATATTCCAGCACTATACAGTAATACGCCGCGCTAGCTGCCGCCGCTTCAATTCTTGGGCCGTTTATTCCAGACTTGGGCGCTGATCCTGCATAGGTTGAATAACTCAGAGACCGATTTTGCGCGGCAACGAAATCAACAGAAGGCAAGAGCAAGAGCAGACACAGAATCAGCCTGATTCGAGGCATATTTTTCCCCGCGGAATAGCCTAGCGAGGAAGCATCCGCAGCGTTTCATGAGACGCCGCCGGAAGAGCTCCCAACTTACTGTGTTTACAGTAACACAGTTCATTGCGTACTCCGTTGAATCGAATTCCAAGGGTCGTCACAAGGGAAGATAGTCCGATGTCCCGGGCTCGGCAGCATCTCCGTCCAAAAGGGACCGTCCCGGCGAGATGGGCTCACTAGCTTAGTAGGCAAAGGCATGGGTGCCTGTCCATCCTCACCCGAATCGGGGTCCAGCCAAGGCTCTTCAACTGGATGGAGTGCGTGCTGGGCCATAGCTCCTACGGAATAGTTACGTTCCCGCGGCGGTGACAGTCCCCACGAACGCCGGGAACACCGGAGTTCGTTGGGTTGCTGACCGAGGGAGCACTATTCCCACATCAGACTTGAGGCAAAGCGCCGAGCGGTCGAAGTCCTCTCCCAGAAGGGGTGTGGGGATTAGGGCTGGTCCTAACCAAGCGCTCGTGGTTCCCCGGCTCGACGCTCGGAAATTGGCGGTGGGGGTTCAGGCCAAATTCGATGACTTTAGTGCGATCTTCAATGACGAACGTCCTCATGAGGCCCTGGACATGAAGTGTCCGGCCGAGGTGTATCGGCCCTCCACCCGCGAATACAAGGGCCTTCCCGACATCGACTATCCTTTCCATGATCGCATCATCATCATCACTCGTTGCGGCAGGATTTGTCTGGGTACGAAAAAGATCAACTTCAGCACCGTCTTTGCTGGCCAGGCGGTCGGCATCAAGGAAGTGCACGACGACATCTGGCTCGTTAGCTTCATGGATTATGATTTGGGGTACTTCGATTTGGAGACCCGGGTTTTGGAACCTCTCGACAACCCGTTCGGCCCGAGGTTGTCACCTATGTAGCCGGAACGATGTGTCACCCATGTGTCCGGGCCGGACCAGAAAAGAATGGTCGGGGAGACTGGATTTGAACCAGCGATTCCCTGGTCCCGAACCAGCTCTGGTTTTATATCTTGTTGCATCGCTTAGCACGGTTTTGCGTCTTGTGGTACGGTATTCGGGAGTATTTGGACCCGAATTGGACCCAAGTTTTTCCTCACCTTACTTAGGAGTCGACAAGGTTTTTGGTTAACTCCATGATGAGTCCAATCGCGATTTCTCACCAACCAATCCGTCGAGGGTAAATCAACGGGCTATCGTCAACACCAAAGAAGTCGACCTTTGACCAAGTGTGACCGCCGTCGTTCGTCTGGTAAATTGAGTCGTCACCCACTGCCCATCCCTGCAGAGCATCGAGCAGGTAAAGCTTGTAGAGGGTCTCGTTGCGCGGCACCCGACGAGACTCCCACGTCTGACCACCATCAGAGGTGCAGTACATTTCGCCACCGGCAACACAACCATGATCTGCATCCACGAATTTCATATCCGAGAACGTGTCATTCGCGTGTGTCAGAACCTGTTGCCAATCCCGATCTGCAGGGGTTTTCAGATAGACACCGAGTGGACTGGCGGACCATTTGGATGTTCCGTTCGCTGAGCTGGGTCCGCTATTGCGTCCTATCGCAGCTTCCCTTGTGTTAACCCATGGAGAAGATTTGTATCGCAGGATATTCCGCTCAACAGCGTCCTCGGCTCCTCCGTCAGGATGGAATACGCCATCGTAGGCCTGGGAAGCGCGCGTAGTCTCGATCAAGGGTAATCCACTCGCAGCTGGACTCGACGGCTAGGGCTGCATACCATGCGTCGGGCACGAAGTTGCCATTGGCACCCGCCTCTCGACACAGTCGCGTAAATATGGACCAGTGCTGGGCCGCAGGTTCAATGAGAACACAATGGCTCGGCTCCATGACCCGCTCACAAAATTGTATGCTTTCAGCAAGACTGCTCGGTTTTACAAAGATCTTAGGGTGCGTCACAACTCGAATAACGCCACTTAGAACTTGCGGGGAGATACCATAGCGTGAGTCCCCGTTGACGACCGCGTTCAGCCAACGGCGGCATAAGGCATGGTCAGTGGAATCGGGCCGGAACGCGTTAACGAGCACGTTGACGTCGGGAAGGATCAAAGGCCGGCCATCCGGTCTTCAAGTTCGCTAGACCGATTCAGGTCAACTCCCGGCAGAGTTCCGCCGGATGCCTTCGAGATAGGCAAATGCACACGCGAGTGTTGGGCGCGCTGCGGCTCGGCCAGAATTATCTTAAGCCCATCTTCGATTAGCGAGGTCAACGTCTGCCCTTTTTCCGCCGCTTTCTTCTTAGCCCTGCGCAGCAGGTCATCAGAAAGCCGAATCGTAGTTCTCATGCATCAAAGCATACAGTGTAGACATATATATGTCAAACCAACAAGCCCGCCCTGCCTGCCGTGGGGACCTCCACAAGGCGCCGCTTCCCGCGTTACACTTGCACTGCACCGGTGCAGGGAAGCCCTATGCGGGAGATTAAGGAACCTGATTGGAAAGTGCTGCGGCGCGTGCATCCGCTGGCACTCGAACGCTTCTGCGAGGGGGTTCTTGCCGAGATCGGCCGCGTCGCGCGTGATGGCGCGAAGAGTCACCATGCGCGCTACCTCCAAATCTTCAGGATTATCAAACAAAGTGATGGGGAGATAGCGCGTCTCTTCGACAATCCGCGGCGCTCTCATGCACTAACGACCTTGGATTCATATATTCCCTGGGGAAAACCAATGGGATAGGACACCTACTCGTTGCCAGACTACCCTCCTTTAGACAAGAAGTGACTTGCTCTCCGCTTAGCACGAAGGGATTCATCCCTGCTTTACTGAAGCCCACGCCAGCACCTCACGTTCCTGGTAAAAAACTCAAACCAGTAGCCGAGGCTTGAGACTCCCGTCAAAACGGACTGGCCAGGGACCTGAGAAGTAGCGGAAGCGTCGAATCGGTTAGCTTGTTTGCTACGGCGATTTCGTGCTGGAAGGCTGTAGGAGACTTGTGGAAGTCCACGGTCACGCGAGCGGCAAGGAGAAACGGGGACGGTTGAGGAAGATGTCACCTACCGGCAACCCGAAACATGTACTAACGTGACTACGTCCGTCACGTTGGTCACGTCCGTCATATGTGGACAATTTGGTGACGAACGACTGACTGACTGACGAACGACACCGGGCCCCGACCATCCAGGCTCGACACGCGGATCGACGAGGTTCGCGGAAGTGGCGATCCTCGTCGACGTAATCCAGCCGAATTCGGGAAGCGTACCGACTTAGTATAGGAAGTAACCATCATAGGCAGCGCCCCAGATCTGAGCGAGTCCTTTGCCTGCCAGGTTCTTCAGCAGCACGGGAGTGACCTCCTTCGGGGTGCCGGTCGTCGGGGTGATCAAGAACTGATAGACGCTGGTGCCGGCAAAGCCATAGAGCGTGTCCTTGCCGGTGCAAGCGAGTCCCAAGAGATTGGCGATTTTGAGCGGAGCGTATAACTCGAACTTTCCAGTCGTAGGATTGAGCAGCACCAGGTTGCTGGGCGCGGACTGACCAAAGCTCGGCAAAAGATAGCCTGAGAGCAGGAGGTAACCGTTGTAGAAGGTCAGATCGCCGGCCGATTCGAAGTAAGTCGTCGATGCAAACGGTGACACGTGACCCGTCTTAATGTTGATTGTGTAGAGCTCTGCGGAGTTGCCAGCTGCCGTGAACGCCACCCCTTGCCCGTCGAACACGAGGGCGTTCGCGTCCGAGATACCTAAGCTACCAATCAACGTCGCCTTGCCGGTGGTACGGTTGACTCTGTAGAAATTGGTGTACGAGACACCGTAAAGCTGACCGTCCTTCGGATTAAAGCCGATGTCGGTGAGCACCACCCCTTCAGACCCGATGATATGGACCGCGTAGGTGCCCAAGGTGACAGTCGCCAGCTGGCCTGCTTTATCGGTGACGTAAATCGTCTTTCCGGCGGTAGCGGAGGGCTCGGCAACCTCAGCCGCAGCACCTAGAGTCGGAGGCGGAGTGGGATCTGCAAGATCCTGAGGGGACTGGGCGTGGGCGCCGAGAGAGATCAAAGTGATGACCAAGGCAACGAACATGCCAAACATTGTTCTGGTGAAGGCGACCGCGAGTGTCCCGCGGCGATTGCAAGGGCGAAGCTCCATGGTCTTCATAATCTTTTCTCCTGAGCCAATCAGATTGGGCTCCCGAACTCGCTACCCGGGAAGTTCCCTCACTTGTCAACGCGCCATTGCCCGGAGGAAAGGGTCATCGGTTGGCTGTCGGACAATTTGGCTAGCCAAGAAGGCGGCCTCGCGTCCACCATACCCCGTTGAGGGTCTTGCTCCCGATGGCGGCTGCATGGTTCAAGCTTCCTGCCGGTAATTGCTTTCAAAGGGATATCGAGAATCGGCCAAACCATCAGCCACGTACACCCAACGATTGAATTTTCGACATAAAGACATAGACATCCGGAGCAAGATGGCAGGGCCCGGCTAATAACTACTCTCCTGTGCTTTAACTCCCTGCTTAGCGAGCGGCTGCAAAACTTACGACTCTAAGTCTCTGGTTTGAAAGCACCGCTGCGCCGATTCGGGACAATTGCTCGAGCAACAAACCCGCGTTAATGCGAATAGAACAGCGAACAAGCGTTATATACTAACAAACCGGAGCAACTGCCGCGTTCGTGGGGCGTATGGCAAGTCTATCAAACGAGGTTCCGGAGCCCGAGCAGAACGGGAAACCGCCGACACCTGGCACTCCCGATAATCGTGATGCAGCCGCGGTTCTCACCCCTGCTCCCATTTCTTCAGAAGGCGCAAGCTCCGACACAGCCACTCTGATTGATCAGCCGCTCGATGCAGCTACAGTTGTTGATCTGGGATCGAAAGCCGGGTCCGTGAGTCCTTACGATGCCCCGACCATGATCGACGCAGCAGGCGCCCCCACGGTGGCCGACATCTCCCCAGCTACTCCAGTCACGGCAAACGTGCTTTTGCCCGGGATGTTGTTGGGCCGCCGCTATGAAATCCTTGCCCTCTTGGGTGAAGGTGGCATGGGTGCGGTTTACAAGGCGATGGACCGCGAACTAAATCGCCCGGTCGCACTCAAGGTCATTCGCCCGGAGCTGGCCAAGAACAAGAGCATTATCGATCGTTTCAAGCAGGAGCTATTGCTCGCCCGACAGATCACCCACAGAAACGTAGTTCGTATATACGACCTCGGGGAAGCAGATGGCGTGAAATTCATCACGATGGAGTTCATCGAAGGTGAAGATTTGCGCTCGTCGCTGCTGCGTAAAAGCAAGCTCACACCGGAAGAAGCAGTCGACATCACTCAGCAAGTCTGCCGAGCGTTGGAGGCCGCACATAGCACAAGTGTCATTCACCGCGATTTGAAGCCGCAGAACATCATGCGAGACGAGACTGGCCGTGTCGTCGTCATGGATTTCGGCCTTGCCCGTACGATCGCTTCCGACGGCATGACCAAGACCGGAGCCTTAGTCGGCACCGTGGACTATATGTCTCCCGAGCAGGCGCTCGGCCAAACGCTGGATCAGCGCTCCGACCTCTATACAGTCGGCTTGATCATGTACGAGCTGCTGACCGGCAAGATGCCCTTTGCGGCTGACAGTGCGATTGCCAGTCTGGTCAAGCGCACCCAGCAAAAGGTTGCTCCCATTTCCGACCACGACCAAGCGATTCCCCGATCGGTTAGCAATATCGTCAGCAAATGCCTCGAACGTGATCTCAAGTTACGCTACCAAAGCGCTGCCGAACTGCTCGCCGACCTTGAAGCCTGGCAGGGGAAGCGCGCGGGCGCCGCGCTTACGTTTCAACCTAAGGTGGGGCCGTGGGGCCAGACTATGCCTTTGCCGTTGATTGCAACCATTGTTACAGTTCTCGTGCTGGCAATAAGCGGCTACCTGCTCCGCGGCAAGATATTTGGCGGAAGCACGAAGAATGCCGGTGGTGGGCCGCAGGTCTCGCTGGCAATCCTGCCGTTTCGCAACGTGTCGGGCGATCCCTCGCTGGATTGGATCGGTGCTGATGTCGCTGAAATGCTGCGGACTGACATGGGACAATCCGCCTCATTGCAGACTGTGCCTTCCGGCAGGGTGACCCAGATTTTCCACGACCTGCGAATCGAACCTGACGCCGCGCTTGATCCCGATACGCTGCGCCGGGTTGCAGAATTCACCAGCGCGGACCGTTTGCTTTGGGGCCAATTCACCAAGGCGGGAGGCCAGATCCGCATTGAGGCTACTCTCGAAGATGTCAAGACACACCGCACTTCTGCCTTACAAGTGACCTCGCCTAGCGAAGAAGATTTGCCCAATGCACTGCAACGCTTGGCCGAAGCCGTCCAAAACGGTCTTCAGATGACACCGCAGGCCATTAAAGACCTCCAGGCCAAATCGCTCAAGCCATCGTCCCAGTCAGTGCAAGCATTGCGCTACTACACCGAAGGCATGCAGCTGAGCCGCGAAGCTAAAAACTTGGATGCAGTGAAGCAGTTTGAGGCAGCAATCAAGGAAGATCCCAATTTCGCCTTGGCATATTCCAAACTGGCCGTAACCTACGCCGCACTAGACTATGGCGATAAGGCCCAGGAGTCCTCTCGAAAGGCGCTCGACCTCAGCGACAAGGTCGCTCCCCAGGAAAAGCTGCTCATCCAGGCGCAAGATGCGTGGGTGACAAGGGATTACGCCAAGGCGATCTCGTCCTATGAAAATCTCGATAAGATTTTGCCTAACGACTTCGACATTCAATATTCTCTAGCGAGAGCTTGCGAAGAGTCCAGCGTCTTCGACAAAGGGCGCGCTTATTACGACAAGCTGCTTGCCCGCGATCCGAAGAATGTCGACATCCTGTTCCGAATTGGATGGCTTGAGGACAAGCGCAATAATGCCCAAGGCTCCCTGGACTACCTCAATCGCGCGCTGACGGGCGCGGTGCAGGTCGGCAACGAAGAAGAAAAAGCTGCAATCCTCGAAGCGATTGCCTCTGCCTACCAAGACCTTAACAAGCTGGAAGATGCATTGCGGAATTACCAACAGGCGCTCGATATCATGCGACGTTTGGGTGGAAAGGGCGGCATTGCTGATACTCTCAATAACATGGCGCAAGCGCAAGCGCTTGCGGGCAAGCTCGACGACGCACTGAAGAGCTACAGCGAAGCGCTCCAGCTGCGCCGTGAAATCGGCGACAAGTTGGGGACTGCCGCGACCTTGCTGAATCTCGGTAATTATTATGAGACTCGTGGCCAATATGACGAGGCCCTGAAATTTTCCAAGGAGGCTCTGCCGATTTTCCGGGAAATGAGTGACCCCCAGGATGAGGGTATGTGTTTGAGCAACATCGGACTGATGTACTTGGATAAAGCAGACTACGAAAACGCAATGAGCTATTTCCAGCAGGCGCTGCCAATTCGTCAGAAAGTCGGCGCTCCCAACTTCATCGCCGATACCATTGATAACATCGCTGAGACCTACGCTCGCACCGGACAATATAGCCAGGCGCAGGACAATTACCTGAAGGCCCTGGATTTGTATCGCAAAGCCGGCGACAAAGACGACACCGCGTTCCCCTCCTGGGGTCTGTCTAGGGTTTTCCAGTATCAGGGTCGCTACGGCGCAGCTGTAACCGCCGGTTCCGACGCGCTCAAGACCTATGTTGCGACCGGGCAGCGCGGGATTTATCTAGCCCAGATCGAGGCAAACTACGGCAATTCCCTGAGTCTTATTGGGAGGGGAAGCGAAGCGCAAAAGAGCTTGGATGAAGCCCTCGATTTGGCCCGCGAGCAAAAAAACAACCCCGTCATTGCGCAGATAATGAGCCTACAAGGGGACCGCTTCTTCTACCAAGGCGATTTCAGAGCTGCGAAGAATTTCTATGAGCAGGCTTCACAGATGGCGGCGCACACCACCGATCACGAGCAAATTCTTGTTTCTAAGTTCAACGTCGCGAAGGCGAACTTCATGGAAGGCCGCTCGCGGGAGAGCATCGCCGGTTTGCAGGCGTTGGCCCAGCAGGCCGATGAGTCAGGTTTGAAATACCTATCCGTCGAGGCTTCGCTGTATCTGGCACAAGCACTCATCGATAACAAAGACTACGCTCGCGCGAGACGAGAACTTGATACTAGCTTGCGAAACAGCGAGAAATTTGGCCTGCAGGCGTCACTCGCCAAGAGCCACTTCCTGCTAGGTGAGGCGCTTCGTTTGAGCGGCAATCAGACGGATGCTGCGATCCACTACGCAGAGGCCCAGCGCATCGTCGACGATATTCACAAAGAGGCGCATACAGATGATGTCATGAAGCGCAGTGATCTTGCCGCCATTTACCAGGAATCGGCCAAGTGGCAAGCGCCTAAGAGCTAAGCCCCCACAAAAAATCATTTCAGAAAAGAAGAGCCAGACCGATGAGGCCTGGCCCTTCTTGCTTTAAGCGTCCTCTTCTATGGGCAAGAGTTCTTCACATAAAAGAACCCGGAGCAAAACGGCGCTCCTTTCTGCCCCGTGCTACTCCAGCTGCCGGTGCTGTCATCGTAAGTACATACCTGGTAAACCACACCCTTGCTGGTTGACTGAACCGCCCAGTTGTATTGCCAGTGACCACCATTGAGAGAAGCGGTGTTTGCGCCGTTGCTCGACGGCAATTGCGACGCAGTACAAGCCGTCGGTACGAGATTGGCATTTCGGCCAGCATTGGCCTGATTAGGCGCGCTGCCGGTGTTGGCAGTGCCCTTGCACAGCGAACTTGCAGGGTTAAAACCTTGCGGGATCGGAATCGGTGCGTTAGGGAACTCCAGAACCTGCATGTTTGGGCCCCACGGGGTCGTCTTCGTGACGCCATAAGACGCGAGCGAATTGCCCTGTAAGTTGCTGCAACTGAATTTGATCGGGATTGTGCCCGGATTTGCAAAACAGCTTGGGCTAAGTGGACTTAGGTACGTGCACCCATAGTTGTTTTCGGCCTTGCCGTTTCCGCTCTTCAGTTGGTAGCCGTGCAACGTACTGGATTTCGACGTCCCACCCGGACGGTCCACTCCAACTAAGGTCGTAACGTCTAATAGAGAGTCTAATTGGACGTCGTTACTGAACGACTGAAAATTCATCGGAAAATCGAAGTTTTCGGTTACAACCTGCGTGCTGCTGACGACCAGGTTGCCGCTGCTGGGAAGGGGGATGTCACTCTTCCACATGATCGGGAACGCAATGGCACCAGGTGCATTTAGGCCGGGCTGGAAGGTTGCTAGGCAGGGCGGGTTACCGGTCGAATCATCAAAGCAGCTGCCCGGTGCAACCGGGGACGCGTATAAAGCAAACGGCCCCATACTGCTAGCGACGGTCGAACCGGTAAGCAAGGTTTGCTGAAGAGAGTTTTGGACGTATTTGGTATTAGCAGTGGATGAGGGGAAGTACCCGATCTGGCTGTTTCCGGTTAGATTGTTGGATGGGGGCAACAATTTTGCCAAGCCGGGCTGATTCGCACCTTCCGAGGCGTAGATGCCAAGGCCTTGGATGCCTCCCTCGGGTTCACACGTGGAGCATGGTGTTCCTCCCGTGTTGATTGGGCCGTTTGCACTAAACTGTGTCGGAGTGCCAGTGGCAAAATCCAATTTGTAAAAGTTGGGGTACTGTTTGTCGCCCAGCCAGAAGCCCGGTGAGCTCAAAAAGGTCGGGTTGGTCGACCCCGGAGAAGTAATAACACTGCTGACCTGTAGTGGTGGCAGTGGATAGTTACATCCCGCGGTGCAGTCAACGATCAGTGGATCCAGCGCCAGGGATTGCAGCGTGGTCACACCCACAGGATAGCGGGCGATCACCGAGGTGTCCGGACTGACCAGCGTGGTCGTCCACTGCAAGCCGTCAATCGTATAGCCTCCCGTTGTCATGTTCCATGCATTGCGGCCCCCTGCGCTCGGCTGTGACGGACCCGTGATTCCACTCGACGAATTGACCTTGTTGGCCAGGTTGTTGTTGGTGACAAGCTCAACATTGTTATTGGTATCGAGAATCAGTGTACCTGCGTTCCCCACTGTGTATGTCCCGGGAGCCCAACCTGGATGGCTCTCCGTCCATATCACGGCATCGTCGATGGTAGTTCCGCTAATTTGCCATTGCGCTCCTGTCGTGAGGGGCTTGGGCGTGCCGGCTTCGATGGCCTTCTGCAGTTTCAAATTTGGATCGATGATCTGGGTGCCTACAGCAACTGGTGCGGCAGGGGGATATGGCACCACCGGTCCGGTCACAAACGTCCAGATTAGCCCGTCGATCACCGTGCCGCCGTCTACGAACTTTGGGGGTGCGCTCGAACTCATTCCAGTGCTCGCCTGGGTTGCCTCTTGAACGTGATAAGCTGCATCAACGATCATGTACCCAGGCGTGTAGTTGGTGTTCATCTGCCAGCTAAATGCAGTATTGCTACCCACTTGCCCCTGATCCGTCCAGACAACCGCGTTGTCAGGGACCGTGGCTCCAACCGTGCTGCCGCTAGTAAATGATGCCGGAGCAGTCAGCCCCGACGTCCCAGCTGACGTGGCCTGCTGCACGTGGGGAGAGGGGGTTTCCGAGTCCAGAATGACTGTATTGAGGGCATAGAACGTGACGGCCGCCCAGGCGCCGGGGATCCCGCGGTCCTGCCACACG
>Ga0187778_10000425_pt1 | contig 29985 bp, 26 predicted proteins | sample 1015_Q2_SP5_20_M_FD_132418 | JGI IMG/M metagenome (GOLD analysis project Ga0187778, IMG submission 132418) | Tropical peat soil microbial communities from peatlands in Department of Meta, Colombia - 1015_Q2_SP5_20_MG | ecosystem: Environmental > Terrestrial > Soil > Wetlands > Peat | place... | reverse complement strand
TCCCTACCGCGAGGACCAGCTCGGAGGCTTGTCGCTGACCATTGAGGGCTTGAAGAAGCGGGATGAGCTGGTCTACCGCGCCGCCAAGGCCCGCGGCATCCCTGTAATGGTGACGTTGGCCGGCGGCTATGCCCAGCAGGTGGAAGACACGGTCACCATCCACTGCAATACCGTGATGGCCGCAAAGGAAGTTTACGGCGCGTAGGCGGCATCCCCGAAAACGAGGCTGGTAAAATAAGTCGTCGCAACTCTTTCGCCCGCTTCGCGGGCTGTGGTTTCATTCCCTTTTTTCCCCCACGGCTCGCGCCGTGGGCTACGTTCTACCGCGCGCTTCGCGCGCTGGATGCAACTGACAACTGGTAACTGACCACTAGCAACTTTTTTATGTTTGAGAACCTTTCCGACAAGCTGCAACGCGCGTTCAAGAACCTGCGCGGCCAAGGCACCCTGAATGAAGCGAACGTTGACGAAGCTCTGCGCGAGATCCGCCTGGCTCTGCTCGAGGCCGACGTCAACTTCAAGGTCGTCAAGGAACTGATCGAGCGCATCCGGGGCAAAGCGCTGGGCCAGGAAGTGCTGACCGCGCTCTCGCCCGCCGAGCAGGTGGTGAAGATCGTCCGCGACGAGATGATCGAGGTCCTCGGGCGCGATACCGCCAGGCTCCGCTTCGCCTCTAACCCGCCGACGGTCGTTCTGATGGCCGGACTGCAGGGCTCCGGCAAGACCACCACTTCGGCCAAGCTGGCGCACTGGCTCAAGAACGGAGGCCACCGTCCGCTGCTGGTCTCAGTGGACGTCTATCGTCCCGCCGCGCGCGAGCAGTTGAAGATCGTGGCTCACGCGGTCAAGGCCCATCTGTACGAAGGCCAGGTCACCGGGGCCAACACCGCGACGGTCGAGCGCCTGGCGAAAGAAGCGCGACGCGAGGCGGTCAACAGCGGCTGCGACGTGCTCATCGTGGACACCGCCGGCCGCCTGCACATCGACGAGCAGCTCATGGAGGAGATGCAGTCGCTCAAGCATCTGCTCGCGCCGCAGGAGATCCTGTTCGTCGCCGACGCCATGACCGGCCAGGACGCCGTGCGCTCCGCCGACGAGTTCCACAAGAAGCTGACGCTCACCGGTGTGGTCTTGACCAAGATGGATGGCGACGCGCGCGGCGGCGCGGCGCTCTCCATCCGCAACGTCACCGGCCAGCCCATCAAGTTCATCGGTGTGGGCGAGAAATACGACGCGCTCGAGCCTTTCCATCCCGACCGCATCGTCGGCCGCATCCTGGGCATGGGCGACATCCTCTCGCTCATCGAAAAAGCCGAGCAGCAGCTCGACAAGAAGAAGCAGGAGGAGTTCGCGCGCAAGGCGCTCTCCGGCGACGGTTTCTCGCTGGAAGACTTTCGCGATCAGCTCCGGCAGGTGAAGAAGCTGGGCTCGCTGCAGTCGATCATGGGGATGCTGCCCAAGGTCGGGGCGTTCGCCGGGCTGGACAAAGCCGCCGACAAGGTGGACGAAAGCCAACTGGTGCGGGTCGAGGCCATCATCAATTCCATGACCCCCTACGAGCGCGATCACCACGAGGTGATCAACGGCAGCCGGCGCAAGCGCATCGCCCGCGGCTCCGGCACTACGGTGCAGGAGGTCAACCAGCTCCTGCGCCAGTACGCCCAGATGAAGAAGATGTTCAAGCAGATGGGCAAGGCTAGCTTCGGCCGGCGCCTGGCTGGCATGAAGCTGCCGGGCATGTAGCCAACGACAGGGCCATGGGTCAGGTCCATGACCACAGACTTTCCTTGGATTTGCGCTTCGGCGGGTGCACAATATAGGGTTTCGGTCCCGTAATTCATCCATACCCGCCCCCACTAGGGGCAAAGAAGAGGCAATCATGGCAACCACAGTTCAAGAACCCCGGACCGCCGGCGCTGTCCAGCACCACAAGCTCGCGCAGTGGGTCGATGAAGTCGCGCAACTCTGTAAGCCCGAGCGCGTCCACTGGTGCGACGGCTCTGCCGCGGAATATGACGAGATGCTGCGCATCATGGTGCAGGCCGGCACCGCCATCCCTTTGAATGAGGGGAAGCGTCCGCACAGCATCTTCGTGCGTTCCACTCCGGCCGACGTGGCGCGGGTGGAGGACCGCACCTTCATCTGCTCGCGCTCGTCGGAAGACGCTGGCCCCACCAACAACTGGCGCGATCCGGCGGAGATGAAGGCCATCCTCAACAAGCTGCTCGCCGGCTGCATGGCCGGGCGCACCCTTTACGTGATCCCTTACAGCATGGGGCCGATCGGATCGCCCATCGCCAATATCGGCGTGGAGCTGACCGACTCGCCCTACGTCGTCGCCAACATGCACATCATGGCCCGCGTGGGAACCAGGGTCCTGGACGTGCTTGGCGAGGACGGCGAGTTCGTCAAAGGGCTGCACTCGGTCGGACTGCCGCTGGGCGCCTCCGATCAGGACACTCCCTGGCCCAACAATCCCAGCGAAAAGTACATCTGCCACTTCCCCGAGACCCGCGAGATTGTTTCCTTCGGCTCCGGCTATGGCGGCAATGCGCTCTTGGGCAAAAAGTGTCATGCGCTGCGCATCGCTTCGGTACAGGCGCGCGACGAGGGCTGGATGGCCGAGCACATGCTCATCCTCAAGCTCATCAGCCCGGAGGGCCAGGTGAAGTACATCACGGGCGCCTTCCCTTCGGCCTGTGGCAAGACCAACCTCGCCATGCTCATCCCGACGGTGCCCGGCTGGAAGGTGCAGACCATCGGCGACGATATCGCCTGGATGAAGTTCGGGGCTGACGGCCGGCTTTATGCCATCAATCCCGAAGCGGGGTTCTTCGGCGTGGCGCCCGGCACCAGCATGAAGTCGAATGCCAACGCCATGCTCAGCGTCACCAAGAACTCCATCTTCACCAACTGCGCGCTCACGCCCGAAGGCGACGTGTGGTGGGAGAGCATGACCGACGCCAAGCCGGCCGAGCTGTCCGACTGGCTGCGCCGTCCCTGGACGCCGGCCTGCGGCCGCAAGGCCGCGCATCCCAACGCCCGCTTCACCGCGCCCGCGCGCCAGTGCCCGGTGATTGCGCCCGAGTGGGAGGACCCCAAGGGCGTGCCCATCGATGCCATGCTGTTCGGCGGACGTCGCGCCACCATTGTCCCGCTGGTCACCGAGTCCTTCGACTGGCAGCACGGCACCTTCCTGGGCGCGACCGCCAGCAGCGAGACCACGGCAGCCGCGGCTGGGAAGGTCGGCCAGCTCCGGCGTGACCCGATGGCCATGCTGCCCTTCTGCGGCTACAACATGGGCGATTACTTCGCACACTATCTCAAGATCGGCTCGCGGCCCGGCGCCAAGCTGCCCAGGATTTTCTACGTTAACTGGTTCCGCACGGACGACAAGGGCACCTTCCTCTGGCCGGGGTACGGCGAGAACAGCCGCGTGCTGAAGTGGGTCTTCGAGCGATGCAACGGCACCACCAAAGCGGTGGATACGCCTATCGGCCGGCTGCCGCAGCCGCAGGACCTGGACGTCCGCGGGCTGGAGATCTCCGCCGCCAACTTGGCCAAGCTGCTGAGCGTTGACGTGGAGGGCTGGCTCGCCGAAGTCCCGCTCATCCGCGAGCACTTCGCGCGCTTCGGCACGCACCTGCCGCAGGGCCTGCGCGACGAGGTGGACCGTCTCGAACAACGGCTGAAGGCGGCGAAGAAGTAGTTCTGCAGTTTTTTCTGGGGTAGAGGCGCAGCATGCTGCGTCTCTACCTTTCTTTCAAGGTAATGTTCTCCCGCAAACTCCGCGTCGAATACGAAGCTGGGGGCCAGCGCCATCCCGCGCCGCTGAAGTGGCTGGACAGCTTCTCCATGCGCAATTTCACCAACGCGCAGATTTTCGACGACACCCTCCCCGCGGCCGACGGAGTGCTCGAAGCGGGAATCCGCGTGCCGCTTGCCGAACTCCAGAGCGCGATGCAGGACTGGTTCCGCAGGAAGGGTTACCTGCCGAAAGACGCCGTGCTGCTGATCACCGAATCCTAAACTGCGCGCCTCAACCTAGCGGTTTTGCGCGCCCACCGGCTGCGGGGCGGCCACATCCGCCTCACGCATGAACTTGGCCGCTTCCTCCGGAGGCGTCGGGTTGATATAGAACCCGGTGCCCCACTCGAAGCCCGCCGTCTTGGTCAGCTTGGGCATGAACTCGATGTGCCAGTGGTAGTGGTCGTTGATGGGCTCCTGCAAGGGCGAGCTATGCACCACCAGGTTGTAGCTGGGGTTCTCGAGCACGCGGTCGGCGCGCACCAGCATGTCCTTCACCGCCTTGGCCAGGCTCTCGTAGACGTGTGAGGGCGAATTCTCGAATGCCGACTCGTGCCGCTTGGGCAGGATCCACGTCTCGAACGGAAAACGCGGGGCGTAGGGACCCATGGTCACGAAATCGTTGTTCTCCGAAACTACGCGCACGTTCTCCGATAGTTCCTGCCGGATGATGTCGCAGAAGACGCAGCGTTCCTTATAGATGTAGTACTGCTTGGCGCCTTCCAGTTCCTCGATCACCTGCTTGGGCAGAATGGGCAGGGCGATCAGTTGCGAGTGCGCGTGCTCGAGCGACGCCCCCGCCGGCTCGCCGTGGTTCTTGAACAGCAGGATGTATTTGAAGCGCTTGTCCTGCCGCAGGTCGAGGATGCGATCGCGCATGGCCCACAGCACGTCCTCGATGCGCTTCTCGGGCAGCGTAGCCAACGTCGCGTTGTGGTCGGGGGTCTCGATGATGACCTCGTGCGCGCCTACCCCGTTCATCTTGTCGAACATGCCCTCGGCTTGGCGGTTCAGGCCCCCCTCAATCCCCAGCGCCGGGAACTTGTTGGGGACCACCCGCACCGTCCAACCGGGAGTATCGCGTTCGGCCGGCGGCCCGCCGTTTTTGCCTGGACGGAAAGCCAGCACCTCGGGTGGCGTTTTCGACTCGTTGCCGTAGCAGAACGGGCAGAAGCCGCCCTTCATTTTGACCTGGTCGCGGGAAAAATCGCTGGGACGCTTGGCCCGGTCGGTAGAAATAATCACCCACCGCCCGGTGATGGGGTCTTTTCTCAGTTCAGGCAAGTCTTGGAGTCCTTTCGACGGGAACCATTACCCTTATCTTACGACACCGGGAAGGCATTCTTGAAGAGGGTAAATTCCGGTTCGCTGCCATCCAATAAATAGATGCTCAAAATGTCAAAACGGGAAGCCGGATTGCCTGCTACGCGCCCCGGGGTCCCCAGGAAACCCGGCTTCGTTGGGGGCCCGGGTTTTGGTTTGCTGGGGTGGCGGAGCAGATATTCGCGGGCCATCGCCCGCAGATCGCGCTGCTTGGCAAGATCAACGGCGGCCTCGGCCGGCTTGACCTCGCGCGTGGTACGGGTCTTGACCTCGATGAAGCACAGCACCTCGCCGTCCCACCCCACCAGGTCGATCTCACTTGGCTGCCGGCGCGAGCGATAGTTGCGGGCCACAATCACGTAGCCCATCCGCCGCAGGTAGAAATAGGCCAGCTCCTCCCCGCGCCGCCCGGTTTCGAGGTGTTGAGGCTGCTTTGGCGGCCGGAGCGCAACCTTCGCTGCCTTGTCCATGGCCCGCAGCGCCAGCCGTGTGAGACGTCCCGACATGGGCGGAATTGTAGCGCAGCCAGCGCGCGGGAGTGTATTACGCGGGGATGTATTACAGGGATGACGGCAGAGCGCCGTAGGCGCGGCTGAGATTAGCCCGCCACGGAAGTGGCGGGTCGGCTGAGCCCAGAGTCCGCGAGCGCGAGGGAGCCTTGCGACTGAGCGCGAGTCGAGGTCGAAACATGTGTGCGATCCTCGGCAAAATCAGCCGCGGGGTAGGGCACCCTAGGATTGTGTGAAACAGGCTTGCGTTGTCGTTGACAGCCCTCCCGGCCAGGGGTGTACTTAGAATCGGAGCGCTGTCATGGCAAAACCAGAACGGACGCCGGAGGAAATCAAAGAGGCCCGCAGAGCCGCGGTCAGGAAGTGGCGGCAGGCCAATCCCGATGCCAGTAGAGCTATCAACAAGCAATGGAGAGAGACTCACCGCGAGCAGCGCAGAGCGGCTAACAAGAAATGAACAGGCTCATCCTGAAAGGCGGCGGGCATACTGGAGGAAGTATTGGCACTCGCTTCCCCTTGAACAACGGAGACGCCGAGCCCGCCAAAAGACAGCCACCCAAACCCCAGAACAAAGAGAGGCCAAGAGGGTCGCCAGCCGAAAGTGGAGACAGAGGCAGGGAGCTGAGTACCGCCAGCGCCACGCCCAGCAAGCGCGGGCGTATTATCGCGCCCATCCCTATAGTTCCCTTTCCGAAGAAACCAAAGCGCGCTTGAGAGCTGCTAACAGGAGATGGAAAGACAGACACGGGGCCGAGTACCGTGAGCGCCACAACCAGAAGCAACAGGAGCGCTACCGCGCCAATCCGGAGAAGTACCGCCAGTTGGCGAAGAAATATCGGCTGGCACTTCCGCTCGAAGAACGGCAGCGGCGGGCGCGACAGAACAAACTCATCACCAAGTACGGCATTCGGCCCGAGTGGTACGAGGAGAAACTTAAAGAGCAAGGCAACGCCTGCGCGATTTGCCGTGAGCCTTTCATTTCTAACGGTCAGCGGCGCGTGGCTGAAATCGACCACAAGAAGGGAACGAAGAAGGTGCGCGGGCTCCTGTGCCACTCCTGCAACTGGGCAATTTACAAGATCGACCAAGATCCAGCATGGGCACAAAGAGCCATGGCGTACCTAAGAGCCTTCGCCTGACGAAATTCATCTATGCCCGGCTGCTGAACTGAAGCGGCAACCGACCGCGGAAATACCGCTCGCGCTCAGTCGCGTAGCTCCCTCGCGCTCGCTGATTCTTAGGATCCGCTAACCCGCCACTGACGTGGCGGGCTAACTTCGGTCGCGCCTACGGCGCTGCTCTGGGGCATCTACCCAACAAAAAATCGCGCCCCGCAGGGCGCGATTCGCGAAGCCGAATGGCTTTACTGCGTTGCTGCCGCAGCCTTCAGTTCCTTGTTCTTGAGCACCTGGATGGAGCGCCGCAACTGTTCGTCCTGTTTCTGGCGTTCTTCTTTGCGGAATTCCTGGTCGGTGTTGTTGTCCTGGTCTTCGTCGGGCAGGATGAGGTCGGCCTCGTCGGCATCGGCCACCAAGATGTTCGGCGTGACGGCGGTGTCCTGGATGGCCTTGCCGTCCGGGGCGTAGTACTTGGCGACGGTGAGGATGAGGGCTGAGCCGTCGGGGACTTCGATCACCTTCTGCACCCCGCCGGTGCCGAAGGTCTTGTCGCCGACCACGTCGGCGCGCGCGTTCTCCATCACCGCGGCGGCCACGATCTCAGCCGGGCCGGAAGTACCGCGGTTTACCATCACCACCAGGGGCAGGTCGGTGACGTCCTTCTGCGGATCGGCGTTGAAGGTCTCTTTGGCGAATTTCTGTCCCTGCAGGTAGGCAATCAGGCCGTGGTTGAGGAACAGGTTGGCCACGGCGATGCCTTCGCTCTCGTCGCCCACCGAGCAATCACGCAGGTCGAGGATGAACTTGCGCGCACCCTGCTTCTGCAGCGACTTGAGGCGCGCGGCGATCTCCTGCGCCCGGCCCCTGGTGAGCACGTACGGACGCACGTAGCCGACGCCGTCCTCCATCATCTTCTCGCTGATCGCAGGCAGCGTAATCAGGTCGCGGGTGACCGTCACCTTCTGCGGCTCAGCGCGGCGGGCGCGCACGATGGAGAGGGTCACGTTCGATCCCGGCTGTCCGCTGAGTTCGGCATTGACTTCGGCCAGGGACATCTCGTGCGTGCTCTTGCCTTCGACGGCCTCGATGATGTCGCCATTCTCCAGACCGGCCTTGTCCGCCGGCCCGCCCGGCACTACCGAGATCACGGCCGCGTAGCCGAAACGCTTGGAAATGCTGGCGCCGATTTCGCCCTTGCCGTCCGCCTTGCGCTGCTTGTAAAGCTTATACTCCTCCGGATTCAGGTAGCTGGAGTTGGCGTCGAGCGATTCCAGCAGCCCATGCAGGGAGCCGTCGGTGACGGTCTGGATGTTGGGCTCTTCCACGTATTCGCTGCGGATGCGGGAGAGCACCTCGCTGTAAACTCCAAGCTGCGAGTAGGCGCCGTCGTTGGTGGACGCCTTCACTCCCAGGCCGCCGGCGATGGCAAACAAAACGACTCCCAGGGATGCGGTGACGATCAGGACCTTCAATGCTTTGGACATATAATACGCTTATCGGCGAGTTCACCTTCTGAGGACTTCCTGAATTATACCCCGTCGCCGGGATTTCCGGAGCCGGCGGCGTGCCCCACCTCAGTACATAAGACGCTTCTAAAGGCAGTTTCGTTTCATGACACGCGCGGGAAATCTGGTTTTCCGGCGCCTCCACTTGCCCGGTGCTACACTCGTCCGGCAACTCCAAGGGAGATTCCTGCATGCCAGACCTTAAAGGCCGGGTGGCGCTGGTGACGGGAGCGTCGCAGGGAATCGGGCGGGCCTGTGCGCTGGCGCTGGCCGAAGCCGGAGCGACCGTGGCCGCGGCCGCGCGCAATCGCGACAACCTGGCGGCGGTGGTGGAGGAGATCACGCGCGCCGGCGGCGCCGCTCAGTCCTTCCCCATGGATGTGGCCAGCGAAGAGCAGATCAAGTCCGCGTGTAAGGCCGTGCTGGACACCCTGGGCAAGGCGGACATCCTGGTGAACAACGCCGGCATCACCCGCGACCAGCTCCTGCTGCGCATGAAGCGCGCCGACTGGGAGGCCGTGCTTGCCACCAATCTCACCGCGGCGTATCTGCTGATCCAGCAGGTAGTGGGCGGCATGCTCCGCCAGCGCTGGGGCAGGATCATCAACATCACCAGTGTGGTGGGACAGATGGGCCAGGTTGGGCAGGCCAACTATGCCGCTTCGAAAGCCGGACTGATTGGGTTGACCATGGCGCTGGCGCGCGAGCTGGGGTCGCGCAACGTGACCGTGAACGCTGTGGCGCCGGGCTTCATAGAAACCGCAATGGTCGCGGCCCTTCCCGCAGAACACCGGAAGAACCTGCTGAGCCTGGTGCCGCTGGGACGTCTGGGCACTGACCGCGAAGTGGCTATGGCAGTGCGGTTCCTCGCATCCGAGGATGCGTCCTACATCACCGGGCACGTGCTCAACGTGAATGGCGGCATGCTGATGGGGTGAGCATGCGCCCGGCTGCAAGGTCCGCGCTGAGGATCGTACCGGCGCAAACGCCCGCCGATCTCATCGCCGTGCGCGAATTGTTTCTGGAATACGCCAAGTCTTTGAACTTCAGCTTGTGCTTCCAGGGCTTCGATCAGGAGCTGGCCTCGCTGCCCGGGGAGTACGCTCCGCCTTCCGGACGGCTGCTGCTGGCGGACTTCTATGGCCGGCGCGCAGGGTGCGTAGCCTTGCATCGCCTGGCCGATGGCATCTGCGAGATGAAGCGGCTGTATGTGCGTCCCGAGTTCCGCGGGCACAAGATCGGGCGCCGCCTGGCGGAAGCGGTGATCGCAGAAGCGCGCGCCGCAGGCTACCAGCGCATGCGACTGGACACGGTCGCTCCCGTCATGCGGGAAGCCGTGCAGCTTTATCGTGAGCTGGGCTTTTACGAGATCCCCGCTTACCGTCCGAATCCGCAGCCGGGGACGGTGTACATGGAGCTGGCGCTCACCTGAGTCGAAGCATGCGACCGCCCTTATGCTGCGCAGTTTTTGCTCCAGAAAAATTCGCTTGCCAACCCGTTCCGCTCTGGTTACCCTGCGGGCACCCCCCAGGCGAAACGACGGAAAGTTTTCCCCATGAACATCGGCGAGACCATTCGGAATTACCGCCTGCAGAAGGGGATGTCGCAGGGCGACATCGAGAAGCGCACCGGGCTGCTCCGCTGCTACCTCTCGCGGGTCGAAAACGGACACACCATCCCCTCCCTGGACACGCTGGCCAAGATTGCCGGCGCCATGGAGCTGCCGCTGGCCCAGTTCTTCGCCGAAAATAGCCACCACGATGGCCATGCCAGCAGAGCTCCGCAGCTGAGTGACGAGGATGTCCGCTTCCTGTCGCAGGTCCGCCGCTATTCTGCCGGCCTGAATGAGAGCGATCGCAAGCTGGTGCTGGCTATGGTCAAGAAGATGGCGGCCAGCGCCCGGTAGCACCCAGCAATCAGTAATCAACATTCGTGCCAGCCCCCCCAGGATGCCCGGCCGTCCACCAACTTCAGTGCTGTAGGCAGGCCCTGGAGCTGCTGCTAGGCTGGGACCGCCGTGACCGCCGACGAAGAACTGAGCCTGCTGGAAGACAACATCCGCCGCCTCAAGGTCGACTACGACGTCTATTTCTCCGGCGGCACCAAGAAACCGCCCGAGGATGTCGAGTGGCGCATCCGCAATACACTCAAGAAGTACAGCGACGCCCGCACTCTCACCATGCAGCAGCAGTTCCGCTATAACACCCTGGCGCAGAAATACGCTGTTTTCAGCGACTTGTGGCGACGCAAGCTGAAGATCAAGGAAGAGGGGTACCGCCGGCCCCAGGACGCCTTGCTGGCCATCCAGGGATTGCGGCCAGAGGAGGAACACGCGGCGGCGGAAGCCCTGGGACTGGTGGAAAAAGGGGCGGCGCACCGCTGGAAGACGCAATTCGAATTCACCGATCCCACCGCGGAATTGGACAAAGCACAGGCCCTGTACCATGCCGTGGTCGACGCCCGGCGCCGCACCGGCGTTTCGCCCGGTCCCGAGTTCGACTCCTTCCACGAGTTCCTCTCCAAGAAAACCACCGAAATCCGCTCCCAGTTCGGCTGCACCAGCGTCGAGTACTCCATCGAGCTGGAAGACGGCCAGGTCAGACTCAAGGCAAGGGGAAAGAATTAGCACAGAGAAGCTGCCTTAATCGATGAGCTTTCGGGAGGGCACGGCTTCACAGGCCGCTGAAAAAGTCTCAGTGCAGGCCGTTTTGAAGGGGCGCGCCTTTCAGCCGCGCCGTGAAGGCCTTTTATTTCTGTCATTCCGACGGGCTTGAGCCCGAGAAATCCTGGTTCTTTTTCTCAAAACCGAGATCCCTCTCTCGCGCTCGGTCGCAACGCTCCTTCGCGCTTCACTCGGGATGACACAATGTTCAGGTCGCGCGGCTCAGGCTGCGTCCTCTGAAACCAATTCGTGAGACCGGTTGTTAGTACCTCGGGAGGGTCTTCGTCTCCTCCAATCCCCGCTAAAATTTTTGTGAGCTGTGCCCTTGCGTCCCGGCAGGGTTTTCTGGCACGGTAACCAGTTCCTTTTATCTGATCGCCCTAATCGGTACTCGGCACTTGGTACTGGGTACTCGGCATTCCTAACCGAAGAGGTCATCGTGAAGATTCAACGAGCCATCCTGAGCGTCACGGACAAAACGGGCGTGGCGGAGTTCGCCCGCCAACTGGCCGAAATGAACGTCGAGCTTTACTCCACCGGCGGCACTGCCAAGCTGCTGCGCGATTCGGGCGTCGCGGTGCGCGATATTTCCGAGCTCACCGGCTTCCCCGAGATGCTGGACGGGCGCGTCAAGACGCTGCACCCCAAGGTGCATGGCGGCATTTTGCACGTGCGCGAGAACCCGGCGCACCGCGCCGCTGTGGCCGAGCACGGCATTCAGCCCATCGACATGGTAGTGGTGAACCTCTACGCCTTCGAGAAGACCGCGGCCAAGCCGGGCGTGGAGTTCAACGAGCTGATCGAGAACATCGACATCGGCGGGCCGTCCATGATCCGCTCCGCCGCCAAGAATTTCCGTGATGTCGCCGTGGTGACTTCCCCCGCCGACTATGCCGGGATCGTCGAGGAGATGAAGAAATCTGGCGGCGAGCTTTCGGTCGAGACCCGCTGGCGGCTGGCGCAGAAGGCCTTCGCCACCACCTCGGCCTACGATTCCGCCATCGCCTCGACGCTTGAACGCGTGGGCAAGAACGGACGCGGCTTCGAGCTGCAGGCTGAGACTGGCTTTCCGCAGACGCTGCGTCTGCGCTTTGAAAAAACTATGGACCTGCGCTACGGCGAGAATCCCCATCAGAAGGCGGCCATGTACTCTGACGGTAGCGGCAAGGGCGTGGCCAACGGACGCCAGCTCCAAGGCAAGGAGCTTTCCTACAACAACATCGTCGACCTGCAAGCAGCCTGGGACCTGGCACAGGAGTTCACCGAGCCGGTGTGCGCCATCATCAAGCACACCAATCCCTGCGGAACGGCGACCGGAAAAGATCTGCGGGAGGCCTACAAGAAAGCGTTCGAGGCTGACCCGGTGTCGGCGTTCGGCGGCGTGATCGGCGTCAACCGCGTGATCGACGGCGCCGCTGCCGAGGAGATGGCCAAGCTCTTCGTCGAAGCCATCGCCGCACCGGGATTTGACGTCGCCGCGCGCGAGCGCTTCGCCACCAAGAAGAACCTGCGGCTGGTGGAAGTGACGCCCATGGCCAAGAAGTGGGTTTACAAGAGCGTTTCCGGCGGTTTGCTGGTGCAGGATGAGGACGTCCACGAGCTCAAGGAATCCGATCTGAAGGTGGTGACCAAGCGCTCGCCTACTCCGGAAGAAATGCGCGCTTTATTGTTTGCCTGGAAGATCTGCAAGCACGTCAAGTCGAATGCCATCCTCTACGCGCGCGATGGACAATCCGTCGGCGTTGGCGCCGGGCAAATGAGCCGCGTGTTCTCAGCCAAGATCGGCGCCATGCACGCGCACCTGCCGGTCAAGGGAACGGTGGCAGCCTCCGACGCGTTCTTCCCGTTCCCGGACGGCGTCGAGGAGATCGCCGCGGCGGGCGCCACGGCTATCATTCAGCCGGGAGGGTCCGTGCGCGATCAGGAAGCGATCGACGCCGCCGACCGCCTGGGGCTGGCCATGGTGTTCACCGGCGTGCGACATTTCCGACACTAGAAGACTAGCAGCTCTGGACCCGATTGCCCGCCTCACGCTGCATTCTGTCGGTGCGCCCTAACCTGAATGTTAGGTGACCAAACGGAGCTGTTATGTCCCAGCGAGGCTTAGTGGTCCCCGCCCGCCATGCGATCACGCGAAAGTCACCGTCTCTCAGCAACTAACGCAGAAGAATTGAGACTTGCCGTTGGCTCCCTTTATCTGGCATACGCATTGCTAGGAGTCGGGGTATCACCCAGTGGGGAAAAAATGAAGGTAATCCGGTAGTCGAAGGTCGAAGGCTGGGACACCGTGCCTCCGAGCAACTACCGGAACACTCTCCGGCTGCGACGGTTGTGGGCCGCCGTTCGGGGCGCCATCATGAATGAGGCGAGCGACGGATCTATTGGATATACGCGCTGCGAGGAGTGCGGCGGAACCGGCAAGAAGTCTGACGAAACGTCCTGCACGAACTGCTGGGGCACCGGTTTGGTACCCGTGTTCCAGGAGCCGGCTGTCCCCCGGCCGCAGGCTGAATGGTCCAAGCAGCGCCGGTTTCCCCGCTACTACACCGATTTGCCCCTCAAACTTCGTGATCAGCGCGAACAGGAGCTTGCCGGTCGGTGCGTTGTCATTGCCGAGGGCGGAGTTGCCGCAATCTTACCCGAACCGATCACTATCGGGAGCGTCGTGACACTGCAGCTGCCCCTGCCGACCCACCCGATCGCCCTGGAAGCGTGGGCCATTGTTCGCAACCAGCTAGGGCTCCGGCACGGATTCGAGTTCGTGTCCCTCCCAGATTCGGAGCGGGCAGCCATCAGGCAGTTCTGCAGTGGGCTCAACACCCAGTCCAACGATCAAAGCGGTTCGTAGCGATGGTGGAAGTGTTGGTATCCGGGAACCGGTTCCAGCACTGAGGTAACCCCGGGCCCGCGAACGTTTTCACGTACAATAGGAATGCACCAGCCGGCAGGGGGCCAGCATCTAACCTGATGTTGGAGGCGGTTAGGGAGCAGGGGTTTCGCGTCCTCATGAAAAAAGCACTCGTCGCGGTCGTCGCACTTCTATCGCTAGTTTCCGCTGCCGTTCTTGCGCAAGAAACGAAAGACAAAAGCTCACAGGTCGCTGCCCCGGCGAACGCTTCCACCGACTCCGGCCTGCACGCGCAGAAGCACCCCGACAAGGCCGCTGCCTACTACCACTTCACGCTGGCGCACATGTATGAGGAGCTGGTATCGATCTACGGCCGCGCGGAGTACGCCGCCAAGGCCATTCAGGAGTACCACGCCGCCATCGAGAACGACCCTGATTCCGAGTACCTGAACGCGGGCCTGGCCGAGCTTTACGCCAGGACCGGGCGCATCCGCGACGCGGTGGTCGAGGCCCAGGACATCATCAAGCGCGATCCCAACAACCTGGAGGCGCGCAAGCTGCTGGGCCGCATTTATCTGCGCTCGCTCGGCGACCTGCAGTCGGGAACGCAGTCGCAGGAGGTGCTGAAGCTGGCCATCGAGCAGTTCCAGCAGATCGTGCGCCTCGAGCCCAACAACGTCGACAACCACCTGCTGCTCGGCCGGCTGTACCGGCTCGACAACCAGCTGGTCAAAGCGGAAAACGAATTCAAGGCCGCCACCCGAATCCAGCCCGATTCGGAAGAGGCGGTCACCAGCCTGGCCTATCTCTACAACGAGGAAGGCGATGCCTCCCGCGCCAGCGCCCTGCTGAATCAGGTTCCGGACGCGGCGCGCAGCGGCAAGCTCTACTCGGCCCTGGGCTACACCTACGAGCAGCAGAAGGATTACAAGAAAGCGATCACCGCCTACCGCAGGGCGGTGGAACTGGACCGCGACAACCTCGACGCCCTGCGTGGGCTGGCCCAGAACCTGATGAACGACGGCCAGTACGACGCCGCCCTCGAGCAATACAAACAAATCGCTGATGCCGATCCCCAGGATGCGCAGTCCTACGTGCGCATCTCCGAGATTTACCGTCGCCAGGGCAAGTACGACCAGGCGCTGGACATGCTGAAGAAGGCCGAGAGCCTGGTGCAGGATTCGCTGGAGATTCCCTTCAACATGGCGCTGGTGTATGACGCCCAGGGGCGCTTCGAGGATGCCGTAGCGACCCTGCAGCAGCTTTTGGACAAGACCACGCACACGGACGGCAATTACACGACTGGCGAGAAAAACAACCGTAGCGTCTTTTTCGAGCGCTTGGGAAGCGTATACCGCGAGCAGGGCAAGACGCAGCTCGCGATCGAGACCTACCGCAAGATGCTGGACCTGGGCGGCGACAGCGCGTCGCGCGGATACCAGCAGATCATCGACACCCAGCGCGAAGCCAAGCAGTGGTCGCAGGCCACCGCGACGGCGCAGGAGGCGGCGCAGAAGCTTCCCGAAGACCGCGGCCTCAAGCTGGTGCTGGCAGGACAACTGGCGGATACCGGTAAGGCCGATCAGGGCATCGCCATGGCCAAGGCGCTGCTCAAGGGTACGGCGGAAGACCGCGAGGTCTATATCGCGCTGGCGCAGATCAACAGTCGTTTGAAGCGCTGGAGCGAGGCGGAAGAGGACATCAACAAAGCCGCCGCACTGGCCACCAAACAAGAAGACAAGGACTACGTTCAGTTCGTGCTCGGCTCAATCTATGAGCGCCAGAAGCGATACGAGCCGGCGGAGGCCGCGTTCAAGAAAGTCCTGGCCAGCGATCCCCGCAGCGCCATCACCCTGAACTACCTGGGCTATATGATGGCCGACCGGGGCACGCATCTCGAAGAGGCGCTGGGATACGTCAAGAAAGCGGTCGAGCTCGATCCGCAGAATGGCGCTTACCTCGACTCGCTGGGCTGGGCCTACTACAAGCTCGGCAATTACGATCTGGCGGAAGAGAACCTGCGCAAGGCTTCCGAACGCATCGGCAACGATGCCACCGTGCAGGACCACCTGGGCGATCTTTATCACAAGATAGGGCGTTTGAAGCTGGCTGCCGCCCACTGGCAGCGCGCGCTTGAGGAGTGGGGCAAGGCCATCCCCGCCGACGTGGACCAGGAAGACGTGGCCAAAGTCCAGCACAAGCTGGAGGCAGCCCGCGTCCGGCTGGCGCAGCAGGGACGGCAGTAACGCCGGCGTCTCCCCGGCAGGGCTTTTGTACGCCCCGATGTTAGACTCACTTATGCTGGCCGCCTTTGCGGTCCATGTTGAAAGCAGCCGGGGACGTCGGTACCCCGAAGCTCCGCATCCCTACCGTGACGACTTTCAGCGTGATCGAGATCGCGTCATTCACTCCCGCGCCTTCCGGCGTCTGGAAAACAAAACCCAGGTCTTTACCCGCCGCTACTCCGACCACTTCCGCAACCGGCTCACCCACACTATTGAAGTTGCGCAGATCGCGCGCACCATCGCAGGTGCGCTGCGCCTGAACGTTGATCTGGTGGAATGCCTGGCGCTGGTGCACGACATCGGGCATCCGCCCTTCGGCCACGCGGGCGAAAAGGCGCTGGACGCCGCCATGCGCGCCCACGGCTACTTCTTCGACCACAACCTGCACGCGCTGCGCATCGTCGAGGATTTCGAGCTGCGCTACGCCGATTTCCGCGGCCTGAACCTTACTTTCGAGGTGCGGGAAGGCATCATCAAGCACTCGCGCGATTACTCCGCCGCAGAATTCCCCGAGCTCGGCGAATATCTGCTCGACCAGCGCCCGCCGCTCGAAGCCCAGCTTATCGATCTGGCCGACGAGATCGCCTACCACACCGCCGACCTCGACGACGGCACGGAAGCGCGCATCCTCACCGTGGAAGAAATCCGCGCCGGGGTGCCAGTGTTCGAGATGTTCTATCGCCAGGCCGAAGCGCGCCGCCCGGACGCTTTGCCCAAGCTCAAGTTCAACGAAGCGGTGCGAGGGGTGTTGAACCTGCTGGTCACCGACCTGATCGAGAACACGGTGGCGCGGGTGCGCGCGGCCGGCATCACGGACATGGAAGGCGTGCGGCACCACCCCGAGCGCCTGGTGGCCTTCAGCCCGCAGATCGAGGAGCACCGCGACCAGCTCCGGCAGTTTCTCTACGACCGGCTCTACCTCAATCCCGACTTGAAGCCCGAGAAGGACGCGGCCGAGCGCACGGTGCGGGAGCTGTTCGATTATTGGACCAGCCGTCCGCAGGCGCTGCCCGCCAGCTATCGGGAGAAAACACGCCACGAGCCCTTGCCACGGGTGGTCTGCGACTACATCGCCGGCATGACCGACAATTTCATCCAGGAACAGCACGCGGCGCTGTGCGGGAAGAGGACGGTCCTGCGATAGTGCGTTGTTTCGCAAGGGCCTTGCCAAGGTAGAAGCCGTTCTGTTTGGGTAAATCTAACTACCACTTGGTAATCCTGAGGAAGCGCGACTGCGGCGAAAACCGCAGGAGCGCGACGAAGGACCTGCTTTCGCCTCGTGGGCTTGCAGCTCACTCGCTCCGCTCGGGATTTCGCCTGCGGGCTCAGACGCCCGCAGAGCGGCTCACAGGATGGCAATTCCTTTTTCTTGCGGTGAAAGCCGCGCCCTGATGCGAACCAGCCAGCATCACTTTCCCCTGTACGTCACCCGGTAGATCGCGCCATTCTTGTCGTCGCTGACGTACATCGAGCCATCGCTGCCGATCACGATGCCAACGGGCCGGCCCATTGGCCGCGTGATCCTGGTGGCGCCTGCGGGCATCCATCCAGTGATGAAGTCTTCCACACCTTCAGGGTGCGTTTGGTCCTTGAGCTTAATGCGTACGACTTTGTAGCCGGTGGGAACGCTCCGGTTCCAGGAGCCGTGGAAGGCGACGAACAGGTCTCCCTGATATTGCCTGGGAAACATGCTGCCGCTGTAGAAGACGAGACCGAGCGGAGCGGAGTGCGCCTGCAGGTTGACTTTGGGAAGGACGACGCTGGTGCAATGCGCCGGCGCGTCTTTGGAGAACCTGGTATCCGGAACACGATCGCCGTAACACCAAGGCCAGCCGAAGTCGCCCCCGGCCTTGCCCAGGTCGAGAATCTCGTCGGGAGGAAGATCGTCGCCCAGCCAGTCGCGGCCGTTATCGGTGGCCCACACGGTCTGAGTCTTCGAGTTGCAGGCCAAGCCGACGGCGTTGCGGATGCCATGCGCGAAGATGCGGAAGCCGGAGCCATCGTCGTTCATTTCCATCACACTGGCGCGGCGAGGATCGTTTTCGAGGCACACATTGCAGCTCGATCCTGCCGAGGCGTAGAGCTTGCCGTTGGCGAACAGGAGGGTGCGCGTCATGTGCCCGCCGCCGCTTGAGGGCAGCGCGGCAATCTGCCGCGGGTTGAAGGCGCGCAGGTTGGATTCGTCCCAGTCGTAGCGCACGATCTTGTTGACCTCGGCGATGTACAGCCCGCCATTGTGGAAGGCGATTCCGTGCGGACCGTTCAGGTCTTTCAGCACGGTCACGACGCGTTCCGCCTTGCCGATGTGGCGCGGATCTGGCATGGCCAGCACTGTACCCTCGCTGGTGGCGGTCGCCATCAGCACGCCACCGGGGCTGAAGGTCATCATGCGCGGAGACTGTTCCGTATCAGCAAAGATGCTGATGTGGAACCCGGCCGGGGGGTGGAGCTTGCCGGGATCCATCTGTGCCCACCCAAGAACGGGAGACACGAGCAGGCAGAGCAGCAAGGTCTTGCGCATATTAGAAGTTTAGACGCAAAGGGAGGACGCAAGGGGGCAGGATGCGGGATAGGGCTTCGTCGCCGCTCCCCTGCTTCCTCCCTCCTGCTCTTGTCAAAATTACCCGCGCCGCCCATTTCCTACCTATGAAGCTGTCGAAGCCCGACCACAGCTGCCTAATAACAAATGACTTAGGGAGCAAAATCCGCCTCGGAGTTTGGCCCTTCAATTGATTATGAGGGTGGCAGCGCAACCTGCTCCCGGGTGTCCCCAAGCAGAGGCGCGTAGTTTTCGGTGGTGAGCCTAGCTCCGACGCTCCCCCATGACTTCGGAGGAATTCGATTATGACAAGTAAGTTCCTGTTGACGCTGCCGCTGGCTGCGGCCCTGAGCGTGCCCGGGTGGGCACAGCAGACACCCGCCAGCAGTTCCAGCCAGACTCCACAGACTGACCAGACCCAAAGCGCCCCGGCGCCGTCCAGCGATCAGCAGAATGCGCAGGCTTATCCCAACGGTCACGAGCCGCTGATCTACGAGCGGCACGAGGGTTTTTGGGGTCACCTGAACCCGTTCGCGCGCAAGAAGTATGTCCAGAGGCAGTTAGATCCCGTGCGGGGCCGCCTGAACGAGCTGGATGAGATCACGGCCCAGAACGCCAAGTCCATCAAGGACGTGGATGCGCGGGCGCAGGAAGGAATTCGCCTGGCTTCCGCCAAAGCCAATGAGGCCGACATGCACGCCATCGACGCCGGCAACCGCGCTCAACTCGCTCACCAGACGGCGCAGCAGGCCACAGCGCGGCTGAACACGGTCGAGCATGTGGTGGACAACATCGACCAGTATCAGGCCGAGAGCCAGGCCGAAATCCACTTCCGGCCGGGGCAGGCGGGGCTAACTCCTAAGGCCAAACAGGCGCTGGACGAAATGGCTACCCCGCTCAAAGACCAGACCGGCTACATCATCGAGGTGCAGGGCTTCTCCTCCGGGCAAGGCCAAGAGGCCATCCGGAACTCGCAGCAGATGGCCCAGTCGGTTGTCCGGTACCTCGTGCTGAAGCATGACATCCCCGTGTACCGGATTTACACCGTCGGGATGGGGAACGCTCCGGTTTCGGCCGAGGGCGAAAAGCCGCAACGCATGCACGGTGGCCGGGTCGAGATCAGCCTGCTGAGGAACGGAGCGGGTGACTTGGCGTCTCCGCAGCAGCCGGCGCAAACGCAATCGGAGATGAAGTAAGCCCCACGGCGGGGCCTCCCCCGAGCCTCCCGGTAGCGATGCTGGGAGGCTCTTACTTTTTCCTCAGCGTCTCGTGCTAGGCTGATTTTCAACGCCGTGCCCGAGGCCATCTACTATTCGCGCATCAGTTCGCCGGTCGGGTCTTTGCTGCTTGCCGTCTCCGAGCGCGGGCTCGTGGCGCTGCAGTTCAGCGGTCGGAGGATTCCGGCCGGATGGGTTGAATCTGAGGAGAAGATCGCGCCCTTTGCCCGCCAGCTCGAAGAATACTTCGCCGGTCGCCGGCGACAGTTCAACCTGCCGCTTGACCTGCGCGGTACCGACTTCCAGAAACGCTGCTGGCGCGCGCTGTTGAAGATTCCCTACGGCGAAACGCGCTCCTATGCCGATATCGCCCGCGCCATCGGCAAGCCCTCGGCAGTCAGAGCAGTAGGACTAGCGAACGGGCAGAACCCGATCGCGATCATTGTGCCGTGCCACCGCGTGATCGGCTCCGACGGCTCGCTCACCGGCTACGGCGGAGGTCTGGAGAACAAGCGCAGGCTGCTGGAGTTGGAAGGTGCGTTGAGTGGGTCACTCACGTAGCGCCGCCGTCCCGGCGGCTGTCGCGTGGGCGTCTCGCCCACGCCTGAGGGCAGGATGCCCTCAGGACAGCCGGCAAGATGCCGGCGTTACAAGAGCGATTAATTCGCTTTTTATTCGCCTAACCGGAGGATTCCGAGTATACTTACTTCCACCAGTCATCCTACTCCTGACCCAGCCAGCCGACGGGATGTAGGCTATGGTGCTATTTTCAGGTTCTGAGAGGACATATGGCTGACGAAAAGGCACGTGCGGTCGAGCTGGCGGTTTCGCAGATCGAAAAGCAGTTCGGCAAAGGTTCCATCATGCGCCTGGGGACGAAGGAGGCCATCGTTCCCATTTCGGTGATCCCGACCGGGGCGCTGTCGTTTGACGCAGCGCTGGGCGTGGGCGGCTTCCCGCGCGGACGCGTGGTCGAAGTGTTCGGGCCGGAATCCTCCGGCAAGACCACCATCGCCCTGCAGGTGATCGCGGAAGCGCAGAAGTCGGGCGGCATGGCCGCGTTCGTGGATGCCGAGCATGCGCTCGATCCCGCCTATGCCAAGAAGCTGGGCGTGGACGTGGACAACCTGCTGGTCTCGCAGCCCGACTACGGTGAGCAGGCGCTGGAAATCGCCGAAGCGCTGGTGCGCTCGGGCGCCATCGACGTGCTGGTGGTGGACTCGGTGGCAGCGCTCGTGCCCAAGGCCGAACTCGACGGCGAAATGGGCGACAGCCACGTCGGCCTGCAGGCGCGCCTGATGTCGCAGGCGCTGCGCAAGCTCACCGGCATCGTGTCGAAGTCGCGCACCTGCCTGATCTTCATCAACCAGATCCGCGAGAAGATCGGGGTGATGTTCGGCAATCCCGAGACCACCACCGGCGGGCGGGCGCTCAAGTTCTACGCCACCGTGCGTATCGACATCCGCCGCATTGCCGCCATCAAGGAAGGCGAGACCGTGGTCGGCTCGCGCACGCGGGTGAAAGTCGTGAAGAACAAAGTGGCAGCGCCCTTCCGCGAGGCTGAGTTCGACCTGATGTATGGCGAAGGCATCAGCCGCGAAGGCGACCTGATCGACCTGGCGGTGACGCACGAGATCGTCGAGAAATCGGGCTCGTGGTTCAGCTATAAGGGCGAGCGCATCGGCCAGGGACGCGAAAACGCGCGCCAATTCCTGAAAGACAACCGCGACATCACCCGCAAGATCGAAGACGAAGTCCGCAAGAAGCTGGGCATGCCTGCTTTGGGCGGCGGCGACAAAACCCCCGTCCAGATGCCGACGCCGACCGATGGCCATGCGGCGCGGGTGACGGTGGGAGCGGGAAGGCGGTAGACTAGGGATCGATGCGGTGCGTCGTGATGCCCAGGGACAACAGGCGGCCGCGAAGCCGATCGATAACGTCCGCTCGCCGCGCCATGAACAGAAACGGCGCATGTGAGACGTAATAGAACGAGCCAATTCCACGTTCATAGAGGAACTGTCTCTTCGCGTTTCGTTGTTGTGCCCTCAATTCTGCCGTGCAACGACCAAAGCTCTGGTCAAAGCAGACCATGTAATAAGGTGACAGTTCCTCCTCTGTCATGACTATAAAAGGTAAGGATGCGTGTGAAATAGTCGCGCTCTTCAGCGGGTGCGTTGGACACCGAATCCCTTTGTCAGGGTCCAGCAAAATCCCAAACGGCTCATTCGGAGGAGAGCCTGTAACTAGGATTGGAATGGATGTGATGCTTGTGTAGGCAGCGCTGATCTCTTGTGGCACGAATCTCTCGTGGGCATACAAAGGCGCAATCGAGCGAAGGCTCTTAGCCCAGAAACGCTTAAGGATGTCGTAAGAATCGCCCAAGAACTCTCTATTCATTCCATACTCCTGGGCGTGATTGTACGTGCTAGCCGGCATTATTCTACGAATGCGGCACCAAACGCCGGAGACCGGTGCAAATGGGCTACGCGAGGATGTGCGTTGGCGGACACTATCGTAGAGGACGCGTCCGCCTTAGCGGACGCGAAGAAAGTAGCCCAGCACAAGCGTGCCCCGTAGGGGCCGCGCAGTGCTGGGCAGGCGATGATGACGGTGCGAGCCCCTTCAGGGGCGACACAGGTGCGCGGCGAAATAGGGGCCCCTCGACTCGCGCTCCGCTCGCAAGCTTGCGTCGCGCTTCGCTCGGGGTGACAGATAAAAGAGCTAGGTGCGGCGCGGCTGGAAGCCGCGCCCTTTCAAACCATGAACGCTAATCCGCCCCCATGGGGGCCCATGGGGCTTCTGATTGCCACTTGCCCCACCCACAGCTTAGAATCGCTCTGCCAGCGCACTTCCCAAGGCGTTCCGAGGGGCTTTGAAAGGCGTTATCGCCATTTATCCCGGCTCGTTCGATCCGCCCACCAACGGGCATCTCGACCTGATCGAGCGGGGCAGCAACATCTTCAGCAAGCTGATCGTGGCGGTACTGCGCAATCCCGGGAAGGACGAGCCCTTGTTCACGGTGGAAGAGCGCACTGAGATGCTGGCGACGCTGGTGCGGCCGTGGAAGAATGTTGTAATCGATGCTTTCGAAGGCCTGCTGGTGGACTACGCGCGGCGAGTGGGCGGGCACGCGCTGCTGCGCGGCATTCGCGCCATCAGTGACTACGAATACGAGCTGCAAATGGCCCTTATGAACCGCAAACTGGAGCCGCAGCTCGAAACCGTGTTCATGCTGCCCGCAGAAAAATACTCCTATCTCAGCTCTCGGCTCATCAAAGACGTATTCCAGCTTGGCGGATCCGTGCGCGGGCTGGTTCCACCTCTGGTCGAGCAGAAACTGCACCGTAAGGTGGACGGTGGCCAGCCCAGGCTGGTCAGGAAAACGGGAGAAGCGTTATGAGCGCAGTTGCAGAAGCCAGGAAGATGCTGACCGACCGCATCCAGCGTATCGAGGTGTCGGCCACCATGGCGGTGGTGAACGAAGCGGAGAAGCTGCGCGCCGCGGGTATCGATCTCGTGGACTTCGGCGCGGGCGAGCCGCACTTCACAACCCCGCAGCACATCAAGGACGCGGCCATCCTCGCCATCCAGCAGAACTTCACCAGGTACACGCCGGTGCCGGGCACGGCCGAGCTGCGCGACGCGATCGTCCATCGCCACAACGTGGACTTCGATTCCGACTACAAGCGCGAGGAGGTGATTGCCTCCACGGGCGGCAAGCACGCCTTGTTCAATGCCATCCAGGTGCTGGTGGACCACGGCGATGAGGTCATCCTGCCGGTGCCCTATTGGGTGTCGTTCAAAGACATGATCCGCTACTCGGGCGGCGAGCCGGTGCTGGTCGCGGCCGACGAGGAGCGCGACTTCGCGCTCAGTGCCGCAATGATCGAACGGGCCATCACGCCGCGCACCAAGCTTATCATCCTCAACTCGCCCTCCAACCCCTCGGGCGCGGTGATGCGCCCCGAAGACATGACGGCCATCGTGCGCCTGGCCCACCAGCGCGGCATCTATGTGATCTCCGACGAGTGCTACGTCTACCTGAACTTCAGTGGGAAGCGCTTTTCGGCGGGATCGCTGCGTGATGCCAAGGAGCACCTTCTCATCGTGGGCTCGCTCTCCAAGACCTACGCCATGACCGGCTGGCGCCTGGGATACACCATGGCGCCGGCGCCTATCGTGGCCGCCATGAGCAAGCTGCAGAGCCAGCAGACGTCGAACCCCACCTCGATCGTGCAGAAGGCGGGTGTTGCCGCGCTGAAGGGCCCGCAGGAGTGCGTGGACCAGATGCTGGCCGAATACATCGCGCTGCGTGACCACGTGCTGGCAGGATTGGGGACGATTCCGGGATTGCGCTGCGCCAAGCCGCAGGGTGCTTTCTACGTCTATCCCAATCTTTCGAGCTTCCTCGGACGCAATGGGCTGAACACCGCTGGCGATGTTGCCGGGAGGCTCCTGCGGGAGGCCCACGTGGCGGTGGTGCCTGGAGAAGGCTTTGGGACGCGGGAGCACATCCGCATCTCTTATGCCACTTCGCGCAAGGAGCTCGACCGCGGTGTCGAACGGATGCGGCGTTTCTTCGCCGGCCTGTGATGTCCGCCTTGTACCCGTTCCTAATGCGGCCGGAGCTTGTCGAGCGGCCATGGGGCACGCTCGACCTATCGCCCGTCTACCCTGGGCATCGCTGCGAGAAGCCGGTGGGAGAAGTCTGGCTCACTGGGGACGAGAACCGCGTCGCTAACGGCCCGCTCGGCGGCCGGACGCTGGGGGAACTGTGCCGCCAATACGGACGCGCGCTGGTCGGCGAGTCGGCGCGCGAGACCGACCGATTCCCCCTGCTGATCAAGTTTCTCTTTTCGCGCGAGAAACTTTCGGTCCAGGTACATCCCGACGATGAGACGGCGCGTCGCGCCGGATTGCCCTGCGGCAAGACCGAGTGCTGGTATGTGGTGGCGGCCGATCCGGGAGCGCAGGTAGCGCTTGGGCTGAAGCCGGGTGTCACGCGCGAGCAGTTGGCACGGGCGATCCAGGAAGTTCGGGCAGAGGAATTGCTGAACTGGGTAGACATTCATCCGGGCGAAATGATTTACGTCGATGCCGGCACCGTGCACACCATCGGGCCGGGAGCGATCCTGCTGGAGACGCAACAGAACTCGGACACTACCTATCGGCTGTATGATTACGGCCGTCCGCGTGAAATCCACGTCGAGCAGGGGTTGGCGGCAACGAAGGAGCGCACGCGGGCGGGCAAGGTGCCGTGCGAGGGGAAAACGCTTGTGGATTCGCCATGCTTTGTGGTCGAGAAGTTCTCCTTGACAGAGACGCGCTGCTTCGAAGCCGCGCACTCCCCGCAGATTTTCGTAGCGCTCGAGGGTTGTGGTGCGATCGAAGGTGTCTCGTCTGCGGGATTCGATCGCGGGCAGGTGCTGGTGATCCCCGCGCAGGTGGCGCAGGTACGAATCCGCCCGAGTCAACACCTTGAGCTGCTGCGGATGACATTGCCATCCTAGTCTGAGACGACTCTAGGGAGCGGCGAGTGCGGTTGAGCTCCTAGGAGCAAGCCCGAAGGGCGACATTTGTTTTAGCCCAGGGCGTAGGCCCTGGGAAGCTCGTCAAAAGATGATCCGAGTCCCGTAGGGACGGCACATAGATTTGAAGCCAAATTTCTATCCCGTGATCCTCGCCGGCGGCCGCGGCACACGCTTTTGGCCGCGCAGCCGGCGCTCCACGGCCAAGCAAGTCCTCGCCCTCGAAGGCAAGAAGACGATGATCCAGCAGACGGTGGCGCGTCTGCTGCCGCTCGCGCCGACGAGCCGCTTCTGGATCATCACCAACCGCGACCTGCGCAACGAGATTCGCCGCCAACTTCCCAGGTTGCCCGCGCGCCAGATCATCGCCGAGCCGCTGGCGCGCAACACCGCTCCGGCGATTGGACTGGCGGCATACATCCTGCTGCGGTCCGATCCCACGGCGGTGATCGGGATGTTTCCGGCCGACCAGGTGATTGCAGATGAAAAGGCCTTCCGCAAAGCGGTCCAGCATGCGGTCAAGATCGCTGCCGCCGGGGAGAACATCGTGGTGATGGGCATCAAACCCACTCGCCCGGAGACAGGCTACGGCTACATCGAGGCTGGCGGGCGCACGCGCGATGGCGTCTATCGCGTCATGCGCTTCACCGAGAAGCCGAACCTGGAGAAGGCGCAGGAGTTCATCGACGCCGGCAATTACTACTGGAACAGCGGCATGTTCATCTGGAACGCGCGCACCCTGGTCAATGCCCTGCGCGAACATTTTTCCGAGAGCGCGCCGCATCTGGAGAAGATCGCCGCCGCCTTCGGCACTCGCAGCTTCGGAAAGGTTTTCGCGCACGAGTACAAGCAGTGCGAGAACATCAGTGTGGATTATGCGGTACTCGAACCGCGCTCGGCCAAGGGCGAGCATCACTCCAATCTGTTTTCGATCCCGGCGGACTTCGGCTGGAGCGATCTCGGCTCGTGGGCGGCCCTCTACGAACACCACGCTTCGACACAAGGCGCGTCGAAAAATGGCAACGTTATCGAAGGTTCAAGTGGATATACGCTTGAGGCAGAGGGCAACTACATCTATGCCCCGCGGAAATTCGTGGCCGCGATCGGCGTGAATGATCTGGTGGTGGTCGAGACGGACGACGCGCTGCTCATCACGACCCGGCAGCGTGCGCAGGATGTAGGCAAGATCGTCAAGCACCTGGACGAGAAAAAGCTGACCAGGCTGCTGTAGGTTGCCAGTTAGGCTGTCCTCCGCCGCGGCGATACGTGTCAGGGCACGACTTGCAGTCGTGCCGGCAGTGTACTTTATTGTATTGTCATTCCGGGCCCGCCCGAGCGAGCCGCCCCGGCGGGCGAGCGAGGACGTGGCGAGGAATCTTGGTGTTGATGGGACGGCCTTCGGCAGCCAGCTCGAACCCAAGGTCCCTCGACTCGCGCTCAGCTCGCAAGCTCGCCTCGCTCGGGATGGCAGGTTGAGGGAGCCTTTTTCGGCACGACTAAAGTCGTGCCCTGACACGTAACTCCCACGAAAGGACTTCTTCAGCGCTTTGTCGAGCCAGCAGCTCAAATCCAAGGGCTAGCAGCCAGTAGGCACATGCCTTCCGCCATCAAATTCGGCACCGACGGCTGGCGCGGGATCATCGCCGAGGACTTCACTTTTGAGAACGTGCGCCGCGTGGGCGGAGCGATCGCGTCCTACGTCCTGAAGTACGAGGATCCGAAAAAGGGGCTGGTAGTCGGCTACGATACACGCTTCCTTTCGGGCCGTTTCGCCGAGGCGATCAGCGAAGTGCTCGCAGGGGCGAGCATTCCTGTTCATCTGGCGAACGATTACACGCCGACGCCCGCGCTCTCCTATGCCGTAAAGCACTTCGGCACGGCTGGCGGAGTGATGATCACCTCCAGCCACAATCCCTGGCAGTGGAACGGGGTGAAGTTCAAGGCGAATTTCGGGGGTTCGGCCACGCAGGGGATCATCGGCCGCATCGAAGGAGAGCTTGGCGCCATGCCCGGCGGCCAGAAGGCTGGGATGGAGCTGACCGACTTCAAGACGCCTTACGTTGCGGCCATCACCAAGCTCGCCGATCTGGAAGCCATCGCCCGCTCCGGCTTCAAGTTCGGCATCGACTGCATGTATGGCGCCGGCCGCAACGTGCTGGCCGGCATCTTCGCCGAGCACGGCATCCCCCACGTCCAGATTCGCGCCGACGTCAACCCGCTCTTCCCGGGAATCAACCCCGAGCCCATCGAGCCGCACGTGGCCGAGACCCGGCAGATGGTGGTAAGCGAGAAGTGCCACGCCGGCTTCGCGGTGGACGGCGACGCCGACCGCATCGGCGCCGTCGCCGAGGATGGCAGCTTCGTGGACGCGCACAAGTGCTTCGCCATCCTGCTGCGCTGGCTGCTGGAGCGCAAGCAGTGGCCGGGCGTGATCACGCGCGCCTTCAACACCACGCGCATGATCGACCGCATCGCCGCTCGCTATGGGCGCGAGGTGATCGAGCACGGCATCGGCTTCAAGTACGTGTGCGACGTTGTGCTTAGCGGGCGCGAGGTGCTGGTGGGTGGCGAAGAGTCGGGCGGCATCGGTATCCCGCGGCACCTGCCGGAGCGCGATGGGATCCTGAATTCGCTGCTGCTCGCCAACGTGATGGCCGACGAGAAGAAAACCATGGGCGAGCTGGTTGCCAGCCTGCAGCGTGATTTCGGCGCGCACTACTACGGCCGCCGCGACCTGCACATTCCGGAAGATCACAAGCAGGCGGCGCTGCGCCGGGCCGCCGATGGCCTGGACCGCATCGGGCGATACAAGGTCGTGCGCACGCAGGATCTGGACGGCATCAAGTTTTTTCTGGACGCGCCCACCAACGGTAACGGCGCGGAAGCCTGGATCCTGATGCGCGCCTCCGGCACGGAGCCGCTGATGCGCCTTTATTCCGAGGCCTCGAGCCCGGAGCTGGTGAACGAGATCCTCAAGGACGCGGAGGAATTCGTTCTGGAGAGCCGGCCCGTCCTCGCTCGGCGCTAGGCAACTTCTTCACCGCGGACTAGAGAACTGAGCCATTGGGCCATTGAGTCATTGGGAGATTGGCTCTGGATTCCATGGCTCAATGACCCAACGGCTCAGTCGCCCTTCTTCTTATTCTGGTACATTGGCTGGGGGGGACAATTCTCATTTCGTCAACCGTCGCCAACCTGGAAAAGCCCGCGCCCGATTCTCCCGAGGCGCGTCGCTACAACCGCATACGTCGGCGCCTGAGCATCGCGGACTTCCTGCTTGGGGTGGCTCTGCTAGTGGTGCTGCTCTTCACCGGCTGGACGGGACGCTTGCGCGATCTCGCTTACTACGGCGCCGGCCAGATCTATGTGCTCGCCGTCTTCTTCTACGTTGGCATGCTGACGGTGATCAACAAGCTTTTGGGCCTGCCGTTCGACTATTACGGGTTTCGCCTGGAGCACCGCTTTCAGCTCTCCAACCAGAAGCGGCGCTCCTGGGCCCGCGACCAGGTGAAGGGATGGCTGGTGACGCTGGTGATCGGCTCCATCCTGGTGGAGATGGTGTATTGGACCATCCGCGTCGCGCCACGCTTCTGGTGGCTGATTGCCTGGGCCATCTTCATCTTGCTTTTTGCCTTCTTCGCGCAGATTGCGCCCATCATCTTGTTCCCCCTCTTCTACAAGTTCAAACCGCTGGAGAATGAGGCGCTAAAGGAACGCCTGACTCGTCTGAGCGAGCGCGCCGGCACACGTGTGAAGGGCGTCTACGAATGGAAACTTTCAGAAAAGAGCCGCAAGGCCAACGCGGCGCTGGCAGGCCTGGGTGTCACGCGGCGCATCATCCTCGCCGACACGCTGCTCGAGAAATACACCGACGACGAGATCGAAGCCATCCTCGCGCACGAACTCGGGCACCATGTGCACCGGCACATTCCCAAGGGCCTGCTTGTGGAGGCGGGCATCACCTTCGTTGGCTTCTGGGCCGCCAACCAGATCCTGCGCTACGCTATCGAGCGGCTGCACCTGTTTGAGCAATTGTCGGATTTTGCCAATCTGCCGCTGCTGATGCTGGTTTCAGCCCTGCTTTCGTTCCTGCTCATGCCTGCGCTGAACGCCTACTCACGCTCTAACGAGCGCCAGGCCGATCGCTATTCCTACACTGCGATCCCCTCGATCGTGCCGTTCATCTCCGGCATGAACAAGCTGGCAGACCAGAACCTGGCCGAGCGCCGCCCGTCGCGGCTGGTTGAGCTTCTGTTCTACTCGCATCCGCCGATTGCCAAGCGCATCCGCGCAGCGGAAGCCTGGGCGCAGAGCCAGTCGGCGGTCGCCAGTCGCCAGTCGCCAGCGTAATGTTGAGGGAGGGCCCGACTTTGGCCGGGCCGTAAACGCTGTTATTGAATTGTCATCCCGAGGGGGCGCGAGGGAGCTTGCCGACCGAGCGCAACGAGGGATCCCGGTTTTTGCGGTGAGAACCAAGATCCCTCGCGGCTTACACCGCTCGGGATGACACACATCGCGGACCTCTCAAAGGCTAGAGATCACGGACCTCTGTGCAGCTCCCTCAGGATTGCTTCCACCCGCCGCAAGTCGTCTTCCGTATCCACGCCGATGGTGTCGTAGGGCGTTTCGGCAACGTAGATCGGG
>Ga0187778_10000424_pt1 | contig 30091 bp, 20 predicted proteins | sample 1015_Q2_SP5_20_M_FD_132418 | JGI IMG/M metagenome (GOLD analysis project Ga0187778, IMG submission 132418) | Tropical peat soil microbial communities from peatlands in Department of Meta, Colombia - 1015_Q2_SP5_20_MG | ecosystem: Environmental > Terrestrial > Soil > Wetlands > Peat | place... | reverse complement strand
TCGTCTCCGCCGTCGCCCGACAGTGCGACGGTGACGCTCTTTCGCGCCAGCTCGCACAGACGGAACGTGGGTATGGCAGAGCTGTCCGCGAACGGCTCGTCATAGACGTCGGCGAGCCTGTCCAGCAACCCGAAGTCGTCCGTGTCCACGCGCTCGACGTGGTGGCGCGTATGGTAGCGGTTGGCGACCTCCTGAGCATACGCGGCCTCGTTGTACGCCGGATCGCCGAAAGAGATCGAGCAGGTGTTCACGGGCTCGTCGCAGCAACTCGCCATCATCGCCACGACCGCGCTCGAGTCGACGCCCCCCGATAGGAACGCGCCTAGCGGCACCTCGGCGATGAGCCTGACCCTGACCGCGTCGCGAAGCCGCTGGATCAATTCTTCCTGGGCTGCTTGGAATGTGGGCGGCGCGCCTCGCTTGAAAGGAATGTCCCAGTATTCTCGCGGCTCCGCCACCCCACTTCCGCGCCGGATGCGCAGCGTGCACCCTGGCGGCAGCTTCAACGCCTGGCTGAATATCGTGCGCGGCTCCGGGACGTAGCCATAGGCGAGGTAGTCTTCGACGGCGCGTGGTTCGATATCTCGCTTGAATGCGGGGTGAGCCAGCAGCGACTTGAGCTCCGAGCCGAAGACCAGCGTGCCATCGTCCAGAGACGCGTAATACAGAGGCTTCACGCCGAGCCGGTCGCGCGCAAGAAACAACGTTTCGCGGTTCCGATCCCAGATGGCGAATGCGAACATGCCGCGGAAGTGCTTGACACAGTCCTCGCCCCATTGCTCCCAGGCGTGGACGATCACCTCGGTGTCGCTCTTGGTCCGGAACGCATGGCCATGTCGAGTCAACTCCGGGATCAGCTCGCGGTAGTTGTAGATCTCGCCATTGAACACAACGACGACGGTGCCATCCTCGTTCCACAGCGGCTGCTGTCCTGTGGCGATGTCGATGATCGACAGGCGACGGAATCCCAGGCCGATTCCGGGCTCGAAATGCAATCCCTCCTCGTCCGGCCCGCGATGCACCTGGGTCTGATTCATGCGCGAAACCACTTCGCGCGCGATGGTCCGCTTTGCGTGGAGATCGTAGACGCCGACGATGCCGCACATGGCAGGTTCGCTAACGGTTGGACACGCTCTGCAGCGAGGCTGGACCTGACGACGAACTCCGCGGCGAGCCATGTGCGCTCTCCGAAGCAGGAAGCGACATGCCGGCGGCGGCAAGCGCGCGCTCGTAGACGTTTGCGTAGGCAGCGACCATGGTCGCGAGGCTGAACCGGGTCAGGGCTACGCTGTGTGCCGCCTCGGCGTGGCGGCTCGCGGTCGCGCGATCCTTGAAATAACCAAGGATGGCCTGTGCCAGCGCGTAAGGCTGAGCCGCCGGCACCAGCGTTCCCGTCATCCCCGATTCGATCAGCTCCGCATTGCCGCCGACCCGCGTCGCGACGACCGGAAGCCCCGTCGCCATCGCTTCGAGAATCGTGTTCGACACGCCTTCGGCGAGCGACGGCAGCACGAAGCAGTCGAGGCCACGCATAAGCTCTGGCACGTCGGCGCGCTCGCCGGCGAACCAGGCAAGTTCCGCGACACCGGCGTCGGCGAGGATCGCCTCTGCCTGCCTCCGCAATGCACCGTCGCCGACCATGATGAGACGAAGGTGCTTCGCGGCTGAGGAATCGATCTCCAGCATCCGCACAAAAGCACGAGCAAGGTTCAGCGGATCCTTGATTCCTTCGAGCCGACCGACGCTGCCGACGAGCCAGTGGTCCGGGCTGTGAAACGGGCACCCGGAAATCAAGTCACGCCCATTAGCGGATGGATGAAATCGGGCCGTATCGACACCATTGTAGATCTGCGAGATCGATGCCTCCGGGACGCCAACCAGGCGATGCAAATAGTCTGCGAGATGCTGCGAGAGCGCCACATAGTGACTCACGAATGGCCTGTAGAGCCTGCGGACCAGCCGATAGCGGCGCAGGCGACCCTGCGGATCCTGAAAGTCCCATCCATGCTCGCCATGAATCCGGATAGGTACGCCAGCGAGGCGCGCCGGCACGACGGCCTCGAGTGCCGCGAGATTCCGTGTGTGCACGATCGCGGGCCGAAGCGAGCGGAGCACGTGCAACAAGCGGGGGTAATCGCGCACCAGGTGCCCGGGGCGCTTCTGCAATGCCACGTAATCTACGTCGGGACACGTGATTCGCTGGGTGAATGCATCGTCGATGTCGGTAAGGGACACGATGGCGTGCCGCCAGCGGTCGTGTTGCAAGTTATTGATAAGATTAACGATTCCGTTCTCGAGCCCTCCCACCCCGAAGCGGAATACGACGTGAACGAGCAATGGTTGCCGCGAACTCATTGTGCTGCGCCATCTACCGCGTTCCCGGCCACCGTGTCCATCTTCACCCGCGCCAGAGCGCTGGTGATTGACGGCATCATGGCGCGCACGAATTCCCGCAGCGTCTCCTCGGGAGTTGCATTAGGGTCGTCGTACGGCGTCGCGAGAATGATCGCCGTGCCGTCGTCGCCGCGATTCGAGAGCTTCTGCCATGCGAGCGCCCATTTCGCCGCGTAGGGGTTGATCAGGTCGTGTTCTCCGATGCGAAACCAATCCCAGATCAGCAACCGCTGTGCTGGCGAGCGCAGCTTGGTCTCGCGAACCTCGAGCATTGCCGGTCCAACGGAAGCTCGCGAGCGAGACTCACCAACGTTGCTCCAGACCGGATGCTTCTGGACCACCATGATGTTCGTTGAACTGACGAGCTGCGTCCCACGACGCTGGTGCTGATAATAGGCTAGATAGACCGCAACCAGCCGATCGCCTTTGCTATAGACCTGAAAGACCGTTGCGGACGCTGGGTCGTAACGCGGACGCCACTCGGTCAGCGGAGCTGAATCGACGATCCACCCTCCCGCCGCGGCCGGAGCTGCAAGCTCCAGCGTCTTCGGAACGTCTCCGTCGTCGCGATCGAGGTACGCTCCGTAAGCAGGCCAGACGGCGACCAACGCCAATACGGCTACGGCGTAACCCGGGAGGCTTCGACGCTGGGGCGGTTGCGCGCCCGCAGGTAGCGGGCTAGCGGCTGTGCGGACGTCGGTGTCGGCTTCGGAATCTCTCCAGAACGAGCCGATCCAGAAGAGCAACAGCATTACCAGCCCGAAGAACACCCACCCGTAGATGAAATGGTCGATCCCATGCGCCAGCTTGTTGTCGCTCAAGTGCGCGATCATGACGATCAGATAGGCGCGGAAGCCATTGGCGATGATCGGCACGATGATCGACATCGCGGCGAACAGCAGGCGCTTCCATATCCGCCGGTAGCTCAAGTAAGCGAAGAGCACGCCAACGGTGAATGAGGCGATCAGATAGCGCACCCCGCTGCAGCCTTCGACGATAGACCAGTTGCCTGAGGGAATCGTGAAGAAAAGGCCTTCGCGGTAAACCGGAATGCCGGTGATTTGCAGCGCTCGAATGGTGAATTCGGCCGTCCACTCCATCAACGGCGGGATCAGCGCCTCGCCCATGGGGACACCGAGGACCAGGAATCCCAGAGGAAAGATGAGCGCGCGGGCGACTTCACGTCCGAGGAGCGCGATGACCGCACCCCAGAGCATCGCCACCAGCGCGAGCTGCCTGATGACCAGAACCTCGCCCGCATACGCAACGAGCCAGACCATCCCGGCACCCGCCAGTAGCGCGAGGCCCAGCCAGTCGGGCGACGGCCTCAGGCCTGCGAGCACGTGGCGCTGCCTCCAGATCAGCACCAGAACGATGGGGACGATCAGGAATCCGTGAGCAAACGTCTCCGAGCGCGCCCAGATCGCTACGATCGATTCGGCCGTTTGCCAGTGGATCGCCAGGATGATGACGATAGCCCCGACAACCAGGGGCAACGCCAGCCGCCACCGCGGGTCCACCGTAGCGGCGAGCGGGCTAGGTGCCGCCGGTGCCGACAAGGCCTGCCCTGTTCCCCCGTTCATCGCGCACTCGCAGCGGTAAGACGCAACGGAGCAGTGTGGTGCGATCGCGTCGCGCGTCCACGGTCCCCCGCGAGCAATTCGTCCAGAATAACGAATCTCGACGCCCACGCATAATCCGCGAGGATCCGAGCGCGGGCCAGCCGGCCCATGTCGTCGCCGCGGGATGGGCTCATGACCGCCAGCACCTTGGCTGTGAACGCGGATGCGTCGTCGGCAACCTCCAGCTCGATACCTTGCCGGGCGTTCAACCCTGCCGCAGAACCGGACGTGGCAACAACCGGTCGTTCCATCGCCATCGCTTCCAGCACCTTGTTCTGCACGCCGCGCGCCAGGCGTATCGGCGCGACCGCAACGCGGGCGTGCCGAAGGTAAGGACGCATGTCCGCCACCCGACCGGGAACGCTGACCGCCGTGTCGCTCTCCAGGGCTCGCACCATGCCGGTCGGATTCATGCCGACGATGTGGAATCGCGCGCGAGGGTCGCGTTCACGAATCCGTGGCAGAACCTTGCGCGCGAACCAGACCACACCGTCGACGTTAGGCCAGTAGTCCATGGTCCCCGTAAACACGATCGGATGCTCGTCTGCAGCAAATGGGGACGCGAACACGTGCTCGGGTGAAAAATATTCGCTATCCACGCCGTTCTCGATCGCGGCGACCCGGTTCGCGCATTCCGGCGCCGACGAGGCGAAGAGTTGCGCTTCCTTCGGAGTCACAAACAGGCTGGCCGCCACGCGACTGGCAACCAGTTTCTCGAAGCCAAGCAGCCGTCGCGCCTCGCGACGACAGATCGCCGACACCGGCCACGGCCGGCGCTGCGCGTATTGGCCCCATTTTTCCGAATCCATGTCGACAAAATCGACGACGGACCGCACCCGCTGCAAGTCCAGCAGGTATTGCGCCATGGGGGAAGAGTAAGCGAATGCACGCTCGACCTGGTCGCGTTCCACCACCTCTTTCACCCATCGATGTAGCGCGCCACTGTAGAAGTAAGGCAGCGTAAGCGCTTCGCCGGTGAGGAAGGAGCCTGCGCTGAGAATTCTCTTCCAGCTTGGCACGATGGGCTCGACATGCACCTCAGCGCACAGCTCCTTCACTGCTTTCAGATACTGCCAGTCCACGGAGTCATCGATGAAAGTGCCGAGGAGGATGCGGTAGCGTTGAGCAAGGTGCCGCAGCCAATGGTAAGAGCGAATCTTGTCGCCCTTGTTTGGCGGATAGGGTAGCCTGTGGGCAAGGAACAGCAGCGTCTTCATGGATCCCGGCGGCGTTCAACTCAGGCTCTTGACCAGGTGCGGACCGACGACGTTCGCCACCGAGATCGGCAGCCGTCGCCAGATCGCCATGAGTACCTGGTACTTGGGGTTCAGCGGATTGTGCTGGGGGATGCCGTTTCCGCCATACAGACAGTACTCGTAGGCGAGCGGCGTCGGTTCCAATCCCCAGTTGTGCTTGAAGGCGAATGCCCCCGTTCCCCGTTTACTGCGACCGTAATCGAATATGCGCAAACCGCGCTCGCACGCGCGGCGCAACAGCTCCCAGTACTTGAAGTCGTTGGCGGCCACCAGTCGCGCAGCCGCGACGTCTCCGGCATAGTACGGCAGCACCTCGTCCCGGAAGTAGAAGGTCAAGACGCTCGAAAGGGCCTCGCCGTGGGAGTCGGTCACGGTGAGGACCTCGCAGTCGCGTCCGAAGATCCGGCGCAGGACCTCGAAGTAGCGCTTTGGCAGCGGCGGCGTCCCGTGCCGATGCACATTGTCCGCATAGAGCGCGAAAAAGCGCCCGACGCCCGTGTCGATCTGGCTCGTCAGGCCGATGCCCATCCCCTTGCGCACCATCGCCCGCTGCTTCCGCGGAATGGCACGCAGGTTGGCCTCGACTTCCGGCGAGATCTCCTTGCGGAACGTCACGTAGATATCCTGGCGTGGCCAATCCGTCTCGCGCGAAAACCTGTTTCTCAGCTCCAGATGTCCAACGCCGAGCTGCTCGCCAAGCTGCCGCGCGGCCGCGTGCAGCGCAGCCACCGCGTCGGTTTCGGCCGCGGCGACGCCGCCGTACGCGCAGAAGGGCAGCGAGACGAGGGAGTGTCCGAACAAGAAGCTCTTTACTTCGGCGAGTGGCAGCACGCCGACGACCAGCTTTCCTCGCTCGGCGACCAGATAGTGGGTCTCGTGTCCGAAGCACTCCTCGATGACGTCCTTCCAGCCTATCCGATGAAAGAATGTCGCATCGGGGCAACGGTAGACGAACTCGTCCCAACCCGAGCGGTCCTCGTCGACAAGCTTGCGCACATGCATGGGCGCCAGCGCAGTTGGGCGCACGGTGATCGCGGTGGCTATCGAATTCATGCAACACCGAATACCACGCGATCGATGCGATCCCATCTGAAGTCGCGCAGAAGCATGCGCATTCGGGCCGCAGTGCGCTCGAGGTTCACGTAGTGACGAAACCGTGTCCTCGCGTCCACGCCGTTGACGCGAGGCTGCTCAGGATCGATCTCCCAGGGATGAAAGTAGAAGATCGCAGACTCCTCGTCGACCGAATTGACGCGTTGGATCAGCCAACGGGAGATCGCATACGGCATCAACCGAAAATAGCCGCCGCCTCCTGCCGGCCAATTGATGGAGAACAGTCTTGCTGTAGCGACCGGGACTTCGAGGACATGTGTGTTGGCCACGTGCGCGAAGCGGCAGGCATCGGGCGCCCCATAATGGTCGTGACGGATCGGGTAGATGCTCGAGCTATAACGATAACCGGCCCTTGCCAAGCAATCGTACGCCCAGCGATTGTCGGCGCCGATCGAGAAGCTGGGCGCTCGGTAGCCGTACACCGCGATCCCGGCGATGTCCTCGAGAACCGCCTTCGCCAGCGCAACATCGGCAAAGAACGCTTCCGGCGCCATAGTGCTCGCCCGCTCATGCGCGTAGCCATGGCTCGCCAGCTCGTGCCCACCCGACACGATGCGCTGGACCATCTGCGGGTGGCGCTCTGCAACCCATCCCAGCGTGAAAAATGTGGCGTGCGCCTCCGCCTCCGCTAGCAAGCCCAGGACTCGGTCGATATTCTGTTCGACTCGACACGGCAGCTCGTCCCACTTCGAACGGTCGATGTAGGGGGCAAACGCGGAGACCTGGAAGTAATCCTCCACGTCGATCGTCAAAGCGTTGACGGGCGCGGGTGCCTTGACTGTCGGTGCGTCCGTGGGTTCACGCATAAATCGACTCTCCGCGCCGAGCCAGCCATGGAACCAAGTGGGCCGCGATCCGCTCCGAGGCGCGGCCATCCCAAAGTTCCGGGACGCGGCCCCGCTTTCCGGCGCCCGCGAGAATCTCATCGACGTGCCGCAGAATCAGACCCCCATCCCTCCCCACCAGAACGTTGGTGCCCTGCTCGACCGTGATCGGCCGCTCGGTGTTCTCCCGCATCGTAAGGCAGGGAACGCCGAGTGCGGTGGTCTCTTCCTGGATCCCGCCCGAGTCGGTGATGACGAGCGCCGCGTCCTTGATCAGGCCGAGCATCTCGAGATAGCCCTGCGGCGGCAGCGCGACCACGCGCCGTTGATCCAGCCTCTCCCACAGACTGAACCTCTCCATGCTCGCCCTCGTTCGCGGATGCAGCGGCCAGACGAGCGGCAGCTTCCGGCTGACCCCAGCGAGGATTGTCAAGACTTCTTCGAGGCTTCCTCTGTGGTCGACATTGGACGGGCGGTGCAACGTGATCAATCCGAATGTGGGTTGCTCTCTGAAGACACTCGCATCTATGCCGTAGTTGGCGAGGACTGCGGGGAGCGGAACGGCATGTTGCAGACTCGCCATGAGCGAATCGATCATCACATTGCCGACGAAGTGGACACGCTGCATCGAGATTCCCTCACGCCGCAGGTTTTCTGCCGCGGAGTGCTCCGTGGTATACAGCACGTCGCAAATCTGATCGGTCAACAGGCGATTGATTTCCTCGGGCATGGAGCGGTCGAAGCTCCTCAGGCCAGCTTCGACATGAATGACGGGAATTCCCTTCTTGACAGATACGAGACTGCACGCCAACGTCGAATTGACGTCTCCGACCACGACCACGCAACTCGGTTGCATCGTATCGACGACAGGCTCGAATCGCCGCATCACCTCCGACGTCTGTTGGGCATGCGTTCCCGAGCCGACGTCCAGGTTCACATCCGGCGACCGCAGCTTCAAGTCGGCGAACAGCCTGTCGTTCATTGCCACGTCGTAGTGCTGTCCGGTATGCACCAGCACCGTTTCCGGAGCATCGGGATGGCTGCGAAGCGAGCGGATGAGCGGCGCCATTTTCATATAGTTGGGGCGAGCACCGACCACACACATAATCGAGCCTAGCGCCTGCACAAATTCGCCCATCAACTCTTGACCTGATCGGACGGTCGAGGGGACGGCATGAGCGTATGACGCCGAATCTGCTGTAGCAAGTCTAGCGTTACGGTCATCGCGCGCTCGAGGCGAACGACGCGTTCCTCGAGACCCAGCCCCGCTTCGTGTTCGCTCGGCCGATGCGCATCGAGGTTTTCCTCTGCAAGCGAGGGACTTTCCGCAGCGGGCGCGCCGGCACTGAGCTCAGTTCTGATCTCTTCCGCGGTTGCCTCAACGCTCGCTGTCGTGATTTCGTGCTGCTCCGATAGGGCCGCAGCCAGCAGCAAGCGATTGCAAAGCGTATTGATTCGCCGTGGAATCCCTGCGGAGAATGAGTAGATGACATCGAAAGCTGTGGGCTCGAACTTGGGGTCGCTGCTCCAACCCACGTGTCGCAGCCTGTGCTCGATGTAGGCCTGGGTTTCTGCGCGATCCATCGGGCCCAGGTGATACGATGCCGTAACTCGCTGTCGCAGCTGCTGCAGCTCCGGCCCTTGCATCAGCAGGCGCAGCTCGGGCTGACCGATCAGGAAGCTTTGCAGGAGCCCCTGGCTTCCGAGCTGGAAGTTGGACAGCATGCGCAATTCCTCGATCGAGCGCCCAGTGAGATTCTGCGCCTCGTCGACGATCAGAAGAGCACGCTTGCCTTGCGGCACCAGCGAGAGCAGAAATGCCTCGAGCTCGGCGAGCAGATGCGCCTTGTCCAGCGCCTTGGTTGGCAGCCCGAATGCTATCGCCACCGAGCGCAGCAGGTCCTCTGCGTCGAGCTGGGTTGTTACCAGTTGCGCAGCGACGAGCTGATTCGGATCGATCTGCTCGAGAAGGCTCCTCACCAGGGTTGTCTTGCCAGCCCCCACCTCGCCGGTGATGATGATGAAGCCTTCGCTTTGGTGCACGCCGTACTGCAGGTACGCGAAGGCACGCTTGTGGCCGCGGCTGCCAAAGAAAAAAGCGGGATCCGGATTGAGCTGAAACGGCTTTCCGCTAAGCCCGAAGAAGGTCTCGTACACGTTGCGGCCTAGAAGGAATGACTGATCGAGGCATAGATACTGGTCGTGGCGCTGCTAGGCGCTCCAGATGTATCGAACTTGAAGTAACTCACGCTGACCGAGCCGCTGGTCTTGGGAGTGAACTGCGTGCTTAGGCTGACGCTCGCATTGAAATTGTCCGTGCTCGCGTTGGCGAGCGTGTTGTTCGTGCCGTGGGGGGTTGTCCTGTAGTAAGTCGCGGTCGCGCTCAGATTGGTGAAACCCGTCAGGCGATGGCTGTAATTGACACCGGCGCCCGTCTCCGTGTAGTTCTGATTGAATTGGAGGGCAGGCGGCAACGCCGACCCCTGGCCTGAGACCGCCTCGCTCTGGACCTGGAAGACCGTGAACCCGAGCGTATTGAGCGCACCGACCCACACCGCGGAGAGGTTTGCCGTCTGCTGCAGGGTGATGCTCTGCCCGTAGACGTTCACCGGGCTGGCGAGCGTGGGTGGAAAACCAGTCTGGGCCAGGAACTGCGCAACCGCCTGCGCCCGCTCGGCAGGGTCAGGGATCCGTGTGGTGAACGCAAGATCCAGGAATTGTGCCACGGTCACGCCAGCCGGGATCACCAGCGCGAGCTGCGGATAGCTGGTCAGCCCTCGCGTAAAGCTGGCGCTCAACGCAACGTTGGGCAGGCGATGCGTTAGCACCCAGTCGTAATTCGAGCCGTAAAAATGGTGCTCCCAGTAACCATTGAGGTCGGTTCGCTCGGTCGGTCGCCAGTGGGCTCCGGCGCCGTAAAAGCTATCCTCAGTGGTAGCGAAGGTTGTCACCCCCGGAAAGCGATCGCTCTCGTAGCCGCCGCGTGCTGACACGTCGAGTTGGGGATCGATCTGGTACGACGCGATGCCGCGCACGACCTGTACCACGTAGGCGCCTGTGTTAACGGCATTGTTGTAATACTGGCCGCTGTACTGCAACGTGAGGCCCCACAAGCCACGTATCGTGTTCACATTCCCATTCAAGTTGTTCCAGTAGGTTGTCGGGACACTAAGCGAAGAACCTCCGTAGGTGCTGGAAGGTGTCCACACATTATCGTCTCGCACCGAATACGAGGTGTTCGAGTCTATCTGACCCTTGACGTATGGGCTGACACTATAGCTCTGCGCGGTATAGCGGTTGGCCGTCGGTACCGTCAAGTTCGCGGGCTGCGGGCCGAAAGGGGATGCGTACGACTGGGATACGTTCGCCGTTGCATCCACCCAGAAGAACTTCTCGATCGCTTCCAGCGTCGCCGATGCGCTGACATTGGGCGCGAAACTGTTGGTGTAGCCGTTCCCGCTATAAAGAACCTCGGTCAGGGAGAAAGTGCCGTTGAGCTTCAGGCGCGCGCCCTCGCCATGGATTCCCAGCGTCCCCGTGAGTGATGTCGACCAGTAGTCGCTCGATTGCCCCGCGCCTGGTGTCTCGGTGTGGTTGTAAGCCTCGGAGGCGCTGGCCGAAGCTGATGCCGTCCACCTTTCCGCGAACGCTACACCCGGCGCCGCCATGCAACCGATAGCAACCGCCAAGAAGGTCCTCAGTGCGCGGCAACGCGCTCGCGGCTTTGGCTCGTCATTCTCAAGCCCTGCCGCACCACATTCATAGACGAGCATGAACCTCGCTTCAGGATGCGGCGGCAGTGGCGGCGTAATGATGACCGTAGTAGCTCCCGACCTCTGGGCGCGGCGCTTTGTTCAAGACCATCATGACCACCGGGCAGGCCTCAACGGTCTCCAGCGCATGCTTGACAAGCGCTTGAGTCGTGCGATCGGCCTCCACGACAAGGATGATCTGCCCCATGTGAGACGCCAGCGCCCTTGCCTCGGTGGTTGCCAGCAGCGGTGGAGAATCGAAGACGAGGATACGGTCCGAGTAACGCGTTGCCATCTCGTCAACCAGGCTCGCCATATTCTCGCTGGCCAGCATTTCGGTCGCGCGTCCATGCGCAGTTCCCGACGGCAGCAGCGACAGCTTGTCGACGTTGGTCTTTAGCAAGACGTCCGGAAGCGTGACATCACGGCTCGTGAGTAGGTCGAGCAGCCCTTTGGACGCCTCCGGCACGTGCGTCAAGCGCACGAGACTTGGATTGGCGACGTCTGCGTCGACCAGAAGCACGGTGCTGTCCACTTCCAGGGCAATGCTCATCGCCAGGTTCAGCGCGACGAAACTCTTTCCCTCGCCCGGAACCGCGCTGGTGACCATAACCAGATTGGAACGGGCGGCGCGTGTACCGCTCTTTGCATGCGCGTTGCGAATGATCGGGCGTTTGATCACGCGAAATTCGTCGGCAATCTGCGAGCTTTGTGCCTGCGGTGTGACGAAGCCCGCAGCGGTAAGCGCCTCGAGGTCGATGTCAACGACTTTGCTGCGCTGAATAGCCCCTGCGCTGTCGCCAGGCAATTGCGCGGGCATCGTTGGAACCACCGTCCGGGTCGGTTCGGCCGCGATGCCCCGGCGGTCGGTCGACCCTGCCGCACGGGTCAATGCTTGCGCCAGGCGCTCCGGAGTAGGTATTGCTTCGACCGTCTTTTTCGCCAGTGCACCCTCGGCAGAAGTGCCCTCGGGCGTCGGCGTATCGATGCCGGCCTTCTTGAGTTGGGCAAGACGCTGCGCTGCCTTCTCGACGAGATCCATGGGCTTTCCCTCAGGAACCTTGCGCAGTCAGAAACACGAAAGCAAGAGCAACGCCGTAACAGGCCACAAGCCCGCTCACCCCGCCGGCAAACAGCAGCGCGCCTCGACGCCGCGCTTTGCGCAATGCCTCGTTGGGAAGGAGGCTCACCATCCCGAGCAACGGGCGCTGAGCGATTTCGCGCAAGGCGCGTCCTTCATGAAAGGTTGGGCGCACCTGGCTCACAAGCCAACTCGCGGCAAGTCCGGCGAGCAGCGCCACCAAACCCACCCCACCGAGCAGCAGGAATCGGTTCGGCGCGACCGGCTTGGGAGTCACACGTGGCGGGTCGATGATTCTGAATTCCGCCATACCCGCATCTTCGAGCTTTCCTGTCAGGCTGGCTGTCTCGCGCCGCGCAACCAGGCTCTGGTACTGGCTCATCTGGATGCCGTAGTCGCGGTTGAGCTGCGTAAGCTCCATGTCGATCTTGGGCATCGTCTCGGCATTCGAGCGCAACTGATTGTAGCGGGCCTCGTATTCACCGAGGCGTGCGCGAACCGAAGTTAGGTTCGCTTCGGCGTCGTTTAGCGCAACTTTCAGCTGCTGCGCAACCGGGTCCCCGCTGATGATGCTCCCAGGGTCGCCCTCAGCCGCTTTGCTGCGGGCTTCGATCTCTTGCCTGCGGTCATCCTCGAGCTGGGTCAGCAAGCGCCTGATGCCGATCACGTCCGGATGTTGATCGGTGTATTTGCGCAACAGTTCGTCAAGCTGGCGTCTAAGCTCGTTGATGCGACTATCGATCTCGGGCACCGCGACCCTTGCGATGCGACTGCGACTTGCCTCGGGTCCGTGTTTCGTCTGCTCCTCCAGTTGCTGCCGGATGCCGTCTCGAGTCTGCTCGGCTATGCGGAGTTCGATACGCGCGTCCTTGATCTGCTCGGCGACAGTGCCCATTTGTGCGACGTATCCCTGACCGCTGTTGCCGAGCAGGCCCATATACTTCAATTTGAATGCTTGCACGCGAGCTTCCGACTCCCGAAGCTTGCCCTCGTAATCCTTGATCTGCTCGTCGAGAAACTTGCGTGCGCTGTCGGTACCTACGCGGGTCTGACCGACACTCTGCTCGATGAAGGTCGACAGCGCCGCCTGAACGACGTCTCGCGCCTTGCGGCCGTCGACGTAGCGGAAGGCGATGGTGTATACGTTGTCGCCGCTGCCTGCGCGGGCGACGCTGAGCGCGGACAAGGTATCGTCGACCAGCTCCCCGGCATTCTTGCCGGCACTCGTGTCGAGGTCGGACTTTCGAATGATCTTTTCGACGTTGGGCCGGGTAAGCAGTATGCGGCTGAGGATCGCCACCTGTTGGCTGGCATCGGGGGTCACGGCCATACCCGCCATCAGAGGCTGCAGCAGCGACTGTGTGTCTACGTAAACGCGTGCGGACGCCTCGTATTTGTCGGGCAAGCGGAACACGACGATGGTGCCAACGATCGCCACCACCCAAGCGATGCCCAATCCAATCCACCGGCGCTGCCAGATGCCCCTCAGGATCGCAAGGAGTCGCTCGACAAGTTCCTGCATGATTTTCGCTGTCTCCCCGAACCGAAGCTACAAAAGAAACCCTTGGCTCACGGACGAGTGTTCATCAGAACCAGCTCTGCGGGATAAGCAGAATGTCTCCGGGCTTGACGTCGACGTTGGCTGAGATGTCGCCGCGTCTGACAAGGTCCCTGAGCCGCACGCTGTACTGCTTGCCACCCTCGGACGTTCGCATGATCCTTGCGTTGTTGCCGTCAGCGAAATCAGTAAGCCCGCCAACGGCGATCATCAGGTCAAGGAGGGTCATCCCCTGCCGGTAGGGTAGGGCCTGTGGCTTCTGCGCCTCGCCCACGACCCGAATCTGCTCCGAGTAAGGGCCGTTGAAACCACCGACAATCACCGTTACGACCGGGTCGCGGATGTATTTGGCTAACGCCTTTTCGATGTCGCGGGCAAGCGTCGTGGGATCCTTGCCGAGTGCGGGCAGGTCCTCGATCAAGGGCGCCGTGATCTTCCCGTCGGGCCGAACCGGGACACTGGCCGAGATCTCCGGGTTGCGCCATACATTTACGTTAACGTTGTCGAGCGGCCCGATCTTGTAGAGATAGTCAGGCGTCGCAGCGACCTGCGGCGCCGGCGGGTAGGCGGGCGTGGTCGTACACGCTGTGATCACCGCGGCAGCTACGACACCAAGCGTTCGGGCAACACCACGCGCAACACGACCTGGGAGGGACTTACGGTTCGCGGTCGAGACCATCATGAATTCCTTTCCGATCAGGAATCAGACAGCAACAAGAAACGAGACAACCCCTGCTATTCGACTCCCCAGTATAGTCTTGCGGCCCGGCTGTCCGGGCCGCTCTCGCTAAGGGTCGGAATGCTCAGCGATTCTAAGGCCAACTAGGAGGGAATACCACATTTTCGCGGACACCGGCGCTTCGGCCGGACAAATGGTTAAGTTTACGCCACTCGCCCGTAGACGACAGGTTGTGGCAGTAGCAGGTGACTTCGCGCCGGTATGGATAGCTGTGCACGAGCGCCCTCGTTAGATGACTGCGGCATGACGGCGAACGAAAGCCACTGCCGGTCTCCGCGATCTCGAAGTCTGTCTTCTTAACCTTATTCAGTGTCCGACGCTGGCAGTCAGTTTGCCTTCGTCAGGAGCGCTTGCAAGTGCTTCGCAGGAATCGCATAGGTGATCCCGCTGGGCTGCGTGAGCGCCGCTTCCTTGGTTCCCTTGACGAAGACCATGTTGATGATCCCCAGGACTTCTCCCGTATCAGGATCGTAGACAGGGCTGCCACTGTTTCCCGGATACGCCGTTGCGTCGAGCTGCAGAACCGGCAGCGAACCTGCTGCGAGCCGCCGGATCACGCGAGGATCCAGGTTTGCAGCCGCCGGCGGCGGGATGGCAATCGGCGTGATTGCCGCGACCATGCCGCGATGGGTCGCTGCATAGAGGCCGAGAACGCCTCCGATCGGAAACCCGGTGAACAGGACGGCCTGCCCCTCCCTGACATTGTCGAGGGAGCCGAGTTTCAGCGCCGGGAGCCGTTGTCCAGTAATTTTCAGCAACGCAAGATCGGTCCCCGGGTCGACGGCGATCTCCCGGGCTTCGCGCAGCTGCGACTGAGCGTCGGCCGCGGGAACCACGATCGCCAGTGTCTCGCGGCGCTCGCTGTCAAGCAGCCCCGGCAGCGCGTGTGCGTTGGTCGCGATAAGCGTTCCGTCGCCGACCGCAAACCCCGTCGCCCGGAATTGAAATGCGGGTGTGCGCGTGCGCTCGTATGTTCCCACCGCAACGACGGAGCTTTTCACGCGCTCGATCGTGGCGACCGCGCCGTCACCCAGCGCCCCAGGGCTCAGGAGAAGGATCGCCGCCGCGGCTACCGTCGCGGCCAGGTGCGGCACGCCGAAGGCTTTCCTGGCCGAGATCCGCCTAGAAGTCACCGCTATCGGCCCTCGACTCAGCGCGGCGCAACGAACGCTGGAGGAGTGGCGAGCTCAGGATCGTAAGGATGACGCTCGTTCCCGAACAGGGCGAGGACGCGCCGCACATAATCGCGGGTCTCGGGATAGGGCGGAATGCCGCGGTACTTGTCCACGACGCCCTCGCCTGCATTATACGCGGCAGCTGCGAGGGCGACTTCGCCACGGTAATACGACAACAGCCAGCGAAGATACGCCAACCCGCCACGCACGTTGTCGCGGAGATCGAAGGCGTTCTTGACCCTGAACCGGTTAGCCGTCTTCGGAATCAACTGCATCAGCCCACGCGCGTCCTTTGGCGATTGCGCCATGGGGTCGAAGTTTGACTCGACGGCAACGACCGCAAGCGCAAGCCGCGGCGCCACAGTATATGTTGGCGCAAGGGTCGACACTAGATTGGCAATCTTCTGCTTTTCCGCGGGAAGTTCCGCAAACGGGTCTCGGTCCTCTGGCGGGAGTGTGTCACTCGCGACCGGCTCGTCGGGGCGCATGCAATCGGGAACACCCGTGCGCTGATCGCCGACAAACTTCAGCGCATTGCGGGCAGCTTCGTGGCCAGCCTCCGCAGCTAGCGCGAACAGCGACGCGGCGGTGCCATCGTCGCGCGCAACCCCACGTCCGTTGACATACATCCACCCGAGGCTGAACTGCGCTTCCGCGTCCCCGCTGCGCGCCGCTTCGCAATACAGGGCTGCGGCCTTTATCGGGTCCTTGGCAACACCCTCGCCGTGTTCGTACGCCAAGGCCTGGGTGACGAGGCTTGATCGGACCTTCGTCGTCGTATCCGACTGATCCGCGGATGCCTGCCCGATTGTCGCCAGAGCAAGCGTACCCGCCACAACCCAGCCGACGCTCGAAGCTGCGGTAGGGCAAGAGAAGTGTATTCTAGGCAACGCCATCCGCATGTTGAGTCAAGGTCCCATGTTCCGAGGACGTTCCTCGAAGTCTGCCCTCGTACCATGGCAGGGCTTCTCGCAGCCCGGGGCCGACAGCATAACTCGGATCGTACCCCAGAAGGCGATGTGCCTTGCCGATATCGGCCTGCGAATGCCGGACGTCGCCGGGCCGAAAATTTTCGTACACGGGCGGCGGCACGGTAAGTCTCGGGTGGCGTTCCAGGACTAAACCGCGGAGCGTATCGAACAACGTGTTCAGCGACGTGCGGCCGCCTACCGCGATGTTGTACACCTCTCCCAAGGCTTCCGGATTCGTGGTGGTCGCCGCGAGGAGGTTCGCCTGCACCACATTGGCGATATAGCAGAAGTCCCGCGTCGTCTCGCCGTCGCCGTAGATCACAATGGGCCTGCCGCGGAGCATCGCTTCGGTCCAGCGAGGGATCACAGCAGCATACGCCCCTTCCGGGTCCTGCCGAGGTCCGAATACGTTGAAGTAGCGCAAACCGATCGACGCCATACCATAACAACGGCCAAAAACCTCCGCGTAGAGTTCGTCGAGATACTTCGTAACCGCGTAGGGAGACAGCGGGCGGCCGATCTGGTCCTCGGCCTTAGGCAGTCCGGGAGCGTCGCCGTAGGTCGAACTCGAAGCCGCGTACACGAACCGGTCGACGCCGGCGTCCCGCGCCGCGAGGAGCATGTTCAGGAACCCGGTCGCATTGACGGCATGGGTACGGCCCGGCTCGCTGATCGATCGTGGCACCGAGCCCAAGGCGGCCTGATGCAAGACAATATCCACACCCTTGCATGCGCGATGGCACGTGTCGGGATCGACAACATCGCCCTCCCGGAATTCATGCCGCCGCCATTGTTTTTCGCCGACCGCAAGGCGCAGCTCCTCAAGGTTCTCACGATAACCGGTCTCGAAGTTGTCCAGGCTCACGACATCCTGTCCCAGGCGCAGCAACGACTCGACCAGATGGGAGCCGATGAAGCCTGCGCTGCCGGTCACCAACCAGCGCATAGGCTTGGCCCGTAGCTGTGAAACGGCTGCGCGCAGAGCGATCGGCTCGCGCATCGTTGAACCCGTCAGAGTCTCCACACACGCACCCCACGCGCGCCGAGCGCAGCGAAGTCAGCCTGGCACTTGACGTCGACGTATACGCCGCCGGGCATGAGCTTGGTTACCAGGTCGTCGACAGAATATTGGCCGAACGCGCGGTGTGCGACTGCCGAAACGATCGCACTGGCGCGCGGCAGGTCATTCCACGCAGACAGCGTGAGGCCGTACTCGTGCAATGCCTCTTCCGGGTCGGCAACCGGATCATGGATGTACACGCGCGCCCCGAATGACTCGATCTCTCTAATAACGTCTATCACGCGTGAGTTACGCAAGTCGGGACAATTTTCCTTGAAGGTGAGGCCCAGGACGTTCACCGACGCCCCCTTCACTATGGTTCCCGCCTGGATCATCAGCTTTATGGTCTGATCGGCCACATACTTGCCCATCCCATCATTGATGCGGCGTCCGGCAAGTATGACCTGCGGATGGTAGCCGAGCATATCGGCCTTATGCGTGAGGTAGTATGGATCGACACCTATGCAGTGGCCGCCGACGAGACCGGGTCGAAAGCGCAGAAAATTCCATTTCGTTCCCGCCGTTTCGAGCACCTCTGTCGTGTCGATCCCGATCTTGTGGAAGATCAGCGCTAACTCGTTGACCAGTGCGATGTTCAGATCCCGCTGCGTGTTCTCGATCACCTTGGCGGCTTCCGCGACCTTGATGCTGCTTGCCCGATGCACTCCCGCCTTGATGACGCTTGAGTAGACTTGCGCCACCCGCTCGAGGGTTTCCGGCGAATCACCGGAGACGACCTTGGTGATGCGGGTCAAGGTGTGCTCTTTGTCCCCGGGGTTGATGCGCTCCGGGGAATAGCCGACAAAGAAGTCGCGCTTCCACTGCAGTCCGGAATGTCGCTCGAGGATGGGGACACATATTTCTTCGGTCGCGCCGGGATACACGGTCGACTCGTAGACGACGATTGCGCCGCGCTGGAGGTTGCGGCCAACTGCCTGACTGGCTGCAAGCAGAGGGCCGAAATCCGGCCGATGTGCGTCGTCCACGGGGGTTGGCACCGCGACGACGATGAAGTCGGCCTTGCCAAGATCGGCGGCATTCGTGGTGAGTTGGAGTTGCGATGCCGACTTGAGCTCTTCGTGGGTCACCTCCCCGGTGGGATCGTTGAAGTTGCGGTACGCCGCCACCTTTCGCTCCGAGAGGTCGAAGCCAACAGTCGAGTACTTTCTTCCAAACTCGACTGCGAGGGGCAAGCCGACGTACCCCAAGCCAACTACCGCGACAACCGTCACAGTGACTCCCTTCGTAGGCGTTGCGCATTGCTCGAGGCCAAACTTAACCCCGGTTGGCGAGGTCAACCCTACACGCAGCCGGTTACAGCGTCTTGAGCAGAGCCGCTGTTTCCGCGGCGCAATCGGGACCGCATACCAGGGTTGGCTTGGCTGCCGTGCCCGGCTGTGCCCCCTTTGGCTCGACGGCCGAGCCCTTGCCATCCGCAGCGGCCGATGCCGCCGGCTGGCTGCTCGCCTGCGAGAGGGCCTCCAGTTCCTTGCGTGCGGCGTCCTTGTTGCCCGCCTTGATGAGCGCCTTTGCCAGGTGCAGTCTGATGTCGCTCTGGTTCGGCGCGAGCTGTGCGGCTTTTTGCAGCTTTTCGAGCCCCTGGCTAACGTCATCGCGCTTGACCAACAGCGTGCCGACCGTGTCGAGGACGGCCGGGCTCTCCGGGGCAAGCGCCAACGCCTTCTCGGCATAGGACATTGCCTGCGGATCGCCCAATTCGTTCATGGCCCAGGCGAGGTTATTGAGAAATACGGGATTGTTGGGCTGCTGCGCAAGCACGGCCTGGTAGTGGGCCGCCGCAGACTTGAAGTCCCGCCTGCGCAGCGCGCGATCAGCGAGATAGGTGCGCATTACGATGTCCTTCGGATGCTCCCGAAGCCACTTGTCAGCCGTCGCGTCTGCTTCGGTCGCTTTGCCGGCGCTGGTTGTCGCAGCATGCAACCTCACCGCCAGAGTTGCATCGCCGGGAGCGCGCCTCAACGCTGCCTTGAAGGCCGCTTCTGCCTCTGGCCATTTCTTCTGGGCCGCCCAAAGATCGCCTTCGAGTAGGTAGCCTCGCGGATCGTCGGCTTGCCTCCTCTGAACGGCCTTGGCCTCCTTCACCGCCAGCTCCGGTCGATCGGACATGGCGTAGATAGCGGCGATCTCTCGATTTGCTTCGTAGAGCGACGGATTGATTTTGAGCACTTCGCGCAGCTCTTCGATCGCCTTGTCATAGTCCTTCGCCGCGGCTAACGCTCTGGCGAGCCGCAGCAGCGGCTCGACTGTATCCGGTCTCATCGTTGCCAACTTGTTGAAGGTCTCAAGGGCCTGCGTTGAGTTGCCCGCTGCCAGCTGCGCCTGGCCAAGCAGGTCAACCGTCCGGGGATCATTGGGTATGGCTGACGCCGCATCCTGAGCTACCAGCAACGCCTGTCTGGTGTCGCCCCTTCGCACGTAGAAGTTGGCCAGCGCCACCCGTGCTGCGACCGACTGAGGATTCGCTTCAACCGCCCTCTTGAGCAGCGCTTCGATCTCTTTCGGATCTCCACCACCCGATTGAATGAAATTGGCAAGCCCGAGCAGGGCTTGCTCGTTCTTGGGCTCCGTTTCGAGCACGGCCTCGAAACGCTTGCGCCCGACGTCCGGTTTCCCGTCAAGCCGGTCAAGCTGCGATAGGTTGCTGATCGCCGGAAGAAAGTTTGGCTGTAGCTGAATCGCCTTTTCAAAGTTGGCGCGCGCAGTCGGCAGATCGCGCTTGGTCGAATAGACTAGGCCCTTCAGGTTGTACACGAGCGCGCTATTGGGTTGCTTCTTTTCCAATCGGCCAACTGCGGCAAGGGCGTCGTCGTACTTCTTCTGCCGAAGAAGGCTGACGATGAGTACCAAGTCCGGAGACGCTGTGGTTTGATCCAATGCCGCGGCGGCCTCGAGGTCCCTGATCGCAGCTTCGGTGTCGCCCTCCGCGAACTTGACTTGACCGAGCCGAGTCCGAACGGCGACATTCTTGGGGTCGATCGCTGTCGTTTTCGCGAGATAATAATCGGCCTTATGGAGGTCGCCGAGAGCTATGTAGGCCTCGCCCGCCAGAGCCATAAGTTGCGGGTCCTTGTCATCCGCTTTCAGCGAACGCTCGATCAAGTCGATGGCGCGGGCGGGACTTCCCGAACGCAGGTACGTTGTGGCGAGCAAGCGCCGTGCCATCGGAAGGTCTGGCGATTGCTTGAGCGCTCGGCGCAAGTAGTCCTGAGCCTGGTTGTACTGTTTGGCGCGGAATTCGATTTCGCCGGCAAGAAGCAGGCTCGGCACGTGTTCGACTCCGCCCTTGAGCACCTGCTGGACCGCCTCGCGCGCCGCTGGCAGGTCGCCTCGTCGCAACGCGATGAGTGCCTCGAAATAGTACGCCCGTCGATCCTGTTTCGATGCTTGTCTGATCGCGGCGATTTGTGCGCTCGCCTGGTCGAGGTCGCCGGCTGCGAGCAGCAGCGAAGTGAGCACATAACGAGCCTCGGCATAATCCGGCATGGCGCCCACCACCTGTTCGAGATAGGCGCGGGCCTCCTGGCGGTGATCTTCAGCAATGAGAAATTGGGCCTTGAGGAGCGCCGCTCTTCGCGGCGGGTTGGGTTGCGCCAGCACGCGATCGACGACTTGCTTCGCAGCACCCATATCCCCGCTGCCGGCATGCAGCACGGCGATGCCCAAGAGCGCGTCGGCGTAATCGGGTTTGGCAGCCAGCGCCACCATGAACGCGGTTTCCGCCTCGCCGCGTCTCCCGAGTGCAAGTAAGGCGTTGCCTACTGTTGTCTTGAACGCGGCTTGAGCGTCCCTGTCTTCGAGCGAGACGCCGCCAAACTCGTCCACAAGTTCTTTCGCGTCGCCATCTTCGACGAGCGCACGAGCGAGTACTGGAAGCGTCTGCTCACGCGGATATCCAAGTTCGAGTGCCTTGCGCAGCTCCTTCACGGCCCCAGCGGAATCCCCACGGTCAACCAACACCGTCCCCAGCAGATAGCGCGCTTCGGCGTTGTCCGCCTGCTTCTGCAGAGCATTCCTGAGCTGGATGAGCGCGGCGTTGTAATCGCCCTTCTCCACGTAATCCTTCGCTGAGGCTACCAGCGCTTTGGGCGAATCGCCTCCGCACGACCCAAGCAGCGCGACAGCGACCGCCAAAACGATCCAGCCGGTTATCCGATTCCTAAACCTCAGATAATCCATTGTCGTGTCGCTTTCGTTGAAGAAGGAGTCCGCAAACTGCGAGCTGATTACTTGAGTCCAAGTCGTCGCATTAGCTCGTACAACGTCGGTCGACTGACGCCTAGCAGGTCGGCCGCCCGACTGAGATTTCCGTTGGCTCTTGCCAGCGCGTGGACGATGGCTTGCTTCTCCGCTTCATCGCGAACCTGCCGCAAGTTCAAGGGCGATAGGTCCTGTGTCTCCGCCGTGATCCCCAGGTCCGCAGCGCTTATTCCCTGCCCATCGGCCATAATCACTGCCCGCCTCATGACGTTCTCAAGTTCGCGGACGTTTCCCGGCCAACTGTAGGATTCGATCGCCGCGATCGCCTCTGGCAGCAGCGTCATCGAGCCACGCCGCTGGTCGCTTCCGAAGCGATGTACGAATCCGTGCGCCAGCAGCGCAGCGTCTCCCTTCCGCTCGCGCAGAGGAGGAATTTCCAGCACTATCTCTGCCAGCCGATAATACAAGTCCTCGCGAAATTTGCCTGTCGCAGTCAGGTTCTTGAGATTCTGGTTGGTCGCACAGACGACTCGCACGTCGATCGGAATCTCCTGCCGGCCACCAACCCGCTCGATGACACGCTCCTGCAGGAACCGCAACAATTTAACTTGCAAGGCCAGCGACAGATCGCCTATTTCATCGAGGAAGAGGGTTCCGCCATGGGCTGTCTCGAGCTTTCCGACCGTTTGTTTGGCTGCGCCTGTAAATGCACCCTTTTCATATCCGAACAGCTCGCTTTCGAGCAGCGTCTCAGGTATCGCCGCACAGTTGATTGCCACGAATCGATTCCCCCGCCGTGGCGAAAGCTCATGCACAGCACGCGCCAGCAGTTCCTTCCCCGTGCCTGACTCGCCGAGAATGAGGAGCGTCGCCGCAGTCGGCGCAATCTTCTCGACGGTCCGGCAGATCTTCTGCATCCCAGGATCCCGCGTGACAATTCCGGCCATGGCGGGCGTCTGCTGAAGTCCCTGGAGACGACGGTTCTCCTCTTGAAGATCGTGAACGCGGAAGGCCCGTTCGATCGTTAGCGTGAGTATCTCGGGCTCGAATGGTTTCTCGCAAAAATCATAGGCACCCAACGCGATTGCTTTGAGTGCGTTGTCACGGTCGTTCTGCCCCGTAAGCACAATGACCTTCATGTCAGGTGCAAGCGAGTGGATCTCCTCCAGAAGGTGCAGGCCTTCAGTCGGCTCATCGGGACGCGGCGGAAGCCCGAGGTCCATCGTAACCACTGCCGGTTCATGTCGGCGCACCTGTACCAACGCAGATTCACGATCACCTGCGACAATCGTTTCGTATCGATCGAACGCCCAGCACATCTGCTTCTGCAGAGCCAGGTCATCTTCGATGATGAGCAATGGCCTTCGGGGTCCGTTCATGCCGCTTCTTTGGGCTCTAGAGTCGAACCAACGTTATCCTTGGCGAGCGGAAGCAGCACGCGAACGCGAGTTCCTTCGCCTGGAGCGCTGTCCACGAGAATCCGCCCACCAAGCTCCGACACGTAGTGCGAGCTCTCGTACATCCCCACGCCCATACCCGTAGCCTTGGTTGTCTGGAACGGTTTGAAGAGTCGATCGCGCACAAACTCCTGAGTCATGCCCATACCGGTATCGGCGACTTCGATGACGGCCGTGTCGTCATCGCGCCCCAAACTTACCGATACACTGCCGTTGGATTGCGTCGCGTCCAGTGCATTTTGCACCAAATGGCCGATGACATGTTCGAGTTGTTCGGGGTGGCCCATCCCATAGATTCCAGCACTCAGGCTCGTGTCGATCGTGGCATTTGAACGTGCTTTGGCGGTGCAGACATTGCGGATGACTCCTTCGAGATCAACGGGCCGCGGCTTGTCGACCGGGGTTGCTCCGGTTCCGAGTTGCAGCATCAGTCTGTTCATGCGCTCGACAACGTTGCCAATAGTCAACAACATGTCACGTTGAAAGTCCGGGTTGCTTCGATGCCGTTCCGCGTTGCGTAGTAGCAGCGAAAGCTGGGCCACGAGATTTTTCAGGTCGTGCACTACAAACGCCGACATACGGTTGAAGGCATCGAACTTGCGCGTTTCCAGAAGTGCGTCGGTCATCTGAATCTGGCTTAGGTAGCTTGCAGCCTGGCGCCCGGCAGTTTTCAACAGGTCCAACACCTCCCAGTCGACCTTGACCGATGTGCGGGCAGTCGCTAGAACGACGAATCCCGCGAGGCCGATGTGGGAAGGGAGCGGCACCACAAGCCATGCGGCTGGTACTGATCGGAGCCAGTCGGGAACTCGAAGCTCCGGATATCGCTCTGGCGCTGAGGCATATTCGCGCAGATCGATCACCCAGCCGGTTTGCTCGAGAAAGTTTCCCAATGACCCATTCACGGGCTCCACTGCGCTGATGGCAGCCATGTTCCAGCGTGCCGCCGGCCGAAATGACTGGTCGTCCTGTTTCACCCAGAGCGCCCCGGCCGGACTCTCGACCAGGTCGGCGAGCGCCCTAATACTGCGCTGTTGCACGCCCTGAGGTGTGCCGTCCGCAGACAGCATTCGCGTGAACCGCAACCACTCTTCCCGGTAGTCGTATCTGTAAGAGAAAAAGTGTTTGCTGATGAGCACTTTCACCCTGGACCTGAAGCTGCCGGAGAAGACTGCCAGCGCAAAAAGAAGCAGGGCGACAAACAGGAACTCGATCTGCAACACTTGGCCCAACTCGCCGCCGACGTAGCGTACGACGTAGCCGGCCGCCGCAATCGCGAGAAGGAACAAACCCGATGCCAGCAGCGCCGTCGACCGCAGAACCGCTACGCGCGACAGGTGCAGTTCGATCGTCCACTCTGGATTTCTGACCGCGGAGATAGCGATAAAGGGAATCACCAAAGCTTGAGCGAAGCCACGGGCGATCCAAATGTTCAAGTCCATGCGACCAAACAGCATGGCGTCCGAGTAGAAGAACAGGTCGAACCCAAAGATCCCCGCCAATCCAAGGCAGAGCGGCTTGATTCCCCAACGCGCATGTTGCGCAGCCAAGCGCACTACACGCTCGACAAGGACCAATCCGGTGACGGCCAAGCCGACCCGCACCGCGTACGAAACCGTGACGGCTCGATCCCCGAGCAAGTCGCGCAGTGGTTCTGCATCCGGCAGTAAGACGCTGCCGAACAGCCCGAGACCGACTGCGCCTATCACCCACCATGAAGGCAGTGGCACTCGGACGTCCGCGAGGTAGGTGGCGGGACGCCGCGTATCGACAAGGCTATGCAGAAAGACGAACCAAAACGCGTAACGGGCGGTGTCCAGCACACTCGAGGTTATCCATAGCGCCGGTTGCGGCAACATCGCGAGCGCCAGCACCGAGGCTGCCCAAAGAGCACTGGCAACGATCGCCGAGAGAAGCAGCGTGGCACGCGGGGCGCTTCGCGAGCCCAAGGCCAGGCGCATCGCAAACACTACGAATGCCACTAGCGCGAAGCCGTAGCTCCAGGCCGCTGCTGTGAGGAAGTCGCCTTGTGTCAGGGGCAGGCCCGTTAGTGCGAGAAGCTGCGAACTTTACCGCGGATCCGCGAGCGCAGCCAAAAAGCTCGCTCTAAGCGAATCGGGATTAGCCGATTAGATCGTTCTTGGAGGTTTGCGGCGCCTGCGTGCATCGGCGCACTCTTAGTCAGCGAGCGCCCTCAGCAAGAAGCACCACCCTGATTGTCCTAAGAAGGATCAACACATCGAGGAGCAGCGTGTGATTCTTAACGTAATAGAGATCGTACTCGAGCTTCTTGATGGACTCCTCGACCGTTGCGCCATAGGTATAGCGCACCTGCGCCCACCCGGTTAGGCCTGGCTTAACACTGTGCCGGACTCCGTAAAAAGGGATCTGTTCGGTAAGCATGGCGACAAACGGCGGACGTTCCGGCCTCGGACCCACTAAGCTCATCTCCCCCCTGAGAACGTTGATCAGTTGCGGCAACTCGTCGATGCGCGTGCGACGCAGAAAACGCCCTATAGCGGTTACCCGTGCGTCGTTCATCGTTGCCCACGACGGCTGGCCGTCTTTCTCCGCGTCCTTGCTCATGCTACGAAACTTGATCAGTGTGAATTTAACGCCGTAGCGACCAACTCTCTCCTGGCGATAAATGATAGGTGCGCCCCCTTCAAACGCGATGAGACATCCGGCGATTGCCATGACTGGCAGAGCAACCGTCAGCAGTATCATGGCTACGACGAGGTCGAAAGCGCGCTTCGTGCAAGCGCGCCACAACGTTTGACGAAAACCTTCACCATAGATGAGCCAGCTGGCCTTCAACGACTCGATCGGGACACGGCCATGAACGCGCTCGAAAAATCGCGGGAGATCAGTAACCTTGACCCCTGACAGGCGGCAGTCCAAGAGTGCCCGTAGCGGTAGGACACCACCTCGTTGCTCACGCACGGCAACTATGATCTCGTCGATGCCCAGGTACTTGACCGTGTCTGCTATGGAGAGATGATTTGAAACGATTCGGCTCGTAGCAATGCTTCTGGCAGGAGCCTTCTCGAGTGGATAAAACCCAGCCAAATCGAGCCCTGGTGGACTCGCCACCGCAAGCGACGTTTCAACGGCCTGTGCCTCGGGTCCGGTGCCCAACACCAAAACTCGGTACGGCATCACCAGCCGTGCAGCACGCGACATCATGAGCTGTCGAACCGCGAGCAAGCCGGCAAACCCTATCAGGACTGCGGGAAGGAACACGTCCTGGAAGACCAAGCCGCCCGGGAGCACGCGCAGCGCTATCCAGGCGATTGGCAGACCGACCGCCAGTGCACCGATCTGCCGGAGCACCGATTCACCGAATGGTAGGCGCCGATCCCGCCGGTATAGTCCAAAGGCAGCATTGAGGCACACCATGAGGATCGCAAAGACGAACCCTGGGGCGATCGCGTTCAGGGAAGGCAGCGAGCCGAGATACCTGGATGCCAGGACCACCGCCAAGATAAGCCAGGCCAACTCGACGCAGAGCTGAAGAAGGGTGGAACTTCCACCATGCTGGCGCAGCAGACTAACCGTCGGCATCGTGGCTTAAACCAGCGGGTTGCCCGCTCGCGCCGCAGCGTCCGGAGGCAACGCACCCGCACCGAGCCTTGCGACGGCCACGTTCTCTAGGGCGTTCTTCAATGAGTTCACCTACGAGCCCATACTTTTGGTTATCGACGCGCGGAGAGGCGGTGGGGCTCGATGCCTCGTCGCTACGTACCGACTGCGCACCACTTTGAGCTGTATGCTGCCCCCGCTCCGGCGCGACAAAATGTCCCCGATCGGCTGCTTGCCTACCTTCGTCGGGCCAGCTCTTGCTCGACTATGCCTTTGTGATTTCCGCGCACGCTTTACACGCCCATGGCCAATCACTTGGTGCGAGCAAGACATATGCCAAATTAGCCTGGGAAATCAATCGCTCTCATGACGCCCGTGGAGAGAGGGCAAATCGCCAGGTGCGGGTTACCTGGTCGCGGCAGGCTGCGCTATGACCAAATTTGTCCGGACATCCCGCACAGCGGCGGGTCGACCCGCCGTAGATGCTCGGCCGATCCAGGACTCGAACCTGCTGCTTAGACTTCATCCCATCCATGGTCGGACCAGAATGCAACGGGCATATTATCCCTCTAATATATCCAACTTGTGACATTTCTGGCGTAAGCGAAGATTTTGAGCGACTTTGGATACTACATCCGCCCGCATGGCGCAGCGGTTGCATGCTACATGCTCGGCGGGTGAGCCCGGGAGGGTAGCCGTCCGATCGGGTGGAGAGCGGACTGCCCGCTAAAACGGCTGCTGATCTACTGGGGCACCGCCACGCCGAACAGCTTCTGCTTGAGCTGATACAGCCGGTCGCGCAGCTCGGCGGCCCTTTCGAACTCGAGGTTCCTGGCGGCGTCGAGCATGTCGCGCTCGATGCGCTTTAACTCCCGCTCGAGATCCTTTTCGGGCATCGCCTCGTAGCGTGCGTGCGCCTGGGCAGCCCTTAGCTCCTTGCGCTGCTCGTCGATGTCGTAGACGCCGTCGATGATGTCCTTGATGCGCTTCTGCACGCCCTTGGGCGTGATTCCCATGCGGGCGTTGTAGGCGATCTGCTTGGCCCGGCGCCGCTCGGTCTCGCCGATCGCGGCCTTCATCGAGTCGGTCATGGTGTCGGCGTAGAGCACCGCCGTGCCGTTGATGTGACGCGCGGCGCGGCCGATGGTCTGGATGAGCGAGCGCTCGGCTCGGAGGAACCCCTCCTTGTCGGCATCGAGCACCGCGACCAACGACACCTCGGGGATGTCCAGGCCCTCGCGCAGCAGGTTGATCCCGACCAGGACGTCGAACTCGCCCAGGCGCAGGTCGCGGATGATCTCCACCCGCTCGACGGTGTCGATATCCGAGTGCAGGTAGCGCACCTTCACGCCGTGCTCGTTCAAGTACTCGGTCAGGTCCTCCGCCATGCGCTTGGTGAGCGTGGTCACCAGAACGCGCTCTCCCCTGGCCACGCGCACGCTGATCTCGGAGAGCAGATCGTCGACTTGGGTCTGCGCCGGGCGCACTTCGAGCTGTGGGTCGACCAGCCCCGTCGGACGCACGACCTGCTCAACGACCTGGCCGGCGTGCTTCTGCTCGTACTCCGCCGGTGTCGCGGAGACAAAGATCGTCTGCGGCAGCAGCCGCTCGAACTCGTCGAAGCGCAGCGGCCTGTTGTCGAGCGCCGAAGGCAGGCGGAACCCGTAGTTGACCAGGTTCTCTTTGCGCGCACGGTCGCCGCGGTACATGCCGCCGACCTGCGGGATGGTGACGTGCGACTCGTCGATGAACGCGAGCGCCTTGTCCGGAAGGTAGTCGACCAGCGTCGGCGGCGGCTCGCCGGCCGCCCGACCGGAGAGATGCCGTGAGTAGTTCTCGATGCCCTTGCAGAAGCCGATTTCGAGCATCATCTCGATGTCGAAGCGCGTGCGTTGCTCAATGCGCTGCGCCTCGATGAGTTTCATCTGCGAGGCGAAGAACTCCTTCTGCTGCGCGAGCTCGACTTTGATCTTCTCCACCGCGTCGAGCACTTTGGATCGGCCAGTCACGTAGTGGCTCGACGGGAACACGGTGAAGCGAGATAGCTTCTGCCGGATATGCCCTGTGAGCGGGTCGAACACCTGCAGCGATTCGACCTCGTCGTCGAAGAGCGACAGGCGGATCGCGTTGTCGGCGTGCTCGGCGGGGAAGATGTCGAGCACGTCGCCGTGCACCCGGAAGGCTCCGCGGCGGAACTCGGTGTCGTTGCGCTGATACTGCATCTCGGTCAGCCGCTGGATCGCCTCGCGCTGGGTGAGCCGGTCGCCCTGGCGCAGGTGCAGGATCATGCTGTGGTATTCGGAGGGGTCGCCGATGCCGTAGATCGCCGACACGGTGGCGACCACCACGCAATCCGGCCGCTCCAGGATCGCCTTGGTCGCCGAGAGCCGCATCTGCTCGATGTGCTCGTTGATCGACGAATCCTTCTCGATGTAGAGATCGCGCGATGGAACGTAGGCCTCGGGCTGGTAGTAGTCGTAGTAGGAGACGAAGTACTCGACCGCGTTGTTGGGGAAGAACTCGCGGAACTCCGAGTAGAGCTGCGCCGCCAGCGTCTTGTTCGGCGCCAGCACCAGGCTCGGCCGCCCGGTGCGCGCGATGACGTTGGCCATGGTGTAGGTCTTGCCGGATCCGGTGACGCCGAGCAGCGTCTGGAAGGCGAGGCCGTCGTCGAGACCTGTCACGAGCTGCTCGATCGCCTCGGGCTGGTCGCCGGCGGGCGCGAACGGCTGGTGCAGCTCGTAGGGACTGTCGGGAAAGCGGACGATCATCGTGCGGGTGGAAAGACCAATCGACCATTGTAGCGGAATCGCAACGCTCGGCGCAGCTCTGCACCGCGCCGGGCTCGTGATAGTGCCGTGCATGATAAAATGCGGCTTCAAGAACAGTCGTTTCTGCTCCTGATGAACGCCCCCGTTCCCGCTTCCTTGCTCGCCGACGTCGAGCTTGCGCCCCGCGATCCCATTCTCGGCGTCACCGAGGCGTTCAACGCCGACACCAATCCGAACAAGGTCAATCTCGGTGTCGGGGTCTACTACGACGAAGCCGGCAAGGTCCCGCTGCTCGAATGCGTTCGCCGCGCGGAGCAGGCGATCGCGCACAAAGGAGCGCCCCACCCCTACCTGCCCATCGACGGCATCGCCGCCTACGATTCTGCGGTCCAGGCGCTGCTGTTCGGGGCCGACAGCGTCGTCGTCAGGCAAGGCCGCGTCATCACCGTGCAGGCGCTCGGGGGCACCGGCGCGCTCAAGGTCGGTGCCGATTTCCTGCGCAGGTACCTGCCCAGCGC
>Ga0187778_10000423_pt1 | contig 30122 bp, 19 predicted proteins | sample 1015_Q2_SP5_20_M_FD_132418 | JGI IMG/M metagenome (GOLD analysis project Ga0187778, IMG submission 132418) | Tropical peat soil microbial communities from peatlands in Department of Meta, Colombia - 1015_Q2_SP5_20_MG | ecosystem: Environmental > Terrestrial > Soil > Wetlands > Peat | place... | reverse complement strand
GCGGCACATCACCAACGGGAAATCCACAATCTCAAGCGGAAAGCTGCCAGCCTAGGATTTCAAATTATTGAAGCTGCAGCATCCTAGACAAGGACAGCTTTCTCACGCGACTTTGTGGAGAGGCAGGAGTAATGCCGCGAAGCTAGGGGTCAAGTTCCGGGTGGCTAACCAGGCATTCAGTACTCCGAATCATTCGGCGTGCAGCGCTTGGATGACATCTATACGCGCGGCTCGTGCCGCTGGCAGCATCGAAGCAACGACGGCTGCTGCGAGCAGCACGAACGCAGACACGGCTATAGGCAATACGCCCGGTATGTGCACGTCCAGAACATACCTGCCAGCCAAACTCGCGGCAACGAAGCCGAATGCTCCACCTGCCAAAACGCCCGCGAGCGCCATGAGTGCGCCCTCTCTGATCACACTCCCGAGGATGCGCCGTGGTTCCGATCCGAGCGCCAGCCGGATGCCGAATTCCCGCGTCCGCGCGCTCACTGAAAACGCCAGCACGCCCGCAACACCAACGACCGCAATCAGAAGTGCGACAGCGGCAAAAACTCCAAACACCAGCGAGTTCAAACGGTCCGGTGTGAGCACTTCGGCGCGGATATCTTGGAGCGTGGCGGCGTGTTCAACCGGCTGCTCGGCAGACATCTCGCGAATCGTGCGCGTCACCGGCGTGACCAGTAGGTACGGATTTGTGCTGGTATGGATGAAGAGGTGTCCGCCAAACATCTGACCTTCATCGAAGGTGCTATAAATCGTCGCAGTCGGGTCAGGCACCACGTGTTCGTCATCGATATCTGCCGCGATGCCGATGATCCGATGCCGCGCCATGAAACGCGCCCTGTCTTCTTCGGTTCCTGAAAGGAATTGCAGCACAGGATCCGTCCAATACACATGCCGGTTCAATGCATCTTCGTTCGGAAACATCCGCTGTGCCAGCGTCTCGCTCACAATCACCACCGGCTCCTTGTCCTGCCCATCGAGCGCGTTGAAATCGCGGCCCTCGATGATGGGAACCCCCAGCGCAGCAAAGAATCCCGGCGAAATCGTCCGAGGCTGCGCCCGAGGATCTTCTCGGCCAGGAACATGAACATTCCCATCCGCGGAAAATTGCAGGCCAGGGCCGTACACGTCGGCATCGCGCCACGGCGCAACCTCTCCGTACGCCGTCTTGATGACGCCCGGTAGCTTCTCGACGCGCCGCATCGCCTCTTTGTAGAAATCAACCACTTGCTCCGGTGTCTTTCCGTAGTACATCGCGGGAACGTCAATCGCGAGCACGTGCCGCGTGTCCATTCCCGTTTGCGTCCTTTGCAGCGCGATCAGCGTTGTGAGCAACATGCTCGCCCCGGTCAGCAGCACGAACGAGGCAGCGATTTGCGTTACCGCGAAGATTCTCTGATGACGTTTCGTACGGCTGGTGATCCGAACGCCGGCGCTCGACAGGTTCAGCCCCCTCGAGCTTTCGGCCGATGGCAGGCGCGGAACAAACGCCAAGATTACAGCCGCGACGATTGCCAGCCCGGCTCCTACCCACAACATGCTCGAGTCCACCGTCAAATCCACGGCACGGACACTGAACCGCGAGGCATACCGGGCCAAAATTGTTACCAACGGTTGCGCGCTGACCACACCGAGTGCTGCCCCAGCGCCGCAAAGCAAAAGACTCTCCATCAGCAGCATTCGCCGCAGTGCGCCGGTACCAGCGCCGAGCGCCGAGCGAATCGCCAGCTCGCCTTCGCGCCGGACCGTCCGCGCGAGAATCAGGTTGACAACGTTGGAGCAGGCGATGATGAATACGAGCCCAGAAGCGGCCAGCAAAACAAGGAGAACAGTGCGTGCACCCGAGGTGATCTGGTCGCGCAGCATCTTCGCGCTAATTTGAAAATCATCGTGAGGAGGATAGGCTTCCGGGTGGTCTTTCTGCATGTTCGAGTAGACAGTGCGCAGTTCACTGCGCGCTTGGTCGAGAGTGACGCCGGGAGCAAGGCGCCCAAAGAGCTCCGTCATTCGATGGACCCGCCCGGTCACCATCGTGGCGGAAAGGTGATGCGGGCTGGTCACGATGTTGGCGACAATTTCCGTATTCGCCGGATAGGGAATCGAAGGTTCAAGAACGCCAATGACAGTCGCAAAACGGTCCCCAGTACTTCCTAGGCGCACCGTCTTCCCGATCACCGAAGGGTCTCGATCAAAAACTGTGCTCCAGAAGCGATACGTCAGCACGACCACTCCAGCCGCCTTGGGGCCGTCATCTTGAGGTCCAATCAAGCGCCCAAGCACCGGCCGCAGCCCCACGACATCGAAATAGTTCCCGCCGACCACTCCCGCCTGCACTTCGCGAGGCTCACCCAAGCCTATCATCGTAAATCCAATGGTCGAGAAGTCGCCGAATTTCGTGATGGAGTGAGTGTCTCCCTTAAGGTCTTGAATCTCCGGCACCGAGAACGTCGCGTCGTGCTCGCCGAGACCCATGGCGCTTTGCTGGATGTAAATGAGCCGATTCTCGCCGCGATTGACCAGTGGCCTCAGCAATACCCCGCGTACCAGCGTAAAAATCGCAGCGTTCGCCCCTATGCCAAGTGCCAGCGTAACGATAACGGTGAACACAAGCCCTGGCGTCCGCTTCAGTGAGTTGTAAGCGACCCTGAAATCTCGGAGAAACGCCATCTCACACCCCCTTTACCCGAGACTCTAGCATGCTCTGTTCCAACGCCAAGCGTCACAACTTAAGATACTTAGCGCGCCATGTGTTACCACGAATGCCCGTTTTCAACGTGCCCTGTCCAATTTCGGACATCAAACCGCTCCCGCGTGCCGCACGCGCATCTCAACAAGGGACATCGTAAAGAATGGGCAGGTCAGAATCCAAAGCTCGAAAATTAAACTACCGATCAAAAGGCCTCAGTCGAATGAGCCGCATGCCTGATTATTAGCTATCCGGAAGTTTGGTCCTAGTGCGACTGCAACAGAGCGAGAATTAGTCCTCATTACGGCGAAGGGTTTACCGACCGGATTTCATCTTCAGGGGAGCGATTCTCTTACGCTATTTTTCCTTGAAGGCGTCGAAATAGTGATTTTCGCCTTCATCCTGGTACTCCTCCGCGACCGATATACCAACGGCTCCAAGCAGCTTCCTGTACTGCTCGGCCCCTAGCGAGAGTGATTCCAACCCTGTCATTCCATCGCTCCAAACGGCGGGTTTGGCGGTTGACGTGAATAGCAGGCGGCCGCTCGGCACCAGTATCTCGGCGAATCTCTGGATTAGGCGATGCTGATCTTCAGCCTGGAGAAGGAACATCAGCCCCCATGCCAAGACAGCATCGAAGGTTCGATCAAACAATCTCGACTCTTGAACCGCTTCGCAAGTGATCGGTGTGCCGGGCAGGTTGCCTTGGAATGCCGCGACAAAGGATGGTGCGGCATCTACCCCGAAGACATGAAGTCCTTCCTCGACCAGGACCGCCGTGATGGGAAAGCCGGGCCCGCAGCCTAGATCAATGACGCTGCTGCCACGCGGTAGTGTTCTCGCCCACTTCCGCACTTCCTTCACGCCGATTCCAGTAGACCGACTTCTATTACCACGACCCGCAAGAAATTCTTTCGAGACTGCTTCGTATCCATTGGATCGATCCATGTGTTTATGGTAGCAAGCCGTCCACGGATAAATCCTCGGTAACGGCGTAGCGTTTAGCGGCTGGATCGCCGGTGAGCAGATCGTTGGGAATCCGGAACTTGAGCGACCTTCTAGAAGGTCACTTCGCCGGAAAAGAATCCATCGTCCAGACATTTGAGTTGGAGATGACGGGACCGAAGGCAAGATACTTGCTATCGGGCGAGGTGACCAGCGTCAGAATGTGCCAAATGGGCTTAATGAGGAGCTTGGAGTATCCTGCGAAGTCGAGGTGCACAATAGCAGTTCCCCGCGAAGAAAAGCTGGCGAGGAAAAGGCTCTTTCCGTCGGCGGCCCAGGCAACGCTGAGGAGCTCGGTCCACGGAATGGTCGAGATCTTCTGCGGAGCACTCCCATCGAGAGGAACAACGCTGATTTCGCCTTTCTGGTAGCTGAACTCGGAAATTGCGATCCGTGTTCCATCCGGAGACAGATCCCATTCGGTGCGAACTCCATTGAAAGGAACCTTGACCAGCTCGGCCTTTCGGCCTTTCACCGGATCGAAAGCGCTGAAAACGATCTGTTTGTCGTGCTTCTCGGCGATCACGCAGTCGGTGCCAGAGTGCGGACAGCGAAAGCTGGGGAAGCCACCTGCCGTCGTGCCGGGATATTGGTTCACGTTGGGATGGCCCTCAATATCCATGACACTCTCGGGCGCCCCTCCTGTGATTGAAGTACGCATCAACTTCCCTGACAACAATGTCCCATCCGCCGCCTTGGACCATTGAAAGTAGACTAGCCAGTTGCTATCGGGACTGATTTGCGGCGCCCATTTGTCCTCCGGGCCGGTGACGATCGGTCGCGCGGTACGGTCGGCTATCCCCTGCTGATAAATGTTGAAGCCGCCTTCGCGATTGGAATAGAAGAACAGGGTTTTGCTGTCGGAAGACCATCCACCCGGCCAATTGAGGTTTTCGTTCAGGGTCAATCGCTGGAGCATTTTCAGTTCGTCTCCGTCGTTTGCCAGCTCACCCACGTACGCAGCAGTTTGCAATCTGTCATTCAGGAAGACGAAGTGTTTCCCGTCTGTGGTCATCCCAAGGCTCTCGAAAGAGAAGCCCGTCCAGTCGGTGAGCTTACGTGGAGTTCCACGAGGCCTGCCGCTTTCCACGTCATAACGCAGATCCCACAGGTTGGAGTCGTATCGATTGGGCGGCGACTCACTCTGGGCATAAACGATGCGGCCGGGCTGCTTCATCGTGAAATCTGTGATTTTCTTATTCTCGATAAGGACAACGGGATCACCGCCTTGGAGATTGCAGCTTTCCAACACAAGACCGGTGCTCTCGTTGGCGGTTCGCACCTTCGCGTAAGCAAGGCGCCTACCATTCGCGAACCATGTCGGTGCGTAAAGTTTAACGTCCAGGTCTGCCTTGATCACCGGCCGCGCCTGGCTGCCGTCAACGGCCATCACCCAAATCGCGGTCCGATCCACGTCGGTGAAGGCGATCTGGGAACCGTCCGGGGAAAGCGCGGCATCGTGGGCATCGTCGCGCAGCTTTTTCAGCGAACTCCCGATGATGGAAATCATCCAGATGCCCAGCTTCTCCTGTGCAACCGGGCCGCTGACCAGTAACTTGGTCCCATCCTGGGACCATTCAACGCGCGCTCAATAGAAACAAAATTCGTCGGGAGTGGGTAGTGTTTGTGTCTCACCGGTCGTCATCAGGCGAAGATGCAGACCTTCGAGATCGGCAACAAGAAGATATTTTCCGTCCGGGGAGATCGACGTGCTCGCAACCGGATCCTCGGAGGAGTTCGAAGTGAGAGCTTGCGGTTTAAGCTCGGTTTGCGAGTACGGCCCGTGACGGCCAACCCAACCGCCGAAATAGGCCAACGCGAGAATCGCAATAATGGCAACGACGCCCACTATGGCGAACAGCGTCCTGCGCTTGCGCGCCTTTGGCGTTTCTGCAATCGCGCTAGGCGGCGATGAGATTAAGCTACTCTTTATGGGCCTGCTTTGGGAATCCCCCTGCAATGCCGACGCGGAGGCCGCCGCGTCAGAAACAGACGATGTTGCCTGCACCGACTGGGAAGAAGGCATTGGGGCAACTGGAGACGAAGACGGCAGGACGGCAGCGCTTTTGCCCGAATCCAGTTCGCGTTTCAAGCGTTTCAGGTCGGCGCGCATCTCGGATGCAACCTGGTATCGAAGGTCGCGATCCTTTTCCAAAGCCTTAATGATGATTCTTTCAAGCTCGGGAGAGACATCGGGATTCAGTCGTACCGGCGCAGTGGGTGTGCGGTTGAGGATTGCCTCAAAGATGGTGGCGGTGCTGTCGCCGCGGAACGGCAACTGTCCGGTGGTCATTTCATACAGAACCACACCAAAGGAAAACAGATCGGTGCGAGCATCCAATTCTCTCGCGCGCGCTTGCTCCGGTGACATATAAGAAACGGTGCCAAGGGTGGAACCTGGGCTGGTGAGGTGCGGATCTTGCGATGCCGCGGTGAGGGTGTTGGCCGAGGCGATCTGGTCCGAGGAACCAGGCCGCGCGGTGACCTTCGCCAGTCCGAAGTCCATGACTTTCGCCACCCCACGCTTGGTGATGAAAATATTCGCCGGCTTGATATCGCGATGAACAATTCCGGCCGAGTGCGCAACATCGAGCGCATCCGCAATGTCGATGGCAATGGGCAGCAGCTCTTCCGCGTCAAGCGGACGGCCATTAATGCGATGCTTCAGCGTCTGGCCATCGAGGAACTCCATCGCGATGAACGCTTTGCCATCTTCTTCTCCAATGTCGTAGATGGTGCAAATATTGGAATGGTTCAGCGCGGAGGCGGCTTTGGCTTCGCGACGGAAGCGGCTCAGGGACTGCGAATCCCTGGCGAGATCGTCCGGGAGAAATTTCAGAGCGACGAAGCGGTCGAGGCGCGTATCCTCAGCCTTATAAACGACACCCATACCACCACCGCCGATTTTTTCCACTATGCGGTAATGTGAGATGGTTTCGCCAACCATTATCGGACGCGTGCCTTTTGGGTCGTCTCATCTTACGGATGGGGCATTCGCGAGTCAAGAAAGCCGCGTTGAGCCGCGGACGATCTGCCGATTTGGTTGTGCCGGGTCGGTAGCCCAGCAGGACAACATTGCTTCCCACATGGAGCTTAGTCACGGCGAAACACAAAATGGGAGGGCCCAGGTTCTGGAAAAGCATGGATTCTGGCCGTTTAGTCGGCTTTCTAGAGATGCTCCAACTCGCCTCGTCTCTAATTCTACCGGGGCATTTATGAGACAGATTCTTAGTCTAGGGGCTGAAAAACTACCCTGACGAGTGCTTGGATAGAAGGGAAGCTGGGACACAAATCCATTCCTGCTTGTAAGGCGGCGCTCTAACCAGCCGAGCTAACGCTCATTACGTTGGCTTCCTTGCTTCTATACCAACTTTCGCCCGGCCAAGGTGGCGGAATGCTGATCCCTGTAAACGAGCCTCACACGGGCCCCGTCGGCATTGGGAGCCGGTCGGAACTCAGGACGACCGTATCGGATGCGGCCGCTGCAAATACCTTTCGCACGAGTTCAGAGTCCGGATAGGCGGGTTTAACTGCCGCCGATGCGGAGGATCGAACCATCAGGGTGTTGCCAGCGGCGACTCCCAACAGCTTTCCCAGTTTTTGAAAGTGGTCGAGCCATTTTTCGCTGAACTGTACGTCTTGCTCACCCGAGATCACCTGCAGCCGTTCGTAATAAACGTTCTGTGCTTGCCAGAGGTCTAAGCGGAAGGGTGCAACTTGGCTTAGCACGACCAAGGCTTCCAGTTCCCCGAGCTTGCGTAAGTCGAACGGATCCTTCGCCCAACAATCTAAGACTTTGTCCAGGCGTTGCCGGAAAGACACTTCGAGGGGACAGTCCTTGAGGCTGGCTGCCTCTTGTCTTGCCGTATCGAGAAGCCTCCGGATGCGATCAGTGTCCAGTTTCTCTTCGGCTAAGCAGGATTGAATGGCATTGCCGAGCACAAAGTCCACCGATACCCGCAAGATCGCCGGCATCGGCATCTGAACCTTAGAGAGAAAACTGACGAGCGAAGCATGTTGCTCATAAGCTCCGGCATGGGCCTTGGAAATGTCAGCTAGGGTGGAATCGACAATGCGCCTCACGATTCGTTGGCGGTCATCGCGTAACAATGACTGGAGCGAGTAGGTAACGCCCTGAAACCGCTCATCAATTAGGGCTGAGCACCCGGCAAAATTCCCAGCCGAAAACGCCGCGCTAACCTGCTCCATCAAGTCGAGAAATCCATCAGTGTCAGGACACGGGCGAATGCCCGCGACCAGCTTATGATCTCCCAGGAACAGGACGGCAAAGCTAAACGTCAGCTGACCACGCGTGCTGCGGGAGATCATCTGGGAACGTCCAATCGCAAGTTTGGCTCTTCCCTTCCCAAACCGATGCACTTCCTGCAGGTGGACCTCATAGCAGTACAAGGAATTCCCATCGCGGTAGCCGTCGAAAAGCGAGCTGATGGCGTAGTGCGCGGCAAGGCCGTAAAGATCCACCATCGCAGGCCTGACGAACTTCTCATAGATATTTCGGCCGTTGCCGAACTCGGACATGTTGCTCCAAACTCTCTCTAGCCGAGTAAGGAACTGCTCTTCGCGCTCGCCGCCAAATAACAGCTCGCTCAGCTGCACGGCTCGACCGGCATATTGAAGAACTTGAACGGTCTCTAGCCCCGTCGGCTCATCGAAGAACCAGCCACAACTGGTGTACATCAGCATGAGATGCCGCTGCATCTCAAGCAACCTCAAAGCCCGCACCGCTTCCTCGGCGGATAAATTTCGTACCGCGTGCTCGTCCAGGAAGCTGTCCACCGTGCCGGCCGAACGATCCATAACCACCCTGGCGTATTCGTCCCGGGCCGTCCATGGGTCCGCCAACAGTTCCTTCGCGGCAATTTCGTACAGCGTGGCGAGTTCGTCGCGCAGCCAGTCCAGCGCTTCGCGCAGCGGTCTTCGCCACTCCTGTTTCCATAACCCATTCACCCCGGAGTTACACCCGCAATTGCTGTCCCACCGGGCAACACCGTGGGCACAACTCCAGGACGTGCGCTCCCAGATTTCAACCTCTTGCGTAGGGGGATGCTGGGCCAAGTATTCGCCGTAGTTGGTGATGCGCACCCGTTTGTCCTGTCCCAGGTAGTCGAGCGCGTAGGCGAGCGCCATGTCTCCATGACTGTGATGATGCCCGTATGTCTCCCCATCGGTTGCGATGTGGATCAACTGCGCAGAATCGCCTTCGGGATCAAATCGGCCGGTCAACCGGCGAGCCAAGTTCTCACCGCTGAACAGTAGTTTCTCGAAAGCGACCGCACGCGAAACCAGAGCGTCGTAAAAGAAAAGGCCGATGCTGCGCCCCGAAGCCAATTTGCAGGCATAGGCACGCTTGGTGTCAATGCCTTGGCCGTCCAGATTGACCCACTCCCTCCCCTTATCCCTCCGCACCCTGCCTGCCTGATGGGGAGCCAGAATCGTAAACTTGATGCCCAGCGAACTCAGAATCTCGAGTGTTTCCCTGTCGACCGCAGTTTCCGGGAGCCACATGCCCTCTGGGTCTCGTCCGAAACGATGCTTAAAATCCTGAATTCCCCACACGATTTGCGTCCGCTTGTCGCGCGAGTTCGCCAAGGGAACGATGAGGTGGTTATAGGCTTGTGCTATGGCCGAGCCATGCCCCGAAAAGATCTGCTGGCTCTCCCGGTCGGCCTTCAGGATCTGTTCGTAGGCCTGCGGGGCACGTTCGGCCATCCACGATAACAAGGTGGGACCGAAATTAAAGCTGATACGAGCATAGTTGTTAACGATCTTCGCAATTCGCCCGGCACCGTCGAGGATTCGCGACGCGCCGTTCGGCAGATAGCATTCCGCTGTGATTCGCTCTGTCCAGTCGTGATATGGACTCGCCGAGTCTTGCGATTCGACCGCCTCCAACCATGCATTCTCCCGTGGCGGCTGGTAAAAATGGCAATGAATACAAACGAAGAACCCCATTGGCACGTCCCGAGCACGAGGCTAAGACACCCAGGTGCGAGTTCGCTCGGAAGCGCAATCCTACGCGCATATCGCCGGGCCCGCTCGCCATTGTTCCTGGGGTCACCTGATCAACATAGCCTGAAGTCAGCGCGCTGGGGAGAGGCAGATCTGATTCCTCTCCTGTGCCAAACTCCAGCCTTCTTGCTCCACAACTTGGACCCGTGCCAGAGTCACCGTATCAGCAAGTTATCCTGTCTCGGAGATTAAGAAGTTGTTGCCCTTGCGGCCCTTATCGCACCACTTCCAAGGTTCCTTGCATAGCGATATTCGACGAAGATTCCCCAATCATTAGGTCGAACGTACCGGGTGCGATGACCCAATGCATGTCGCCGTCAAGGAATTGGAAGTCCTGAGGTCGCAAGGTGAAACTGACGGTTTTTTTCTGGCCGGCTTCCAGTGCGACCCTCTCAAAGCCGCGGAGTTGCTCGACCGGAAGAGACACGGGTGCGAAGCGCTTGTGGAGATAAAGCTGTACGGTGTCGATCCCGGCACGCTTACCGACATTTAGCACATCAACCGTCACGCGAGCGTTGCCGTCGGGGGGGATCTCGGACGGATCAATGCGAAGACTGCTGTACTGAAATGAGGTATAGCTTAATCCGTATCCAAAGGAGTAGAGCGGCGTGCCGGGCATATCGACGTAGCCTTCGGTATGGGTCCAACCACCCTTGATCCAATAGGACTTCGATGGCTGGTAGTTGTAATAGGCTGGCAACTGGCCCACACTTCGGGGAATCGTGATTGCCATACGGGCACTCGGGTTGTAATCGCCAAACAGGACGTCAGCGATGGCCTGGCCCCCACCTTCGCCAGGTTCCCAAGCCTCGACAATGGCGGGGACATGGCCCGCTTCCCAGCGGACGGAAAGAGGCCGGCCGTTAATCAGCACCAGAACGGTGGGTGTGCCGGTTGCCTGGACGGCCCGGACGAGATCCTCTTGTACACCGGTCAAATCTAACGTCGCGACATCGTAGCCCTCTCCGTCTGTCGGAGGTGGTTGCTCGCTTTCCCCTTCCCTTCTGGCCTGTTCCCCCATCACCAATACGGCTACGCTGGCGCCCCTCGCGGCTTGAATAGCCTTTTGAAATCCACTTCTGTCTTGGTCGTTTACGCCGCATCCCTTGGCGTAAGCCACCCGCGTGGCGGATGGGACCTTGCCTTTGATGCCGTCGAGAATGGTTCCGACGTGCTGAAGAACCACCTGAGCCGAGTAATCGCCGAACAGGTTCGAGGAGCTGTCCGCATTAGGACCGATCACCGCGATGGACTTCAAGCTCTTAGGCAGGGGTAGAAGGTTCTTCTCGTTCCTGAGAAGAACGATGCCCTCGCGGGCAGCCTGGAGCGCCAGTTCCTGATTCTCCTCGGAATGCACAATCCGCCGGGCCGAATCTAGGTCAGCATAGGGATGTTCGAAAAGCCCGAGGCGAAATTTCAGCTCCAACACTCGCCGCACAGCCTGGTCCACAAGCTCGACCGGAACCCGTCCTTCTTGGATGTTTTCAATCAGCGGAGCCATATAGGCAGGCTCGTAGGTGATATTCAGATCGACACCCGCCCGCAAGGCCAGCGCACCGGCCTCCTTTTGCGTGGGAACAATATTCTCGTAGATCAGCGTTTCGAAGCCCTCGCCCTCGCTGGTGACAATTCCCTTGAAGTTCAGCTCCTGCCGGAGTACATCGGTAAGCCATTTCCGCGAAGCGTGGGCCGGCACATCCTCGATCTCCGGATACCCGGCCATCACGCCAAGCGCGCCATTGTTAGTGATGGCTGCAATCCACGGAGGCAAAACATCGCGGCGCAACATCCGCTCCGACAACTGGATCGCCCCGCGCTCCAGTCCGCTCACGGGTTCGCTCTGGGTAGGAAAGTCAGTCATCAGTGCCACAACCTTATCCGGCGCATTGATGTCGGCACCTTGCGCTCCCCGCACAATGGCTTCGGCAATACGAGAGTCGAGATAAGGGTCCTCCGTATATGTCTCTTCGTTGCGCCCCATCCTTGGGTCACGGTCAAGTTCCAACACCAGCGTTGACAAGACGTGAATGCCCACGGCCCTGGCCTCTCGCGCCGCCGCGGCATAAATCGATTCCACCAGCGGCATATCGAAAGTGCTGCCGATCGCAAGTCCCTCTGGGAACACAGTTGCTCCGGAAAACATTCCGCCGTGCGTACCTTCTTCGTCCTCGAGGAGCGGTATCTTCAGGCGCGTCTGTGTCAGAGCGATTTTCTGCAGTTCGTTAAAGTATTGCACCTGCTGCTCGGTTCCTTGGTGCAAGATGGTGTCCGCCAGCGTAAAGAAGCCGCTGCCCGGGCCAATTTCATCGGTATAGGTTCCGGCCGCAAATCTTCTGCACGCGTTCATCTTTTCCGGGATGGTCTTTCCCAGCTGATCTACGTAGACGCACGGAAGATTGAGCTGGCCTACCTTTTCTTTGAGCGTCATGCGACTCAGCAAGTCGTCTACTCGCCGCTCGATCGGCTGCCGCGCATCAAGGTAAACGGGAATTGTGGTCGATTCCTGGCCATAGAGCCTCATCCGGCCACTCGACAATAGGCCCATCAGGATGGTGGATACAAGGAGCCATGTTCTTAGCTCTTGCCCGCCTATCGGCCGACCTTTCGACTGCCTTCTCGATCCAGAATATGTAGGGCACACGTCGAACCTCCGTTCACATTTAGGCGGTGCCGGGTTTGATCTTGGTAACCGCATTTCGAAGCCAGTCGCCGCGGCTCGTTCCTTCGCTTAGAACCGAAACTTTACCGCGAGCTGCCCGACGCGGGCCGCGTTGGCCGAGGTGACGAAGCCAAATACCGAGTTCGTGATGTCTCCTTGCGGCAGCTCAAAATTGGTATGGTTGAAAATATTGTAGAATTCGGCGCGAAATTCCAGCTGCTTCGACTCGGTCAGAGGCAACTCTTTCAGCAGACCAAAGTCCCACTCCGCGCTCCCCGGACCGTGGAAGAACCGCCGATTCGAATTCCCAAGCTGTCCCACCGTTTCCGGACTGAACAGCGAGATGTTGAAGTAAGGGTTAGCTAAGCTGGTGAGGTTTGCCCGCCGCGGGTCCGTGAAGTTCAAGGGACCGCGGGTAAAGTTCGGCGTGTCCACAACGGAACCGGTTGGGCCTGTGCTGAAGGTTCCGAGAAGCGAGTTGTCGTCTTGTTCATTGAGCGTTACCGGCAGGCCGGTGTTGTAGCGGGTAATGCCCGTAACGATCCAACCCTGCGTCAACCTGTTGGCAGAAAAGAAGCGGTCAAAGGGCAGCTCGTAGGAATAGCTGACGACGAAATTGTGCGTCATATCGAAGGCGGAGAGCGACCTCGACAGCCTCGGATTAATCGGATTGATCTCCTCGGTGGCATCGCCCACACCGGGGCCCCAACTAGAGGCATTATCCATAGCCTTGCTATACGTGTAGGCCGCTAGAATCGACGCCCGCTTACTCGAGTGCTTGAGGCTCACCTCCAAAGCGTTGTAACCGGAATTGGCTAGGGCGATGAACCAGGCATTGCTGCCGAGGAAGGCGGGATTGATAACCGTGCGCGTGCCCGAAATGCATGTGCTGCCCGACGGACAAACGTCATTGGCGAGGGTGCCGGTGAAGGAGAACGATCCTCGAGGAGGAGCCACTCCATTGGCCAGCACGTACATCGTGTCTTCGCCGCCCGGGCCGCAGGGCGTACTTACAGGATTCAGGACGGCAGGATTGCTCAAGAACAAACAGAGAGACGGGCTTCCGACATTCGTCTCCAAAGCACTCAGCAGGCGATGACCCTGGGTTCCCACATAGCTGATGCTGAGCACGGTGCTACCGCCCAACTGCCGCTGGAAAGACAACATGTAGTCTTCCGAGTAAGGGACGTGATTTTTGTAGTAAAAGCCCGGCGAACTCCCGATGGGCAGGAACTGCAACCAGTTGACGTTGTTGTCGGGGTTCTGTGGCCCTACATTCCGAGGAGGAAACGCGACCGGAAAGCGTTGGCCCTGGTTGATGCCATCTCCAAGATCAACAAAGGGAGAGGCAAACAACGAAGATGAGGGATTGACATAATAATAGCCATAGGGAGCGTCGCCGACCTCGTTGAAGCTGGTGGCATCCTCGAAGGCGGTGTAGAACATCCCGAAGCCGGCACGAATGCTGCTTGCACCCGGGGTCCCAAAGAGAAACCGGGTGATGCTGCCGTTGCCGCTGGGCGAATAAGCCAAGCCAATCCGTGGGCCAAAGTTCGTATATCTGGTCGGGCCGAGCGTTCTTGGAATATTCGGATCCCCGGGAAAGACCCACCCCGTGGGCGCGCCCGGAAACACGACAGACTGCTCTCCGGGCACGATGGTTTCGATCTGGTTGTGCTTCTCATACCATGGGCTGGTCACTTCCCAGCGCAGCCCAAAGTTCAGAATCAGGTCATGCCGGGCTCTCCAGCTATCTTCTCCGTACACGCCGTAGTAGCGAGTGGTGGTGTGCATCGGAACCTGGACACCTTGGTTAAATCCCCCGGTAGCCACAGCTCCCAGGAGATAGTCGGCAAAGTCGTTCCCGGTTTCATTTCCGTCAAAGTAGAACGTTCCATTCGGGGCGCCGTGATCATAGATCGTGATTTGGCTGAGGTGGACGTTGGCTCCAAATTTGAGGGTGTGAGTGCCCAGAACCTTCGTGAAATTATCGAGGATCTGGTAGGTGTTGTTGTACTGCACTTCGGTGAAGGGATTAACACCAAAGGAAAGCTCATTCGTTACCACGTCCGGAACGCCTAGGATGGACAGATCTTGGGGAGCGAGGCCACCCTCCGAAGGCGGGGCAAATCCCAACGAGGCTGGCGTCAGCGCCGGGTTGACGCCTCCCACCGGCGTGGGATTGTTCACGCCGCGGGTATAGTTGATGCGAAATTCGTTGACCACCGTCGAGGAGAAGGTCTTGACATCGCCAAAGTTGGCCTGCTGGGCGCCGCCCAGTGTCGAGGTCGCATATCCTGGGAGATTGGAACTCAGGAATGGACTCAATAAATTGTAATTATCGTAAAAGTAGTAGGCGGAGAGCGTGCCCAACTTGGTGTTGGCATCGACGCGAACACTGAATTTGTCGTCGCGAATCGTCTGATTGTAGGCAGCTGAGGAATAAAAGTTGGTATTCGGCACGTTGGCCGGTGGAATCACCCCTAATTGCAGCAAGCGCGTAGAGGGAACCGACATGGCTGCGGCGGGAATCACGGCATCGGGGAATACGCACTTCGAGCTTGGACAGCCGCTGAAGTAGTACGGCTCGCCCACGGTGACGAGTTTGCCCAGCTCCTTCGAAAGACTTTGGGCCCACGCGGGGCCGCTCACCGTGCCGGTCAGCGTGTCGGCGACGTCCGCCAGGTTGCCGGTTCGATCCGCCGCCGAGGGAACAGGAATCTCTCCTGTGTCCTGACCGGCCACTTCGCGGGTTCCTTGATAGTCCGCGAAAAGGAAGATCTTGTCGCGGCGGATTGGTCCTCCGAACGTACCGCCGAACTGGTTCCGGTGAAGGGTGGCGCGGGTGGCGGAGTAATAATTGCGCGCATCCAGATTGGGAAAGCGCAGAAACTCGAAGGCGTCGCCATGGAATTGATTGGTTCCTGATTTCGTGATCACGTTCACCTGGCCGCCCATGTAATTACCGTATTCGGCATCGAAGTTGTTGGTGATGATGCGGAATTCGGCGATGGAATCGAGATCGGGAATGACCTGAGTTCCCATCTGGCCTTCCTCTTGCACATTGCCGCCATTCACCATGAACCCGTTGGCCGATTCCCGCATTCCGCTCATCGACAAATTGCCCGGATTCAACTCGCCCGAGGGAGCAAAGGATTGGTACTCCGAGGTATTGAGCGGCACCACGCCCGGCTGCAGAGCGAGGAGATCCGTGTAGGCTCGGCCGTTTAGGGGCATCGCCGTCATGGAGGAGCCGGTGATCACTTCCCCCATTTGCGTGCTGACCGTTTCCACCTGCACCGATGAGCTCAAGACCGTAATACTCTGCTTGGTCTCTCCCACCTGCAGTTTGGCATCGATTCGGAGGGCTGAGTTATTGTGGATTACCAACCCGCTTTGCCGGAACTCTTTAAACCCCGTTTGGTCGATCACCAGCTCGTAGGTGCCAACCGGGAGTTCAGGAAACGAGTAGAAACCAGCATTGTTGGTTCGCACTGTCTGTTCAACGCCAGTATCCTTATTCACCGCAGTCACTGGAACGTTGGGGACCACGGCTCCGCTAGGATCCGTGACAACGCCCGCAATACTTCCGTTTATGTCCGCCCCGGCAAGGCGCGAAAGGAGGACAAGCAGGAGTACCATTTTGACCCAGGAACCGGCATTCTGAGAAAGACAGACTCGCGGGACGGGAAAGCCAGCCAGGGAAGAGTGACCTTGGGTTGCGATTGTCGTGGCCTGACAATTCCGCATATCGCGCTCCCCTACCATCGCCTCTTGTGTCACGGACTATACTTCAGATTTTGATGTTTTTTCAAGAGTGTATCGGTTTACTAATAAATCCACCCCGGCTTCCAAACCATGAGGATGATTCCTCCACCCCCTAGCCGCCCCTGCGATCGTCCGTCTTCGAGGCTCTGGACTTCCTGATTAAAGGTTCCCCTTTGGAGGCCGAGGCCGGGATTGCGGTAGCTTTTCGGGATCGTTCTCAAGGATCGACGGAATCCTGATGGTGCGACCAACCGCGAGGACTGACGCCGATTGCCCATCACGAACTGCCGGAAGCTCGCTACAATGGCGGGTGCGGCGTTTGATCATCAATGCGGATGATTTTGGCCTGACCCCCGGCATAAACCGTGCAATTCTTGAGGCCCACACCCAAGGGATCGTGACCTCAGCCACATTGATGGCAAATGCTTCCGCCTTTGATCATGCCGTGCAACTGGCAAGGTCGGCGCCCAGCTTTGACCTAGGTTGTCACATCGTGCTGGTGGATGGCTCGCCCGTGTCGGCCCCGTCGGAAATTCCTACGCTTATCGACGGCGGCCGCCATGGAGAATTTGACAGTAAGCTAAGCAGCTTCGCGGCGCGCGCCATTCGTGGCCGGCTCAACCCCGACGAGATCGAGCGAGAAGCGATCGCGCAGATCTCCAAACTGCAAGCGGCAAGTATCCCTGTCTCCCATATCGATACCCACAAGCACCTTCATGCATTGCCCCAGATCTTGCGTCCCCTCTTGCGGGCGGCGAAAGCCTGCGGTATTTCCGCCATCCGTAATCCCTTTGGCCGGATCGCATTCTCCCTCGTCGCCGGACGGCCAAAGCTATGGAAACGCTGGGGCGAAGTCGCGGTTTTGAACGCCTTGGGCAGCAAGTTTTGCCGCGCCGTGCAAGCGGAAGGAATGATATCGCCTAATGGCAGCCTAGGCATTGCCGCCACTGGGGCGCTCGACGAGCCACTGTTCCGTTTAGTCCTCGAAAACATCCCCGAGGGAACGTGGGAGTTTATCACCCATCCGGGATACAACGATGCCGACCTCAAAAGAATTCGAACCAGGCTTCGCGATTCCCGCGAAACCGAGCTGCGCCTGCTAACGTCCGCCAAAACCCGTGAATCTCTGGCCGGTGATGGAATTGAGCTCATTTCCTATCGCAACCTGCTCTGAGCAGCCAGCGACGGAATTCACCCCGGAACCGGGTGGGAAGCCGGCGTGGATGATCCCTCCTCGTGCCATACGGACAGTGCCTCCCGGTCCGTCGATACTTACGTTAGTAACCTCCGCCTGACACTGCTAGGAAGGTATGATAGGCGCTGCAAGGTTGATAAGGCGCTTCCATCAATGGACAATAGACAGAGTCGCGTAGAGGCACCGATCATCGTCCGGGTGTGGGGCATGGATGCAGACGGACGGCCCTTTTTTCAGAATGCCAGCGCTGGCAACCTCAGCGCCGAAGGCGCACTGGTAACCGGCATTCGGCATCAACTCAAGACGGGCGAGATCATCGGGATCCAGTACAACGAGAGAAAATCCCGCTTCAAAATAGTCTGGATAAAGGATGCACTGCTGCCGGGCACGTTCGATGCCGGGGTACAGATTCTGCCTAATCAAAGGACTCCCTGGGAAGGCATGGCCACCTCCGGCGATTATCCTGTGGCCACTGCTGGGAACAAGCGCCGTTTCCAGAGACACAAGGTCTTGTTTCCCATCGAAATTGGCTTCCAGGATTCTCGCCGGTCGCATATTCACACCAATGCCACCGACATCGGCGGCAGAGGCTGTTATGTTGAAACTCTATACCCCCTATCGACGGGGACGAAGGTAACTATCGTATTTTGGGTCGACTCCGAGAAGATCCAGACCGTCGGGGAGGTGCGCACCTCTGATCCGGGAGTTGGCATGGGCATCGAGTTCATGGCGTTAGACAACGCAGTCCAGGAATGGCTGCAGGCTCATCTGGACAAACTCGACGACAGTGTCGCCGGCGAAGCCGCGAAGGGTGCCAGCTCGGAATAAAGCCAGCCGACTTCTCAGATTCCTCTGGACCAGATCCTGTCTCTCCCAGACCTCTTGCCTAGCCCTGATGGGTTATCCTGATACCCGCCGCCTGTCTGTACAAATCTGAATCCCAAGCACTTCGTTGCCATCGAATCAATGAATCGGCCACGCCGCCCGCGTGGGAAGGACCGACATGAAAATCGGGATTACCTGCTATCCGACGTACGGTGGCAGCGGGGTGGTTGCTACCGAGCTCGGCTTGGAACTAGCCCATCGGGGCCACGAAGTTCATTTCATTTCCTATGCCCAGCCCATCCGACTCACCGAATTGCATGCCAACATCCACTACCACGAGGTGGATGTTTCGCGTTATCCACTGTTCGATTATCCGCCCTACGATCTGGCGCTGGCCACGCGAATGGCGGAGGTCTCCGAGCTCTATGGCCTCGACCTTCTGCACGTACATTACGCGATCCCGCATTCGGTGAGCGCGCTGCTGGCGCGCCAGATGCTGGCAGCCAAGCCGAAAGGTCAGCGCCTGCCGTTTGTCACTACGCTGCACGGAACCGACATCACCCTGGTTGGCCTGGATCGATCGTATCTGCCCATTACCCGTTTCTCCATCGAGCAGAGCGATGGCGTCACGGCGGTCTCCAAGTACCTCCAGGAACGGACACGGCGTGAGTTCGACGTGCGGAACCACATCCAGGTGGTCTACAACTTCGTAAATTGCGAGACCTATTCCCGCAATGCAGCGTCGGCGGAGCAGCGTATCGAGTATGCCCACGACGACGAGCGCATCCTGGTACATCTATCGAATTTTCGGCCGGTCAAGCGGGTGACGGACACGATTGAGATCTTGGAGCGGGTCCGCAAGAAACTGCCTGCGAAACTCATACTGATCGGCGATGGCCCGGATCGCTCGCGCGCCGAATGGCTGGCAGTCCAAAAAGGGATCCACAACGATGTCATTTTTCTCGGCAAGCAGGATCAAGTGAGCGAGAAATTGGCTCTCGCAGATATCTTGCTGATGCCGAGCGAACTCGAGTCGTTTGGACTCGCCGCCCTCGAAGGCATGGCCTGTGAAGTGGTGCCGATCGCTACCCGGGTGGGAGGGGTTCCCGAAGTGATTGAACACGGCAAGAGCGGTTATCTGGCCGAGGTAGGTGACGTGGACACAATGGCCCGCTATGCCATTGAGTTACTGACCGATGGCGATCGCTTGCAAGAGATGGCGAAGGCCTGTCGAGAAGTCGCACAATCGAGGTTTTGTGCTTCCAAGATCATTCCTCAGTATGAGGAGTTCTATCGCCGGACGCTGGAACGGTCTTCGTGATTCCTCCTGGGCAATGCTTGTTACAAATTGCCCAATTGCCGATCCGCCCTTTTGACGCCGGAGAGATGGTTTCTTAGGGTGCTTTCTGATAGACCCCCGCCGGAATCAAGCCCTCGCTCTGTAAAACAGGCAGTCGTAAACGAATGAGAGTTCCCTTGCCCTGGTTGCTGTCGATGGTCATGCGGGCCGTATCGCCATAAAGCACTTTGAGCCGCTCCGCAACATTGGCCAGACCGATACCGGTTCCTCCCAATCCGGTCGGCTTCTCTAGCAGGCTCGCAGCACCCATACCGACGCCGTTATCCTCGACCTCGATGATCAATCTGGAATCGGTCAGTCTACTGCGAAGAAAAATTCTGCCACCCTCAATCTTAGAGGCGAGTCCATGCTTGATGGCGTTCTCGACGAGAGGCTGCAGCAGCATGCTCGGCACCATGGCGTCGAGCGAGGTAGATTCGAGCTCCTTCACAACCTGCAGCTTGTCCGGTCCGAAGCGCACCACTTCGATATCCAGGTAGTTGTCGATGAATTCCAGTTCTTCCCGCAAAGGCACAAAGGCGTCGCTGCTGTTAAGCAGGCGACGAAGAATCGTGGCCAGTTTGATAATCAGCTCGCGAGCGGAGTCCGGATCGAAGCGTACAAGCGATGACACCGAGTTCAACGTATTGAACAAAAAGTGTGGGTTGATCTGGTTTTGCAGGGCCTCCATACGCGCGCTCAGCAGCAGGCGTTCCTGTTCCTCGAGCTTGATCTGAATGCGCACGCTGTTCCAGATCTTCAGCGCCGTGCCGATCACGGTGATCGAGGCGGCATAGATCAGTGCCTCCACCCATAACTTTGGGCTTTCCAAGCTAAACGTCGCATGAGGCAGGAATCGAGACACTTCGGTGTGCACGAAACGCAGTGCCACAATGGTGACGAAGAACCACACTTGCCAGTCAAAGCGCCGTGGCGCTGGCAGATTGCGCCGGATCATTCGATAGATGCTAAGGTCAATGAACGGAGAGAAGGACCAAATGTCCTCGCGAGTGGGGGCCACATCGCGGAGTTGCCCCGCCAGGAATCCGCACACGATGGCAAACGGCAAGGTCGCCCATTCGCCATAGAGCAAAGACGGTAAGGCTACCATACAGGCCCCAAGAACCCCGGTGAGGCGCCCGCCAATCACCCCCAGCAGTATCGCGGTTTCAAAGGAAAGATCGCCGGCCAGAAAGCTTGGTGCGATAAGCCGAAACCACACTCCTACGGCCAGAGGCCCGGCGATCCAAAGCACAAGGTAGATCTTCTGCCTGAGGGAACGCTCCTCCCGGAACAGCAAAGACTTGAATTCGACAGAACGGACGAGGATGCTGGCCACGGCCGCAGCTACGCCGAGCTTAATCAGGAGATTGATAAGGATGAGGCGCTGTTCCATGAGGTCTGTTGAGGAAAATGTAGCACGAATCCGATGCTTCGCCCCGTTCCAGCTCTCGCGACCGGTCCCCCGACGTGCTAACAACCAAGGCGGCCGAGAAGCCCCCAGGGGGCCTCGAGCAGCCTCCACTCCCAGCGCCAGCCAAAAGAGTACGGCGAAACACCGTGATCTTACCTACTCGAAGTGCTGGACGGTTGGTCGCGCAGTTTGGCTGAGATTTCCAGGAGCACTTTCTCGAGGTCCTGAAACTGTGCCGGCCCGCCTTGGGCCATCTCTTTACTGCCGCCACCACGTCCCCCCAGGCGAGAAAGCACCTCTTTCATCAGCGCCCCCATATCGAACGGCTGCCCGGCGGATTGGGCAAAAACCAGCGAAGGCGGCTCGCGGGTGGTTCCGAGCAGGGCGACGACTCCGGGTGTCTGCTTTGTCAATTTCTGCGCAAGAAGCTTGATGAAGCCTAAGTCCTGGTCAGGAAAGATCCGGACAATCAGGATAGTGCCCTGATGCGGTGGTGGTTCTGCCACAAGTCGAGCCGCCCAAAAGTCTGCTAACTCCCCAACCAGCAGATCGTTAGCTTTTCGAGACCTGCGTGCGTCTTCCTGAAACCTGCGGACTTGCTGGGGGAGATCCCAGATGTGAGCCGAGCACAGAGCAGCGGACTCTACCAGCGCAGCGTAATCCCGCCGTGCCGTAGCTAATGCCCTCTTCCCGCACACAAACTCGACCCGCGATCCTTGCCGAACCTTTTCGAGCTTACGCAGCAAGATGCACCCAATTTGTCCCGTATTTGCGACGTGGGTTCCGCCGCATCCCGTCAAATCGAAATCGTGGATGTCAATGAGCCGCAGCTTTCCGTGCTCCAGGGATGGAATCTTCCTCAGCCCCAGACCTCGTGCCTCCTCTTGCGTAACAAAACGAATGTCGACCCGACGATTCTCTAGGACGATATCGTTGGCCAAGGTTTCGGCATCCCGCAGTTGCTCCGTGGTAAGGCTCTTGGTATCCAAGTCGATCGACGAAGACTCGACACCCATGTGAAAGGAAACCGTCGGCATGTTAAAAAGCCGGACAAATGCTGCCGAGAGGACATGCTGGCCGGAGTGTTGCTGCATATGGTCAAGCCGGCGCTCTTTTTCGATTAGTCCGTACAGGTGAGTGCCGGGAGCGAATGGCGGTCGCTTGGCAGCGAAATGCAGGATCCGCCCATCCTCGTCCTCGGCAACCTCTACAATCGGCAGGCGCTCGCTTTCGTTTCGGCCGTCGGCCCACAGCCAGCCCGTATCAAACACCTGTCCACCACTAGTCGGGTAAAACGCGGTGCGATCCAGAATCAACGCCGGACGCGAATCGACCGACGTGATCTCGACAAGTTTCGCTTCAAACTCGTAAAGAAATGAATCGACGTAATAAAGGCGTTCGGTCATAGATGGATGTTGCGCGCCTACCTCGGTCGGCCGCGATGCGCCCGTTGTAGTGTCCTCCACCTCAATTCGTGCTGGACCGACTCTCGGACCCTAGTATGGTCCGATGATTCCAGCAATCTGTCGTGAGGTAGTGAGAGACGCTTTGACCGGCTGTCGCGTGGCCTCAATGACGTCCAGATACTTCAGGCCTGAGCCGGTATTGAAGAGCACCACGGTGTCATCCGGACTAAAAAACCCGCTGGCTCGCAGCTTACGATAAGCGGCCAGCGCCGCAGCACCTTCCGGAGCGGCAAAGATGCCTTCTACCTGGGCCCAGTGCTGTAACGCCTCCATAATTTCTTGGTCGGTCACGGCCAAAGCAACTCCACCGGTTCTCTTCAATAGTTCGAGAATCAGGTAGTCACCGTAGGCCGAAGGCACACGCAGGCCGGCGGCAAGAGTGGATGCGTCGCGCCAGAACTCCGTAGCCGTCTTACCTTCGTCCCATGCCTTCACCACGGGAGCACAACCGGCTGCTTGCACTGCCACCATATGCGGACGCTCCGGTCCGATCCAACCCAACTCCTGCATTTCATCGAAGGCCTTCCCCATGCCGATGAGACCCACGCCACCGCCCGTCGGATAGATGATGCCCTGAGGCACGCGCCATCCCAATTGCTCCACCACTTCGTAACCCATCGTCTTCTTGCCCTCGAGGCGGAATGGTTCCTTCAGGGTGGAGACATCGAACCAGCCCTCTTTCTGCGACCTCTCTGCGACTAAGCAAGCACAATCACTGATCAGCCCGTCGACTAACGTGACCTGCGCACCGTAGCTCTCGCACTCGACGCGATTGGCGAGCGGAACGTCCCTGGGCATGAAGATGTGGGCTCTGAGTCCGGCAGCAGCGCAGTAGGCAGCAAGAGCACTGGCTGCATTGCCCGCCGAAGGGATGGCCAGGTCTTTCAGTCCATAGGCCTTGGCCATGGTTACGGCGGCCGAAAGACCCCGCGCTTTGAATGAACCGGTGGGATTTTGCCCTTCATCTTTAATGAAAACATTGGCATACTCGCAGCTCGGAAGCATGGGGGTAAAGCCTTCACCGAGCGAAACCGGTTTCGCTTCGGGTAGAACCTCTGCATAACGCCACATCGTTGCCACCCGTCCGGACAATTTGGCGGGACTGACGGCAGGCTTGAGAGCGGCTAAATCATAACGGACATAGAGAACTCCCCCATCCTGGGGGCATACGGTTTGCGGTTCCTGGGAGCTGGTCAGGGCACCGCATCTCGTACACTCCAGGTGAGTAATAGGAGCCATCGACGCGAGTTTAGCACTCTGGCGGCCGAGAGTGTTCTTAGGCGCTTCGGGGAAGGCAAACCGAGGCGGTCAGCAGCAACCTGGAGGAGTCGAACGGCCTATTTTCCGGGCTCGAATCGATAACCAACCCAAGGTTCGGTCACAATATACCTCGGCGAAGCGGCCTCGGGTTCGAGCTTCTTGCGCAATTGGCCCACAAACACTCGCAGATACTCGACCTGCTCCGTGCTGTGGCCGCCCCAGATTGCCCCGAGCAGAGCGCGATGGGTTACGACCTTGCCTGCATGGCGTGCGAGGTAGACAAGCAGCTCAAACTCTTTGGGCGTCAGGTGAACTTCACGCCGCCCAACCGTGACCTTATGGGCGGCGAAATCGATACGGAAATCGCCAATCTCGATGAGGGACTCGGGCTCAGGTTCGACCGGCCGCACGCGACGCAGATTGGCCCGCACCCGAGCCAGCAATTCCTCGATTCCGAAAGGCTTGGTGACATAGTCGTCGGCCCCTGCGTCGAGAGCTTGAACCTTGGTTCGCTCTTCCCCGCGAACCGAAAGCACGATGATCGGAATCTGCATCGAGACCCGAAGGCGACGGCACAGCTCCAGTCCGTCCATGTTAGGCATGGAAAGATCGGTAATCACCAGATCGGGCGTCCAGTCTTTCATGATTTCCAGTGCCGTCTCCCCATCATTGGCCGCACGAACGTCGTAACTCTGGCTGGAGAGACTGGTGCGTAAGACACGTGTGATCTGCGGCTCGTCATCCACTACCAGAATGCGCCGACGGTCACTCATGGGCACGCTTCCCGAATAACCAGCCACCAAGAGCATCTGGGAGGTTGGTCGAAGGACGAATCCCGTCGCTTAAGGGGACCGAGGTTTGGCCAACCCCAGGGGCATAGCCAGGGATCTTGAAAGCCCATCCTTGTGGGAAGCCTGTGACCCTTTCCAACCTTGGCTCGGGTGTTTGGGGCATTGCGGTTATTCTCATGGAGAAAGCCAAAATTGTCGATGTCGGCTACAATCGCGTCGTGACGAAACTAGTCCTAAGGTCGCTCGTGCGGTACGTCTGGGTGACGGCTGTCGTGGCGGGAGTCGCTCTCCTGTATCACAAAGTGATGAACGTAAATGCGACCACCGCGGCCCTTACCTTTCTGGTCGGGGTCCTCGTTGTTTCCGCAAACTGGGGGCTACGGCCGGCGATTTTCATGTCGTTATTGGCCACTCTGGCCTTTAATTATTATTTTCTGCCGCCGATCGGCACGCTGACGATTGCCGATCCCCAAAATTGGGTAGCGCTGGCCGCGTTTCTGGTGACCGGAATTATCGCCAGCCAGCTGAGCGAACGTGCGCGTCGCGAAGCCCAACGGGCGAACGAACGCAGGCACGAGGCCGAACGCCTCTACAAATTTTGCCAACAACTCTTGGCCAGCGACAATGTCGCTGAACTGCTCAATGTTATTCCCAGTTTTATCGTCGATAGTTTTGGGGTTGAGACCGCCGCCGTCTTGGTGTCCAGTCGGCCGGACATTTACCGCTCCAACCTCACTAGCGATGTTCTCGACCGGCATACCCTGGAGCTAGCCGCCATGCGGGGGGAGCCGAAGGTCGATGCCGAGCGCCGAGTCGTATTCATGCCGCTGCGCATGGGAGTGCGGGTGGTGGGCAGTATGGGGCTCTCGGGAGCACAGCTCTCTCGCGAGACCCTGGAAGCGGTGAGCAGCCTGATCGCCATCGCCATCGAGCGTGCCGGCGCCGTTGAAAAGCTCAGCAAAGCGGAAGCCGCGCGGGAAAGCGAGCAGCTGCGCTCGGCACTGCTCGATTCGGTAACCCATGAATTCCGGACGCCGTTGACCGCGATCAAAGCCTCAGTTACTTCGCTGCTTTCAGCTCCGGATCTCGACCCTCCTCAGCGCCTCGAGCTGCTTACCGTCATTAATGAAGAGAGCGACCGGCTGAACCATCTCGTGGGAGAGGCCGCCGAGATGGCTCAGCTTGAGGCGCAGCATGTGGAACTACACCTGGGCACCCATCCAATTCGGGAAGCTGTGGAGGATGCAATCGAACGATCCCGAACCACCTTGGGAAAGCATCCGGTGAATGTTTGCTTGCCCCAGGACCTACCTCCGGTCCGGATCGACGTAGGTCGCATTTCCGAGGTGGTCGCACAACTACTGGAAAACGCAGCCAAGTACTCCCCGCCCGAATCCCCGATTCAAATCACCGGCGAAGTCAGGAATCGGATGGTGATGACCAGCATTGCGGACCACGGGCCGGGTATCGACGATTTTGAGCAGTCTTTGATCTTCGAGAAGTTCTATCGCGGGCGCAATCAGAGGCTGGAAGTCCAGGGCACTGGCATGGGACTGGCCATCGCCAAAGCCATCGTAGAAGCCCACGGAGGCAAGATCGGAATCACCAGCCAGCTGGGACACGGGTCGGTGTTCTATTTCACACTTCCTAGCGCCTAGCGTCGTCTTGCCTATTTGAGGACTTAGCGATGGTCGGGTGCGGATGGGGCCCCTTCCGGCTTTCAGGATCTGTTAGGCTGTGCGTCGCAGCATTTCGGGTCTTCTAAAAACCATCGAGCCCAGTGATGCCCTTGCCCTCCACACAGTCGTAAGTTCGCCCGGAGGCTAGGTCTTTGTACTCCTCCGTCGTCCCGCTCGGCCAGTAGATCACCAGGCGATCGACTCGGTCAGACTTTCCCAAGCCAAAGGTCAAAGGCAGCTCAGATTGAGACAGATAGCTCGAACCACTCTTTACCATCCGGGATTGACTGGCTTGGCCTTGAAAAATACGCACCGACGCCCCGATCGCATCGCGGTTGGACTTGGTGCCGGTCAAACGGACTCGAATACTGCGATTACCGCTTAGCTGGTCAGTGCGGAACAAAACCGCAGGGCCGTTATTGGTGGTCAGGAGCAGGTCGACATCGCCGTCGCGGTCGAAGTCGCCATAAGCCACGCCGCGGCCCACGCGAGGTTGTTTAAAATCGGGTCCCAAATCGTCGCTCGCGTCGCGAAAGATTCCTCTGCCCTCGTTGAGGAAAAGTTGCGGTGGTTGAGCATACCCCACGTGGCGAACGTTGCGAACGGTTTCGTCGATGTGGCCGTTGACCGCGACCAGATCGAGCGCCCCATCCAGGTCAGCGTCGAGAAACAAACAGCCAAATCCGAGTTTGTCTTTCGAGGGCATCCCCACCCCGCTCTGGGTGGCTACGTCCACGTATCCCATACCGGCAGCGCGGTAGAGTCCAATCATCTCGTTATCGAAATTGGTAATCGCGACCCCGGCGTGGCCCGAATTCTCGAAGTCGGCCACATCGACTCCCATCCCCGCTCGTGCCTTCCCTTCTGCGCTGAACGCAAGGCCGGTCTCTACGCCAACATCTTTGAAGCAACCATTCCGCTGGTTGCGATAAAGCTTGTTCGGCTGGGTGTCGTTCGCGACCAGCAAGTCGGGCCAGCCGTCCTCGTCATAATCGAGCATCGCTGCGCCCAGCGATTTCGAACTACTATCGAAGATTCCGCTGCTGGCGGTCACATCCTCGAAAGTGCCGTCGCCTCGGTTATGAAACAGCCAGCAGGTCTCGCCCCGATACGCTTCCGGAGTGCAATATGCTTTGTGGGTTCCATCCAAGCTGCAGAAGACATCGTGCTCCTTGGACCACTTCACATAATTGCAAACGAACAGATCGAGCAGACCGTCGCGATCAACATCGAGCCATAGAGCGGATGTGCTGAACGCCTGACGCCCAGACAAGCCACTGCTGCTGGTTACGTCGACGAAGCTTCCCTTCCCGGTATTACGGAAAAGACGATTCTGCCCAACACAGGTGATGAGAATATCGGGATAGCCATCGTTGTTGTAGTCGCCGACGGCCACACCCATCCCGTACATCTCGATGTCGAGGCCGGCATGCCGAGTGACATCGGTAAAGGTGCCATTCCGGTTGTTGCGGTACAACTGCAAGGTGGTGCGCTCTCGCTTGTGCCCCGGCCAGTCCATTCCATTCACCAGCAAGATGTCTTGCCAGCCATCCTGGTCGTAGTCCAGAAAGGCGCAGCCAGAACCGAGCGTCTCGGGCAATAACTTGCCTCCGTAGGCCCCGCTATTGTGACGGAAATGAATTCCGGCTGGCGCCGTGACATCGACCAAGCGAAAGCCCGGAGATCGCGGCTGCGATAGGGATGCGGCGAATTCTTCGAAGGCGGAGCAGCGGGCGACCCATGCCAGACCGACCCCCCGGAGAAAGGAACGACGGTTCACGGAAGGTTGACCAACCCGTGGCGAATCGCGTAGACCACCAGCTCAGCTGTTTTGTGAATGCCCAACGCTTCCATGATGTTCGCTCGATGTACCGCAATGGTATTTGCGCTCAGCGATAGGTCGGCAGCAATCTCCTTATTGGATTTTCCTTGGGCAATCATCTGCAGAATTTCGAGTTCCCGCCGGGTCAGCGTTTTGCGCTCCCCTTTCAGCGGCTTAGGACTCTCCACCTGAGGATCCAGCACAGTTTCTCCGGCCGCCACACGGCGAATCGCCGCGCCCAATTCCAAATCCACGGCGTTTTTTAGGATGTAGCCGCGCGCGCCCGCCTCCAAGGATTGCCGTACCCAGGTTCGTTCCGAGTGCATGCTGAGCATCAGCACCAGCGTTTCGGGAGACTTCCTGAGAATCTGCCGGGCGGCGTCGAGTCCATTCAACTTCGGGAGGGCACAATCCATCACGATCACCCTGGGACGGAGTTCCTCGGCCCGCCGGACTGCCTCCATCCCGTCGCTCGCTTCTCCGACAACCTCCATATCGGGCTCGTCCTCCAAGAGACGCCGGAAGCCGCGACGAACCAAAGTATGATCGTCCACCAACAACACGGAAATCTTAGTCGGCATGCCTACCCAACGTCTCCCGCGGAACTCTTAATCGAACCAACGTTCCTCCCGGTTCGGGCTTCAACCACTCCAGCCGTCCGCCCAACAACTCCGCGCGTTCGCGCATGGCTACCAATCCCATGCCCTGCTTCACTCCCTGAGGCGCGAACCCCGCGCCGTGATCCTCCACTTCAAATACCCATTCCGCGGTGGAACAGCGGATCCGAACCCAAGCCTCGTTCGCGCCCGAGTGCCGCGCCACATTGTTCAAAGCCTCTTGCAGCACGCGGTAAACGTGAATGGCTCCATCGCCATCGATGGTGATAGGAGTTGCAGGCTTTTCGTAACGTATTGTAATGCCAGCTTGTCTCTCAACCACAGGAAGATACCAATCGAGCGTGCTCTCGAGCCCTGCCTCCTCCAGCATAACCGGGTGCAAGGCCTGCGAAAGCGTGCGCAGTCTGTCCAGGGTGTTCTGGGCGATCTCTCGGATCTCGTGCAATTCTTCGCCGAGTGGCGAACCTTCCGGCACATCCTTTCGAGCCCGAGTCAGCATGGAACCGATCGCCGTCAGCACTTGCCCAAACTCGTCGTGCAGCTCCCGCGAGATGTACCGTAAAGTCGATTCTTGGGTTGAGATGAGCTTTTGTGCCAGCTCACGGCGTTGATCGGAGAGCGAGGCAAGCTGCGCGAAGAGCTTCCGATTCGAGCGGATCAAGTAAAGGCCGGCCACCAGGATCGCGACCAGCGTCGCCGCAAGAAATAGATAGACCTGACGTTCCACCCGGTTGTAGATCGCCGCAATGTGAGCGGTTGCCCGTTCTTCACTCTCGTTGTTTTGCACCAGGAACCTGGCGACGGCCGTGCTCAACGCGGCCTGCCGGGCCTCGAGCGAAAGTCGAATCTGAGTCCGCGCCTCCTGTTCCCTTCCGCTTCTTGCCAGCTCAAAGATGCGCTCCGAGGCATCCCAGAACTGCGCCACCGAACTGCGCAGGTACTCACTCTGATCCGGCGTGCGGTCTGCTACCGCAACCTGCTCCTCTTTGCGTAACGCATCCTCGAGGTCGGCACGGATGCGGTGAAATTGGGAAGACCAGGCGGCGAGCGGATACGGCTCGTCATTGTCCAGCATGTCGCGCATTGCTACCGCCAAGGAGTTCAGATCGTTCTGGATACGGAGCAACTGGAGGGAATCTCGTCGGTCGCGATCGAGCAGGTTGTTCTGTAGAGCGCGCAGGCTGGCAATCTGCCTTCTGGTATACCAGGAGTAGGCAACCACGGCGGCCAGAGTAATCACCAGACCGAGAATTAGTCCTAACGTAGGAGACCGATCCTCGCTCGGCAAGCCCGTCACGCCCCGAGAATACAACTTGAAGGCGGGAACCGCTAGGGACAGACACGGCTGTGGTGGACTTGGTTCCCCCAGGGTTCAGCGCCCCGGGGATGGCAAGTAGTCGCCGCATATAACATGCGATGCCCTTTTCCCCCGGCAAGTTAGTCAGAATGGAGTGACCGGTCCCGATGCGCGATGCGTGGGTTACATTGTGAGTTGGTGTAACAAACAACGCAGAGCCACAAGCGGAAAGGAACCGGTCCAATGAAGAAGGTACGATTTTG
>Ga0187778_10000419_pt1 | contig 30273 bp, 27 predicted proteins | sample 1015_Q2_SP5_20_M_FD_132418 | JGI IMG/M metagenome (GOLD analysis project Ga0187778, IMG submission 132418) | Tropical peat soil microbial communities from peatlands in Department of Meta, Colombia - 1015_Q2_SP5_20_MG | ecosystem: Environmental > Terrestrial > Soil > Wetlands > Peat | place... | reverse complement strand
GGTCCGCTTTCCGCTCCGTACTGTAAGACCGTCTCCAACGGCCACAAGCGGTCCCTTGACCTGCCTCCTCGATAGCAGTCGACGGCTTGGCCGAGAAATTGTTTTCAGTCCAACTCGGAGGCAGAATGCCAGGGACGAAAGTGAGTCCGTCTCGACAAGAAATTGAACCGACACTGAGGACGAAATGGTGGACGAAGGGCCCGTTTAGACGGACATCGCGCAATCGAATCGACATCGGCGTCGGCTAAGGCAAAGGTTCGACCTTATCCAAGGCGCTTCCAGACAAGCTTGATCCCATTCAATGGTCGATAATCCAATACGAGGGCGATTCAATGCATGGTTCCTAGCCGCCCTAGATGGGTACATGCACTGGAAGTACGCGACTATTAAGTCGGGGTTGTTGAGAGATGCCCCATCCGTGGTCGTGGAGCTCGGTCCAGGGGCCGGAGCCAACCTCAGGTATCTACCCCGTAGCACAAGGCTTATTGCCATCGAACCAAACAAACATATGCATCCGTTGCTACAGCGCCAGGCAGATCGATTCGGAATCGACCTGGACCTTCGTGGCCTTGCTGGAGAGCAACTGGGTCTTCCGTCACAATCAGTAGATTTCGTGTTTAGCTCACTGGTGCTCTGTACGGTGGAAAAGCCCAATCAGGTCATCTCCGAAGTACGACGTATTCTCAAGCCTGGAGGTCGATTCGCGTGTATTGAGCATGTGGAGGCGCCTGCAGGTACAGCAATTAACGGATTGCAGCATGCGATTCGAGGGCCATGGAAATGGCTCTTTGAGGGCTGCGACCTATGCAGGGATACCGGAGCAACATTGAGGTCATCCGGCTTTGCAAAAGTGGAGGTCAATCCGATCGTTCTTCGCACGATCTTTGTCCCCATCCGATATCAGATTACGGCAATGTGCGTGAATTGATGAAGGGCATGACGTGGAAACGCTGCCGCAGGTACCGGTCGTGGGCGAACTTCGGTGACCGCAGAAGCGGTCCTCGGCGCGGGCGTTGCGATTGGGCGAACTCCTTTCCCCCGTCGGCATGGGCTAATGCTCCTGGTCCCTACTCGGGTGCGGATAGTGCCTCTGACCTGCCCCCGTTAGCGCTACCAGTCTGAAGTTTGCAAAGTCCGGGGTTGCAAGCTTAAACGATCCACAGTTCGGTGACGCCTGTCGTACCCGAGCGATGCCTTGCGGCGAACTCGACGAACACCGAGATCGAGCCAGTATTCGCCTGGCTTCGTCAATGCGAAGATGTTCTCCCACTCGATCTCGTCGAGCTTGTACGACTCGCTCGGCACGCGTGTGGTCCCGGCGCCCAGCTCGGTCTTCCACCAAGACGTGATGCCGTATCCGAGCTCGCCGACGAACTGGCGCAGGCGGTTGTCTTCGTTATTTCGCCACCACTGGTATCCGCCGAGCAATTCGAGCTCGACCTCGCCCTCGACGACGGTGGGAAGATGGACCTTGGCGGCTGGATCGGCTGTTGCGACGGATGTCTTAAGCAGTAACAAGCAAACGATAACGACAGGTGCGGTCAAGCCGCCCCGGAGACTCCCCTTCTCGGCTTTCCCCATAACCTCATTCCGATGGCGATCAACGCGCCGGTGATGATGTAGAACAGAACCTGAACGCCGGCGGGCCGCGCGTCGTAGCCGATCAGCGTGTGCAGCGTCTGACCCAGCAGCGAGCGGTCGGAAAGCATGCCGGACGTGTCCCAGAGCGTCGGCCCCGGGGACGGCAGCAGATCCGCCTGAACGAGGAAGCGAGCCGCCTGCGAGGCCATTCCCGCGGCGACCAGCAGCAGCAACCAATTAGTGGCAGTGAAGAAGTACCGGATGGGAATGCGCAGCAGGCCGAAGTAAAGAAGCAGCCCGACTGCACAACCGCCGCCAAAGCCGAGCGCGATGCCGCCGGCAACGTCGACCCATCCCGAGCCGCCGGCCGCCTGTGCATAGAGAAAGAGCACGACCTCGGAGCCTTCACGCAGCACCGCGAGGGCTACGACTGCCGTGAGCACGGTGAGCGGACTGCGGCCGACAGAAACAGCCGACCCGAGCGCATGCATCTGGGCGGTCATCTCCTTGCCGTGGCTCGCCATCCAGATCGCGTGCCAGGCGATCATGACGACCGCCGCGAACAGCACACCCGCGTCGAGCAGCTCCTGGCCCGCGCCCTCGACCGCGCCGGCGATCGCTCCGGCAAATCCGGCGATCGCGACGGCGCCGAGAATCCCCGCGGCGATGCCAGCGCCGATCCAGCGGCCCCGCCCGGGGACGCCTCGTGTAGCTGCAAACACGACGCTGACGACCAGCGCCGCTTCGAGCACTTCCCTGAAGACGAGGATCGCGATTCCAAGCACGATGAATTCCTATTGGGCGATGAGCACGCCCTTGGCCGTGTCCTTGTGGAAATCGCCGAAGAACGGATAGCGGCCGGGTTTCAAGGGACCGACGAACACGGTCACTTGCCCTTTGGCCGGCACGACCTTCTCGCGGTTGAGCTCGTGGCTTTCGAACTCCTCCGCCGTTGCGTCCTTGTTCTCGATGATCAGCTTGACCTTCTTTCCTGCCGGGATCGTGAGTTCCGACGGTTCGAACTGATGGTCCTGGATCACCAGCCGAAATTGGGGTTCCTGCGCGTAGAGCGATGCAGTCGCGAGAGCCAGCATGAACGCCAGGACCAGTTTCACGAGCAGTGTTTGCTTCACATCGCAGCCTCCTTGGTGACCGAAATGCTAATGATTCTCATTTCTAATTGCAAGCCCCTTCACCAAAAGGGGAATACCCGGCGTTTGCCGTCAAACCGCTTATTTGCCTGGCGGCAGAAGCCCGCGTGAAGCGAGCTGGCCAATGATGAGCTTGGCGAACCCGGGCGTTTCGCTGGCTACCGAGGTCGGATTGACCGTCTCGGTGGTCGCCTCGGGTGATGCGAACGAGGCCGTCGCATGCAAGGCTCAGGGCCGTTCGGGATCGAAGTGCTTGCGAAGCCCTTGCCAGCAGCGGTAATACTCCGATTGCAGCTGCGCCGACTCGAGCGCAAACCGTGTCGGCCGGATTACATGCCGCGTCTCGAACATGAACGCCATGGTGTCGGTGATGCGCGTCGGCTCCGACAGGTCCGCCGTCGACGCCTTCTCGAAGGTGTCGGCGTCGGGGCCGTGTCCGGTCATGCAGTTGTGCAGGCTCGCGCCTCCGGGCAGGAAGCCCTCGGCCTTGGCGTCGTACACGCCGTGGATCAGCCCGAGGAACTCGCTCGCCACGTTGCGGTGAAACCACGGCGGACGGAACGTGTGCTCCATCGCCAGGATGCGCGGCGGAAAAATCACGAAGTCGATCGAGTCGACGCCCGCCGTGTCGCTCTGCGACTGCAGCACCAGGAAGATCGACGGATCGGGATGGTCGTAGCTGATCGAGCCGATTGCGTTGAAACGGCGCAGATCGTACTTGTAGGGAGCGTAGTTCCCGTGCCAGGCGACGACGTCGAGCGGCGAGTGATCGATGTCCGCCGACCATAGGTTGCCCATGAACTTGGCGAGGAGCTGGAACTTGCCTTCGCGCTCCTCGTACCACGCCTGCGGCGTCAGGAAGTCGCGCGGGCTGGCGAGCCCGTTGGAGCCGATCGGCCCAAGGTCTGGGAGCCGCAACAGCGCTCCGTAGTTCTCGCAGACGTAGCCGCGTGCCGTCTTATCGAGCAGCTCGACGCGGAATCGCACGCCACGCGGGATCACCACGATCTCCTGCGGCTCGACGTCGATGCGCCCCAACTCGGTGGCGAAGCGCATGCGGCCCAGCTGCGGCACGATAAGCAGCTCGCCGTCGGCGTCGTAGAAGAAACGGCCGCTCATCGAGCGATTCGCGGCGTACAAGTGGATGCCACAGCCGCTCATCGCGCCGGCGTCGCCGTTGCCCGCCATGGTGACCAGGCCGTCGACGAAATCCGTCGGCGTCGTCGGAATGGGCAAAGGATCCCAGCGTAGCTGATTCGGAGGTGTCGGTACTGCGTCGAAACGGCTCTCTATGTGCCTGTTGCCGACCTTCACGAAAGGCTGATGCACCGCCGCCGGGCGAATCCGGTACAGCCACGAGCGGCGGTTCAAGCCGCGTGGCGCGGTGAACGCCGTTCCCGAGAGCTGCTCCGCGTAGAGCCCATACGGCGCGCGCTGAGGAGAGTTCTGTCCGACCGGCAGCGCGCCGGCGATCGCTTCGGTCGCGAATTCGTTGCCGAAGCCGGATTGGTAGACGAGCGGCGTTTCCGGCGGCGCTTGCCGCGCCTGTACGGAACTGTCGCGTTCAGTGGTCTTGGTCCTCATGCTGGTCCTGGTCCAAACTGCAGGTAGAGGGGCTTGAGGGTTTCGCCTCTCCCTCTGGGAGAGGCCGACGCGCGGAAGCGCGTCGGGTGAGGGAATGTACCGCTCATTTCCCTCACCCCTGCCCCTCTCCCCGCGGGAGACGGGTCATATCTTCTCTAGCCGCCCGCATCGCATCGCGCAACACCGCAGAGTCGCCTATGTGGTTGGCAAGCAGCAGGATCAGCTTGGCATTGATCAGCGCGCTCTGCTCGTCGGTGAGGTCGCGATGCAGCTCGATCAGATCCTGGTAGAAGTCGTCGGGCGCGGGAATGTTGGGTTCGGTATTCAGCATCGGCTACCTCGACGTCCGCAATAAAATCTGTTTCTCGCTCACGCTGCCGCCTTTTGCACGATCGCGATCTGCCCCGTGGCCAGAGCGAGGGCGGCGCGCAAGCGCGCCAGGTCGAACGCGCGCCACCGCGCGCAGACGTGCTGGTCCGGTCGGAAAAGGTAGCACGTCCCCGCTCTTGCGTCGTAACGCGTTGCAAGCATCCCTTCGCGATCCTCGATGCGGCGCGCACCCGCCGTCGGCGGGCCGCCCACCTGGACCACGGTGACCGGGATCGCGTCGCGCGCAAGCGACGCGACGGCATCCGCGGGCACCTCGGCGCCGAATGCCAGCAAAGTGAACCCGTCTTCGAGGTAGGCGAGCAGCCAATCGCCGCGCGGCCCCGTGACCGGTGCGTCGGCGGCGGGCGTGCCGGGAGCCATCGCGCCTCCGAATGCGGCACCCGCTGCGTCGGCGGTGTTGAGCGGAGAATCGCGAAGTATCGCCGGCACCGAGAGTCGCCCGCTGTTCACCAGCCTTCGCGCGAACGGATGGCGTTTTGCAAGCATCAGCACAGCGTCGCGAAAGGTGCGGCTCGCCTTTCCTTTCGGCGTGATGAACTCCGTGCTGCGCGTCGTCGCCAGGATGTTCTCGTCTGCCGCGAAAGCGCGCTCGACATCGTAGCTGTCGAGCAGCGTCTGCGGCGCGAGATCCTCGAGCACCAGCTCGAGCTTCCACGCCAGATTGTCGATGTCCTGGATGCCCGAATTGGCGCCTCGCGCGCCGAACGGCGAAACCAGGTGCGCGGCGTCTCCTGCGAACAGCGCGCGCCCGTGACGGAACGAGAGCATGCGGCGGCACTGGAACGTGTACACGCTCGCCCACTCGATCTCGAACTCGACCTTGTCGCCGAGCATCGCCTTGAGCCGCGGCAGGATTCTCTCGGGCTTCTTCTCCTCCTCGGGATCGGCGTCCCAGCCGAGCTGGAAGTCGACTCGCCACACATGGTCGGCCTGACGATGCAGCAGCGCCGATTGGTTGCGATGGAACGGCGGATCGAACCAGAACCAGCGCTCCGGCGGAAAGTCGGAGGTCATGTAGATGTCGGCGATCAGGAAACGATCGTGAAAGACCTCACCTTCGCTCTCGAGGCCGAGCATGCCGCGTATGGGGCTTCTCGCGCCGTCGGCGACGATCAGCCAGTCGGCCTGCACCGCGTAGTCGCCGTCGGGCGTGGAAACGCGCACGACAATGCGATCGGCTTGCGGCGCGACGCCCACCACCTTGTTCCGCCAGCGAAGCTCGGCCTGAGACAGCTCGCCAACGCGTTCGACCAGAAGCTGCTCGACCCAGTATTGCTGCAGGTTGATGAACGCCGGGCGCCGATGGCCCGCGTCCGGCGACAAGTTGAAGTCGAACACCTGCTCGTCGCGGAAGAAGACCCGGCCGACGTTCCATTTCACGCCTTTCTGCACGATGCGCTCGCCGCAGCCGAGTCGATCGAGTATTTCCAAAGCGCGCTTCGACCAGCAGATCGCCCGCGAGCCCACGCTTACCGTGTTGTCGTCGTCGAGCACCAGCACGTCGATGCCGCGTTGCGCCAGGTCGATCGCCGCCGTCAGCCCGACCGGGCCCGCGCCGGCGACGATGACCGGCCAATGGCGCGTCGCTCCGCCGCTGAGCTCCGCGGGCCGCACGTAGGGATAGACAGGGCTGGTGTACGTTTTCAATCTGACACGCCTTATTTGGCGAATCTTCCCTCACCCCCGGCCCCTCTCCCGCCGGGAGAGGGGTGCGACTCTGCGAGAGCGCGGCCACACTGCTGAGCCCCTCTCCCGCCGGGAGAGGGGTGCGCGGCAGCGCGGGTGAGGGAAGCTAACTCTCAAGCGCCTCCCACATCTCCTTGTCGCGCTGCGCGGTCCAGATGCGCGGATCGCGATACTTGGTCGCTTCGTCGTAGGCCCGGCTCACATCGAACGGCAGGCAATGATCGAAGATCACCCAGTTGCCGAACTTGGGCTTGAGCGCGGCGTAAGTCTCCTTGTACGTCGTGCGCAGATCCTTCCCGCCGGCGGCGGCGCGCTTTACCGCGCCGAACATCTCGGTGATGAATGCGCGCGTGCCGTCGAGCCCCGCCTTCACCTCCCTCGCGTTCGTCAGCGAAGCGCCGCGTCCCGGCACGAGCTTTTCCGGCTTCAACGCGGCGATGGCGTCCAGCGTCGCCGGCCATTCGCTCAAGTAGGCATCCCCGGTATAGGGCGTCGCGCCGTACTCGACCAGATCGCCGGAAAACAGAATCCTCTCCTGCGGCAGCCAAACTACCGTGTCGCCCTTGGTGTGACCGCGCCCGAGCTGCATGATCTCGACCTGCAGTTTTCCCAGCCAGAGCGTCAATCGCTTTTCGAACACCAGCGTCGGCCAGGTCAACCCGGGCACCGATTCGACCGCCCGGAACAGGCGCGGAAAGCGCTCGATCTCGCTCTTCATGTCCGCCTCGCCGCGCTCGACGATGAGATCGTAGGTGTCGCGGCTGGCAATGACGTGCTGGGGCTTGTACGCCGACGCTCCGAGAACGCGAACGGCGTGGTAGTGCGAGAGCACCACATACTTGATCGGGACCTGGGTGACCGCGCGAATGCGGCGGATCACATCCTGGGCCATCACCGGAGTGGCCTGCGTGTCGATCACCATCGCGGCGTCGTCGCCGACGACGATCCCAGTGTTGGGGTCGCCCTCGGCGGTGTACGCGTAGGCGTGCCCGGAGAGCTTGTCGAAGCTGACCTGCTTCTCCTCCAGGTCGGCCTGCGAGGCGAATTTCTTTTCGCTCATGCTTCAAGTCCCAAGGGCAATTGCGCGTACCCTGGACAGCAGTGTAGCCCGGGTAGAGCCGCAGGCGAAACCCGGGGCAATGGCACCCGACAGTCCCGGGTTTCGCGCGGTGCGCTTAACCCGGGCTACGAAGCTGCGATACGGGATCGGGCCTGCAAGATTCGAACACAAATTCTACGCCCGGGGCCGAGAACCGCGGAAAAAAAAAGCCGTGCCCCGAAGGCGCGGCGTCGGAAGCGATGAAACCGGTCAGCCGCCGTTCTTCTTGATCAGCGCCCTCGCATCTTCGAGCAGCGCCGGGCCGTTGCCGCCCTTTTCGGAGACGTCCTTGAACCATTCGGTGGCAACTCCCTCGGTCGCCTTCTGCCACCGCGCGTACTCAGCAGGCGAGAGCGTGTCGAATACTCCGCCGGCGTCGGCGGCAAGCTTCCTTCCCGGCGCGGTCGTCCCGTCGAAGACCTTCCCGATCAGCTTCGACCACTCGAGCCCCGTGTTGGCGTCGATCACCTTCTTGACGTCCGGAGGAAGGCTGTCGTACTTCGCCGGGTTCATAGCGATCACGAAGATCGAGTTCGACATCTTGGGCACGCCGACCTCGGTGTCGACGTGATACTTGGTGACCTCCTGCAGCTTGAGCGCAGGCGCGACCTCCCACGGCACCATCGCCCCGTCGATCACCGCCTTGGCCAGCGATTCCGTTACCTGCGGCACCGGCATCTGCACCGGGGTCGCTCCGATCGCGGTCAGAAACTTCGTTCCGATGCGCGTGGGCGCGCGAACCTTCAGCCCTTTGATCTCATCCATATTGGTCACCCGCTTGGACGAGAAGTGCAGCAGCGACCCGTCGTGGACGTGCGCTGCCAAGAGTTTGACGCCCTTGAACTCGTCGAGCGAATTCTTCTGGATGTACTCCCACAGGGCGGGACTGCCGGTCTCCGCGCTCTTGGCCATGAACGGCAGCTCGAACACCTCCGACTTGATGAAGCGTCCGGCCTGATAGGTCGGGATGGTCCAGATGATGTCGGCCACGCCGTCGCGCGCCTGATCGAAGAGCTGCGGCGGCGTGCCGCCGAGCTGCATCGCCGGGTAGATCTGGCACTTGATCTTCCCGCCCGACTCCTTGCCGATCTTCTCGCACCATGGATTGAACACCAGCGCCTGGATGGTCGACTGCGGTGGCAGGAAATGGTGGATCTTGAGCACGACCTCCTGCGCCTGAGCCGCGCCGAAGGCGGCCGCGCAGCCGAGCGCCGCGGCAAGTTGCATGAATCTCGTTGTGTTCATGTTGCTCCCCAAGCGAAGTGGACAGCTAACGGAAGGTATGCACCAGGTACAGCGAGATGATCGGAAAGAACGTCAGCAGGGTGATCCGCACGAAATCGGAAGCCAGGAACGGGATCACGCCCTTGAACGTCTGGGTCAGCGGCACATCCCTGGCAAGCCGGTTGATGATATAGACATTCATCCCCACCGGGGGATGCACCAGCCCGATTTCGACGACCATCAGCGCCAGGATGCCGAACCAGATCGACTTGTCGGCCTGCGACATACCCCAGTAGTCGAGGCCCATCACCATCGGATAGAAAATGGGGATCGTGAGCAGGATCATCGCCAGCGCGTCCATCACGCAGCCGAGAAAGATGTAGATAAGCAGAATCATGACCATCACCAGCAGCGGCGAGAGCCCGCTTGCCTTGACCCACCCGGCCAGCTCGCTGGGCATCTGAGAGAGCGCGAGCGATGTGTTCATCATGTCGGCGCCGAGGAGCACGAGGAAGATCATCGCGGTGGACTGCGCGGTACCCAGGGCGCTGTCGACCAGCCCCTTGCCGCCCATCCTGCCTACGACCACGGCGAGGAGGCCGCAGGCGGCGGCGCCGATGGCCGCCGCTTCCGTGGGATTCGCCCATCCGCCATAGATGCCGATGGTCACGACGACGAACACCAGCAGCACGGGCAGCACGGTGAGCAGGCTGCGCAGCCTTTCTCCCCAAGCCACCACGGGTCCGGCCGGACCAGCCTTGGGACTCACGGTGACGATGATGCGCACCACCAGCATGTAGCCCAGCATGGCGATAATGCCCGGCAATATCGCGGCCATGAAAAGCTTGCCGATCGATTCCTGGGTGAGGATGGCGTAGATCACCAGCGGCACCGACGGCGGGATCATGATGCCAAGCGTGCCGCCGGCGGCGAGGGCACCGGTGGCGAGCGATCCCGAGTACCCCAGGCGGCGCAATTCCGGGAGCGCGACCTGTCCCATGGTCGCGGCGGTGGCCACCGAGCTGCCGCAGATCGCGCCGAACGCGGCGCAGGCGCCGATGGCGGCGATCGCCACGCCGCCGCGGAGGTGTCCCATGTACGCGCCCACGAATCGGAAAAGCGCCCGGGAGAGGCCTCCGTGAGTGGCGAACTGACCCATCAGCAGGAACAGCGGGATCACCACCAGATCGTAGTTGGAGAGTCGCGCATACGCCAGGTTCTTGAGCGAATTCAAGAGCGCGTTGAAATTGCCGCCGGTCAGATACGCATAGCCGAAGAACCCGACCGTGAACATCGAGATGCCGATGGGCACGCGGATCACCATCAGCGACAGCATCACGCCGAACATGATGAAGCCGATTTCGATGCCGGTCATCGTTTCTTGCCCGCCGCGATGCGCAGCTCGTAAGCGCAGAGGTAGAAGCCGGCAATCGCCAGCAGCAGGAAGCTCGGCACCATCAAGGCTTGCGCGATCCACACGGGAAATCCGAGCACCGCGGAGGTCTCGCCGACTTCCTTGATCGCGAGCGCGCCGGCTGCCGTGCGCCAGGCGATCAACGCGCCGAAGGTTCCGACCAGGAACGAGCCGAGCGCATCAAGCGCCGCGACCTTGCGCGGCGCCAGGTTGTGGGTGAAGAAGTCGACTTTGATGTCGCCGTTGACCAGATGGCAGTAGGCGAAGAATGCCGACGCTGCGAACGCGGCGCACATCTGCAAGAGCTCCACGTCACCGGGCACCGGCCAGGAGAAGAGCTTGCGACCGGTGATCGAGACGATCGACATCACGACCAGGCCGACGAAGACGAGCCCGCCGCCCATGGCGAGGTACTTGGACACGGCGAGCAGGAACTTGCCGCCCTTCCCGAACGACCTGCCCGCGGCGACCGGGGAAGCGGTCATTTCCTGCATCGAGTCCCCCCTATTTTTCGACCATCCGCGGCGCGATTGACGAGTCGCGCGTCGCGCGATGCTTTGCTTACTTCGCCGGCTCGGATGCTATGTCTTCCTTCTGCCCGAGCGCCGGAGGCAAGTCGCAAAGCTTGCGAATGTTATCAGGCATGGGCATGGCCTGGATGCGCCTGGGGTCATCAGGGTGCCGGCGCGCGAACACCCGGACTTCGCGGCCCTCGACCAGGAGCTCGCCTTCGCGCCGTATCAAGTGCCTCATGACAAAGCTCTTGCCGAGCAGCACGACGACGGTCGTTTCCACGTCGATCATGTCGCCGTAGCTCGCGGGCCGGATGAAGCGCGCCGAAGCGTCGACCAGCGGCGCGCCGATAATCCCGGTGGATGCTTCCATCTCCTTCCACGACGGAACGCCGCAGGCGCGGAAGAATCGCAGGGTCGCAGCGTCCATCCATCGAAAGAAGTTGGGGTAGAAGACGATCTGCGCCGGGTCGCAATCCCCGAATTCGACGCTGAAGTGGCTCAAGTGGCTCTTGCTCATCGCAGTTCCGGTGAGTTGCTCAGGAAATCGTCGTCGGCGATGCCCAGGTCTCGGGCACACGCATGAAGCGCCTCGCGTGTCCGCCGAGCGAGCGGGATGCCGCTCAACTCCCGCTCTCGCGCGGTGATGCGCTCGGGCTCGCCGGGAAGAAGCACGCTCGCGCCTTCGCGCCGTGGCGACGCCTTGAGCCACGCGCCGAGCCGCTCCACTTGCAGAGCGAAGGTGTCGCGGTCGACCAGCTTGTCGGGCACGAAGACGAGCGACAGCATGTTGTTGATCATCGGGTTCGGGCGCGGATGCTGGTGCTGCACCCGGCCGCCCGAGAGTGCGCCGCCGAGAAGCTCGCACATCACTGCCAGCGCGTAGCCCTTGTAGTCGCCGAACGGCAGGAGCGCTCCGATCGGGTCCTGGAACATCACCGCGGGGTCGTCGGTCGGATGCCCGGCGGCGTCGATCAACACGCCGCTCGCCACGCGCTCGCCCCGGTCCAGCGCCACGCGCACCTTGCCCAGCGCCATCTTGCTGGTCGCGTAATCGAGGATGATCGGATGCGGCTGGTGCGGCACGCCGACGCAAAAGGGATTGGTACCCAGCCGCGCATCGGTCCCTCCCCAAGGCGCCGCCAGCGGTGTCGACAAGACGTTCACGAAGTGCACCGAAGCGAGGCCCGCGTCGGCACACTGCTCGGCCCACTGGCCGATGCGGCCCAGGTGATGCGTGTTGGCGAGGCCGACCATGCAGCAGCCGTGCGCCGTGGCGCGCTCGATCGCCACGCGCATCGCCGCTTCGCCGATCGACTGGCCGAGTCCTTTCTGTCCGTCGAGGCCGACGATCGCGCCCTGATCGGTGACGACGCGCAACGACTGCCTGGCGCGCGCCAGCCCTGCCTTGAGATTCGCCACGTAAAACGGCGCCAACTGCACGCCGTGCGAATCGTGCCCGTACAGGTTGGCCTGCACCAGCCCGCGCGCGACCTGGCTTGCTTCTCTCGCCGAGCATCCGGCCGACGTCATCAGCCGCTCGATCGAACGGATGAGCGAATCGACCGGCACCGCGACTGGATCGTCGCGCGTCGATGCCGCTGCGATCCGTGAACGGTTCAAGGAGGCCGCGCGGCTACGCTGCACGATGCTCGCCCTTGGGAGGCACAGCGGGTTTGCTCGTCCAGCGGATCGGCTGCGCCACGACGGGCCGCGGCGGAGCGCCATGCTGAATCAGTGCCTGATCCAGCGCCTTGCCCGCCTCGTCGGCCAGCGCCGCCTCGCGCGCCCGCCGGATCGCTGCGGCACGAACCTGTGGCGTGGGGAACGAGCCGTTTTCGGCGAGATGTTCGAGGATGTGCGAGAGGTTCGCCTTGCCGCGCTCGTTGGTCGCGCCGTAGCCCTTGATGAGTCTTCCGGACAACGCGATTTCGTGCGCCAGCGACCAGTCGGCGCTCGCTGCGCGCTCGATCGCCCCGAGCCAGCGCTCGATCATCGCCTGTTCCGAAGCATAGCGCGCACCGCGCCTTCGCATGCCGCGCAGGCTCGCAAGCACCCGTAGCGTCGCAAATCCGATGACGCCGTCGGTGTGCACCAGCAGCGGCATTGCCCAGGACGGCTTGCCCTGCGCAACGCGCTTGCGATCCCAGGCTTGCAGCCGCCGCGCCATCAGCGGCGGCAAGAGGGCGGATACCTCGGGGATGCCAGGCTTGAAGTAATCGACGATGCGCACGACGTCGCCGTCTCCCGCCGCCACTTCGCTGCGAACGCGTGCGAAACGGCTGGTGCGGCACTTGAGATGCGCGACACGCACGATGTCGTCGAACGCCATCCACAAGGCGAGGAAGCGCGCCGTCTCGCGTGTCAGTGCGAACGCGCGCTCCTGCTTGGGGTCGCTCCGGCGCTCCGCGGCGAGCGCGCGCATCAGCCGCTGCAAATAGAGCTTTGCATACGCAGCATCCTGGTATTCGACCAGACGGGCATGACCCGCGGCGATGACGTCGTGCGTGCCTGCCGGAAATGCGCTGGCTATTTCGCGTGCGAGTGGCGAAGCCACCGCAGCGGGCGGCTCGTCGAGCTGCGGTTTCTTCGCGATCGGGCCGGCGATCCGCTCAAATGCCAGCCCGAAACCGCGCAAGCTGCTCTGCACGCCGATGCCGGACGCTTCGATCACTGCCTCGAACTGCTGGCGCCTGAACGGCAGGACGCCGCTCGCCGCGATTGCGCCGAACATCACCGCGCTCACCGCGCTTCCGGCCTCGCGGGCAGTCGCCTCCAAGTCCATAGCGAGCAAGCGGCGGCTGTGTTCGCGCGCGACGGCGTACAGGCGGTCCGAGTCGAAGCGGCCGTCGCCCAGCGGCAGCTTCTCTGCGGTAGTCAGCGTGCGGCTGGTCGAGCTCACCAACACCGTTCGATCGGGACTCACGTATCCGGCCTGCACGCTGCGCGCGGCCTCCAGAAGCTCCGACGCGACGACCAGATCGATGCACCCCGGGAGGGGGAGCAGGCTCAAGATGGGCCGGCGACCACCGAGCGCGGCTTCCGCCTCCGGGAATATCTCGACGTAATAGGTCGTGGCTCCGGTGCGCTGGGCCACACCTGGGATCGATGTGCTCTGCGCCGGATACCCGGCCTGAAGCGCGGTCTCGACCAGCCATTCAGCGAGCACGCCGCCTCCTTCGCCTCCCAGCGCCGCCACGAGAATGGTGATCGGCTGCTTCATCTCATCTTCCCTCACCCCTGTCCTCTCCCGCCGGGAGAGGGATTCCGTTTCTCACGCGGGCTGCATCAAGCGGATGACCGCGTGACGCAATGCCGCGCTCAGGCGATCCCACGCGTTAGGATGGTGGATCACTTCGCCTCGGTAGAACGACGGGCACAGCGTCGCCGCGTGGGCGTTCTCTCCGCACAACCCGCAGCCGACGCAGCCTTCCACGACAGTAGCCACCGGGTCGACCTTCAACGGATCGGAGCTCCTCTTGAGCGTGAGCGTCGGGCAGCCAGAGAGCCGGATGCACGAATGGTCTCCGGAGCAGGTGTCCTCGTCGACGCCGTACTTGACGCGCACGACCCGCTTGCCGGCCTTGAGCAGCGCAGCGCGCCAGGGCTTGACCCGCCGCTGTCGCTCGAGCTGGCATTCGCCCTCGGCGACGATCACCTTGAGGCCCGAGAAGTCCGTCGTGAACGCTTCGTCGAGCGTGCGCCGCATCTCGGCGACACTGTAGCTGTTGACCTTGCGCAGCCACTTCACCCCGATGCCTTCCAGCGTCCGCTCGATGGTCTGGTTGCGGTGGACCACGCTCTGCTGCTTGTCCTCGAGGCGTTGCTTGACCTCCTCGTCCGGTGTCGAAAGGATGTCCTGCGTTCCGGTCGCCGAGGTGTAGCCGTTCTTCATGATCAGCAGCACGGAATCGCCGCCGTTGAACAGCGCCGATTGCACTCCGGAAAGCAACCCGTTGTGCCAGAAGCCGCCGTCCCCCATCACCGCCAGCGCCCTCTTCTTCATCATGGGCGAGACCCCGGCGCGGCTGGCGAGGCTCATGCCGTAGCCGAGTATCGAATGGCCTATGGAGAAGGGCTCGAAGGTCGCGAAAGAATGGCAGCCGATGTCGGCGGCGACGTGAACCGGCCCGATGTCCTGCTGCGCGAGCTTGAGCGCGGCGAACACCGGCCGTTCGGGACAGCCGATGCAGAATTGCGGCGGCCTCGCGGGCAGCGGCCCGGCGAGCTGCGAAGCGACAGCCTCGCGCCGCGCGTCGTTGCGTGCGAGCCACGCCCTTCCCTCATCGAGCGAGAGCGAGGGCTCATGCCGCGCGATAAAGTCGGCGATGCCGCGGGCGATGACCTCGACCGTGTACTCGCCCGCCATAGGCAGCAGGTCCTTGCCGTGGATCGGAGTGTTGACGTCCAGGCGGCGCAGCGTGGCCAGGATCTCCTGCTCGATGAATTCCGGCTGTCCCTCCTCGATGATCAGCACCGCGCGCTTGGAGCAACAGAACTCGCGAATCTGCTCCGGCACCAGCGGATAGGTGACGTTGAGCACCAGCAGCGCCGGCTCTGCCGCGCCGAACTCGTCAGCGAGATTGAGTTGCTGCAGCGCGCGGATGAGCGAATTGTACAGCCCGCCCTGGACGATGATCCCCAGATCGCCGCCCCGGCTGGCGAAGACCTCGTTCAGGCCGTGCTCGACGATGAAGCGTCTCGCCGCGGGAAGGCGTTGCTCGCTCTTGAGCTTCTCCTGGCGGAAGGTGAGCGGCGGGTGAGAAAGCTTCGAGTAGTCGAACGCCGCAGGCGCGTCCAGGAGATGGAGACCGGAAATCGCCGGCGCGGCATTGTTCTTGCACGCGAAGGTGCCGCGCACATGACACGCGCGAATGCGAAGCTGCAGCATCACCGGCGTGTTGGCCGCCTCGGAAAGCGCGAAGCCCTCCTCGACCAAGCGCACCATGTGCCCGGGCTCGGGCCGCGGGTCGAGCATGATCAGCGATGACTTGAGCGCGTAGGCATAGGTGCGCTCCTGGATCACGCTGGCGCCCTCGCCATAGTCTTCGCCGACGATGATCAGTGCGCCGCCGACCACGCCGGGAGAGGCGAGGTTGGAGAGCGCGTCGGCGGCGACGTTGGTGCCGACGATCGACTTCCACGTCACCGCCCCGCGCACGGGATAGTGGATCGACGCGCCGAGCATCGCCGCCGCGGAGGCTTCGTTCGAGCACGCCTCGACGTGCACTCCCAGCTCGGCGAGGTACGACTTTGACTGCACCAGGACGTCGAGCAGGTGCGACACCGGTGCGCCTTGATAGCCACCGACGTAGGTCACCCCCGACTGAAGCAGCGCCTTGGTGATGGCGAGAATGCCTTCGCCGTGGAAGGTCTCGCCCTCCCCGCGGCGCAGCATCTTGGCCTCCCTGCTGAACGAGACTTCCATCTAGGGCCTAATTCCCCGGCGCTCGAATTCTATCGCTGCCGCGTCATCTGTCCACGCCCGCGCCGCCCGACTCCGCTTCGCGCGCGGCTTTGCCACGGCTCGGCGCCGTGATCGACTTCGGATGCGCCATTGCGGTTCAACAGCGAGAGCATCGCGTCGAGCGTGCGGTAGGTGTCGCTCAAGGTGTCGACGCCGACCATGCTCTCGATTCGCTGGTATTGCCGGTCGATCAACGGTGACATCCGATCGACCAGCGCACTGCCCTTGGCGGTAAGCGAGATTCGCTGCTTCCTTTGATCGAGCTCCGAGCGGTCGCGATCGATGAGCCTCATGTCCGCCATCCGCGACAAGATGCCGGTGAGGCTGGGCTTCTGGATCTTGCATGATTCGGCGATCTGCCCTGGCTCGAGCCCGTCGCCTGCTTCGCTCAGCACCCGCAGGATGCGCCACTGCTGGTCGGTCAGCCCGAAGCGCTTCAGGATCGGGCGAAAGTGAGCCATCGCCGCCTCGCGGGCGCGCAACAGCAGTAGCGGCAGGTTGCGATGAGTTGGTCTCATGCGGACGGCAGCCTCACTTGGGGTACAGGCCGCGCTGCTGCGCCTGCAGCCGCGCAAGGCCGATCAATGCGTCGAGATAGGGCGTCGGCTCGCCGACCGCCGCGCCGATCTCGCGCGGGGCAGAGAGCAGCACGTCGATCTCGACCGGCCGTCCGGCTTCGACGTCCTGCAGCATCGAGGTCTTGAACGCACCGAGCTTGCGTGTCACGACGTTGCGCTGCTCCGCGCTCTCCGCGATGTCGCACCCGATGCGGGCGCCGATCGCAGAGGCCTCGCGCATCACGGCGAGGCAGAAACCGTTCACCAGCGGATCGTCGAGCACGCGGTCGGCGGTCGCGCCTGTAAGCGCGGACACCGGGTTCATGGTCATGTTGCCCCACAGCTTGTACCAGATGTCGCGCTGGATGCAGTTCGACAGCTCGACGTCGAAGCCCGCTTCGCGGAACAGCGCACCCACTTTTTGCAGCCGCTGCGAGTCACCGCCCCGCGGCTCGCCGAAAATCAGCCGCTTGCCGACCAGGTTCCGCGTCAGCCCTGGCTCGGGCGTCGTGCAGCCGGCGTGCACCACGCACCCGATCACGTGGCGCGCAGGAATCACCGCAGCGATGCGCCCTCCGGGATCGATCGATGCGAGCTGCATGCCGTCGCAGCGTCCGCCAAAGCCCTGGAAGAACCACCAGGGAACGCCGTTCATCGCGGTGACGACGATCGTGTCCGTTCCGAGGAGCGGTGCCATGACCGCGGCAACGCCCGCGAGCGCAGGCCCCTTCACCGAGATCACGACCAGATCCTGCGCACCGAGCTCGGCTGGCGCTTCGGCGACGCGCGCCGGCGCGCTCAGAAGTTTGCCGCCGGTTTCGAGCCGCCAGCCGTGCTTGCGCAGCGCTTGAGCGGTGGCTCCACGAGCGATCGCCGCGACGTCGCAGCCCGCTAGGGCGAGCCGGGTTCCCAGGAAACCGCCGATCGCTCCGGCGCCGAAAATGCAGATCTTCACGACGCTCCGATGCTGTTGATCGACGCAGCTCGCGACATCAGGCAACCTCGGACAGCGCTTCGTCGCCGACGATGGTGTTGACCAGGCGGCCGATGCTGCCGATTTCCGTCACCACCTCGTCGCCCGGATGTACTCCGACCAGGCCTTCGGGCGTCCCCGTAAGGATCACATCGCCTGGGGACAGAGTCATGAACGCCGACAGGTACGCGATCAGGAACGCGATGTCGAAAACCATGTCGGCCGTGCTGCCCCGCTGCGTCACGCTTCCATTGACCGTGGTCGACAGCCGCAGGTTCATCGGGTTCTTGACGTCCGCCGCGTCGACCAGCCAGGGACCGATCGGCGTGCAGCCGTCGCGGCTTTTCACGCGCAGATTGGGAGGGTAGTAGTTCTCGAGGTAGTCTCGGATCGCGTAGTCGTTGGCGACCGTGTAGCCCGCGATGTATCCGTAGGCGTCCGCGCGCGTCACGCGTCGCGCGGTGCGGCCGATGACCACCGCGAGCTCGCATTCGTAGTGCATGTAGGTCGCGTCCATCGGCCGTTGCGTTTGCTCGCGGTGGCCGATCAGCGTGTTCTCGGCCTTGAGGGAGATCAGAGGCTCGTCGGGCGCCTTGAATGCGAGCTCCTTGGCCTGGTCGGCGTAGTTGGGCCCGACCGCGAAGATGGTTCGCGGCCGCTCGGTCGGCGCGAGCGGAGGCAGCCAGGCGACGTCGGCTTCGCCCACCAGCTCCCCGGTGTCCAGACGCAGCCGGCCGCTCGCGTCGATGGCGTCGTGCACGGCGCCCTGCCATAGGACCCGCGCCCGCTTCACGAGCGGCGCTCCGCGATCAGCGCATTCTCCAGCGCGCCGACGCCCTCGATTTCGATTCTGACGCGATCGCCTGCGCGCGCGCGCGGCGCGTTCTCGGGCACGCCGGCGAGCAGCACGTCGCCGGCAGCGAGGGTCATGAACTCGGTGACGTCGGCGATGAGTCGAGCCACGGGACGGATCAAGTTCGCCGTCGTGTTCTCCGAAGCGAGCTTGCCATTGACCAGCACACGCAGTTTGAGGGCCTCAGGCGTTGCCACCTCGTGCTGGGCGATCACCCAAGGACCGATCGGGCAGAAGCCGTCGCGGCAACGCTGCCTGATCGCCGGCCGATGGAAGCTCGCATGAGGCTCGCAGATGTCGTTGACGACGGTGTATCCGGCAACGCAATCCAGCGCTTCGCGTTCGGCTACGCGATGAGCCGTCGCACCGATGACGATGCCCAGCGCCGCGCCGATCTCCACCGCTGCGACGGCAGCGGGGAGCGTTATTTCCGCGCCGAACGCTGCCCAGGTGTTCGCTGGCTTGATATAGAGCACGGGAGCGCGCGGCAGCGCTTCGTAAAGAGCGGCATCGACCGCATTGCCCAGCGCGGCGAGCGCGCCGCGGTAGTTGAGCAGGGTGCCGAACACGGTGCCTCGAGTCGGGATGTCCCACTCCACGCTGCTCGAGTCCGCTTCGCATCCGTCGATCCGCACCGTGCCAGTCGCCGGATCGACTTCGAAGCGATCCGGTTGCGACATCGCTCGCGTTCTTGCCCAGGCGATGGCCAAGGAACCTCCTCTACAATTGCCAGGCGCGATACCGGGTGCAGGCGCCGCGCTCGCGCGGCGTCGATGCCAGAAGTAGTTAATATGTTAACGGTAGGCGCTGGCGCGGCGGCTTGTCAATTCCTCCCTCCACCCGCCGCGCCCTTCCCCGCGGCACGAAAGCGTGGAGACGGCTGACGCGAAGCGCCAAGCCCGCAGCGCAAGCAGCACTCAACCGAAGCACGACGTGGTCGTCACGTGGCGATCGCTGAAGCCGCCTGACGCGCGAGTCCCTCCGACGTTCGGGCTCTACCCAGTTCCCCTGAAGGTCATGTGCCCGGAAAGCGGGCACGGTGCGTGGGCCGCGGAAAAGCGGGATTCCTAGCTTCGGCGCACACGGATTGCGTTGGCGTAGCACAGGAGCGTCGGCTTGTCGCTGCGAAACCATAGCGAACCGCCGGCATCGAAGCAGGTGACGTTGACCAGGCCGTCCGCGCCCAAGCGAGCCGCTTCAGCCTGCAAAGAAGCGACCGCCTCGTCCTCGCTCGGATAGGTCGGAGTCGAAAATGCGGTTCGCCAGGAATCGACCCAGAGATGACTGACGACTTCGTACTGATCGTTGGCAAGCTCGCGCGCCTTGTAGACCGTCACTTCCGGCGCCCGTTTTTCGGCATCCACCTGCGGGGTGGTGGCGCAGCCGGAGAGCACGCATGCAGCACCTGCGAACAGCGCCGACAATATCGAACTGTGAATTTTCATCTCGACTCCACGCTCTTGCTGCCGTGACGCCCTGCGTTCCCATTATAGTGCCGGATGGGGGTTGCGGGCCGGTCAACACCCGCCTCGTCATGGGTGCATGGCCCGACGGACACCTCGCAGCGCCAGTCAGCCACGCGGCGAACCACCAGGGGCCCGGGTCGTTACCGTCATAACGTGATTCGCGGCCGCACTAGCGCTATAGTTGCTGTGTATCACAGCCTGGCATCGGCGCGGCGCGCTGCTCCGAGGGCTTTGGCGGCAACCGTCCAGCATGGACATCATTCGCAGTCCCACGACACGCACAATTCGAAGGACACGACCTCTCACCCCAACCATAAAGGAGGCAACATGATCACGGATTCAAAGTGGTTCGGGCTGCAGGCGCTCGTCTTCGCCGCCGTGACAACGGCAGCGTTTGCGCAGCAGCCTTTGCTGATCGGCGCCCCGCAGCCGATGACCGGCCCGGACGCGCCGTTCGGCGACAAGTTCAAGAAGGCCTACACCATGGCCGTCGAGGAGATCAACGCCAAGGGCGGTGTGAACGGCCGCAAGATCGAAGTGATCATCGAGGATCACCAGGCCAAGAATCCGCTCGCGGCCACCGTGGCCGAGAAGCTGATCACGGAGAAGAACGTGCTGATCTTGACCGGCGGCCGCGCCTCCGGCCAGGCGGTGGAGATCGCTTCCGTGGCGCAGCGCCTGAAGACCCCGTACCTAGTCGACCACCCTTCGGCGGACATCATCACCTCCAAGGGCATGGAGTGGGTATTCCGCCAGAATCCGACCGGCTCGATCTATCCGGAGGCATTCAACAAGTTCATCACCGAAGTGCCGGGCGCGATGCCCAAGTCGGTCGCGGTCGTCTATGACAACACCGTGTTCGGCAAGACCATCGCCAACGCCACCATGCAGTTCCTCAAGTCGAAGAACGTGCCGATCGTCAGCGACGAAGCCTATCCGGTCAACACGCTCGACTTCAAGCCGATCATGACCAAGGTGAAGGCGACCAACCCCGACATGCTGCTGCTGATCGCGGTGTCGACGACCGATGCGATCCTGATGACGCGCCACGCCAAGGAGATCGGCATCGCTGCGCGCGCCTACGTGGGCTTCGGCGGCGGCTTCGGCGTCGAGGATTTTGCCAAGCAGTTGGGCCCGCTCGCCGAGAACGTCTACTCGTCGGCGGCCTGGTCGGGCAACCCCAACGACGAGCTGACCAAGAATTTCTACAAGAACTTCCAGGCCAAGTACGGCATCCACCCGCACGAGCACGAAGTCGAGGGCTATTCGGTGATCTACGTGATCGCCGATGCATTCAAGCGCGCCAAGCTGACCGGCAACGTCGAAGCCGACCGCGAGGCGATCCGCCAGGCGCTGCTCGCCACCGACATGCAGACCGCGTTCGGCAAGACCAAGTTCGGCAACTGGAATGGCCCGCTGGGCGATCCGTACACCAACCAGAACATCTACTCGCGCGATCACTCGGTGCTCGCGCAATGGCGCGGAGGCGAGCTTCTCAACGTCTATCCGAAGGCCAACGCCGAAGTCGCCTACGTCTTCCCCGATCCAAGCATCAAGTTCTGATCGCTTCCCGCCTCTCCCCGCCGCTCGCGAACACCGCGAGCCCGGGGAGTTCTCGCGCGTCAATCGCATGGCAACACTGCTCCAGAGCATCGTCAGCGGCGTGCTGACCGGCTCGCTGTACGCGATGATCGCGGTCGGTCTCACGATCGTTTTCGGCGTCATGCGCATCATCAACATGGCGCACGGCGAGATGGTGATGCTCGGCATGTTCGGCGCTTACTGGGGCTACACGCTGTGGAAGCTCGACCCCTTCGTCTCGGTGCTGTTGTGGGTGCCGCTGATGTTCGTCTTTGGTGCGTCCGTACACCGAATGCTATTGCGCAAGATCATCCCCAGCGGCGAGTTGAACACGCTGCTCTACACGGCCGGCCTGTCTCTGCTGATCGCCAACGTGGCGCTATTCTTCTGGACCGGTGATTACCGCACCATCAACCTCGCCTACGCGCTGACCCCGGCGCGCCCGTTCGGCATCTCGATCTCGCTGCCGCTGGCCATCGCCTTCGCGATCGCCATCCTCGTCACCACCGCGCTGTACCTCTTCCTGTCGCGCACCGATACCGGGCGGGCGATCCGCGCCACCGCGCAGAACCCGGATTCGGCGGCGCTGATGGGCGTCAACGTGGTGCGGATCGACACGATCACCTTCGCGCTCGGAACGGCGCTGGCCGGCGCAGCCGGCGTGCTGCTCGCGCCATCGTTGTACCTCTATCCGACCGTCGGTGAGATCCTGGTGGTCAAGTGCTTCGTCATCGTCGTGCTTGGCGGCCTGGGATCGGTCCCGGGCGCGATCGCGGGCGGCGTGCTGCTCGGTCTGGTGGAATCGCTCGGCGCGGTCTATGTCTCGGTCGCGTACAAGGACACGATCGGCTTCGTGCTGTTCCTGCTCGTCCTGCTGTTCCGTCCAGCCGGTTTGTTCGGCGTCGGAAGATCGTGATGAACCGCGTCCTTGCCGCGATCGGGGTGGCATTCCTGCTCGTCGTGCCGTTCGTCACCCGCAATCCGTTCTATCAGCACCTGCTGATCATGGTGCTGTTCTGGACGCTGCTCGGCATCGCGTGGAACCTGCTCGGCGGCTTTGCCGGACAGGTGAGCTTCGGGCATGCAGCGTTCCTGGGCGTGGGCGCCTATACGACGATGCTTCTGTACCTGAAACTAGGCTGGTCTCCGTGGCTGGGGCTGATCCTTGGCGGCGTTGTGGGCGCGCTGGTGGCCTTGCCGATCGGATTCATCTGCTTCCGCCTGCGCGGCCCCTACTTCTCGCTCGCCACGCTCGCGGTTGCCGAGATCATCCGGCTGGTGGCGCTCAACTGGGAGACCTTGACCGCCGGTCCGACGGGTTTGCTTATCACGCAACTGCCTGCGCTGAACTGGTTTGGCCGTCCCGTCAACTGGGAAAGCAAGCTGCCTTTCTACTACATCGCGGTCGCGCTGGCGCTATTTGCCATGGGCACGACATGGTTCGTCTCGCGCTCGCGGCTCGGCGCGTACCTGCTGGCGATCCGCGAGGACATGGACAGCGCCGAAGCAGCAGGGATCGACACGACGCGAACCAAGGTGGCGGCGCTGGCGATCTCGGCGTTCATCGCCGGCCTGGCCGGCGGCTTCTACGGCCTTTACTTCCGTTACATCGATCCGGATGCAGTGTTCTCGATCTCGATGTCGGTAGAGATGGTGTTCATCGCGGTGGTCGGCGGCATCGCCACCACCGCCGGGCCGATTGTCGGCGCGGTGTTCCTGGTGACCATCTCGGAGTTCTTCCGCGAGCGCTTCCAGGTCGGGCATCTGATCTTCTACGGGGTGCTGATGATGATCGTGATCCGCTACATGCCCGACGGCATCTGGGGCCGACTGCGGCGCTGGCTCCTTGGCGCGACGACGCAATCATGACGCTGTTGCGTGTCGCTCACCTCACCAAGGACTTCGGCGGCCTGCGCGCCGTGTCCGACCTGTCGTTCGACCTGGCGCAGGGCGAGCTCCTCGGGCTGATCGGCCCGAACGGGGCCGGCAAGACGACCGCGTTCAATCTGATGGCGGGCTTCATCGCACCGAGCACGGGTGAAGTCGAGCTATGGGGCGAGAGTATCGTGGGTCTGAAACCGCACGCGGTGGTCCGCCGCGGCATCGCGCGCACGTTCCAGGTGGTGAAGCCCTTTCGAAAGCTCGCCGTGCTGGAGAACGTGACGCTCGCCGCTTTCCTGCACGAACCGAGCCGCGCCAAGGCCGAAGCGGACGCGGCGCGCATCCTCGATATCGTGAACCTAAGCAGCAAGCGTGACAGTCTCGCCTCCGACCTGACGCTGAGCGAACAGAAGCGCCTCGAGATCGCCCGCGCGCTTGCCACGCGGCCGAAGATCCTGTTTCTCGACGAGCCGATGGGGGGCTTGAATCCAACCGAGATCGAGCACGCTTGCGAGCTGGTGAGGCGCATTCGCGACACCGGCGTCACGGTCATCCTGGTCGAGCATCACATGAAGGCGATCATGCGCACCGCCGATCGCGTGATCGTGCTGCATCACGGCGTGAAGATCGCCGATGCGGCGCCGCAGGAGATCGTGCGGCACCCCGAAGTGATCAAGGCCTACCTGGGCGAGAGAGCGGGCTGATGCTCAAGGTCGAGCACTTGCAGGTCGCCTACGGCAAAGTTCAGACGCTGTGGGATATCAGCTTCGAAGTACCTCGGGGCGAGATCGTGGCGCTGGTCGGCGCCAATGGAGCGGGCAAGACGACGACGCTGAAGACTCTCTCCGCGCTGCTCAAACCGAAGTCCGGCGCGATCGCGCTCGACGGCGAGTCGCTGGCCGCGTGTTCGTCGATCGAGATCGTCGAGCGCGGAATCGTGCACGTGCCCGAGGGCCGGGGACTTTTTCCCGAGATGACCGTGCTCGACAACCTGCTGATGGGCGCCTACTCGACGCGCAAAGCCGGCCGCAGCGAACGGCTCGACAAGGTCTATGCCACCTTTCCGATCTTGAAGGAACGGGAGAAGCAGGTGGCCGGCACGCTCTCGGGCGGCGAGCAGCAGATGGCCGCAATCGGCCGCGGCTTGATGGCCGAGCCCCGGCTGCTGATGCTCGACGAGCCGACGCTGGGGCTCGCGCCGATCGTCGTCGAGGAAATGTTCCGCGTCGTGAGGGACATCAACGCGTCCGGGGTGACCGTGTTGCTGGTCGAGCAGAACACTCAGCACGCGCTCATGCTTGCGAACCGCGGCTACGTGCTGGAAGCGGGGCGAGTCGTGCTGTCGGGAACGGGTTCCGAGCTGCTCACCAATGAAGAGGTGCGCAGGGCTTATCTGGGGCTTTGATCGTAAGCGACCCGCTCGTCAACCGGTCGTCCAGCTGATCGGGCCGAGGAACATCCCGACAGTTCGTGTCAGCAGTTGTCTCGAGTAAGATTTACAAGCCGTAAGATCGGCGGGTACACGGTACAGAGCTACCTGCACCCGTTGCCATGACCCGGCTCAGGCTTGACCTGCACGTCCAGATGGTCCGGAACGTTCTCTAAGGCAGTCCCGATACCGGTTTCGGTCGATGGCCGAAGCACTCGCGGATCGTCACTGCATCACGTCTACAGCGATCTGCGAGACTCTCTGCGAGCGCTTGATACGACCGCGGACGCCGGGTCGGCCCGACTTGACGAACTCCCCTCGTTCAAGGCCCAATCCGCCCCATGACGTCGACCCCGATGCCGATCAGGGACGCCGCGCCACGATGGGCGTGGCTGCCCGCGCCGCGGACCTGGAAATACTATGCGCTGCTCGGTGTCATCGGCATTCTGATCCTTGGGCCGCTGGGCGGAGTTGCCGCGTCGTACATGAACTTCTCGCTCGGATTCTTCGTGGGCGGGCAGGTTCTCGCGGGCATTCTCGGCTCTACCGTGACTTACGGCTACGGCGCGCAGGGACGCCACGGCGCGAATTACATCCAGACGACTGCCGCTTCGGTCGCCGGCATGAGCGCCATGGCGGTCGTGATCCAGGCGATGACCTGGCTCGGCTTGCCGCAACCGCCGCTGTGGCAGCTCATCGCCTACATGCTGTGCATCGGCATGTTCGGCGTGGGCGTTGGCATGCTCTACACGCCGATCCTGGTGGATAGGCTGCAGCTTACGTTTCCCTCGGGCCTCGCGGTCGCCAACATCCTGCGCGCGCTGACCGACCCGGAGCTGCTCAGGCAGTCGGTGACGCGATTGTTCGGCGGGATGGCATTGGGTCTCGCCGGCGGGATCGGCGCCGCCAAGACCGCTTTCCTAGGCGCCATCGATCTGTCCACGTCGACGTTCGGTGCCGGGATGATCGTCGGCGCGCGGATCGGCATCGCCGCGCTGGCCGGCGGACTTGCCGGCTGGGCGCTGATTCCCTACTTCGTGTCGATCGGATGGCTCAAGGAAGGCGAGCCGTTCCGCAAGATCACCTTCCTGATCGCGCTCGGCATGATCATGGGCGCGGCGCTGATCGACATCTCGCTGATTCTGTTCCGCGCGTACCAGCGTGCGCGCCAGGGCGCCGCCAAAGTCGTGGAGCAGGAAGACTGGAAGCACACCAACTTCCGCCGGCTCATTCTGTGGGTGCTGTTCTGGGGAGCCGGCATCGTCGTCACCGGATCGCAAGTGCTGCATCAGCCACCCGGGTACTTGCTCATGGCGGTGGCGCTGGTATTCGTGTTCGCGATGGTGAACGGCATCTCGCTGGGCATGGTCGACAGCACGCCGATCTCTTCCGCCTTCGTCGTCACGGTGATCCTGATGGCCGCGGTCGGGCTTCGCGACCCGACGATCGGCATGATGGCGGGCACGGTGCTGCTGGTCGCCGTGGCCGAAGCGTCCGACATGCAGCAGGACCGGTCCACAGGCTGGCGCCTCGGCACCAACCGCACCATCCAGTTCCGCTTTCAGGTGGCCGGCATCGTGATGGGCGCGATCATGGCGGTCATCTTCGCCAAGCTCTTCATGAGCGCGTACCCGGTGCTGCTGCTGGATCAGACCGTACTGCCGGCGGACAAGCAGCCGGAGCGATGGGCCTCTGCGATGACCTACAAGCTGGTCGGCGTGCTGCGCAGCCTTACCGAGGACAAAGCTTATCAGCGCACAGCGATCTGGGTCGGCGTGGGCATCGGTCTCGCCACCGAGATCCTGCGCAAGCTCATCAAGTCGCGACAGGCGTATCAACGCTTTGTGAACTCCGGCCGCGCCGGGTTCAGCACCGACTTCCTTCTCGATGCGGTGGTGCTGCCCTCTCCGTACGCGTCTTCGTTCGGCGGCTTCCTTAATCTCGCGACGTCGGCGTGGTTCGCCGCTGGCGGCGCGTTCTCAAGCCTGTTCAACAGCCTGCCCAAACGCAAGACCGAAGGCGCCGCGCTGCCCGAGGACATGAGCACGACGTCGCTGGTCGGCGGCGGCTTGATCGCCGGCGACGCGCTGGCCGCGCTGGGCTTGGGCATCGCGGGGCTGCTCGCCGCCGCCTTCGGTCGATGAACGACACTGCGTCCGGCACCGCGACGCAAGGCGTCGCCGAGTGGGGCAGCGACGCCGTCGCCGATCTGCTGCGCGCGCTCGATATTCCCTACATCGCGCTCACGCCGGGCGCGAGCTTACGCGGACTGCACGACAGCCTGGTCAACCATCTCGGCAACACGCGGCCGGAGCTCCTGCTCTGCGTGCACGAGGAGAGCGCGGTCGCGCTCGCCCACGGCTACGCGCGCGTGACCGGCAAGCCGCTCGCGGTCGCGTTGCACTCGAACGTGGGTCTCATGCACGCGACCATGGCGATCTTCAACGCCTGGTGCGATCGCATCCCGGTGCTGCTGCTGGGCGCGGTGGGTCCGGTCGATGCGGTGAAGCGGCGTCCATGGGTAGACTGGATTCACACGTCTCGCGATCTGGGCTCGCTGGTGCGCGGCTACACCAAGTGGGACGATCAGCCGGGCTCGGTGGCCGCGATGCTCGAGGCGATCCTGCGCGGCTATCGCATCGCCATGACTCCGCCGCAGGGGCCGGTGTACGTATGCCTCGACGCGGGGCTCCAGGAAGAGCAGCTGGCCGCGCCGGTCGCCTTGCCTCCGGTCGAGCGCTTTTCGTCGCCGAGGTCCGGAGTCGTTCCGCCGGAAGTGGTGAGCGATGTCGCACGGCTGCTCGATGGCGCAAGCCGGCCGCTCATGATGATCGGCCGCGTGTCGCGCGATCCTGCGGATTTCGAGCGGCGCGTCGCGCTGGCCGAGCGGGTGGGGGCGATTGCGCTCACCGACATCAAGACCGGCGCGAGCTTCCCGACCAGGCATCCGCTGCATCCTTTCCCGCCGAGCCTGTACGTGAGCGGCGACGCGACGCAGGCGATCCGCGACGCCGATGTGATCCTTAGCCTCGACTGGATCGATCTCGGCGGCACGCTTCGCCAGGCATGCGGCGGCGACGCGCCCCATGGCAGGATCGTCCACTGCTCGCTCGATCAATACGTCCACAACGGCTGGAACGCGGACTATCAGGCGCTGCCGCCGACCGACATTTCGATGCTCGCCTCACCCGACGCGCTGGTCGAGTCGCTGCTCGCCGTGCTCGGGACACGGACCGCGCACAAGGTCAAGGCGTGGCTCGAGCCGAAGGCTGCCGAGGCGAGGAGCGTGGCGAGCGCCACGAGCGGCGATCGCCTGCCGCTGGAGGACGTAGCCCGAGTCACGACCGAGACGCTCGCGCCGCATCGGCCCTCGTACATCCGTCTTCCTCTGGGCTGGCCGGCCGAGTTCTGCCGCTTCGCGCATCCGCTCGATTACATCGGCTTCGATGGCGGCGGCGGCGTGGGCTCGGGCCCCGGCATGTCGGTCGGCGCGGCGCTCGCGCTTCGCGGAAGCGACAGGCTGCCGGTCGCCGTGCTCGGCGACGGCGATTACCTCATGGGCCTCACCGCGCTGTGGACAGGCGTTCACTATCGCGTACCGGCGCTGATCATCGTCGCCAACAACGAATCGTTCTTCAACGATGAGCTGCACCAGGAACGCATGGCGCGCTTGCGCGGGCGGCCGGTGGAAAACCGCTGGATAGGCATGCGCATGACTGACCCGGCGATGGACCTGGCGGAACTCGCCCGGGGCCAGGGCGCCCGCGGCCATGGCCCGGTACGCACTCTCGACGAGCTTGCTGCCACAATCGAACGCGGCGTCGCCGAAGTTCGAGCGGGCGCGCTCGCCGTGATCGACGTGCGTGTCGCGCCGGAATATGCCCGCGCGGCTTCTTCGTCGCTGCTGCGTAACGTTGGAGAGAAGGCATGACGGGAAGCCGCGTCTTTCGGAGAGTGGCCACGCATGGAATGGCGTAGTTGGTCCGTCTGGCTATTGGTGGCGCTGTTCTCGGTGCCGGCACAGGCGCAGCCGCGTTTCTTGTTCGATGCCACTCCGGGAATCCTCCCGAAGGACGTGGTTCCGTCGGAATATCGCCTCGCGCTGGATCTCGATCCGGCCAAAGCTGACTTCGGTGGCGTAGTCGATATCGCGATCACGGTGCGCCGCAGCGTGGATGCGATCGTCGTGAATGCGTTCGAGCTCGTTCCACGGGATGTCGCGCTGACCAGCGGTGCCGACGCTCGACCGATGAGGGTGACCGACGACAAGGCAAAGCGACAATGGCAAATCGGCGACGGGCGTCCGATCGAAGCAGGTAACTACACGTTGCGAATCGCCTACAGCGGTGTCGTGCATGTGTATGGGCAAGGGCTATACGGCGTCTCCTACACGGCCGAGAGCAAGCCGGCGAAGATGCTCGCGACGCAGATGGAGCCGATCGCCGCGCGCACGGTCTTTCCGGGATTCGACGAACCGTCGTTCCGCGCGAGCTACGCGATCAGTGTCACTGCCCCCGCCGTCTACGAAGTCGTATCGAACATGCCGGTCCAAACACGCGACGTGCAGGGCGACACAATCCGCTGGCACTTTGCACTCACACCGCCGATGGCTTCCTACCTCGTCAGCGTCACCGTCGGCCAGTTCGACGCGCTGGAAGATTCCGTGGACGGCGTTCCTGTGCGCATCCTTACGGCCAAAGGCAAGAGGGAGGAGGCGCGCTACGCGATGGAAGTGACCAAGCAGGTGTTGCCGTTCTATCGCGAGTACTTCGGAGTTCCCTTCATGCTGCCCAAGCTCGATCAACTGGCGATCCCCGGTGGCCGCTGGGGTGCAATGGAAGACTGGGGCGCGATTTCGTACGTCGAATCGCTGCTGCTCTACGATTCCGCCAGAAGCTCGATCGGGACCAAACAGAGCATCTTCGAAGTGATTGCACACGAAGTCGCACACCAGTGGTTCGGCGACCTGGTCACGGCTGCGTCGTGGGACGAACTCTGGCTCAACGAAGCCTTCGCCACTTGGATGGAGCGGAAAGCGGCGGCGCGGTTCAATCCGGATTGGCAAGTTCCGCTTAACCACGTTCTTTGGCGGCAAAGGGTGATGCGCCGCGACGCCGGACCCGCAACCCGGGCGATCCGCTCTGGCCCGGTCGTTGAAACTGCCGTTTACGACGTCTTCGATGGCGTCACCTACACCAAGGGCGGCGCAGTGCTCGAGATGTTGGAGACATACCTCGGCCCCGAGTTTTTCCGGCGCGGGCTCAACGCGTATTTCGAGGGCCAGAAACTGTCGAATGCCACGGCGGGCGATCTCTGGTTCTACCTCGCGAAGGTGTCGGGCGAAGACATCGGCGCCATCGCCGGATCCTGGACCGATCAGCAAGGTTACCCATTGCTGCAGGCGAGCGTATCCTGCACCGGAGGC
>Ga0187778_10000416_pt1 | contig 30435 bp, 25 predicted proteins | sample 1015_Q2_SP5_20_M_FD_132418 | JGI IMG/M metagenome (GOLD analysis project Ga0187778, IMG submission 132418) | Tropical peat soil microbial communities from peatlands in Department of Meta, Colombia - 1015_Q2_SP5_20_MG | ecosystem: Environmental > Terrestrial > Soil > Wetlands > Peat | place... | reverse complement strand
CCGTTCACGCTGAGGAGCAATGGCGCATCGGGCTTGAAGATCTTGTCTGGGTTCTTGGGATCCACCACCAAGTTGGCGAAATAAAATGGGCGCCAAATCAGGAACTGGCTCGAGTCTAAACGATTCCAATTCTGTCCTCCGTCATCCGAGCGGAACAAAGCGCTCTTCTTCGATTCGATCATGGCGTACACAATGTGCGGCTGGGAGGGCGCAACGACTAAGGCGATTCGGCCATAGGGTTTCTCGGGCAAACCTCGGCTGTTCGCACCGGTGAGTTCGGTCCAGTGGTCGCCGCCGTCGGCCGATTTGTAGAGGCCACTTCCGGGGCCGCCGGAGCGGAAGGTCCAGCCCTGCCGGCGAAAATCCCACAGCGCGGCGAAAATGGTATTAGGTTCCTGCGGGCTGCTGGCGACCATGGCGCACCCCGTAGAACCATTCATTCCCGCTAGAACCTGCTTCCAGGTCTTGCCTCCATCCGCCGTCTTGTAGACCCCGCGCTCGTCGTTGTCGTCCCAAAGATGCCCCGTAGCGCATGCCAGCACGCTGTTGCTGTCTCTCGGATCCACCAGAATCTTGGCAATATGTTCGGAGTCCTTGAGGCCCACGTTGGTCCAGTTCTCTCCGCCATCGGACGATCGATAAATACCATCGCCAATGGATACGCTATTTCTGGTCCAGGCCTCTCCCGTGCCGACCCACACAATGCTGGGATTGGACTTGTCAATCGCTACAGCTCCGATCGACTGTACCGGCTGACGGTCGAATACCGGCTTGAAGGTCGTACCGCCGTTCACCGATTTCCAAACGCCGCCGCTCGCGGCCCCCACAAAGACCGTGATGCGTCCCTCCTGCTCGATGGCATCTAGCGCACTGATGCGACCACTCATCGTGGCCGAGCCGATGTTGCGAGCTGGCAATCCCGAAATCGTGGCGGCATCAAACTTGATCCCCTGCTGAGCGGAAGCCGTGAGCAAGGATCCAAAAATCAGAAACGCAGAAATTCCCGGCAGGTTTGGCCGGCAGCGGGCGAGAGCAACCATCATGATCCGTCCTTTGTGAAGGTTTCACGGAACGTCTTCGTGCGTCGGAAATTGCTACTTGGTGCTTTCTTCTCTCTTCAAAGAGCTTGGAACCGCGAATTCCGAACTGTCCAAGGGCACGTTCACTTCAATCTTGTCCACGCTGTAGGTTTGCCATTGAGCCGGGTCGTTCTTGGGTCCGGAGGCGATCGAAAACGGATACATCACCCCGCCGACGGGCTTGTAAGCCCCCATTTCGCTGGCATTCTCTCGCACCGATCCGCGAATGAATTCCTGGGTCTCTTTGCGGATTTCCAGATAGGTATCCGGGTCAAGATAGTAATAGACGATGTCGCCGTTGTGCAGGGTGACCTTGAGGCGAAGTGCGTCGTCCCCGTCCACGGTATCGTGGCCGAGATACTCGACTTGATGGCCTTTAGCCCGATAGTCGACCAGAGGTCCATCGATATCGGAATCAAGGATGAGATCCCGGAGATCATCCTCCCCCATGAATTGGGGGTCTTTCTTTCCCGAGAATGGCTGAATTTGCCAGCCGGCACTGCCGTCATAGGCCTGGATCGCGGTCATACCTTGCAAGGTCAAGGTTTCACGCACAAGATTGGGACGCAGGTATTCCTGTCCGGCCGCGGCGATGAATCCGCCCGGAAGCACAACCTTGCCCGACATGCGCACCGTCTTGATGGCTTTGATCTTGTCCATTCCGCCTTTGGCCTCAATATTCTTGTTGACCAATTCGTCGGCGGTCTGGGACGAGGCCAACAGGCCGAGAGAAAGAACCACCGGCAGCAGCAACAGGCGATGACGCATATAGCGTGCTCCTTGAGAAACGTCACTCTACCTCGAGTCGACGACTTTGCCAAGTCCGGAGGAGCAGATTCCAGTAAATTGCAAGCCGAACACGGACTCTCACGGAATCCCCACGATGGTGCTCGGCCGAAGCTGGCAGGCAAAAGTTCGTCCCGCGCAAAGCGGCGCCATATCACCCAAGCTTCGAATTCAGTTGGTCTGTGGTGAAGCTAGATCGTGGTATTCAGCCGCGCCCCCGATCTTTGACTAGGTTTTCTTGATCGGATACCCTGATTCATCCTCGATGACCGGAACCGTTCCAGCCGTCCTAGTTCAGGATCTCACGAAGTCCTACGGCGACGTTCACGCCGTCAGGGGAATCGGCTTCGAGATTCAACCAGGAGAAGTGTTCGGCCTGCTGGGCCCGAACGGAGCGGGCAAGACCACCACGATCGAGGTTCTCGAAGGCTTGCGTCCCCGCTCCGGAGGGCACGTTGCCGTTCTCGGTTTCGATCCCGATAGGCAACGGCGCCAGCTGAAAGATCGCATCGGGGTTTGCCTGCAGGCCACGAATTTGCCTGAGAAGATCCGCGTGCATGAGGCACTCGAGGTCTTCTCTGCCTTGTACAGCCGCCGAACCGACTTGACCCGGCTGACCCGCCGCCTGCAGCTCGAGGACAAGCGAGACGCGTTCTACGGCACATTATCCGGAGGGCAGAAGCAACGCTTGGCTCTCGCCCTGGCTCTGGTGAACGATCCGCAACTCATCTTCCTGGATGAACCCACGACCGGCCTCGACCCACAAGTCCGGGTGGAGATTCACTCGTTGCTCGAACAGCTCAAGCACGAACATCGGACCATTCTGCTCACCACGCATTACATCGAAGAGGCGGAGCGGCTTTGTGACCGGGTTGCGATCATCGACGAAGGCAGGATCATCGCGCTCGACACGCCTCGCAAACTGCAACGACAAAGCCGCGGCGCTTCCACCATTGTAGTGACCTGTGCCAGGCCGTTTCCTCCAGCTCGGCCGGCCTGGGCCGAAGCCACCAAGGATGCACTGGACTCGACCGGGCGTACTCTGACGGTGCACTCGCGCCGTCCGGCGGCCACTCTGGTCGATCTTGTGAAATGGATCGATCAGCAGGGAATCGAGCTCACCGACATACATCTCAAACAACCCACCCTCGAAGATGTGTTCATCGAACTGACCGGTAAAAGTCTTCGCGAATGAAAGCCTACTTGGTCCTCATCGCGCTCGATCTCAAACTGGCGCTGCGCCGGCGTTCCGTCATCTTCTTCAACTATCTCTTTCCTCTCGTTTTCTTTTTTGTGTTCGCGCAGGCGTTCCACGGCGAGCGCGGCTCGGCGATGACCGTTGTCCTGGCCATGGTGATCATCATCGGTATCCTCGGCAACGGCCTATTCGGAGCCGGCATTCGCGCCGTGCAGGAGCGCGAAGCCAATATTCTCCGCCGCTACAAGGTGACTCCCATCAGCCCGCTTCCCTTGTTGGTGGCGTCCACCGTGACGGGGTGGATTTTGTTCCTGCCGTATGTGCTCCTGTTGTTTGCCCTGGCGCATGTTGCCTACGGCATGCCGTGGCCGGGGCAGATGGAATCCATCCTGCTTCTTGCCTCCTTCGGAATCACAGCATTCCGGGCCATTGGCCTGATTCTCGCGGCCGTCGCCAACTCGATGGCGGAAAGCCAGATCCTGGTGCAGTTGGTCTACCTGCCCATGCTGTTTCTGAGTGGCGCCACCTTTCCTACCTCGATTTTTCCGCCCTGGCTACTGCTGGTGACCCAATTTTTACCGGCTACGTACCTGGTAACCGGTGTCGAGTCCATGCTCCTGCGACACGAAGGGATCGCGCAGAACCGACTCCCGATCCTGGCCCTTTCTCTGACCACCATGATCGGCCTGTTTCTCGCCTACAAGTTGTTTCGCTGGGAGAAGGAAGAAAAGATCCGCGATTCGGCGAAGCTGTCGATCTTGGCCGTGCTGCTGCCCTTCCTAGGGGTTGGTGCCTGGCAGATGCACACCCGCGGCAACGTCGTCCGAACCAAGATGCTGAACCGGCGGCTGGCGCGGAGCGAGACCTTTCTCATTCACGGGGCGCGCATTGTTGTGGGTGACGGGAAGGTGATCGAGGACGGCGCCCTGTTGGTTGAGGCTGGCAAGATCGCGGAGGTCTATGTCGGCGCCGGCCCGGACCCGAAGTCGGTCAAAGCCGAATTTGTCGAAGCCTCGGGGAAAACCATTCTGCCCGGTCTGATCGACGTTCACATTCACCTTGGCGCCCCGGGCGGATTCTATGCCGACATGTCCCGCTACGATCTCAAGAAGAGCATGTCGCGGGCTCTGGCGGCGTACCTGTACAGCGGGGTAACCACCGTGCGGAGCGTCGGCGACGGATTGGATACCATCCTCGAGGTTCGCTCGACGATCAATAGCGGAGAACGCCTCGGCGCGCAGTTGTTCACCTGTGGTCCGGTCTTCACCGCCGCTGGGGGACACGGCACGGAATATTTCAAGCAGTTTCCGCCCTCTATCCGCGACGCCGCCGACAAACAGTTCACTCGTATTCCTAGCTCTTTGGACCAAGCCCGGCAGCAGGTCGATGAACTCAAGAAGCGAGGTGCGGATTGCATCAAAGCCATTCTTGAAACCGGCGTAGGACAGTTTAACCGGCTGGATACCGGTCTATTCGACGCCGTCGCCCGCGAGGCCCAGGCCGACGGTGTGCCCTTGGCCGTCCATACCGGGGAGGTACGCGATGTGCGGGACGCGGTCGAGGCCGGGGCCGCCTCGATTGAACACGGATCGTTTCGCGAGGCCATCCCGGATGCCGTATTCGACCAGATGGCACGGCAGGGGACGTTCTACGACCCGACTTTGAGTGTCGGTGAGGCTTTCCAAGATTTTGTCACCGGCAAGAGCGAGTTGCTCAAGCGCTCCCTGGTTCAGCAGGTGGGACCGACGGAGCTTTTGCGCGGAACCGAAGAGGCGCTTGCCTCAACCGACACCGAGCCGATTCGCCGTGCCCTGGCGCCATACCCCATCGACATGCGCATTGCCTTTGATAATCTGAAGCGCGCCTACCAGCATGGAGTTTCTCTTGTGACCGGCAGCGATGCGGGAAATCTTCTCCTGGTGCACGGCCCTACGCTACATCACGAACTCCAGCTTTGGGTGCGAGCCGGCATTCCCGAGCCGGTTGCACTGCAGGCTGCGACCGCAAATGGGGCTCGTTTGCTCGGAGCCGGGAGACAGATCGGCTCGATTCATGCGGGAAACGATGCGGATTTACTGGTCGTGGACGGCAATCCCCTCGAGGACATCTCTGCCACGGAACGAATCTCCCTGGTAGTGTTCAAGGGTGAGCGCATCGATCGTTCCGAGCTCTTCGACCAGCCGTGAGCAATTCGAAGGATGGGAAGGTGGTGCCGGCAAAGGCGCCATTCGTCTTCTTCGCTCGGACCATGCGGAGGGATTGCGGGTCTCAGTCCGTCCATCCTACGATTTGCGGTCTAGCTGATCCCCAACTTCGTTTCCATTTCCTCAAGCGCCAACGCCTTTGTCTCCGGATACACAGCCAGCACGACCAGGAACTCGAGCACCATCATGGCGGAGAAAAAGGCAAATGGGTATCCTCCGGAAGAAGCGGCCATCAAAGGAAACACGCCGGAAATAAGGGCGTTCATGAACCAATGGGAGAAACTGCCGAGGCTTTGACCCCTGGCGCGGACATTGTTGGGGAAGATTTCCGCGAGATAGACCCAGATGACGGCTCCCTGAGAGAAGGCAAAGAACGCAATAAATCCGATCAGAAGCCAAACCAACAGGTTCTGATGCTCTCCCGTAAAGAAAATCGCCGACACGCCGGCCAGGCATGCCGCGGTTCCCAGGGCACCGATCAGCAGCAAGGGCTTGCGCCCCACTCGGTCGATGACCGACATGGCAAGAGCGGTGAACAGCAAGTTCGTGCCACCCACCGCTACCGCCTGCAGATTGCCCGATAACTTGCTGAAACCAGCGTGCGTAAAGATATCGTTCAGGTAGTAGAGAATCGCATTGATGCCGGACAGCTGATTGAACATTGCAATGCTCACGGCGAGCAAGATCGGAAACCGATAGCGCCGGGAGAACAGCTTTTCCGCCGCCTGTTCCCGCTCGACGTGAATCGATTGGGTAATCTCGCGCAGTTCCTGCTCCACGTTTTCCTCTCCCGTCGTCTGCAACGCGGCTCTCGCTTCGGAGAAGCGGTTTTTCTTGACCAGCCAGCGCGGGCTGCGGGGAATTCGAAACAGCATCAGCAAGAAGACCGCGGCCGGGATCGCCGTCACTCCAAGCTCCCAGCGCCATTCCCGCTGCCCGAAGTGTCCGAGCCCGACAACATAATTGGAGAAGTAGGCCAAGAGGATTCCAAACACCACGTTGAACTGGAAGAATCCCACTAGGCGGCCACGGAGTCTTGCGGGAGCAATCTCCGCGATGTACATCGGGCCCAGGACGGACGAACCCCCTACGGCCAGTCCTGCGAGGAATCGAAACCCCACGAGCGCATACCAGTTCCAGGCTGTCGCGCAGCCGAGAGCGGAGATTAGATAGAGCACCGCCATGATGCGGAGGCTGTCGCGACGTCCGTATCGTTCTCCTGGAACTCCCGCCAGTAAGGCTCCCACGGTGGTTCCCCAGAGCGCGCTGGCAACCGTGACCCCGAGGAGCCCCGGTGAAAGGTGATAGGTCCCGGTGAGCGCGCTTGTGGTTCCGGAGATCACCGCCGTATCAAAGCCGAACAGCAGTCCTCCCAACGCTGCTACCATCGTGCTCTTGGCCAAGGACGCTGTCATTCAGCCTTCCAAGGATCAGGTTTGTGTTCCACGGGTCTCCTTTGTGGCGGCTATGTTTGCTGGCGCTATGCGGCGATCAGAAGATTACAGGAGAGCGAGAGGACTCGTGAAGGGCTTACTATATTTTTCCGGGCGATAATACTCTTCGATGATGGCCACAGCGATTGCCGCGTCGTCTCTGGCGATTTGGATTTACCTGCTGCTCGGGCGCGGTGAGTTTTGGCGCATGGAGATCGAGGATCCCGGTTCAGCGTCCCGGATTCAAGGCATTCCTAAAATCGCGGTGATCGTCCCCGCCCGCAATGAAGCGGCCGCCGTCGGGCGCGCCGTGGAATCTTTGTTGCGACAGGATTTTACCGGCTCTCTCCATGTCTTCTTGGTGGACGATCATAGCTCCGACGAAACGGCAGAGCTTGCCGTACGGGCGGCCGAGCATGCCGCATCCCCCGACCGTTTCACTCTTCTTCACGCGCGGGAGTTGCCTGCGGGCTGGACCGGAAAGCTCTGGGCCGTATCGGAAGGGCTCGAGGCTGCGGCATCGTTCGATCCCGATTACATCTGGCTGACCGACGCAGACATTGTCCATGAGCGCGACGTGCTGAGCAGCTTACTCGGACGCGCCGAGACGGGAAATCTTGACTTGGTCTCGGTGATGGTGAAATTGCACTGTCAATCCCTGGCCGAACGAATGCTGATTCCGGCGTTCGTGTTTTTCTTTTTCAAATTGTATCCGCCGGCCTGGGTCAATCGCGCGGAAACGCGGACGGCGGCTGCGGCGGGGGGCTGCATACTGATCCGGCCCCAGGCTCTCGCGCGCATGGGAGGCATTGCCGCGATCCGCGGAGAACTGATCGATGATTGTGCTCTGGCGCGCGCGGTAAAGAAAACCGGCAGAATTTGGCTTGGCCTCACATCCAGATCGGATGCTCTTCGCGAGTACAAGAGCTTCTCGGAGATCGGCCGCATGATTTCCCGTACCGCTTTCCACCAATTGCGCCATTCGCCGTGGATGCTGTGCGCCGTCATTGCCGGAATGGCTATTACCTATCTCGCTCCCGTCATCTTGCTCATCGCCAGCCCATGGACAGCCGGTCTTGCGTTGGGAGCTTGCCTACTGATGGCAACCGCCTACCGGCCCATCTTGCGCTTCTATGGCTTGTCATGGTTCTGGGCGGCCTTACTCCCGCTCACTGCTGCCCTTTATGTGGCGGCAACGGTCTACTCTGCCGTCGAGTACTGGTCGGGTCGTGGTGGCTGGTGGAAGGGCCGGGTACAGGATGTCGCTCGAGCCCGGCATCCATCAGCGCGAAATGAGCCCTGACGGGCGGCCACCAGCGCCGACCCCCGCGCTTGGGAAAGCCTATCGCTGGGGCGGATTCTCGCGCCGACCTTCCGGAGGGCGAGACTCGGGCGGGGCTGATTCCGGCCGGGGCGAAGCCTGCGGGCGAGGCGCTGCTTCGTGAGGCGTCGTGCTCTGTGGCCGAGGCCCGGGGGCTGGCCGCGGAGCATCTTCCGTGCGCGGACTAGTTGCGTGCGGTCGCGAAGATTCCGGCCGGGAAGCATTTTCCGGCCGAGGAACATTTCCTCCCCGCGGCGTGTTTTCCGGGTGGGCAGTCTCCCCGCCTCCCATGTTGCTTCCATGCGACGACGAGCTAGGCTGATACGAGCTCGGTGGCCGAGGAACGCTCCGCGGAGCGCTCTCGGTGCGTGGTGTACCGTCGGCGGACGTTCCCGCCTCAGGTCGTGGGGCGCTGTCCCGGTCGGCAGCACTCGGCGGGCGTGGCACGTAGTTCCGCGGCGGAGACGCCTTGCTACCTTCTGCCTCCGGTCGCCCGTTGTTTTCCGGGCGGGCCGCGGTATTCTCCGGCGTAGCATGATTTTCGGGAGCCCGGTATGGCGCGCCGGCGTGAGTTGCGGCGACCACCCCGTGCCCGCTGAACTCCCCAGGCTTGGCCGTTGCTGCGATCGATGGCCGTCCCTGATTCACAGAGGCGCGCAGCTCGGGATTGCCCTTGGCCGCGTTTTCATGCTGGATCTGTAACGGAGTCGGCGCGACATGCGTCTGGTGCTCCGCGGCTTCCTGTTCTGGAGTTGCGTGCGCGTCAATTCCACCCGGGCCGCCGTTATAGCTCACCCGCGTAACATTGGTGTTGTTGATCACGGTCGTGTTGTACACATTGCGCACATTGGTGACGTTTACATTGTTGACGGTCTGGTTGTAGTAGAAGTGGTTTTCTCTCCAGTAACCGCCATAATAACCGGCCCCGGTATAGCCGTAGCCGTACGGAATGCCGCCATAGAACCCGACGACCGGACCCCAATAGCCGGGATGCCAGTAGTACAGCCCGCCACCATAGGCCCAATAGCCCGGGGTCCACAGCAAGCCGGGCTGAGGGGCCAGAGCCCAGGTTCCGGGCACCCAGTAATAGCCATAAGGCCCCCACGCCCAGTAGCCGGGCGTCCAGATGTAGCCTTCGCCAGGGCAAACAGGTTGGGAATAGACCGGCAGCGCCGGTGGCCCGAAGTTTACGGAAAGAAAGACCTGGGCAGGACTGACAGCTGAGAACACCAGCAGGACAGCGGCGATGAGCAGATAACGTGTTGTGCGAGTGATATTCATAACATGCCCTGGGATGGACCTGCCTTCCAATCTGAGCCCAGCTTTTGAACCCCTGGCCTTCGCTCTATAAAAACTCAGTCGCGAGAAATATGTTGCGCCCGAATGGGGGAGCTCTTGATTCTAGGGGGCTTTCTGGTAGACGGGGCAGCGTCGAGCTCCGGCGCCGATCCTGCTGACTCGCCGTGGTTAGGCTCGGGCGCCCGGGGCCATGGCTTTCTTGGGAAGAATTTCGCCGATCCGCCGGATTTGCGCTCCGACGGCGCGCAGTTTCTCTTCGATGTTTTCGTAGCCGCGATCGATGTGGTATACGCGATCGATGATGGTTTCGCCGTTGGCAACCAGGGCGGCCAGGACGAGCGAGGCTGAGGCGCGTAAGTCGGAGGCTTGAATCGCCGCACCGCTCAAGGGGGTCTTACCGCGCACAATGGCACGGCGGCCTTCGATTTTGATGTTCGCTCCCATGCGGCCGAGCTCCTGGGCATGCATGAAGCGATTCTCGAAGATGTTCTCCGTGATGATCGAAGCGCCCTCCACCTGGGTGGCAAGAGCCATGTATTGCGCCTGCACGTCGGTGGGGAAGCCGGGATACTCCTCGGTAACCAGGTCCGCGGCTCGCAAAGGAGTGTCCCCCATCACGCGAACCGACTCCTGGCTGAGAGCAGTTTTCACGCCCGTGGCACTAAGTTTCTCGAGCACCGCATCCAGATGGCTGGGGTCGCAGCCGGTGATGTTGAGATCACCCGAGGTGAGCGCTCCCGCGATGATGAAGGTTGCGGCCTCGATGCGATCGGGAATGATGCGATGCCGGGCGCCGTGCAACCGGTCCACACCCTTGACGCGAATGGTGGTGGTCCCCGCCCCCTCGATGTGGGCGCCCATCTTATTTAAGAGAGAGGCGAGATCGACGACTTCAGGCTCACGCGCGCAGTTCAACATGACCGTCTCGCCCTGGGCCAGGGTGGCAGCCATGAGCAGATCTTCGGTGCCGGTCACGGTCACCTTGTCAAAGACGATTTCGGCACCCTTCAGGCGCTTGGCAGTGGCTTCCACGTAGCCGTGTTCTTGCGTGATGGCGGCACCCAAGCGCTCCAAACCCTGGATGTGGAGATCGATCGGTCGCGCGCCGATCGCGCATCCCCCGGGCAACGAGACCCGAGCTCGCCCGCAACGTGCCAGCAGTGGTCCCAGTACGAGCGTAGAGGCGCGCATCGTTTTGACCAACTCATAGGAGGCCTCGGGCGAGGCGATCTGGCGGCAGGAAATGGTCGTGCGGTGCTGTGCGCGGCCATAGCCGAGTTCGACTTCGGCGCCCATGGCCGACAACAGTTTGCGTGTAGTCTCGATGTCGCGGACTTGGGGAACATTCTCGAGGATGACCGGCTCATCGCAAAGCAAAGCGGCAGCCATCGCGGGAAGCGCCGCATTCTTTGCTCCGCTGACATGCATGGTGCCAAGCAGCGGGTAACCGCCCCGAATTACAAATTTGTCCATACAGCTTTATGTCCCAGGACAACATCGACCCTCGAAGCCCCACCGACTGTGCCCTAATTGCGATGCTGCTCTATTGTAGCGGGAACAGGGTGGAAGGAATCGCACCGTGGTAATCGGAGGGGTACGACCGGCGGTCGCACCTGACCGCAGAGTCCGTGGCCTACCATCCTGCGCGGCGCGCCTGGGCTATCGCTTGGCGCACATTGCCCTTGGCTTCCTTCAGCGCACGGGCGGCGTCGCTTCGCCCGACCTCGGCTTTCTTCATAATCAAGGCCACGGGCACGCTCTTTCCGGCAGATCTCAGCAGCCGCCGGGCGGCAGTCCGGTCGACACCGGCAGCTTGCTCGAGAATGGTGATCGCGCGTTCTGCCAACTTCTGATTTTTGCGATGCACGTTGACCATCAAATTGCCGTAGATGTAACCCAGCCGGGCCATCGCACCGCTCGAAAGCATGTTGAGTACCATCTTCTGCGCCGTGCCTGCTTTCATGCGGCTGGAACCAGCAACCACCTCAGGACCGACTTCGGTCACGATGGCGAGATGCGCAGCTTTGGCCAGCGGCGACGTCCGGTTGCAGGTAACGGCCACGGTTTTGGCGCCGCGCCGCCGCGCGTATGCAACCGCTGCAACCGTGAACGGAGTGCGGCCGCTGGCGGCAATTCCGACGACCACGTCTTTGCTGCCCGGTTTCCTCTTAGCCAGTTCACGCCGCCCCAAGGCACGCGAATCCTCATTCGACTCGACCGCCGCGGCTAACGCTTTGGTGCCTCCGGCGATCACGAACTGAACGGTTCTCGGGTCGGTATTGAATGTGGGGGGACACTCGGTTGCATCGAGCGCCGCTATACGCCCGCTGGTGCCGGCACCCACATAGATGACTCGTCCGCGACGCTGGAGGGCGGCGGTAATGAGATCGATGGCCTTGGCGATCTGGGGGAGAGCATTTTTGACCGCAGAGGCAACTTTGGCATCTTCTCGATTGATGATTCGAGCGATTTCGAGCGAAGATTTTTGGTCCAGATCGGTGGAAGCGGGATTGCTGTGCTCGGTGAGCAGCCGACCCAGCCTGGTTCTCTCGCCGCGCTTCACTGGGTTGCCTCCAGCGCTTCGATGACGGCGTCATGAAAGGCGGGTCGCACTTGCTTGATAGCCTGGTTGCCGCAATCCGGCCAGGTACGGTTGGTCAGCAAGGTGACGGAGAGTTGTCGTTCCGGGTCGATCCAAAGCGAGGTTCCGGTGTAGCCGAGGTGGCCGAACGATTGCGCGGAGAAATACTTACCTGACTGGGACGGAGAGGATGGTCGGTCCCAGCCCAAGGCATGCGAGCCGCCCGCGGGCGAGGCCTCCCGGCGAGTGAAACACGCCAGAGTTTCGGGGCGAAGGATGGGACGCCCTCCCTCGAGCATGGCGTGAGCAAAGATAGACAGGTCTTCGGCGGTGGCGAACAGCCCGGCATGCCCGGCGACGCCCTCCATCACACTGGCGTTTTCATCTTGCACTTCGCCCTGGATAATGCGCTGGCGAAATGCCCGGTCGTCTGCCGTCGGCGGGATGAGCGCCCACCAGTGCGACGGGGGATCGAAAGTCGTATGCGACATCCCCAACGGGCCGAAAACCTCCTGACGGCAGAAGTGATCGAGCGCATCCTCGGCCAGCCGCTCCAAAGCGACGCCGAGAATGATAAAACCGATGTCACTGTATTCGGCCTTCGAGCCGGGATCCCGCTTCAAGGGGACGGTCAGCGCAGCTGAGATCAGCTGCTCCCGATCTGTGGTGCGCAGGAACAACTTCTCGTAGGCAGGCAATCCCGAGGTGTGATCGAGCAACATGCGGGCGGTGACTTGCTGACGGCGACTGTCGTCGGTCTTGAACTCTGGCAGGAGGGAGACCACGGGCATTTCGAGATCGAGCAGGCCGCGCTCGTACAGCACCATGGCCATGGCGGTCGTGGCAACAATCTTGGTGAGCGAGGCCAGATCGAAGATGCTGGCGGTCGTCATTTCGGGAGTGTCCTGCTCGTAGGTGAAGCGACCAAACGCTTTCAGACAGACCAGTTTGCCGTTGCAGGTTGCGGCGACGGAAGCGGCCGGAAAGGCGCGTTCTCGGATTGCCTGGTGGACGAGAGCAAAGGGTTTGCGAAAAACCGTGTCCTGGTTCGCGTGGGCGGGGACCGGCCAGTGCGGCATGATTCGAGTACCGCGATTCGGCGAGTTCTCGGGCAAGGTCGCAGTTGGTCCTATGTGCGGGTTATAGCAAAGTTCGTGGCTCGGGGTAAAGCCGTAAAGCCACAGGGCCCGGCCCTAGTTTCGCCCACTCCTAGGGGCACTATCCAAATGCGTTGCGCACACCACGAACCGCGGGTTGTGACCGAAAGCCTCCCAGCCGCGGCGACGTCAGCGACTAAGAGCCTTGCACAATGACAAGGCGCGCGAGCCAACGAGAGCGGCCAACTTCGGTTGTACCGTTCCCCACCACCGGCACGTACCAAAGTTGATCGCTCTGTTTTCCGCGCCGAGCTCAGGCAAGGTCGTAGCGATCCAGGTTCATCACTTTGTTCCACGCAGCCGCGAAGTCCTTCACAAACGCCTTCTTCGAGTCGTTCGATGCATAGACTTCCGCGATTGCCCGGAGCTGGGAGTTCGAACCGAAGACAAGATCGATACGGGTACCGGTCCACTTGAGTTTGTCCGTCGCGCGATCGCGCCCCTCATACACGCCTTCGGAGGTAGACGAGGGCTGCCACTTCGTCTTCATGTCGAGCAAGTTGACGAAGAAATCATTCGTTAGCGTCTCCGGCCGGTCGGTGAAGACGCCGTGTTGGGACTGCCCGAAGTTCGTGTTGAGGACGCGCAGGCCGCCGACGAGAACCGTCATCTCGGGGGCGGTCAGCGTCAGCAATTGTGCCCGGTCCACCAGCAGCTCCTCGGCCGTCATTAGGTGTCCGTTCCGCCGCAGGTAGTTGCGGAACCCGTCGGCCGTCGGCTCCAGTACCGCGAAGGAGTGTACATCGGTCTGCTTCTGCGAAGCATCCGTGCGCCCGGGCGAGAACGGAATCTCAAGCTTGTGCCCGACCCGCTTCGCAGCTTCCTCGACAGCTGCGCACCCGCCCAGTACGATCAGGTCGGCCAGCGAGACTTTCTTCCCGCCGGACTGCGAGCTGTTGAACTCCTTTTGAATCGCCTCCAGCGTCTTGAGAACCTTCGCCAGTACCGCCGGCTGGTTTATTTCCCAATCCTTTTGCGGAGCCAGGCGAATGCGCGCCCCGTTCGCGCCACCGCGCTTGTCGGATCCGCGGAACGTCGCCGCCGACGCCCAAGCCGTGGTGACCAGTTGGGAGATAAACAGTCCGGACTTGAGGATCTTGGCCTTCAGCGCGGCAATGTCCCGCTCCCCGATTAATTTGTGATCCACTGCGGGAACAGGGTCTTGCCACAGTTGGGGTTGGGCGGGAACGAGCGGGCCAAGGTAGCGCGAGATAGGCCCCATGTCGCGGTGTGTCAGCTTAAACCATGCTTTGGCAAAGGCGTCTGCGAACTGATCCGGATGCTCGTAGAAGCGCCGGGAAATCTTTTCGTAAGCAGGGTCGAACCGCAGGGAAAGGTCCGTGGTCAACATGGATGGCACGCGACGCTTGGACCGATCGTACGGATCCGGGACCGTACCGTTGCCTGTGCCATTCTTCGGTTTCCACTGATGCGCACCGGCCGGGCTTTTGGTCAGTTCCCATTCGTAGCTGAACAGGTTCGCGAAGAAGTTGTTACTCCACTTCGTCGGCGTCGTGGTCCAAATGACCTCCAGGCCGCTGCCGATCGCATCACTCCCCTTGCCTGTGCCAAACTTGCTCTTCCAGCCGAGTCCCTGCTCCTCGATGCCGGCGGCTTCCGGCTCTGGGCCCACCAATGAGACGTCGCCGGCACCGTGCGTCTTGCCAAAAGTATGACCGCCGGCAATGAGCGCAACTGTCTCCTCGTCATTCATCGCCATGCGGGCGAACGTCTCCCGGATATCTCGCGCCGCAGCCATTGGATCCGGCTTGCCGTTCGGCCCTTCCGGATTCACGTAAATCAGGCCCATCTGAACCGCGCCGAGAGGATTCTCGAGCCGACGATCTCCGCTGTACCGTTCGTCCTCGAGCCACTTGCCTTCGGGGCCCCAGTAGACGTCCTCTTCCGGCTCCCAGACGTCCTCGCGCCCGCCGCCAAAACCGAACGTCTTGAAGCCCATGGACTCCAGCGCGACATTGCCCGCGAGAATCATCAGATCAGCCCAGGAGATCTTCCGGCCGTATTTCTGCTTGATCGGCCACAGCAGCCGGCGGGCCTTGTCGAGGTTGATGTTATCCGGCCAGCTATTGAGCGGCGCGAAGCGCTGCTGGCCGGACCCGGCACCGCCGCGGCCGTCGCCGATGCGGTACGTGCCTGCGCTGTGCCACGCCATCCGAATGAACAGCGGCCCATAGTGGCCAAAGTCGGCTGGCCACCAATCCTGCGAGTCCGTCATCAGGGCATGCAGGTCCTTGATCACGGCATTCAGGTCGAGGCTTTTGAATTCCTCGGCGTAATTGAACTTCTTGTCCATGGGATTGGACAGGGGGGAGTGTTGGTGCAGGATCTGCAGATTCAGCTGATTCGGCCACCACTCCGCATTGGTTGCGGCCCCAGCCAGCGTGTGGCTGCGAGCATCGCCCACTACGGGGCACTTGGTTTCGGTTGCCATGTTTTGCTCCACATTCTCGAGGACAGGGCGCCCCCGGCTGCCGTGGTCGGTTATGGCTCCACGGGTTGGTGTTGTTTCACGAATTCGTCAATAAGACTGTGACGAACTACGAACCCTCGCTTGGCTTTTCCAGTCGTGCAATCGCTGCCTTCCGCCCTTGCGGAGACGCGCCAGTCATCCGGTAGCGACGCGCATACGACGCTTAACGGGAAGCGTGCCGCGGTGCGCACCTCGCGCAGAGCCCCCGGAAAATGAGTTCGCATTCGCGAAAAACCCGCTTACCGAGGGAGCCCGAGGCAGGCCGGGGCACGTCGTACCATTCCATGTCCTCAACATTGCCGCAGCGGTCGCAGATGAAGTGGTGATGCCGAATGCGCTTGGCATCGAATCGCGCAGCGCGGCCTTCGACGGCCACTTCACGCACTAAACCCGCCTGCACCAAGTCCCGAAGATTGTTGTAAGTCGTGGCCCTTGAAGAGCGCGGATCCACGCGATTCACCGCTTCGAAGATTTCCGCCGCCGTGGGATGCCCGGTGTGTTCCATTAAGAATGCCATCACCGCGTAGCGCTGCGGAGTGCACCGCAACCCGCTGCCCTCTAAAGACCGTCTAATCGCCTCTACGTCCATCTAAATATTTAGATAATATCTAATATGACACTTTGTCAAGACGTATTCTCTTGCTCGCTGCCGGGAACAGAAGCGGCGGAGTCTCAAGCGTGAGCATGGGTCGCTGAAACCACTCGCACCCATGGCTGGCCAGGACGGGAGTCGGTGTCGCCTGCGGAAGTTGTCGGCTATTTCAGCGCGGGTTACCTTCGCCGCCATTTTGGTTCCTATCCTATTGAGCAAGCTCAGGGGCTTGTGTAGAGTGAGCTCATCCAGCGATTCAATCCAGCTTCGAAGGGACGATTCAGGGTGATGACGTTCCTGATGCTTTTCGTTCTCACCCTGCCATTCTCCGGGGCCCAGACAGCAGCTTCCCACGGCACCAGTTCTCCCAACCGTTTAGCTCTGCTCGACCCGATTGTTCAAAATGCGATCGAAAACCATCAGATTCCGGGCGCGGTTCTCTTGGTGTCGCACGATGGCCAGGTGGTTTACCGGAAGGCCTACGGAGATCGCTGCCTGGAGCCGCGACGCGAGCCGATGACCGCAGATACGATTTTTGATCTGGCTTCTTTGACCAAAGTGGTGGCCACGACCACGGCGGTGATGCAACTGATTGAGAAGGGGGCTCTGCGCACGAACGATCCTGTCGCAAAGTACATTCCCGAGTTCGGGGAGAACGGCAAGGAGGATGTCACCATCCGTGAGCTGCTCACCCATCAGTCAGGGTTGCCCCGGAGCCTTGATTTAACCCGACCCTGGGAAGGGCGGGAGACGGCCTTCCGCATGGCCTTTGCCGAGACGCTCATGGATCCTCCGGGATCGCGGTTTGTATACAGCGATGTCAATTTCGTGGTTTTGGGGGCGCTGGTCGAGCGTGTGTCGGGCAAGCGACTCGATGAGTACTGCAAAGACAATATCTTCCTGCCGCTGGGAATGAATCACACGCGATTTCTACCGCCTGCCAGCTGGTTGCCTAAGATCGCGCCCACGCAATATGACGAGCACGACAAGATGCTCCGTGGAACCGTGCACGATCCCACCGCCCGACGAATGGGCGGGGTCGCAGGCCAGGCAGGGCTGTTTTCTACCGCGGATGACTTGGCGAAATTCGCCGATTTTCTCTCCCATGGCGGGACGGTCCTCTCGCCCTTGATCATCGAAAAGATGACAACACCCCAACAGCCACCGACCTCGGACGTGTTGCACGGCTTCGGTTGGGACATTGATTCCTCTTTTTCGAGCAATCGCGGCGAACTGCTGCCGGTCGGCTCGTTCGGACACACGGGCTTCACCGGAACGTCGCTGTGGATTGACCCGACGACCCAGACCTATATCATCTTGCTCACCAACGCGGTGCACCCCCACGGTAAAGGAAGTGCTTTAGCGTTGCGCAGCGAGATCGCCACCGCCGTAGCCGCTGCCCTAAGCCTTACCCCGCTGGAAAGGGAGCGGATGCGCTTAGAGAGCATCACCGGGTACAACGAAGCGCAAACCGCCGCCAGGCGGGTGGCGTCGCGCAACGGCACCGTTGCCGCCGGGATCGATGTGCTCGAGGCGCACCATTGGGAGCAGATCCGAGGAGCGGGAGCGAACCGGAAAATCGGGCTGCTCACCAACCAGACTGGGCGGGATGCCGAAGGCCGGCGAACCATCGACGCGCTGGCGCAAGCGTCGGACATTTCGCTGGTGGCAATCTTTAGTCCCGAACACGGCGTCACGGGAACCGTGGATTCAACCGAGATTGGCAATAGCAAGGATGCGGCCACGGGAATTCCGGTCTACAGCGTGTATGGCGCGAGCGATGCCTCCCGGCGGCCCCCGCTTGACGTCTTGAAGGGTCTCGAGGCCGTCGTGGTCGATATTCAAGATGTGGGAACCCGCTTCTACACCTACGAGACTACGATGGGATATTTTCTCGAAGCCGCGGCGCAGGCCGGTATTGACATCGTCGTGCTTGATCGTCCCAATCCTGTCACCGGCTCTCTGGTGCAAGGTCCGGTCTCAGAACCTGGGCACGAAAGCTTTGTGAACTTCTACCCCCTCCCCGTGCGTCACGGCATGACCATGGGTGAACTGGCGAAGTTGTTCAACAGCGAGCGCGGCATCCACGCCCGCCTGCAGGTCGTGCCCGTGGAAGGATGGATGCGGGGCGATTGGTTCGACTCGACCGGAATGACCTGGGTCAATCCCTCGCCCAATTTGCGCAGCCTGACGCAAGCAACCCTGTATCCTGGAGTGGCGCTGGTCGAGGGAACCAACGTTTCCGTGGGACGCGGTACCGATACTCCCTTTGAGGTGCTCGGAGCACCCTGGATCAAAGGGCGCGAACTGGCCCAGTATCTGAATCAAAGGGAAGTGTCGGGAGTGCGCTTTGTTGCGGTGCGCTTCACCCCGACCGCCAGCAATTACGCCGGAGAGCCCTGCGAAGGAGTGAACATTGTTCTTGTCGAGCGCCATGCCTTGGACGCGCCGGAACTGGGAATCGAGTTGGCCTCGGCGCTCAAGAAACTCTACCCTCAACAGTTTCATATGGAGCGAATGAACGAGCTGCTGGTGAATCAAGCTGTCTATGATGCGGTTGCGAACGGAGAGGACCCGCGGCGGATCGCCCAAGATTGGCAGGAAGAGCTCTCTAAGTTTCAGGAGCTTCGCAAAAAGTATTTGCTTTACCAGTGAAGCGACGAGCGTGGTTTTTCTGGATTGACGGGCATCGAAGGTGACTAAGGCAGCCAATCGGCAATGAAGATGTTGGTTTCGTGCGGAGCTTTGGCATTGCGGTTGGAGGCCCAGACTAGCTTCTTGCCGTCGGGACTAAAAACCGGAAATCCGTCAAATCCCGGGCTGTAGGTGATTCGCTCCAAATTGCTGCCGTCGACGTTCACCGCATAGAGTTCAAAATTTCCCATACCGCCGCTCGCGCCCAGATTGGAAGAAAAGATAATGCGTTTGCCATCGGGGAAAAACGAGGGTGCAAAGCTGGCGGCGCCGAGGTGCGTGATTTGACGCTTAGCGCTGCCGTCGGCCCGCATGATCCACAGCTCCAGGGTGGTGGGCCGAATCAGGGATTGTTTGAGCAATTCCCGGTACTCGCTGATTTCCTTTTCCGAGGCGGGGTGATAAGCCCGGTAGACGATCCACCGGCCATCGGGTGAAAAAAAGGGTCCGCCATCGTAGCCGAGCTCGTCGGTGAGCTGTTTCACGTGCCTGCCGTTGGCGTCCATGGAATAGATATCGAGGTCGCCATGGCGCATCGAGGTAAAAACAATTTTCTTGCCGTCACGCGAAAACGTTGCCTCGGCATCGTATCCCGGGGTGTGGGTGAGTTGCCGGAGATCAGAGCCGTCCGGCTTGGCGGTAAAGATGTCGTAGCCGGAATAGACCGCCCACACATACCCTCGAGAATAGTCAGGGCGCGGCGGGCACCGCGGGTCGGCGAGATGGGTGGAGGAATATAGGATCCTCTTGCCATTCGAGTAGAAGTAGGCGCAGGTAGTTCGGCCCTTGCCGGTCGAGACCCTGCGAACCTCCGAGCCATCCGTGGTCATGGTGAAAATCTGATCGCACTGCAACTCATCCCGGGTGGATTGAAAGATGAGCTTCTTGCCGTCGGCGGAGAAGTAGGCCTCAGCATTCTGCCCACCGAAGGTGAGCTGCCGGACATTGCCCAGGTGCTTCTCCTCACCGGCGGCGGGGTCGCCGGTCTGTGCTGAAGCCAGGCATGGCGGGATCACGCTCGACAGCAAGAGGATGGCAACCGTCAGGGAACAGGATTTTCGCAGTCTGGTCATAGAAATTGAACGCCGCTCCGCCGCGAGGCTTTGTGAGTTGGGCTCGAAAATTTTCACTTGCGGAAATGTTCGAGAATCGCGTCGGCCTGCGTACGAGTCACCACCGCCGACAGTGCCGCAGCGTCGGCCTGCCTGACTGCCTGAACGCTGCCGAAGTGTTCGAGCAAGCGCCGCGTGGTGCGCGTGCCCACCCCGGGAATGTCGTGCAACTCTGTGGTGCGATCGCGGATCTGGCGGCGTTTGCGGTGGAAAGTGACGGCGAAGCGGTGCGCCTCGTCACGAATCGACTGCACCAGGTGCAACACCGGCGAGTGATGGTCGAGAACGATGGGCTGGTCTTCCTGTCCCAATAGATAAATGATCTCTTCCTTCTTGGCAATCGCCGCCAGGGGCTGGTTGATGACTTCGAGCGCGGCGAGCGCCTCGGCCGCGGCGTGCAGTTGACCCAGGCCGCCATCGATGAGAATCAGGCTGGGCAGCGCTTTCTTCTCTTCCCGCAAACGTTTGTAGCGGCGGCTCACGACCTCGCGCATGGAAGCGAAGTCGTCGACGCCATCCACACTGCGAATGATGAATTTGCGATAATCCGAGCGCTTCATGCGGCCATCTTCCCAGACCACCAGGGAGGCGACCGTCTCGGCACCCTGAATGTGGGACACGTCGAAACACTCCACCCGGCGGGGCAATTCCGGCAGACTCAGGGCGTCCTGCAAAGCCTCCTGAATCTGTTTCTGGTTAGGCTTCATCACCCGGAACCGCTGATCATAGGACTGCTTGGCGTTGGTGCCGGCGAGGTCGAGAAGGGATCGCTTGTCTCCACGCAGCGGAACGACGATATGTACGCGGGGAGCGCGGGCGACTCCGGGGGTAGGTTCCGAGAGCAGGTCTTCGAGCGCCTCTCGATCTTCAAAGTCCACCGGAACGTAGATGTTGCGGGGAAGGTAAGGCTGTCCGATATAGAGCTGCTTGAGCAGGGCAGAGAAGAATTCCCCCGGATCGAAGCCTTCCGCAGCGGTAACCCGCGCTCGATCCTTGGGCGAGAGATCGGCTATTGGGGTAGCCGCGGCCGGACCTGGCGGATGGGGCGGGGCAGCGGTTCCTGGGGCGAACTGGGGCAGTTCCTCCCAGAAAAACTCGCCGCGATCGAGCACACGGCCTCGGCGCATGTGGAAGAGATTGACCGCCAGCCGGGTGTCTTCGTAGTGATAACCGAAAACATCAGCGTCGTCGCCCTCGACGGCTGCGATTCTCTGCTTCTCGGCCAGCTGTTCGACGGTAGAAATCAGATCACGATACTTCGCGGCACGCTCGTATTCTTCCTCCTCTGCCGCCTTGGCCATACGGGTTCGAAGCGAGCGCGCCAGATCGGTGGGCCTGCCTTCAAGAAACATCTTCACGTCGTGCACCGCCTCCTGGTAGGCCGCAGCGGTGGTGAGTCCTTCGACGCAGGGACCAAGACAGCGCCCGATGTAATACTGCAGACAGGGGCGGGGATGAAAGTGGCTCAAATCCACGGTGCAAGAGGGGATCAGGAAATGGCGGTGGATCAGACCGACGATGCGATAGGCCAGATTGGCAGGGAAGTACGGCCCGTAGTAGGCGCTGCCGTCCTTTTTCAGCCGCCGGGTCACATAAACCCTGGGGAAGCGCTCGCCTAAGGTTAATTTCACATAGGGGTAAGTCTTATCGTCGCGTAGAAGGATGTTGAAGCGTGGCTTCTTTTGCTTGATGAGGTGGTTTTCGAGAGCCAAGGCTTCTTTGTTGTTGGCCACCACGATGTAATCAACATCAGAGGCCTCGCCTAGCAGAGTGCCAGTCTTGGCATCTTCGTTCCGGCCGGAGTGAAAGTAAGAGGCAACCCGGCTGCGCAGGTTCTTGGCTTTACCGACGTAGATGACCTCGCCCGCGGCGTTCTTGTACAAGTACACGCCGGCAGAGGTGGGGATCGTGCGGATTTTCTCAAGCAAGTCCATCGGGCGGCGTACTCAGTATTTTATCCAAATCGCTCTTGGTGTCGGTCGATGCCACCTCGGTCTTGCCGGCGGCCGGCGTTGCTCCTCACGCGGAGCCTTTCGCCCGTAGATGGGCAGGAAGGGAGGTGGAAACTGAGTTGTCACCATATAAATTTTCCTCAAGCCGTATCGCTTTGATCTACAATCGAAGACAGTCGGAGATCGGTCGACTCTGGATATCCTACTGAGCAGCAACAGCTTAATGGAGGACCCAGAGCTTCAAACAGTTGGCAGTTCTCGTGCTCAGTTCAACAGTGAATGCCAGAGTGGCAGAACCAAGCGTCCGGTGTGACGAATGCCAAGGGATTTCGAGATCGAGAAAACAAAGGAGCCTTTTTAAGATGACTCGCACTGCGTTAACTGTGTTGTTGGCCCTGACCACGGGGATGACGGTCGGCTGCGCCACCAAAAACTACGTTCGGGACCAGACAACGCCGCTGATCAACAAGACGAACGAGCTGGATGATATAACGGCCAAGAATTCACGCGACATTAAGGACGTCGACGCGCGCGCCCAGGCCGGAATCGAGCAAGTCGAGAATAAGGCGGCCGAGGCGAACCAAAAAGCAGTAGCTGCCGGACAGCAGGCCACGCAGGCCCAAGCCCTTGCCGATAATGCTACGCATCGTGTGGATTCGCTCACGAATACAGTCGCCAATCTGGATAACTACCATGTGGTGAATGAAACATCGGTGAAGTTTGGGTTTGACCGGGATAACCTGACCGCCGATGCGAAGGCCGCTCTTGACCAGTTTGCCGCCGGCGTGGGCAACGCCAAGGGCTACATCATCACCGTCGAAGGCGGAACCGATTCCACCGGCCCTGCGGATTACAACTACCAGTTGAGCCAACGTCGGGCGGATTCCGTGATTCAGTATCTTGCTGCCCAGCACAACATTCCCGTGCATAGGATCTACTTGATCGGTTTGGGCAAGGACAAGCCCGCTGACTCGAACCAGACTCGGGTAGGACGCGCCAACAATCGGCGTGTGGATGTGCGCTTGATGACCAATAGCACCGGAGCTACAACTCCGGCGGGCACGAACCCTCCGGGACTGTAACGAGTCTTTGCCGGGAGAATTATCCCAGCAGGCCACTCATCCCCCTGAGTGGCCTTTTCTGTTCTTGAGGGTTGCCTGATCGGTGTCGACCCTCCCAGGGGTCGACGATAGCCGGCGCATCTCGGTCCGAGGGGTCGCAGTTTTCCGGCCGCATGACGTCTTCCTTGGTTTGGCTGGGCTGGCCGTCGCTGAGAGTAAAATACTTCTTATGCGTGAGTTTATCGTCTCGCTGGCACTGTGCACGGTGGTCAATTTCGTGGTTGCTCAACCCCAGGGGCAGTCCGATTCTGGGGCGCAACAGAGCCAGAGCTCTTCCCAGTCAGACCGCCGTGACAAATCACGCGAACGCAGCGCGGAGGCAGGAGAGAGTTCCAGCCGGGATACCAGGATCGATCTCAGTCCTCCGAAGGATGACGCCAAGGATCACCCGAATAGTCCGGATATGCTTCCCGATGCTGGCCGTGACGTCGGCGAGATGCACGCCTGGAATCCCTATCGGTCGGTGAAGGACGAGGAGGTCGGCGACTACTACTTCAAGGAGAAGAACTACAAGGCGGCTCTGGCTCGCTACCAGGATGCGCTCGACTACAAGCCGAATGACGCCATAGCCAACTTCAGGTTAGCGCAGTGCTACGAGAAGCTGAACCAACCCGACCAGGCCATCGTCCACTACCGCGAGTATCTGAAGATCTTGCCGGAAGGACCCTACTCCAAACAGGCGAAGAAAGCATTAGAGAAGCTCGACGCTGCCGGGAAACAAACGTCGTCGAATCGGGCGTCGAAGTAAGGGATTCACGACCGGATCAGCGATTGCGCCTTAGCAGCAGACAGCCTCCGAGAAACGAGAAGATCCCGACCAACCCGGCGGCCGCCATGCCCGCCCAAAGGGCCGGTCCTTGCATACTCTCTTCCGAGGCGATTCGAGAAAAGTGATGCATAGCGTGTGCCAGATGGAGCGCGTTCAGCAGTACGGCAACGCCGCACAAGATGTTCAGGAGTCGCATTCATCCCTCCCCCCGAGGATGCTGTCTGGGCGAGCTATTTCTCAACCCGAATGAAGTCGCCGGTGCTGGCGTTAACCGAGACGACCCATTTGGCCTCGTCTCGGCTGGTTCCATAGATGACGTGCCAGATAAGCTCGTTGCTGGCGTGGCTCCAATCGAGCATATAGAAGACGGGTGTGTCTGGATCTTTCTTCAAGACCGCACTGCCGCCGTGTTTTTGCGCAACGTCGAAGGCGTCGGCCGCTGGTTCTTTGCCCGGAGTGTTGCCTGCTCCGGAGTCCACTTTTAGAAAGGCCGCGTCGAACACTTGGGTGGAAGTATTGTTCGGGCTGTAGTTATCCTCCGAACCGGGACTCACACCGCGGGGTGGAGCGTTGGGAGAATCCGTGCCCGACCACACGAAAGGTTTGGCGCTGCGGCGTGAAGGCGAGCCAAACCAAGCGCGCCACACGCAGGATTTGCCGTCCTGGCCCTTGCAATCCGCCGTTATTTCCGATTGCAGGCGAAAAGGCTGCGCATCGGTGGCCCAGTTCCGAGCAGCAATATACATCTTCTGAAAGGCCACACGGGCGGTAGCCAATTCCGGAGCTTTGGGCTGAGGTTTCTCGGTTGGGGCGGTCTGTGTCGGCTGCGAGGTGCAACCGATCATAAACAGCAGGGCCCAAGTGGCCATGAGAGCTCTTGTCATAGCACCTTCTTGAGGACAGCAAGATTTTTCGCCACGCCGGAAGCCGACGAGCGCCATGCTACCGTCGCAACCGCCCGACCGCTCATCCGTCCAGGCACGATGCAGTGTGCAAAAGCCCATTGCAGCTGCGTCTGAGATTTTTGGCCCTGATTGTCGCCGTTCATTTTACTAGAGTGAGGTTTGCGAATCTCTCGAGACTGGAACTCAGCACGAGGACAGTAAACGGGACTCGCGCCATCAAAACCCGGTTGCCCGGTAGGGCCCACGTGGCAGGAACGGAACCCGCCAACGGCGAGTCTCAGAAAATCCGGTTGAGGATGTCGTCAACGGTCACCCGGGCCCAGCACAATGTTCTAAAGAACGAGAGCGAGAAGCTGGACCCGCCTTTGCCGGTTGCGACCCTACTGTTGACTGGACTGTTGACTTGGCGGCGATGTCGAATCCGGCTCGCGCACCGACGAGGGTACGCCGGCCTTGCGCGCGTCCTCCTGCAAGTCGTTCATTTTTTGCTTCGCGTCGTCGAGCGCCTGCTGCTTCTGGGCTATTTTCTGCTTATAATCTGCATCTTGTTTGTCCCACTGGGCCTGATTGCGTAGGCGTTCTCCGGCATCGCCATACATGGCCGCTTCCCGCAGACGATACTCGCGCTGTGTGACATCCAGTTCTCGCTGAAGCAGGTCGACCTGGCTCCGCTGCGAAGAAAGCTGATCCTTCCACTGGTCGTAAACCTTTTGCCGATCTTCTTGCGACTGTCCTGGTTGGATGCCCGAGGGCCTACCTGCTTTTTCCTGCTTCGCATCGGCCGAAGCGGACTGCTCTCCGGCATCGGATGCCGACGAGCCGTTGGAGGCGGGCACATCTCCTACGACGCTGAGTTTGTCGGTGCGCGGTATGTTGTCGTTATCGAACTTCTTGGCAGCTGGCGCCTTCTTGTCGTTCCGGACAGATCGAGCATAGCTGCCCAGGGATACGCCCGGGTGCGCCGTCTGGTCCTGGGTCGGATCGCTCGCATTTTGCGCGCGCGAGGGATAGGCCGTCACTCCTGCCAGAATCATGCCTGCAAGCCAAAGCTGTGTGATACGGTTCATAATCGCTCCCATGTTCAATGCCCTGCCGGTCAAAGCAGAGCTGCCGAATGAAAACCACAGAGGCCGGGAAGGACCACGGAGGAATGGCCACCCGCGTCGTCCAAAAAATCATGAAAACAGTTGCACTCTTCAGCGTTGCCGTGCTGAAAGCCTTGTCGAACAAGAACTCGGTCTAGCGTGTTCAGAACAACCTCCAGTACAAACGAAGGAAGCGGTTGCCGCAAAGAAACGCGACCATGGCCATGCCGCCCAGAAATACACCGAACGGTATGGGCAGATGACGCAACGCAATGCCGGCGGATACCCAAGCGCGCCGGCGAGCTTCACGGACTGATTCGTGATGGCGAAGGATTCGCCGTCGAGTGCGCTTGATCCAGATGGACAACAGGGTCCAGAGCCCGAATAGCGATCCCGCCAGCGACGCGGCGAAAATCGTGAGGATGGTCAGTCGCACACCGACGAAAGCGCCGACCATGGCCATCAACTTGACGTCACCGAATCCCATTCCCTCCACACCTCGGGCACGCAAATAGAGGGCTCCGGCGCCGTAAATGAAGGAAGCTCCCACGGCGGCTCCGCTGACAGCATCGAGAAACGAAAGCAGGCGCCAGGACGTAGGCGATGCCGGTGAGGACAAGGCGGGCAGGAACTGCGAGACAACGTCGTTTACCGGAACCACGAGGCTAAACGCCAGACCGGTGATGAGGCCGGGTAACGTCATCTTGTCCGGCAAGAGCTGAGTCTCCGCATCCGTGAAAATCAAGCCCAGCAGGAAAAACCCGAAAACCGAGCACTTCAAGGCGGACAGGGTGAGTCCGAATTGCGCATAACAGAGCAAGAACAGGGCCGCCGTGAGCAGTTCAACCGCTAAGTACCTTGGCGAAATCGCATGGCGACAATGGCGGCAGCGACCCCGGAGCATGAGCCAGCTCAGTACCGGGACGTTGTCATAAAAGTGAATCAGCGCCTGGCATTGCGGACAGCTCGATCGCGGATGGATGACCGAGATCCCTCGCGGCAGCCGATAGATACAGACATTCAGAAAGCTGCCAAACGCCAGCCCGAGTGCGAAAATCGCCACTGTTAACCGAGGGTCCACCGTGCAGTTGAGCCCGCCTTAATGCGCAGAATCTGCTGATTTTGGCTCAATTATACGGTGCTTTGCCGATGGGCACGTGGGTACGAAAGTTTATGTCCGCAGGAACCAGCGGTTCGAAAGCCGCTGAAACCAAAGGGCCGCGGACAGCGTCGTGCCCCTCGGCCTGGCACAGGAACTGCCCCGAGCCTAGACTTCTGGCCTTTTCCAGCGGCAGAGTACCCGCGACGGCAGATCCGACGGGTCAAGCCCGCCGAGGTCTCCGATCCTGGAGTTATTGCTCCCTCCAGCTTCACCCGTGGCAAACCGCGGTGCGCAGGGATTACTGCTGCTGGTTGGCGTCCAATTTCTGCCGCCCCGCGTTAGGTCCCTGGGAAGTGGCAATCACCGTGACCGGGGTCTGGAGAGTGAAATTCAGCACCGTTTCTGAGGCCAGCTTGATTTGCTGACCTTTGGTTGCGGCTTGAACCCCGCCGCCCACACCGCCGCCGGCCGCAGCTCCGATGGCTGCGCCCTTTCCGCCACCGGCTAGAGCGCCGATCAGAGCACCAATGCCAGCTCCTGCGCCTACCTTTTCGGCGGTGTTCTTACCCCGCGAGCTGCCTTCTTTCTTGAATTGGTCGGTCTGAATGTTATACGTCTGGCCGCCAGAGGAAAGGCTGTCCAACTGCAGTACGACCAGAGATTGCCCGGCGAACTTACCGGCACTCTTCACATCGGCCAGATGACCTGTGACATCGCTTCCGGACGGAACCACGACCTGTCCGTCAATGGTAATGGGGTTGTTCAGGGTTGCGTGAAAGGTATCACCCACCTGATTCTTTTCGCTGTCGATCGGATCTACAAGGCGCACCGCCAGCGCCGTTCCGGTCGGAATGCTCACCTTCTGCGGCGGTGGGGGTGACGGCGGAGGCGGAGGTGTGGCCGGAGCCGCGGGTGCGGGCGGTGGAGTCGCCGACGCGGAGTTGTCCACCGTGGAGTCCGCCGAATCTTTTACCGTTTTGTGCGAGTGATGAGGCTTTACGGAGGGAACCGGTTTCGGTTCCTCGGCGGGCGGCGCAGCCTGTGCCGCCTGGACGGGCGCGGGTGGCTGAACTTGCAAGTTGTTGACGACCTGCTTGACGCCGGGTTCGGAAGCGGCGTAACGAGCGGCTGCCTCGCGCTGTGCTTCATCATCGACTGTGCCGGAAAGGGTTACCGTGCCCTTATCAGCTTGTACCGTCAGTGCTTTCCCCTGCAGGCCGGAGTCGGCGTTGAGCTTGGCCTGGATGTCGCTAGTCATCTGAGCATCGTTGGGAGTTTTGGAACACCCGACGGCTATCCCTAGCGTTATCAAGAGCACGATCACATGTCCGCTGAAAGAAGCTCTCACCTTCATAACCAGACACTCCTTGGCTGTTTTGAAACCCAGTATATTGATGTTCGATGCCGGTTCTGGCCGAAAGACTGCCCGCGAAGCCGCGGAGTTATCTCTGCCCTGCAGCCATCTCTGCCTCTATGACAGCCGCTCTGCAGCGCAGGGAACAGTCTCCCTACTACCTGAGTTTGCTGGGATGCAGGAATATGTAGTCGAGAATGCTGGCCGCGATCAGGCCGGGTTTACCCTTGGACGCATCTTTCGCCGTTTTGTTCGACTCTTTGGCCCGGATGATCCGCCCCTGACACAGGACGGTGCTGTTCGTTTGGCCGGAGATTTCTTCGGGCATATTAAAGATCATCTCCACCATGGTGTTTTCCGGCAGCGATTGCGGACCGCGAAAAAGCACCCCGGACTGGCTCAGGTTGTCGATCGTGCCGCCATGCCACTCCCCCAAGCTCTTCACTCGATAGCGCAAGGGCAAGTCGAGCTTGAGCCGTCGGGCGCGGGGAACCCAAGGCGTTGCCCGGACCCGGGTGCGGGCACTACTTTTTTCCTCCTCCGCGGGCTCCGCTTTGCTGCGGTCGACACGCTCGGTGCGCCGCATGGTCTTCCAGTCGTACTTATACTCGGCGGCACAAAGCAGGCACACCTGATAGTAGTCGCCGTCCCCCGTCCGACGGGGCCAGGAAAATTCGTGAGAGCAGCGCCCCAGCATAAGGACTTCCAACATCTTCTGCGGCATCTTGTGGTCACCGCGGGGGACGCGGAACTCCAATCATCTACCGAGGTGCCAAATTTGGGTAGGTTACTTTTGTACAAAGCGCGAAAAGGCATGGCCTTTCAATCTCTTGACGGGAGTCCGTCGGCAGGATCGAAGGCTCGAGCCCTGTCTTGAGCCGACCATTTCAGTTGGTAATCGACAGGCTCAGAGCGCACTGCAATCGAGGCGATGGGGAGCAACAGACCGCAGCCTGGGTCCCGCGCTTCGCCAGGCATCTCCGTCTCGCGAAAATATCCGTCCTCCTGCGGTCCGCGGTGACGGAGAAAGAACGCGTGGTCGGGGAGACAGAAACGAGAAGGTCCACAGAAAATGCGGGGAGCAATCGAGAGCTTGCCGGGGCCAGCTGCCTTTACCACTAGCCGAATCTAGGCAACGAAAAACAGATTTCGCTTCACCGTTCCACGGCCATGGCCACGGCATTGCCGCCGCCCAGGCAGAGGGCCGCAATTCCGCGATGCACATTGCGACGAATCATCTCGTACATTAGAGTTACCAATACGCGCGCGCCGCTGGCCCCGATGGGATGGCCAATAGCAACTGCGCCGCCGTTCACGTTGACTTTGTCGGGATCGAGGCCGAGTTCGCGTAGGACGGCGAGCGCCTGCACGGAAAATGCTTCGTTGAGTTCATAGAGGTCGACCTCGGAATTCTTCCACCCGGTCTTCTCCCAGATCTGTCTCACTGCCCCTACCGGCGCCATCATGACCCACTGAGGATCGATGCCGCTGGTGGCTTGGGCTACGATCCGAACCATCGGTTTCGCTCCCAGTTCCTTGGCGCGCCTTGCGCTGGTCACGACCACGGCCGCGGCTCCGTCATTCACGCCGGGGGCGTTGCCGGCGGTGACCGTACCGTCCTTCTTAAATGCGGGCTTGAGAGAACGCAGCACTTCGATGCTTGCGTCGGCGCGAGGCGATTCGTCTTTGTCGAACAGTACCGGCTCCGCCCCTTTCTTCTTCGGTGGCAGTTCCACCGGCACAATCTGCGATTGGAAGCGGCACTCTTTCATCGCGGCCACGGCCTGGCGATGGGAGTTCAAGGCGAACTGGTCCTGTTCCTCGCGGGTGATAGCGTACTTCTCCGCCACGTTCTCGCCGGTGATGCCCATGTGATACTGGTTGTAGATATCCCAGAGTCCGTCGTGCACCATCGAATCGATCACTTGCGCATTCCCCAAACGATATCCCTGGCGTGCCTGGGGAAGCAGGTAGGGAGCGTTGCTCATGGATTCCATACCGCCGGCAACCACAATCGAACTGTTCTCCGTCTGGATGGCCTGCGCCGCGAGCGCCACCGCCTTCAATCCCGAGCCACAAACCTTGTTGATGGTCATGGCGCCAACTTCTGCCGGCAGGCCGCCCCAAAGGGCCGCCTGACGGGCCGGATTCTGCCCCAGGCCAGCGGCGATCACGTTGCCCATGATGCACTCGTCCACCT
>Ga0187778_10000415_pt1 | contig 30500 bp, 30 predicted proteins | sample 1015_Q2_SP5_20_M_FD_132418 | JGI IMG/M metagenome (GOLD analysis project Ga0187778, IMG submission 132418) | Tropical peat soil microbial communities from peatlands in Department of Meta, Colombia - 1015_Q2_SP5_20_MG | ecosystem: Environmental > Terrestrial > Soil > Wetlands > Peat | place... | reverse complement strand
GCGCTCGTAGTTGATCCAGCGCGGGGTGATCCGCTTGTCGATGATGTTCGACTGTTGGAAGAACAGTTGCCACGGTGCGACGGTCGTGCCCACGATGGCGATGATCAACAGGACCGAGGTCGAGTTGAAGCCGCCCTGGACGCCGGGCACCGTGAGACCGTGCACGAACGCCGACGCCGAGGGGTGGCTCATGACGGCCAACGGGATGACGAGAAAGTTGGCGAAGACGAAGACGAACATGAAGCGCTCCCAGCGCCGGAAGCTGCCCGAGGCGGTGAGGGCGACGAGCGTCAGGGCGGCGACGGGCACCGAGATGTAGGGGCTCACGCCGAAGTAGCCGAGCGAGAGGCTCACGCCGATGAACTCCGTCACGATGGTGGCGAAGTTCAGGATGAAGAGGTCCCCCACGCTGAAGGCCGCCCAGAAGCGGCCGAAGCGCTCCCCGATCAGCTTGGCGTGGCCGACGCCGGTGACCGCCCCGAGGCGGACCACCATCTCCTGGTTGACGATGAGGACCGGGATGAGCAGCGGCAGGGTCCACAGCAGGCTGTAGCCGTAGTTCTGCCCCGCCGCCGAGTAGGTGGCGACACCGCCCGCGTCGTTGTCGGCGACCATGACGATGAGCCCCGGGCCGACGATGGCGGCCAGGGTGAGCAGCCGGGCGCGCCAGGACCGCCGTGTACCTTCGTCGTGCTGGCGGATCGTCCCGAAGGCGCCGTGGATGTCACCGATGTGGGCCTCGTCGAGGACCGCGGTGGCGTGCTCGGTTTCGAAGGCCTCGTCGGCCATGGCGGGGTTCCTCTCGGCAGAGCCGGTGGTGGGCGTGCGTTCACGGGACGCGCACGCCCAGCCGGCTCAGCCGCGGAGCCCAGCCCCGTCGGTCACCGCCTGGCCGCGTGCGCGCCCCGATGGTCGTCTCGACCGATCGTCAGCGTGCAGCGCTGCTCCTTCATCAGGCCCGTCGGCGGTCGCGCCCGGAGTCGGGGCGCCCGGTGGGTGCCGGGCTCGCTGCGGCCCGGGGGCCCCAGCGCCGTCGTCCGTCGCCGGGCAGGCCGGCCGACGCAACCGATTGGCAGTGCGATGTTACCCGCCCGCAGGGCGGCCCGGGCTGCCCTGCGGCTGTCGCGCCGCCCCGCGGCTATTGATCGGCGGTTGCCGCGCTCATGCCGTACTCCCGGCGCCAGCCCGTGGGGAGCATGAGCTCGAGGACGTCGTCGACGGTGATCACGCCCAGCATGCGGTGGTCCTCGTCGAGCACCGGGGCGACGGTGAGGTTGAAATCCGACATCCGCCGGACGATGGCGTGGATGTCCCAGTCGGGGTGGACGTGCGCGGTGGTCTCCCGGATCACGTCGGCGAGCGTGGCGTGCGGCGGGGCCTGGATGACCCGCACCACCGAGGTGCTGCCAACCACCCGGCCGTCCTCGCCCGAGGCGAACACCACCACCAGTGCCTCGGGGGGGGCCGTGGAGGTGCGCACCGCGTCGAGGACGGCGGGCACCGGCGCCGTCCTCGGGAGGCAGAGGTAGTCCGGGATCATCAGCCCGCCCGCGGTCTCCGGGTGGTAGCGCAGCAGCGACCGGACCTTTCGCTGCTTGTTGAGGGGCAGGAGCTCGAGCACCGGGATCCGCCGCTCCTGGTCGAGCTCGGTGATCAGGTCGGCGGCTTCGTCCGGGGCCATGGTGGCCAGCAGGCGTGCCGCCTCCGCGTCCGAGCGGGACCGGATGAACTCCAGCTGGTGCTCGGGGTCGAGCTCCTCGAACACGTCGGCCTCGAGCTCGCGGTCCTGGCCCACGGCCTCGATGATCTCCTCGCCCTCGTCGTGGGAGGCCGCCTCCACCAGGTCAGCGATCTGCGCGGGGTGCAGGCGTGAGAGCTTGCGGTACGGGATCCGCAGCCGCGCCGTGGGCACGTGGGACACGAACGGCTCGATGCTCTCCCAGTCGACGATCGCGCCGGCCTTGAGGCGGTTGCGCAGGAAACGGGGCAGGATCCGGCGGAAGGCCGCCCGGGACCCCGGGTCGACCCCGACGACCTCCCAGCGGCCGTCCACCTTGGCCAGCTCGATCTCGTTGGCCCGGATGAGCCTGGCCCCCTGGAGGTTGATGAGGTGCCGGGCCTTGAGGTCTCGGGCCAGCAGCAGCTCGCCCGGCCGCCGCTCGAAGCGCTGGAGGCTCACCCGCTTGCCGGCGAAGCGGACGTGGCCCGGTTCGAGGGCGTCGATCTTGTCGATGGGGATCCACAGCTCCCGGTGGGCGATGCGCACCACGACCCCCGCCACCGGCGGGTGCGGGGCGTCGCCGAGGCGGACGATCAGGTCCTCGACGCGGCCCAGCCGGTCCCCGTCGAGGTCGACGAGCGGGCTCTTGAGGATGCTGGAGAGGTGGAGGATCTCGATAGCCATGGGTGTCGCCCCTTCGGGCGACGGCACTTCGACGTCGTCAACCTAGTGCCTCGGGGTCCCCGGCGGTGCCGATTCCCTGGCGGGCGTTTGCGTCCCCCTGTTGTTCCTTGGGAGGCTGACCGGTCATGGTCGCCGACGGGGGGCACCCGCATGCCTAAGGGTCCCCTCCAGCGGGTCCGGGACGTGCGGGCGTCATGGGAGCGCAGCATCCTGATCGGGGTCCCGCCCCGGGTGGCGGCGGCACCGCCGGAGCCCGGCGGGCTCCGCGTGGCCTACCTCGTCTACCGGGGCAACCCCCGCTGTGGCGGCCAGGGCGTCTACACCCGCCACCTGGCCCGGGAGCTCATCGGGCTCGGCCACAGCGTCGAGGTCTTCGCCGGCCAGCCCTGGCCCGTGCTCGACGACGGCGTGGGCTTCACCCCCGTGCCGGGCCTCGACCTCTACCGCGACCCCGACCCGTTCCGGGTCCCGCACCCCCGCGAGTTCCACACCGTCCACGACTGGCTCGAGTTCGCGGTGATGTGCACGGCGGGGTTCCCCGAGCCCCGCACGTTCTCCCTGCGGGCCCGGCGCATCCTGGCGGGCCGGCGCGGCGAGTTCGACGTCGTCCACGACAACCAGTGCCTCGGCTCGGGCCTGCTCGGCATGATCGAGGACGGCTGGCCGCTGCTCACGACCCTGCACCATCCGATCACGGTGGACCGGGAGCTGGCCCTGTTGCACGCGGAGAACGCCTACCGCCGCTTCACCCAGCGCCGCTGGTTCGGGTTCCTGGGCATGCAGGTGCGCGTGGCGCGCCGGCTGCCGCGGATCGTGACGGTGTCGGAGTCCTCCAAGCGGGACGTCGCCGCGCAGATGGGCGTGGACCCCGCCCGCATGACGGTCGTCCCGGTGGGCGTCGACCATACGGTCTTCCGGCCGCGCCCCGAGCGCCCCAAGGTGCCCGGCCGCATCATGGTCACCACCTCCAGCGACGTGCCCATGAAGGGCCTCGTCCCACTGCTCGAGGCCGTCGCCAAGCTGCGCACCGAGCGCAACGTCGAGCTCGTCGTCATCGGCAAGCCCACCGAGGGCGGGCGCGTGGCCCGCACCATCGAGCGCCTGGCCCTGGAGAGCTCGGTGCGCTGCGTGCGTGGCATCTCCGACGACGAGCTTGCCGGGCTCTACGCCGAGGCCGAGGTGGCGGTGGTGCCCTCGCTCTACGAGGGCTTCTCGCTGCCGGCCATCGAGGCCATGGCCTGCGGGGTGCCGCTCGTGGCCACCACCGGCGGGGCCCTGCCCGAGGTCGTGGGCGAGGACGGGGACACCGCCCTGCTCGTGCAGCCCGACGACCCCTCGGCGCTGGCCGCCGGCATCCGGCGCGTGCTCGACGACCCTGCCCTCGCCACGCGCCTCGGCCGTCACGGGCGGGCGCGCGTCCTCGGGCGCTTCACCTGGGAGGCCACGGCACGGGGCACAGCCGCCGAGTACGCGGCGCTGCTGGAGGAGCACCGAGCCGGCCGGTGGCGGGCGAGCGAGACGGTGCGGTCGTGTTGACCGTCGATTACCGCCGCCTCGGGGTCCGGGAGGGTGAGCGGCTCCTCGACCTCGGCTGCGGCGGCGGCCGCCACGCCTTCCAGGCCGTCCGCCTCGGGGCCAAGGTGGTGGCGGTGGACGCGGACGGGTCCGAGGTGAGCCAGGTGCGCGACACCATCGGGGCGATGTGGGACGCCGGCGAGATCCGCACCGTGGACGAGGCCGGCGCCGTCCAGGGCGACGCCCTGCGCCTGCCGTTCCCCGACGGGGCCTTCGACCGGGTGATCGCCGCCGAGGTGCTCGAGCACATCCCCGACGACGCCTCGGCGATGCGCGAGCTGGCGAGGGTGCTGCGCCCGGGCGGCACCATGGCGGTCACCGTGCCCCGCTTCGGGCCCGAGGCCGTCAATTGGGCCCTGTCGAACGAGTACCACGAGGTGCCCGGCGGCCACGTGCGCATCTACCGCCGCTCCACCCTGGTCGAGCGCTTGGGGCGGGTGGGGCTCCGGGTGCGGGGCAGCCACCACGCCCACGCCCTGCACTCCCCGTACTGGTGGCTGCGTTGCGCCGTCGGGCCACGGCGCGACGACCATCCCGCGGTGCGGGCCTACCATCGCCTGCTCGTCTGGGACATCACCCGTGGCCCGCGCTCGACGCGGGTCGCCGAGCGGCTGCTCAACCCCCTGCTCGGCAAGAGCCTCGTCGTCTACCTGGAGAAGCCCGCATGACCACCACGCAACGACCGGCTGCCGGCGACGCGGTCGCCCTGGTCCTCCCTGCGGTGCCCGGCGTGCTCTCCGCCGCCGAGACCGTCGAGACGGCCACGTCGATCGCCGCCGTCCAGCGCCCCGACGGCATGATCCCGTGGTTCGAGGGCGGGCACTGCGACCCGTGGAACCACGTCGAGGCGGCCATGGCCCTGACGGTTGCCGGGCTCGGCGACGAGGCGCGGCGCGCCTATCAGTGGCTGGCCGACACGCAGCTGCCCGACGGATCCTGGTTCAACTACTACCTTGCCGGCGCGGGCGTGAAGGACCCCCGCCTGGACACCAACGTGTGCGCCTACGTGGCGACCGGGGCATGGCACCACTACCTGGTCACCGGCCGGCGCGCCGTGCTGGAGGCCATGTGGCCGATGGTCGACCGGGCCCTGTCGTTCGTGTTGCGCTGGCAGCGCGAGGACGGCACCGTGCGCTGGTCCGTCGACCCCGACGGCCGGCTGGGCGCCTACGCGCTGCTCACCGGGTCGTCGTCCATCTACCACGCCCTCCGCTGCGGGGTCGCCTGCGCCGAGGCGCTCGGGCTCGAGCGCCCCGACTGGGAACTGGCGGCGGGGCGCCTGGCACACGCCATCGCCTACGCGCCCCACGCCTTCGAGCCGAAGGTCGAGTTCGCCATGGACTGGTACTACCCGGTCCTGGCCGGCGCGCTGGAGGGGGACGCGGCGGCACGGCGGATCGACGAGTGGTGGGCGACCTTCGTGATGGAGGGGCGCGGCGTGCGCTGCGTGTCGACGGGGCCCTGGGTGACCGCGGCGGAGACGGCGGAGTGCGTCATCGCCCTCGACGCGCTCGGCCGGCGCGAGGAGGCGGTGGCGCTGCTCCTGTGGGCGCAGGCGCACCGCCGCGACGACGGGTCGTACTGGACCGGGATCGTCTACCCCGAGCGTTCCACGTTCCCCTTCGAGGAGCGGACCACCTACACCGCGGCGGCCGTCATCCTGGCCGCGGATGCGCTGTCGGGGGCGTCACCGGCCGCCGGGCTCTTTCGCGGCGAGTCGCTGCCCTGGGGCCTGGACCTGACCGTCCCGCCCCCGGCTCATGAGGTCGAGGGCGGGGCGACCCGGCGCAGCACGCGCAGCGAGCCGTACTCGCCCGCCTCCGCGAACTCGCCCGAAGCCAGCGCCGCGCACCACAACTCATAGGGGGGCCGGCCTCCGTCGGCCGGGTCGGGGAAGACGTCGTGGATGGCGAGGGTGCCCCCCATCTCGACGTGGGGCGTCCAGCCGCGGTAGTCGGCCCAGGCCGGCTCCTCGCCGTGCCCCCCGTCGATGAAGCAGAAGCGCAGCGGCGTGCGCCAGTGGCGGGCCACGGTGGGGGAGTCCCCCACGATGCCGACCACGCAGGCCTCGAGGCCCGCGCCCGCCACCGCGTCGCGCCAGTGCGGGAGCGTGTCGAGGCGGCCGTCGGCGCCCACCAGGGTGGGGTCGTGATGCTCCCAGCCGACCTGGTTCTCCTCGGACCCGTGGTGGTGGTCCACGCTGAAGAGCACCGCGCCGCAGCGCTGGGCGGCCGCGCCCAGGTAGACGGTGGACTTCCCGCACCACGCGCCGATCTCGACGAAGGTCACGGGGCCGCCGTCCCCGGCGCCGCCCACGCTGCCGCCGGCGGCCAGCGCGGCCTCGTACAGGGCCGTCCCCTCGTCGTCGGGCATGAAGCCCTTCACCCCGCGGGCGAAGGCGAGCAGCGAGGCGTCGTCGCCGTCGGCGCGTGCGGCGCCCCTCGGGGTCACCCGCGCACCGCCGAGGTGACGCTGTAGGCGCACAGCGCGGCCAGGAGCACTCCCGCAGTCTTGCGCACCACCGTCAGGGGGATGATCCGGATGACGGCGCGCCCGCCGATCACACCCACCGCGCTCACCGTGGCCAGGCCCAGCGCCGCTCCCACGAACACGGAGAGGGGCTGGTGGTACTTGGCGGCCAGGTTGGCGGCCAGGATCTGCGTCAGGTCGCCGAACTCGCCCACGAAGATGACCCCGAAGGCGGCCAGGGCGACGCGGCGCGCGTCGTGGACCTTGGCCGCCTCCCCCTCGCCTTCGGCGTACTCCGTGGTCTCGCGTTTCAAGAGGAGGTAGAGCGCGCCCAGGCCGAAGAGCCCGGCGGTCACGGCCTCGACGACCCGGTGGGGCAGCCTGGCCAGGAGGGCCCCGGCCACCACGGCGATGCCCGCGTGCACGACGAAGGCCGAGGCGGCGCCGGCCCACACCGGCCAGGGCCGGTAGCGGCTCGAGAGGATGACCGTGGCGATCATCGTCTTGTCGGGGAACTCGGCCAGGAACATGAGGCCGAAGGTGAGGGCGACGACCGAGAGGTTCAAGACCGAAGTCGCAGCACCCCGGCCGACAGCGCGGCGGGCGCCTCGGCGGCCATACGCGCCGCGAAGGCGACGTTCACGAACAGCCGCTCGAGCGTCTGGTCCATCGTGCGCTGCCCGACCTCCAGGGGGTGCGCGGCCAGGAAGGCGGTGACCGAGTCGGCGACGGCGCGGTCGCGACAGAGCAGCCGCACCCCTTCGAGCATGCGCGGGACCAGGCTGTGGGGCAGCCGCGGCACGAGGTCGTCCCAATGGCGCACGAGCAGCGCCCAGGCCGCCTCCCCGGTGCGGGGGTTGGCGAGCAGCGCGTGCACGAGGAAGGGCACGTTCTGCGTGCGGATCTCGGTGCGCGCCATGTCGAAGGCCCTGGTGGCGAGGGCTGTGTCCCGGAAGGCGCCGAGGGCGCCGAGGTACCGAAGCTCCTCCTGCGGCGTGCGCGCCTCGCGGTAGCGCTGGGCGAACACGTCGAATTCCGGCTCGCCGCCGTGCGCGGCCACGACGCCGAGGACGGCCGACGCCAGGTCGGGGGGCAGCTCGTCGCCCCGGCGCGAGTCGTCGAACATTGCCCGGGCCCGGTCGACGACGGCCGGGTCGCCAGCCACCACCCCGAGCGAGGCGATCAGCTGGGCGCGCAGGGCCGGGGTCCGCTCACCGTCGCCGGGGCGGGCCTCCCACCCGAGGTGCCCCAGCACCGGCCCGAGCACGAGGCCGCAGTACCGGCCGAGCGCGGCCCGCGTGTCCTCGGCCCTGCTGATGGCCTCCAGGGTGCCCAGCGGCCCCGTGACCTGCGCCCACACGTCGGGGTCGTCGCCGGCGAGAGCCTCGGCGAGCGCCAGGTAGGAGTTCAGCGAGCTGATCCCGGCCACCACCGCGGCCCACGTGTCGCCGAAGAGGTTGAAGCGCTCGAGCGGGTCCAGCGCGTCGAGCGCCGAGGCGAGCTCGTGCAGGTGCGCTTCGCCGTAGGCGACGCGGTAGAAGCCGCTCCCGCCCGCGTTGGCCACGACCGTGCCGGGCCTGCCCTCCCCGGTGCCCTCGAAGGCCAGGGTGGCGGGCGCCGCCCCCAGCAGCACCCGGGCCGTACCGCCGCCGAGCCCGCGCGCGAGCACGGGGACCTGCCAGCGCTCCCCGATGGCGCTCGCGGTGCCCGACGGCGCGGGGCCGTAGGCGAAGGGAGCCTGCTCGACGGTCGTCGCGCCGGCGGCGTCCTCGCCCACGCGCACCAGCGGGAAGCCGCCTTGGAGGATCCACGAGTCCATGATCGGCCCCACGGGCTCGCCGCTGGCCGCGCCGAGCGCGTCCCACAGGTCGGCCGTCTCGGTGTTGGCCAGCCGATGGGCGTCGAGGTAGTGGCGGATGCCGTCGCGGAAGGTGGCCCCGCCGACGAAGCGCTCGAGCATCCGCAGGACGCTCGCCCCCTTCTGGTAGGTCAGGACGTCGAACATCCCCTGCGCCTCGGCGGGCGGGCCGACGGCGTACTCGACCGGCCGGGTGGCGTGCAGCGCGTCGGTGGCGAGCGCCATCTCGCGCTCGCGCCCGAAGCTCGACCAGCGCTCCCACTCGGGCCGGAAGGCGTCGACGCACAGCAGCTCCATCAGGGTGGCGAAGGCCTCGTTGAGCCAGATGCCGTTCCACCACTTCATGGTCACGAGGTCGCCGAACCACATGTGGGCGATCTCGTGGGCGACCACATCGGCGATGCGCTCGAGCTCGACCCGTGCCGCGTGCTCGGGGTCGACCAGGAGCGCGCTCTCGCGGAAGGTCACGCACCCGAGGTTCTCCATGGCCCCGAAGGCGAAGTCGGGGATGGCCACGAGGTCGAGCTTCTGCGCGGGATAGGGGATGGCGAACCACTCCGAGAAGAACCGCAGTGCATGGTCCGCCACCTCGAGCGCGAACGAGGTCAGATGGGCCTGGCCGGCCCGGTGGACGACCCGGATCGGCGTGCCGAGGGACTCGACGGGTTCGGTGGCCTGGAGCGGCCCGACGACGAAGGCCACCAGATAGGTGGACATCGGGATCGTGTCGGCGAAGCGGACCCGGCGGGCGCCGTCCGCCAATGGCTCCTCGGACTCGACGGGACCGTTGGAGAACGCCTGGAGGCCGGCGGGGACGTCCAGGGTGATGGAGAAGACCGCCTTGCGGTCGGGCTCGTCGAAGCACGGGAAGGCCCTGCGGGCGTCGGTGGCCTCGAACTGGGTGGTGGCGATGGTCCTGGTGGTGCCGTCGTCGTCCACGAAGGTCGAGCGGTAGAACCCGTGCAGCAGGTCGTTGAGCACGCCGTCGAAGCGGATGGCGACGGACAGGGGCCCGGCGGGCACCTCGCGACCGAGCCGGAGCACCAGGCGCTCGTCGGCCTCGGCCGGTGACACGGTGGCCTGCACCTCGTCGCCGCCGGCACCGGGCTCGCCCACGGTGACCGATGCGGCCGAGGCCGTCAGGTCCGCCGCGTGCAGGACGATCTCGGTCAAGGGCTCGAGCGCACGCGCCTCGATCGTGACCTCGCCGGTGAAGCGGGCCGCGTCGACATCGGGTGCCAGGCGCAGCTCGTAGCGGCGGGGCTCGACGGTGTAGGGGAGACGGTAGGCCGACGACGGGTCGGCGCTCCCTGCCTGGTCGGTGGGGGTCATCGGGCGCAGGCTACCCGGCGGCCCGGCGCGCGATGTGAGGGCACGCCTGCGCAGGCACTAGCTTCGCCCGACGTGCACGTGACCGACGACGGACCGCAATCCGACGACGCGCTCGACGTGGTGGCGATCGGGTCCGCCATCGTCGACGTCCTCTCCCACGCCGACGACGGCGACCTGGAGCGCCTCGGGCTGGTGAAGGGTTCGATGGCCCTCGTCGACCTGTCCCGCGCCGCCACCGTCTACGGGGGCATGGGGCCGGCCACCGAGATGTCCGGAGGCTCCGCGGCGAACACGGCCGTCGGCGTGGCCGCGCTCGGGGGCCGCGCCGGCTACATCGGCAAGCTCGCCGACGACGAGCTCGGCGACGTCTTCCTCCACGACATCCGTGCCGTCGGGGTGGTCATGGGGCGCAACGAGCGCGTCCGGGCCGACCACGACGCCGAGCGCGCCACGGGCCGCTGCCTGGTCCTGGTCACCGGGGAGGGGGAGCGGACCATGGCCACCCACCTGGGTGTGGCCTCGACGCTCGGGCCCGACGACCTCGACGAGGACCTCGTCGCCCGGGCGCGGGTCGTGTACCTGGAGGGCTACCTCTGGGACCTCGGGCCCGCCAAGGACGCCCTGCGCCGGGCGATCGAGGTGGCGCATGCGTCGGACGCGCTGGTGGCGCTGTCCGTGTCGGACCCCTTCTGTGTGCAGCGCCACCGTGCGGAGTTCCTGGAGCTGCTGCGCGACGACGTCGACGTGCTCTTCGCCAACGAGGAGGAGGCCGTCCTCCTCTTCGCCGCGGCCGGGTTCGACCAGGCGGTGGCCGCCACCGAGGAGACGGGGGTGCTCGGCGCGCTGACCCGCGGCCCGCTGGGGTCGGTCGTCGTCACCGCCTCGGGCCCGCTGCAGGTGCCCGCAGAGCCGGTACCGCAGGTCGTCGACACCACCGGGGCGGGCGACCTCTATGCCGCAGGGTTCCTCCACGGGCTGACGAGCGGCCGGGACCCCGAGGCCTGCGCGCGCCTCGGCGGCATCTGCGCCGCCGAGGTCATCTCCCACATGGGTGCGCGCCCGCAGGCGGACCTGCGCACGCTGGCGGCGCAGCTCGCCGAGCGGTAGGTCCCAGGCACGTTCGTCAGGCCCCGCCCGCCCGACGGCGCCTATCCGAACGTCGCGGTGCCCGAGGTGATGGCGAGCGTGGACATCCCCGTCGCCGCCCCGCACTCGGCCAGCAGCTGCGTCGAGGTGAGCGCCGAGTAGGTGGTGGCCTTCGAGGCCGAGCCGTTGTCACTGCCCGCGAAGGACCCGGCGACCGATGCCGTACCGCCGGACGCCGGCAGGCCGAAGCCGATGTCGCCGGCCGAGTTCATGACCACGGCGTAGCCCGAGAACGTCGCCACCGTGGCGTGCACGCTGCTCGGGGTCCACGCCACCCCGACCGCCACCGGCTTGGAGGTGAGCAGCGACGTGCACGCGTTGGTCGAGCCGGGGATGGTCGCCGTCGCCGTGCCGCTCGTCACCTGGGCGTTGGAGCCGGTCTGTGTGCAGCCGCTGGCGTTGAGCGAGATCGTCGTGGTCTCGGGACTCGTCCCGCTGTTGGAGAGCGGTGGGTTGAAGGTGATGGTGCCGCTGACGTTCGAGCACGTGACCGTCCCCGTCGCCACCAGGCCGCCCGCGGCGGTGGTCGGGGTCACCGTCCCGGCGATGGTCGTGGTGGTCGTGGACGACGTGGTCGCCTGGCTCGACGAGGAGCTCGACGAGCTCGAGGAGCAGGCGGACAGCGCCAGGCCGAGGGCGAGGGGTGCCGCGAGGGCCAGCGCCTTCCACGATCGGGTGCCGGTGCGGTGTGGAAAGATTGTCATGCGCCCAAGTATTGGCGGCTCCGCTGGCGTCGGCCAGGGGCCTTGGTCCCTGCTGTATCGCAGGTCGAGTCTCCGCCGGGCCGTCGGCGGCCCGGGGATAGCGTTGCGGCCGTGGGAGCGCCCTCCGCCAATCCCTGGCTCGACCGTCGCGTCCTCGCGTACGCCCACCAGGGCGGGGCCTGGGAGGCACCCTCGTCGACCTTGTTCGCCATCCGGCGCGCCGTGGAGCTGGGTGTCAGCGGCGTCGAGCTGGACGTGCATGCGACGGCCGACGGCCATCTCGTGGTGTGCCACGACGGGACGGTGGACCGCACCACGGACGGTGCCGGCGCCATCGCGGCCATGACGCTCGAGGAGGTCCGCGCCCTGGACAACGCCTACTGGTTCGCGCCGGGCGCCGACGAGACACCCGGCCTCGACCCCGGCCGGTACCCCTGGCGCGGCCGGGCACCGGCGGATCGCGCCTTCGGCGTCGCCACGCTCGAGGAGGTCCTGGCGCTGCTCGACGACCATCCCCGCGTGGCGCTCAACCTCGACATCAAGGCCACCGCGCCCCTGGTCGAGCCCTATGAGGAGCGCCTGGCACGTCAGCTCATCGAGCACGGCGGGACCGACAAGGTCATCGTGGCTTCGTTCGTCGACACGGCCACGGACAGCTTCAGCCGGTACGCGCCGCAGGTGGCGACCTCCGCGGGCACGCTCGCCATCGCCGAGTTCTACCGGGCCGTCCAGCACGGGGCGACACCACCCGCCATGCGCCACGTGGCGCTGCAGGTGCCGGTCCGCCACGGCGACGTCGTGATCGTCGACGACCGATTCGTGGCCGCCGCGCACGACGCCGGGCTGGCGGTCCACGTCTGGACGGTGAACGATGCCGACGAGATGGCCCGCCTGCTCGACCTCGGCGTCGACGGGATCATCACCGACCTGCCCACGACCCTGGTCGACCTGCTCGGTCGCCGCCGTGCGGCGGTCGTGCCCTGAGCCTCAGCCGCGCCCGGCGTTGGGCCGCTTGCCGTGGTTGGCCTTCTTCTTGGCGCGCAGCTTGCGCTTGTTGGTGCGCTTGGACATGAAGGACCAGGCTACCGGCGCCGCGCCGCCCGGTGCCAGCTGCCCACCGCACGCGGGGGCGAGCGCCCCGGCGAGTAGCGTCGGAGCCCGATGGAGCGCATCGGCCTCGTCGGGCTGCCCAACGCGGGCAAGACCTCCCTGTTCAACGCCCTGACCGGTGCGTCGGCACCCGTGGCGGCCCACCCGTTCACCACCACGGAGACCTCCCACGGCGTTGCGCCGCTCCCCGACGCCCGCCTCGACGCCTTGGCCGAGATGAGCGCCAGCAAGAAGGTGGTGCGAGCCGGCGTCGAGGTGGTCGACATCGCCGGCCTGGTCGCGGGGTCGTCCACGGGGGAGGGGCTCGGCAACCGGTTCCTGGCCGGCATCCGCGAGGTCGACGCGCTCTGCCTGGTCCTGCGCGCCTTCGAGGACGACGAGGTGCCGGGAGAGACCGACCCGCTGGCTGCCCTCACCACGCTCGAGCTCGAGCTCGTGCTCGCCGACATGGCCACCATCGAGGCCCAGCTCGACAAGCGCCGGAAGGCGGCGCGAGCCGACAAGTCGCTCGAGCCCGAGCTGCGTGCCATCGAGGCGGCCTTGGCCGTGCTGGCCGAGGGCACCCCCCTGTACCGTGCAGGCCTGGATCCCGAGCAGCGGGCGTTGCGCTCGGGTCTGTTCCTCCTCACCGACAAGCCCGTGCTGGCCGTGGTCAACCTCGGGGAGAGCCAGGTCGACAAGACGGACGCGCTGGTCGGGCCCGTGGCCGACGAGCTCGGCGGGCACGGCGAGGCACTCGGGGCGTGCGTCCAGCTCGAGGCCGAGGCCGCGCAGCTCGACCCCGAGGGCCGCACCGAGCTGCTCGAGGGCCTCGGGCTCGGCGAGGGTGCCCTGGCGCGCGTGGCGCGCGTCTCCTACCACCTGCTCGGCCGGCGCACCTTCTTCACCACCGGCGACAAGGAGTCGCGGGCCTGGAGCTTCCGGGCCGGGGCCACCGCACCCGAGTGCGCGGGAGTCATCCACTCGGACCTCCAGCGGGGCTTCATCCGGGCCGAGGTCATCCACTGGGACGAGCTCGTGGAGCTCGGGTCCTGGTCGGCGGCCAAGGCGGCGGGCAAGCTCCGCCTGGAGGGCAAGGACTACCAGGTCGAGGACGGCGACGTGCTCGAGATCAGGTTCAACGTCTGAAGGCGCGCGGGTGGCCGGCTCGCCGATGTGGTTGCTGCGCGACGGGACGGTGCTGGCCTCCGCCGAGGTGGCCACGTCGCCCCTGGCCCGGGCGCGCGGGCTCCTGGGGCGCGACGGGCTGGAGGGGGCGCTGATCCTGCCGCGCACGCGCTCGGTGCACAGCATCGGCATGCGGTTCCCGCTCGACGTGGCGTTCCTCAGCCGTGACCTCGAGGTGATGGACGTCGTCTCGCTGCCGCCATGGCGCCTCACCTGGCCGCGGCTGCGGTGCCGGATGGTGCTCGAAGCCGAGGCGGGCGCGTTCGAGCGCTGGCAGCTCCGGCGCGGGGACCGCCTCGAGCTGCACAAGCCCCAATGACGGGTCCCGGCCGTCTGGTGCTGGTGGCCACGCCCATCGGCAACCTCGGCGACCTCGCACCGCGCGCCGTGGAGGCCATGCGCACGGCCGACGTCCTGTGCTGCGAGGACACCCGCCGGACCAGGGCGCTGCTCACCCATGCCGGCGTGCGCGGGGTGACCCTCCTGTCCCTGCACGCGCACAACGAGGCCGCCCGCATCCCGGCCCTGCTGGAGCGGCTGGCGGCGGGTGCGTCGGTGGCGGTGGTCAGCGACGCCGGCATGCCCGGCATCTCGGACCCCGGGTCGCGCCTCGTCGCCTCGGCCCTGGCGGCGGGGGCCGCCGTCAGCGTCGTCCCGGGCCCGAACGCGGCGCTCGGTGCCCTGGTCGTGAGCGGGCTCCCCACCGCCCGGTTCTGCTTCGAGGGCTTCCTGCCCCGCCGGGGCGGGGAACGCCGGCGCCGGCTCGCCGCCCTCGCCGCCGAGAGGCGCACGACGGTGCTCTACGAGGCACCCGGCCGGTTGGCGGCCACGCTCGGCGATCTCGCCGCGGCCGCCGGCGCGGACCGTCCCGTGGCCGTGGTGCGCGAGCTCACCAAGCTGCACGAGGAGGTGTGGCGGGGGACGCTGGCCGAGGCCTCGGCCGAGTTCGCGGCCCGGGGCGCGCAGGGCGAGGTCGTCGTGGTCCTGGGCGGTGCGCCCGAGGACGCGTCGCCACCCGACGACGAGGTCGTCCTCGGCGAGCTGCGCGACCGGCTCGCCGCCGGCGCGCACCTGCGTGACGCGGCAACCGAGGTGGCGCGCCGACACGGCCGATCACGGCGCGACGTCTACGAGCTCGGGCTCACCTTGCGCTCGGATCCTGCGTAGGGGCGTTCGCCCTCCCACTCTGGCATGCTGGTCGCGACGATCGGGCACATCGGAGGACGGGAAGGGGACGGGCATGCCGGCAGAGATCATCCTGGAGTTCGAGGGTGTCACGACCAAGGAGTACGAGGCGGTCAACGCAGAGCTCGGCATCGACATGGCGACCGGCGAAGGGAACTGGCCGCCCGGCCTCCAGGTGCACGCGGCGGGCCTGGACGACAACGGCAACTTCGTGGTGACCGAGGTGTGGGACACACCGGACCACCAGGCGAGGTTCATGGAGGAGCGTCTGGGATCGGCGTTGGCCAAGGGCGGCATCACCGGTCCGCCGTCGCGCGTCACGTGGATCGAGCTCGTCGCGCATCACACACCGGGGGGCTGATCGCCGCCCGTGGCCGGAACGGACTGGGGCCGGGGGCGCTACGAGCCTTCGGCTATCACGTCCAGCTCCAGGAACGGAGTCTCTCGTTCGTGGCCTCCTCGCCCGAGGCCTACCTGGCGTCGGAGCTCGAGACGCACCCCATGTGGCGTCAGCCCCTGCTGGTCGAGCGGCGGGCGGCGCGGGCGGTGTCGACGCGACCGCGCCCGAAGGCGTCCACGCGGCCCCAACGGCCGGGAATGTCCAGCAACTCGATCCGTCCGATCGAGCTGGGCAGCGCAGGGTCGACGACGAGATGGTCGTCCATCGGCTCGAGCCCGAGCATGGTGCGCAGCAGCAGGAGCGGCGCACCGGTCGACCAGGCCTGCGGGCTGCAGGCCGTCGGGTACTGGACCGGGTACTTCGTCATGGCCCGGGGGTAGCCGCCGAAGGCCTCCGGCAGGCGCCCGGCGAAGAACTCGGCGGCCGCCAGGATGCCCTCGGCGATCTGGGCCGCCTCCTCCTTGAAGCCGTAGCGCCGCAGCCCCCAGGCGATGAAGGAGTTGTCGAAGGGCCAGACGGTGCCCACGTGGTAGCCGATGGGGTTGAAACGGCCTTCGCCCTCGGCCAGGGTACGCACGCCCCACCCCGAGAAGAGGTGCTTGCCGAGGAGATGGGTGGCCACCGACCTCGCCTTGGACTTGTCGACGATCCCGCTCCACAGCAGGTGCCCGTTGTTGGAGGTGAGCGAGTCCACGCGCCGTCCCTGCTCGTCGAGGGCCACGGCGAAGTACCCGCCGTCCTCGACCCAGAAGTCGCGGTTGAAACGTCGCTTGAGGTCGGCCGCCTCCTTCTCCAGCCGGTCGGCGAGGCCCTCGTCGCGCCACACCTTGCGGGCAAGTCGCGCCCCGCGCAGCTTGGCGTCGTATGCGTAGCCCTGCAGCTCGCACGTGGCGCGGGGGAACCCCGGGAGCGTGCCGTCGTGAAACGAGATGGAGTCCCACGAGTCCTTCCAGCACTGGTTCTCGAGCCCCGTCTTCTCGTTGCGCCGCTTGTACGAGACGTAGCCGTTGCCCTGCAGGTCCGCGTACTCGTCGATCCAAGCGAGCGCGGCGCGCGCTTCGAATTCGAGGTCGCGCACCAGCTTCGTGTCACCGGTCCAGCGCTCGTACTCGTCGAGCAGCACCACGTACAGCGGGGTGGCGTCCGCGGTCCCGTAGTACGGCGAGTGGGGGCGTTCCTCGAAGGCGGTGAGCTCGCCGTAGCGCGTCTCGTGGAGGATCCGTCCCGGGTCCTCGTCCCTGAAGTCGTCGAGCCGGGTGCCCTGGCGCGCCCCCAGGGCGCGCAGGGTGGTGGCGGCCAGGTCGGGTGCGAAGGGGAGGGCCTGGAGGCTGGTGAAGATGCTGTCACGCCCGAACATCGTCATGAACCAGGGCAGGCCGGCCGCGGGGAGGGCGTGGCGGGGGAGGATGGGCGCTTCGAAGCGCAGCGCAGCGAGGTCCACGAGGCTTCGGTGGTAGGTGGCGCGCAGCGAGTCGGAATCGCACGTGAGCGTGGGCGCGTTGGCCAGCCAGGTCTCGAGGTTGTGCGCCATCGCCATGGCGCGGGTGGCCCGGGTCGTCATCCCCACCCCCTCGCGCATGGCCTTCTTCGGGTGCATGGGAAGCGCGGGATGTCCCGCCACCACCCGCAGATGGGCCGACCAGCGGGATTGGGGATTGATGGTCACGTCGAAGGTGAGGCCCTTGTCGTCGATCGTCGCCGGCTTGTCCGCGCCGATCCAGGTCTCCCGCCAGAAGGTCTCCCGCCGATACTCGAGGACGAGGCAGTCGTCCTCGATGCGGTACGAGTACTTCCCTTTCTTCTTCAGGGCGTCCTTCACCTCGAAGAGGTCGGCGAAGTCCGAGCCCACCTCCATGCGCACGGCCAGGGTCACCGGCTCGCGGCGGTGGTTCACGATGGTCAGCTGTTCGTGGAACCCATGGGACACCGAGCGCTGGCGGATGACGGACAGGTCCGCGTCGACGTACACGGTCCCGGTGCCCGGCACGAGGAAGAACCGCGCCTCGAAGTACTGCAGGTCGTCCGTCGACAGCGCGTTGAGCTGCTTTCCGTCGACCGTGAGGACCCACCGGGACAGGAACCTCGTGTCGAAGGCGAACAGGCCGGTGGGGTCGGTGAGTGACGCCTCGATGTCGCCGTTGTCGGCGCTCACCACGAAGATGTTGCCGTCGAGGATCTTGACCAGTCCCTCGCTCATCTGTCAGCCAGCTCCTTCTGTCGTTGGAGGAAGGTCGTCACCGACCGGGGCGGACCGGGCAGCAAGCGCGCGAAGGCGGTCACGAGGCCGAGGTCACCCTCCACGACGAGCACACCGCGCAGCAAGGCGGCCGTGGCGTTGACCCGGCCCTTGACCATGCCCTCGAAGAGCGAACGTTGCATGGTCATGACCGCGTCCGGCCGGGTGTTGCGCTGTGACACCCGCAGGTCGCCCTTGTCGACCGTGATGGTCCATCGCTGCGTGTCGCCGCCGTCGATCAGCTCGAGTCGCATCGTGCCGGTGGCGCCGTGCAGCAGCGGGTCGTGGCCGCGGGTGGCCAGGTCGTCGAGGAACCGGCTCACGGCGTCCGGCTGTGGATCCGTCATGCGCGCTCCTTTCGAGGCCGTGGTGCCAGGGCTGCCAGGGCCGGGTCGGTCCACCCGCTCAGCGCCCCGGGCTGCCCTGCATGATCCCGACGTCGGCGAACATCGTCGTCGTCATGGAGCTCGAGTATCGCCGCCTTGCCCTGCAGGCCCATGCTCGTCTCACTCTCGGATCGCCATGGGCATGATCCCGCATGGCGCGTCGATTTGCCCGCCGCCCAGTCAACGGCGGCGGGCCGCCGCCGTCAACCGGCGGGTGGAGGCACCGGCGGGACCACAGGGAATGTCGCGGTCGCGGGCCGGGTTGACCAGAGCGCCAGGCGGGCAGACACCACGAGGAAGGGAGCAGCCGTGTCCATCTTCTCCGGTCGGGACAAGACGCAGGCACCGGGCATCGCACCCGACGAGGTTCCCCCGGGGCTCGCCCGGGCAACCTTCGCGGCAGGATGCTTCTGGGGCGTCGAGGACTTCTTCCGCCAGCTCGAGGGGGTCACCGACGCCATCTCCGGCTACACGGGGGGCTCGGTGGACCACCCCACCTACGAGGCGGTGTGCAGCGGACGCACTGGCCACGCCGAAGCGGTGCTCGTGACCTTCGATCCGGCCCGGGTCTCCTACGAGGACCTGCTCGACGCGTTCTGGCGCCATCACGACCCGACCACGCCCAACCGCCAGGGACCCGACGTCGGGACGCAGTACCGCTCGGCCATCTTCACCCACGACGCGTCCCAGGCGCAGGCGGCAGAGGCCTCGCTCCAGGCCTACCAGGGGCGGTTCGGCCGCCCCATCGTGACGGAGGTCGAGCCGGCCACCACCTTCTGGCCCGCCGAGGCCTACCACCAGCGCTACACCGAGCGCACCGGCCACGGGGGATGCCACGTCGCCAACTGGTGAGCGCGCCGGCCCGACCCGCCGGCTCGAGCCCGAGCGGGGCCGGCCGGGCCCATCCGGCGCGGTCGGTACGCTACGGCGGTGCCCCGCTTCTACGTGACGACGCCGATCTTCTACGTCAACGACGTCCCCCACATCGGCCACGCCTACAACGTCGTCATTGCCGACGCCCTTGCACGCTGGCACCGGCTGGCGGGGGACGAGGTCTTCTTCCTCACGGGCACGGACGAGCACGGGGACAAGATCGCCCGGGCGGCAGCCGCCAACGGCCTGGACCCCCAGACCTGGGCTGACCGGACGGCGGCGAGGTTCTCCGAGGCGTGGGTCGGGCTCGGGATATCCAACGACGACTTCATCCGCACCACCGAGCCCCGCCACCACAGGGCCGTGCAGGAGTTCCTCCAGACGATCCACGACAACGGCTACACCGAGCTCGGCGTGTACCGGGGCCTCTACTGCGTGGGATGCGAGGACTACAAGAAGGAGTCCGAGCTCGTCGACGGCAATTGCCCCATCCACGGGACGCCGGTCGAGCTGCTCGAGGAGCAGAACTACTTCTTCAAGCTGAGCGACTTCGAGGACCGCCTCCTGCAGTGGTACGAGGACAACCCCGAGGCGGTCCGCCCTGCGGGCAAGCGCAACGAGGCGCTCGGGATCATCAAGGGGGGCCTGGAGGACATCTCCATCACCCGGACCTCGACCACCTGGGGCGTCGAGGTCCCGTGGGACCCGGCCCACGTCTTCTACGTCTGGTACGACGCCCTGGTCAATTACCTGACGGCCATCGGCTACGGCGACGACGAGGCCCGCTTCGAGCAGTGGTGGCCGGCGGTGCACCACCTGATCGGCAAGGACATCATCCGGTTCCACTGCGTGTGGTGGCCGGCGATGTGCATGGCCGCCGGGATCGACCCGCCCGCGAACATCATCGTGCACGGCTGGCTGCTGGTGTCGGGCGAGAAGATGTCCAAGTCCAGGCTGAACCAGATCGCACCGGCAGACCTGGTCGCCGACTACGGCCTCGATGCCATCCGCTACCAGCTGCTGCGTGACACGCCCATCGGCCACGACGGCGATTTCTCCTACGAGGCGATCGACGCCCGCTACAACGCGGACCTGGCCAACAACCTGGGCAACCTCATGGCGCGCGTGGCGACCGTGGTCGGTTCCAAGTGCGGGGGCGTGGGGCCCGCGCCCGATCCCGACAGTTCGCTCGCCGCGGTGTGCGCGTCGGTGGTGACCGACGCCGTCGACGCCTGGAACGCCGGGCTGCCCCACCTGGCGTTGGAATCGGCGTGGCGGTTGATCCGGGAGACGAACGCGGCCCTGGAGGCGGCCGAGCCGTGGAAGGCCGAGCCCGGTCCCGCGGTCGACGCGGTGCTCGGCAGCGCGCTCGAGGCCCTACGCGTCGTCGCCTTGCTCGCCACCCCGGCGATGCCGGGGACCTGCGCCGAGATCTGGCGGCGACTCGGCCTCCCGGGTGATCCGGCGTCCCGGCGCGTCCCCGCCGACGCCGCCTGGGGCGGGTATCCCGGCGGGGTGCCCGTCGAGCGGGGCGCGCCGCTGTTCCCCCGGCGATCGGGATGAGCACCGCCGCGCCGGGCGGCCCGCCCGTCGGCCCGGCCGAGGGATGGATCGACTCCCACTGCCATCTCCAGGACGCCTATCGCGCCGCTGACCTGGGGGTCGTCGACGCCGTGGCCGAGGCGCGCGCTGCCGGGGTCGGCGGCCTCGTGTGCGTGGGGACCGATGCCGCCACCTCTCTTGAGGCCCTGGCGCTGGTGGCGGCTCTGCGGTCCTCGGGCGCCTTCGGGGCCTGGGCCACCGTGGGCCTCCACCCCCACGAGGCGGCGGCGGGGGTGACAGAGGTGTCGGCCGTGCTCGACACGGCGCTGGCCGAGCACCCGGGGAGGGTCGTCGCGGTGGGGGAGTGCGGGCTCGACTACCACTACGACCATGCGTCGCGCGCCGCACAACGCGACGTCTTCGCCGCGCAGATCGCGAAGGCGCACGAGCACCGCCTCACGCTCGTCGTCCATTCGCGCGAGGCATGGGACGACACCGTCGATGTGCTCCGTCAGGAAGGCGTGCCGGCGCGCACGGTGTTCCACTGCTTCACCGGCGGTCTCGACGAGGCACGTCGGTGTCTCGATCTCGGCGCGTACCTCTCGTTCAGCGGGATCGTGACGTTCAAGAACGCGAGCGATGTACGCGCCGCCGTCGCGCACTGCCCGCTCGAGCGCATCCTCGTCGAGACCGACGCGCCCTTCCTCGCGCCCGTTCCCTATCGCGGGCAGCAGAACCGGCCGGCGTGGGTGGCCGAGGTCGGTCGTGCGGTGGCGTCGCTCAAGGGTCTCGAACCGCAGGATTTCATGGAAATTTCGCGCTCTGTGACATTGGCGGCGTTCGCGCTCGTATGAGCACCTGGAGTGGTGTATCCACAGGGCCTCCGCAATATTGACGAGGATTTTCTTGCCTCCGATGTGGTGTCACCCTCACGTTCTGGTGTCGAGGTTCACGGACCGTTCACATCGCTCCCGACGCGTGGCGTCACCGGGTTTGCCGTCGTGGCGACACCCCTCTACCCTCCTTGGAGACCCCGCGGTCGACTCGATGTCCCCAGAGGAAGGGTGGAGATCTGAGGACGAGAAGCGCCGCAGGGGCACGGCCGCTCATTCGACTGGCGCTGTGTGCCGGTGTCGTGGTGGTGCCGCTGCTCCTGCTTGCAACACCAGGACGCGCGTCATCCGCTGTGGAGAGAGCCACAGCGGCCAAAGCGCACATTGCGTCGCTCACACGCGTCGCGTTGCCGTCGCGCCACGCGCACGCCGCGGACGCAGACGCGCAATGGGCGGTCCCGGTGATGATCGTCGCCGGCTACGAGGCGACGACGCCGACCACCACGACGACCACCCCACCCCCGCCCACGGCCATCCCGGTGGCGCACGTGGTCGTGCCGAGCACCACCACCACGACGAGCGCCCCCAAGCCGCCCCCGCCCCCGCCCCCGCCCCCGCCCCCGGCGCCGTCGCCGGCCACCGGTCACGAGGAGACCGGCGAGGCCTCCTGGTACGGGGCCGCCCCGGGAACCTGCGCGAGCCCCGACCTTCCCTTCGGCACCGTGGTGACCGTCACCGACCTCGCCTCGGGCGCCTCGGTGACGTGCACGATCGACGACCGGGAGGCCCAGAACCCCGGCCGGGTGATCGACATGTCGGAGCAGACGTTCGCCCAGCTGGCCGACCCCTCCGTCGGTCTCATCGAGGTCAGCGTCCGCTGGTAGCGGGCGCCGGCCGGCGCCCATGACGCTGTCGCGGCGCGACATCGCCGCCATGCTCGAGGCCCACGGGCTGCATCCCCGCCGCGCCCTCGGCCAGAACTTCGTGGCCGATCCCAACACCGTCCGGCGCATCGCGCGCCTGGCCGAGCTCGAGCCCGGCGACGCGGTGGTCGAGGTCGGCGCGGGCCTGGGGTCGCTCACGCTGGCGCTGGCCGAGACGGGCGCGTCGGTGACAGCGGTGGAGGTCGACCGGCACCTGGTGCCCTTGCTGCGCGAGAACGTCGAGCCCGTCGGTGTGCGCGTCGTCGAGGACGACGCCATGACCTTGGACTGGGGGGCGTTGCTGGCCGGTCACGACGACTGGTCGCTGGTGGCCAACCTTCCCTACAACGTGGCGGTGCCCGTGCTCGCGCGCGTGCTGGACGAGGCGACGCCCGTCAGGCGGATGCTCGTCATGGTGCAGGAGGAGGTCGGTGCTCGTTTGGTGGCGTCGCCCCATTCACGCGCCTACGGCGCCGTGTCCGTGAAGGTGGCGTATCACGCGCACGCACGCGTGGTGGGCCGCGTCCCGGCATCGGTCTTCGTGCCGCGCCCCAGGGTCGAGTCTGTGCTCGTGCGCATCGAGCGTCGACCGGTCGTCGCCGTGGACCCCGCCATCGTGCCCGCGTCCACGCTGTTCCGATTGGTGCGACTTGGCTTCGGCCAGCGCCGCAAGATGCTGCGCGGTTCGCTGGGGGGCGCCGTGCCCGCCGGGGCCTTTGCCGCCGCGGGGGTGGATCCCCGCGCCCGCGCCGAGGACCTCGACGTGGCCGCGTGGGGGAGACTGGCGGCGGCGACGGTCGAGGAGGGGCCATGACGGCGGGCGGAGGGGACCTGGGCGGGCTGGCCACGGTGACGGTGCAGGCCCCGGCCAAGCTCACGCTGTCGCTCCGGGTGGTCGGGGTCCGCCCCGACGGCTACCACCTCCTGGACGCCGAGATGGTCGCGATCGACCTGGCCGACACGCTCACCTTCGAGCCCGGGGACGGGATCGCCGTCGTCGACCAAGTGGTGGGCGGGCTGGGCATCGGCGGGGTCGAGACGGGCCCCGGCAACCTCGTCGCCCGGGCCCTGGCGTTGGTGGGGCGCCGCGCCGCGGTCCGCCTGGTCAAGCGCATCCCGGCGGGGGCCGGGCTGGGCGGCGGCTCGGCCGATGCGGGGGCGGTGCTGCGCTGGGCGGGCTGGCCCTCCGCCGCGCTGGCGGCGGCGCTCGGGGCCGACGTGCCCTTCTGCTGCGTGGGGGGACGCGCCCGCGTCCGGGGCATCGGCGAGGTCGTGGAGCCACTCCCGCCGGAGGACCGCAGCTTCGTCCTGCTCGTGCCGCCGGTGTCGGTGGACACCGGTGCGGTGTACCGGGCCTACGACGAGCGCGTCGCCCAGGGTGTCGGCGTTGCGGGGGGCGGTGACGGCGGCGGCAACGACCTGGAAGGGGCGGCCCTGGCGGTGGTACCGGCGTTGGCGCCGTGGCGCGACGTGTTCGGGGAGATCACCGGTCGGCGCCCGCGACTGGCCGGCAGTGGGGCGACCTGGTTCGTCGAGGGGGACCCGGCGGGGCTGGGGATCGGGGAGCGGCCGTACCTCGTGCTGCGAGACCAGCGGGCGCCGGTCGTGCCCGTGCGCACCGTGCCGGCGGCGGCGACGGGGCCTGCGGCGGCGACGGGGCCTGCGGGGGCGACGGGGCCGTGAGAGGCGGGGGTCGGGGCGCTACTTGCCCGCGGCCCGCCGCTGCCAGCGGGTGGCCTTGAGCATCTTCTTGTGCTTCTTCTTTCGCATGCGCTTGCGGCGCTTCTTGATACTTATAGGAACTAGAAGACCGTCCCATATCAGCAGCACCTCCTACTCAGCGCACCGTCATCGGCGGCACGGTAGCTGGCCTCTCGTGGCGAGTGGCGCCCGTCAGGGGGCCTGCAAGGCAACTCATTTGCCGCTGTCGGCCCCAGCAGTCAAGGGACGGCCGTAGGCCGAGCGAGGACACGAGAGCAGCGCAGGGCGCTGCGAAGTCCCGCAGCGGCCCTTGACGGCCCGAAGTGGTCACGGGAGCCGCCAGATGGACTCGTTAGAATGCGAGTATGGCGACCACGGCCAAAGCGAAGGATTTCCGTTCGGACCCCATGGAATCGGCCGAGGGCAAAGGATTGGCCCGGCGGGCATGGCAGTCGTATGTCGGGGTCATCGAGAAGCGGGTGTACCCGTCTGTTGCGCCATTCGTGGAGCCAGCGCTCCAGCCAGTTGGTCGGCAGATCGTGGAGGACATGGTCGGATTCTGGGTGCTCTGGCACCTCTACGGGGGCTTCGAGGGTCTCCAGCGCTTCGGGATGCACCCGTCCACGATCTGGCGGAAGGTGGCCCGGTTCCGGAAGATCACCGGCCACCACCCGGACGAATACGAGTTCCCAGGGATCACAGTCGACGCCAAGGCCTATTGGGAGGCCGGAGGCCGGAAGGTCGGGAATAAGCCCAGGTAGGGAAGTCGCGACTCGCCGCCTTGCAAGTCACACGCGTGTAATTTACACTCGTGACTCTGCAAGTAGCAGGCCGTCGGAGGTGGTCGTGCACCCCCGGGGGATTTCAGTCCTTGGGGGGTGGTCGAGTTGGACACGACCGAAATGAATGGGCTCTTCCTGTGCGGGGTCGTCAAGCGCGTCGAACAGGTGATGTACGGGGCGAACCACGCCAGTCGGCCAGGCCAGCCGGTGCCGGGAATGTTCAAGATCGTGGTGGGGGTCGGGCCGAACTACGCCTTTGAGCAGCATGCGTCCTTCAACCGGATGGACCTGGCAACCCACGAGGAGTCGGTGGTGAGTCGGGTGGTCGGGGATGGTTCCGGCCTGGTCGGGCGTCTCGTGTACATCCGTATCGGCGTGCGGGGGAATAAGCAGGGGTTCGCCAACCTCGAAGCGCTCAACGTGTACGTCATCGACCAGGATGCCGTCGCATGAGCGCGTGGGCGGCGCCAAGGCGGCACTACTGGATGGAGGCGACGCCGGGGTCGGTGCAACTGAGGTCGAGCATGTACGACCCCGCCGAAGGCCCCCCGAAGCCGTCGCGAGCGGGCGGCAAGGACGCGCCACGTCCGGGGCGTCCGACGAGGAGCAAGATCACCGGGTTCTCGTCGGATTCACGGGAGCGGCTCAGGCGTCGGGCGGTGTCGCTGCCGTGGGAAAACGCGGTGGGTCCGGGTGGGATCGGCATGGTGACGTTCACGTATCCGGAGGCGTTTCCGACGGACGGAGAGGTCAGCAAGGCGCAGCTGAAGCGGCTTTACGAGCGGTGGCGGCGCCGGTACGGGAAGCCGAGGGGAATGTGGAAGATGGAGTTCCAGCAGCGGGGGGCTCCGCACTTCCATTGTTTCGTCGGGTTGCCGGAGCCGGAGGACGAGCTTCGGGCGTGGCTGTTGCGCCAGTGGTACGAGGTCGTCCGATCGGGCGATGAGCGCCACCGCTTCCATGGGGTGGACATCTCTCGGTGGCGGTGGGGCACCCTCGGGGAGAATCGGGCCCGGGTGGGGGAGTACTTCGCTCGTCACGGGGCGAAAGGGTGGAAGTCGTACCAGAACCGGGTGCCGGAGGGCTATGTGTCGCCGGGCCAGTTCTGGGGGGTCTGGGGGCTGAAGCCGGACGTAAGAGTCTTCCCCTTGGACTGGTCGGAGTTCGTGCAGCATCGGCGCCTGGCTTGGACGCTGGACGGCAAGAACCGTCAGCGGAAGGTCCGGAAGGGCGGCGGCGACAAAGGGGCGTTCGCTGTGTCCGTGGACGGGCATCACACTGGCCTCCGTTGGGTGGGTGCGCTCCGGCCGGCGGATGACGGCCGGGAGCCGGCGTAGCCGGGCGGGATCGGCCATCGGGGGAGGCCCGCGGGGGGCGGGGCACCGGCGGGCAGCCGGGCCCCCGCCGCCGCAGGGCGCCCGGGGGGCGGACCCGGTGGTGCACCGGCTCGGGGCGTTATCGGATGGGTGGGCCCGTCCTACGGGGGCGAAGTATCCGGCAATCCCGAGCGGTCTTGGTTACCGTCACGTCGTGGCTCGGGACTGGCTGGACTACGAAGCGGAACACGGCTTCATCCGGGTCCGGTTGCGTCTACTCACTGCCGAGGAAGGCGGTCGCTCCCGCCCCATCTACTCCGACTACCGGGCATCGTGGGACATCGGGAACACGTATGAGGGCGAGTGGACGGTGAACGATGCTCCCCTGGTCCTGGAGGACGTGGACAAGCTCGATCCAGGGGACGAAGCCCTGGCACGAATCCACCCAATAGCACCCCAGTTCTGGAACCACGTTGAGCCCGGACTCCGCATCTACGCCCACGAGGGTCCCCGTCGAGTCGGAGAGGCCACGGTGATCGACCGAACGGAGCGCCTGGCCCCACCCTGACCGCCCTGAAAGTGCCGGAGGGGGTCGCACACCCACCACGGCAAGCCACCCGATATCGGCGATTGAGCAATACAGGATGGTCTGATGGCCGGTCGGGGCGCCCGACTTCGGCACGTTGCGAGCGGTCTGACCCTCACGGCTCAGTCAGAGTCGCCACTTTCCGCAAGCATGGACTCGATCTGGGCCAGCGTCTCTTGAAGCTGCAAGCGCACTCGGTTAGCAGGGTCAAGCGATCCCTTCGCCTGCACGGTGGCCTTCCGCAGAAGATCCAGAGATTCCCCTGTTCTCCCAAGCAAGCTGAGATCACCAGCGAGGAATAGTTCCGCCTCCAGCGTCTCCTCACGCCCCGGTCCGTACACCCTCCAGGCGATGTCCACCCGGCGCTCGTCGAGTTCCCTAGCCCCTTCGGTCTTGCCCAGGATCCGTCGGGTGTTTGCCAGATTGTTCAGCGGCACCAGGGTGGCTTCACTCTCAGGACCCGACCGGCGTTCGACCGAAGCCAGCATCTCTTCTCCTAGCGTTTCCAGCCGAGCGAAATCCCCGAGACGGTGACAAGTGATTTCAAGATTCCGGCGGGCATTCACGCTCCGATGGTCGTCGGCGCCGAACAAGCGAACGCTGGTGCTCAGGACTCGCTCTCCGACCTCTCGGGCGGCATCCATTTGGCCTGACCCGCCGAGTATTGGCGCCAGGACGTACAAGTCGGCCAAGGTCTTCGGGTCCTCGGCTCCGTAGTCCCGTTCCCGAATCTCGACAACCCGCTCTTGAAGTCTGAGTGCCTCCTGGTAACGCCCGGCGGAGTAGTACAGCTTGGCCAGCCGAGTCATGCCGTCGAGGGTCTCTTCGGCCTCATCGCCGTGGCCCTCCCGCAGCGAGCTGAGTTCCCCTTCGGCTGCTTGAAGCTCCTTCTTGCTCGGTTCTTTCGCCACGGATCGTGAGCGTAGGCCGAGTAGTTCAGACCGCACGCTATTGCCGGGAGGAGAATGGCCTAAGCGGGGCGCAGGGCCGCCCGGTATCACCCGGTGAGAGGCGAGATTGGCGCATTTGGGGGGGTCAGGCGCTCCCGACTAGGGTGTCCGGCCGTGGGTTCTCTCATTAAGAAGCGCCGCAAGAGGATGCGGAAGAAGAAGCACAAGAAGATGCTGAAGGCCACCCGCTGGCAGCGGCGGGCGGCCGGTAAGTAGCGGGGCTAGTCCAGAACCCTCGCTGCCCGGTCCAGGACCTCGGTGTCCATGGGGTCCAGGTAGCACTTCATGGTGGTCACCGGGTCGGCATGGTGCAGGACCTTCTGAATGTCCAGGAGGTCGAACTTGTGTGAGCCGTCCGGCCCCTTCTCTCGGTGGAGAATCCCGGCAGCGCTCCGGCGCAGGTCATGGGGCCCAACGTGGCCAAGTCCCGCACGGCGAGCAGCTCCGGTCACGATGTTCCATACTGCTGCTCGGCCGCTGGCACCTGGGGTGAGGCCGGTTCCGTAATCCAGCCGGTGGGGCTGGCCTTTGGCAGTGCGGCCTGGGCGTCGGCGGCAGATGAGCGGTTGGTCAGCTGAGGGCTCCGCCCCGAGGTGCGCCCGGTAGTCGGCCAGGTATCGGCGCAAGGCGGCGACCGTTTGCGGGCCCAGGGCGATGTGTAGCGGCTTGTAGCGCTTGCCGGTCCAGTGCAGGGACGGGTGGTCGGTATCCAGGTCCCGCAGGTCTCCGATTCGCAAGGCGACGATTTCCTGCGCACGGACCCCGGATAGCCCGAGTCGGAGGACCAGCTCGTCCCGGCGACCCATTGGCGTGTCGTCCATGGCACCCAGAAGCGTTGTGTAGGCCTCGTCCTTGGTCAGCCAGCGTGGGGGATTCTGCGACTGCGCCTTGCCGTAGGTCGGTCGGAACTGGCGAAGGGGGCTGTCGGAGTCGGTCAGGTGTTCAGCGGCGGGGGCAGGGACGCCCGAGCGGGCGCACCACCGCAGGAGGGCGGCAACGACCGTGGTACGGCCTCGGATCGTGTTGTTCGCCAGGGTGCGATCGGAATCGGCTCCGGCGCACCAGCGCAGGACGTCGGTCGGCGTCAGGTCGCTAAGGGCTTGGACGTCGTGGTCCCGGACCAGGCGAAGGAGGATGTACTGGTTGCGCTCAACCGTGGTGGCGTTGGTCCAGCGCTCCCGGCAGAACCGGCGGATTAGGTCCTCGGCCGATTCGGGACCCTGCGATCCCGGCCCCGTGCCTGGGACCAGGCGGATTATGGGATCTCTTATTTCTTGATCAGGGATCCCATGCCGTCGCGGAGGTTAGCGCCCGAGCCGGTCTGTCCGCCAAGCCTGCCGGTAGCGTGGAGGCGTGTCGGAGCACCTCGTCGCCGTCGACCACGTCCAGCTGGCCATGCCGCCCGGCGCGGAGGAGGAGGCCACCGCCTTCTACGAAGGGGTCCTCGGCCTCCAGCGACGGCCCAAGCCGGCCGCGCTGGCCGCACGTGGGGGCTGCTGGTTCTCCAACGGCCTTGTCGAGCTACACCTGGGCGTGGAGGAGGATTTCCGCCCCGCCCGCAAGGCCCACCCCGCTTTGGTCACCAGGGCACTCGACGACCTGGTGGCGAGGCTGGGGTCGGCCGGGCACCCCGTGCGGTTCGACGACGAGGTCCCCGGCGTGCGGCGCTGCTTCGTGGACGATCCCTTCGGGAACCGCATCGAGCTGATCGAACGGTGAGTTGTCGTAGCGTGGTGCGCGCACGCACCCCACTTGGCGGGTAGTTCAATCGGCAGAACGTCGGCCTTTGGAGCCGAATGTTGGAGGTTCGAGTCCTCCCCCGCCAGCCAAAGCCGCAGCCAGGGAAGGCACTGTTCTCCGACGCTGCCGAACGTGCTACTCGACCTCTTCGTGACCGGCATAGATGACACCAAGCAGCGCCGCTCGAGAATGGACGCCGAACTTGCGATAGATCTCGCTGAGTTGATTGCGGATGGTTCCGACACTCAGGAAGACGGCGGCTGAGATCTCCGCGACGGACTGGCCTCGCATCAGCCGGACGACAAGCTCCAACTCATGAGCGGTGAGCTGGTGGGTCTTCGCCGCTTGCTGGAGGACGGTCTTCGCCAAGTCGGGAAGGATCTCGCCATGGACCGCTTCCGCCACCAGGCGCATCACCGTGGCGTCGGGGCTCGGCGGCGATGCGGAAAGCACCGCCTCTTCGCGCGTCGAGAGGGCACACGCCAGCCGGGGCGGCGAATGCGAGCACAGCTTCACCATGGTCAGCAGGCCTGTCCTCCACCGACCCTTCCAACCGAAGCGGACGCCGACGGACGACGCGTCGTGATCGTGGATCAACTCGGCCAGGGCGACGACGGCACCGCCGACGTCGAGGGGGTGGAGCAGACCCAGCAACGGAAAACCCGCCAACGCGGCCTGATCCGCGCCGATGATCAGGTCGACGTCGGTGCTGGTGTCGACGATCCGCCAGTCGTGGTCCGTCGTCAGAACCGCGAGCTGGCTCCTGCCGACGGGCTCCGTCCAGGCCAGTTCGGTGTTCGCCTCCCCGGGGAGAAGGCAGAGCACGACGACTGGGCCCTGCGGGGTGCGAACGCGCCGCGCCGATTGGCAGGTCTCGATCACGCCGCCATCCGCTTGCACATTGCGCGCCCGAAGGGTGAAACCGTCGACGATCCCGTCGACCAGGATCTGGAGCCGGCGACGCGCGAGATCGGCGTCCTCTGGCGGCAAGAAGCGGAGCATCGACTCGCCGATGACTTGCTCGGGAGCGTGAAACCCGATGAGGTCGACGGCGGCGGCATTGACGTCACGAACCCGACCATCGGCGTCGATGACGCCGAGCGCTACCGGCGCCGAGACCAGCGACTCGTGCAGCTCCTCCAGGGTCAAGACGGGCTCGGTTTCGACCATCTGTGACAACGATGCACCGCCAGAGGCGTCGGCGAAAGACCCATACCCGTGGACAGGTCCATGACACGCGTCACCTCGGAGCCGAAATACGTCATGACCTGGGCGAATTCCG
>Ga0187778_10000414_pt1 | contig 30572 bp, 23 predicted proteins | sample 1015_Q2_SP5_20_M_FD_132418 | JGI IMG/M metagenome (GOLD analysis project Ga0187778, IMG submission 132418) | Tropical peat soil microbial communities from peatlands in Department of Meta, Colombia - 1015_Q2_SP5_20_MG | ecosystem: Environmental > Terrestrial > Soil > Wetlands > Peat | place... | reverse complement strand
CGTGCGCGATGAGGGCTACATAGACGTTTCCGAGCGCCCTTACCGCCGTTTTACGCACGATCCACGATCGGTCGCGGAGCATGTCCTCGAGCGCCTTGAGATCGATGTCCTCGCCTTGTCGAATGAGCGCGGGGAAGATGTTTCCGAGGGCTTCGACGGTTGCCTGGCGGACGGCCCAAGCTTCGTCGCGAAGCGACAGTACGAAGAGGCCGATATCAGCCTTCTCTCCTTTTATGATGCGTCCGTGATACAAAGAGGCGAGAGCATTAATCGTTGTTTGACGCACGCTCCACGCTGTGTCGGTCAACTGAGCTTCCAGTTCTTCCAGGATAATCTCACGCACGATGTCACTCGAGAGAATCTCGTACGCTATTCTTCGTCCGGCCGTGCGCGTCTCGGTATCTGAAGCGCTCACGAGAACACTCAGCAGGCTGAGTAATGCCTTGGTTCGCGGTCTTCGCGTGTAGTTTGCGAGACTCCCCACGAAGGAGTCCACGCCTTCAGAAATCGAGGAGATGAGTAATGACAGCTGTGGTGCCTGTGACGTGGCATCCAGCGATTCGAAGTCAGGCAACACGGCTCTGATGCCGTCGCGTTCCTGCATTATAGACCGAACGAAGTCCACGTGCCCCTCTTGGGCCTGCGTGAACCCATAGTTGCACGCCTCAATGAAGGCATCTTTCTGAAGCAAACCATTTTTCACAAACAACGCGAGCGCCTCGGTGGCTCGTTTTAGATCCCTGAGCGTAAACTGGCCGGGAAAGTCGTTTTTTAGTTTGAGATAAATGTGGGCGAGTAGGGAATCCAAGGCATCTGTGACCTCGTCGCCAGCTGCTTGATCTGTAGATGATGCGCCGTTCAACGTTTGCGCTCTTGGACTCCTATTGGAACGAATCTCTCCTCACCTCTGTTTGCAGTACATCACCTAGTGTCAACGGCAGCTGCTCGACCACAGGAACCTGTATAGGACAGTGGTAGCGTGTGCTTATGGCCTCTGTCGCCTCTCCGATGCCTATGCCAATCACCCGTATGCCTTTCGCTTGAGCAGCCGCTTGCAGTTCCTGAAATGTTTTGCCCGTCGAGTTGATATTCCCCTCGCCGTCTGAGATGATGATTATGAGGCGATAGATATCTTCAGGTTCCTGTTCGAAGAGTTCGATTCCTAAAGCAAGGGCATCAGCATCGGCCGTCGCCCCTATAGGGATAAAGTGAGACACGTCTTCAACGATGAGTGCTCGCTCCGTTTGAGAGAGATTATCCCCAAACGGCTTATGTATGACAGGTGCATCAGAAAAGCCGATGATCGCGTAGTTGATCCCAAGATAGTCAAATGCCTCAACGAAGAGCAAAATAGCCTCCAATGCGGCAGTTCGTTTGGGTTCTTGCATCGAACCTGATTCATCCAAGAGCAGCATAATTCTGTGGTCTAGATGAGTAGGTCGCCGTCGCTTCAAAAAGACGTCGAAATCTTTGGGTGTCGTCGGCATGCCTTGGTGTATCTTGCGTGTGATATCCATCACCCTACGCAGATCTGGTTTTTGACCAGAAGAGTAATAGCCTTCATACTTTGGCTTACGATTCTTGGCGAGGACATTCTCGAGCGTCCCGACCAATACCTGAAGCAATCCCGACACACGGGCGTATAATCGGTGGTATTCGTTCGTACTGCTAGCACGTTCCAGTTGTAGGCGTCTGCGCTGAACAAGAAGGTCTTTTCGAGTAAGCTCGGAATGGGACTTCTCTTTAGAGATAAGCGCATTGTCTAGTGTGTCTTCTCTCTGCGCAATTCTTTCCTCGAGCGCTTTAGCATCGACGGACCCGCTTAGCGCTCTCGCGGCTGACAACCGATCTGCAAGGTCTTTCGCTTGCTCCTCAACTATCTCTTGTGCCTCGTGTTCAGGCGTTTGCGGGCGTATTTCAGACGGGTTTTCACCTTCTTCCATCGGTTGTTGACCTCGCTCGATCGCTTGACAGACGTTTTTCCGTGCTTCCTCGAGCAGCTTTTCGTAAGGCCCCAGGATGTGATCCACTATCTCCTGTGCCGCCTCCCGCGCGTACCTGAGTTTCTCTCGTTCTGATGTACGACCCGACGGATAGCGGTTGAAAATCGATTCGAAGAACGGAACGGTACTATCGAGCGCGGTTTTTACCTCGCGACTGTTGAGAGAGGAGGGGGACCTACCGAACCTCCAGTAATAAAGAACGGATAACAGATACTCCATGTGTGGAAGCATCTGATACGCTCGAATCGGCGAATTAGAGCGTTTCTGCGCCTCTTTCTGCAGCTTATAGGCGTAAGACGTCTTGCTAAGATCCTCCGAGAGCAGATCATCGTAAATCATGTCAAAATAGGGGGCGGTTCCTCTAAAGGTGGTCCTCATCCAGTTGTTCGCGCGCGCGTCCTCAAACGTATTCAGGAGCAGTCGCAAGGATTCGGCCGAAAGGAAATGACTGAACACCGCATCCGTGGCATCGATCCGCGTAATTTGATAGTGGCCGATTTCGTGGAGGATAAAGCCTGTGAGCACCTCCGGCGACGTTGTGACGAGTTCGATGAGAGGGAAGGTAATCGTACTGCTTTCGTAATCGTAGGCCCACCACTCACCTGGAACTACTTTGATGTCGACATCCTCGCCTAACCCTGTCGATAAAATCGTGAGCAGTGTGCGCATTTTTTTCAGAAGGGAAGCCCGCTGTGTCCCATTTCGTACGGAGAACTCCTCGATGGATCGACGCTGCTTTTCTGAAAGACCTGCAGCTTCCTGCTGATAGCTGGTTTGGGATTGGCCAGGAGCTGCGGGTTTCGATTCGTTGTACGAAGCCATATAATCGCTAGGATGAGGATGCTTTTTGGCTAGCACAGCGAGCAACGCGTCGAGCCAGTCTTTTTCTGGTGCGAGTGCATACTTTTTCGGTGCCTGCAGCACTTTGATTTGATCGATGAGCACGGGTAGGGTGAATTTGTCGAGGATTTGCTGGCGCGTCGTGTGACGTCCGCTTTCGTTCAAGCAGTCAAAGATATACTCGAACACTCCTAATCGAAAACCAAGAGGGATATCTTCCCGTAGCAGCGCGTAGTTGAGATAAACGGCGCCTTGTTTTACGCTCGCCACTGCGACGTGGGCTTTCTCAGCGTTGACGCCAGCGAGTGTGTGCGTGGTAAGAGTCACTGTTAACGGAAGTGCTGTTGGGAGTACGCGCCGCTCGTAAGAAAGCCACGTCGTGAGATCTCGCCTAATTTTGGTCAACATCTGCCGCAACCGCACGCCGAGTTCGGGTGAGACATTGGCTAGATGATCGTCATCGAGGTCAAACTGTAGCGCTGAATCGACCGCGTACACCCTAATAGATACCTCGGGAAAGGTGTCCTCCTCCTTTGTCGGGGTCACACATGCGGGATAGTGCGCAGATGTCGTTATACCCATCCGATCGTTGATGCTCCTTTTTGCGTTCGTCGGCTGTCCGCGTATTTGTTCGCCAAAGCAGAAACGGGCTCGATTTATGGTCGTGCGACTGTATGTTGTTCCACCGTATCTCGCTGACGAAATATAACGGTAGCGAAGCACCTATTCCGGCGGCTCTTTAGGTGCCGTCAGCTTCTGTCACCGTGAATCTCAAAATAACTGCGGACTACGACCGACCGAGCTGGCTTAGGTTGATTTGACTTTAGCTTCAGCTCAAATCCAGCGCAAAAAGTCGCTGAGGAGCGCGGTCGCAACCAATCGAATTGACGAGCTCCCGGTGCAAACTGTCGGCGCCTCAACGGAAAATCGTTCGTATTTCGATGATCTACGTCAGTTTATCCGTGTCTTTGATCTCAACTCTAGTGGGCTCTGCTTTTTGAACCGGCTCTTTTCGGGGGATTGTCACTTCCAAGACGCCGTTACTGAACCGCGCTTTTGCTTTCGATGGGACTACTTCCGCGGGCAGGTCCAATTTTCGCCTATAGCCCATGTACCCTCTTTCGCGTCGGGCGTATGGTTGCTGTTCGCGTTCTATCTCAGTTTTCGATTCGGCGCTAATTTCGATGCTCTCTGGCATCAAGTCAATTTCGATGTCGTCTCTCTTCACTCCCGGCAGATCAACGGTCAGGTGGATTTCCGTACCGAGATCAAGTATATCGATATCCGGAGTTCTGACAGCAGTTGGAAGCTTTGGTATTCGTTCCAAGACGTTTTTCTTATGTTTCTTATACAGCTGTTCGACTGATGAGCGCTGCGCCTCAGGAACAAACATCTTGTACAAATCCTCTATGATCCCGCGCACCATGTCAAGCACCCCCTGTACTTGACAAAGGGCGCAGCCACACTGATCTCCCGAAGCTGCGCTTTCCTCACCCGTTCGTCGTTTATGCATGTAATCACCTTTTAGTTCTTCCAGTGGAGGAGTAATAAACTATTCCCAACAAAATCTGCCTTTTTCTTATTTATATCCTCACCATTAAACTAGCGTGATACGCTGTTTCATACCGATCGGTAGCTCAGGCTTATCCGGTGCTAGTCTGCACTGCATGGCAGCGCAAACACACGATAGCGAGAGGCGAAGGGCTACGCCGCCTCAGACGAGTACACGGCTATTCTTGGTGCAATTGAAGGCCTAATTCAGTCAAAAGAGGGGTTTTGCTTCCATTTCACGTGATACAAATGGAAAAAGAGCTAAATAATTAAAGCTATATTCATAATACAGCTCTCTGAGAGCGATTGAGTGCGGATTTGGAGACTACACGTAACTGGTATGTTAGGATGTTCCTCGTAGACAAATCGATTAGAAGGGTGGGATCGATGTGGGACTAAATGTCGCGCTTGTGCACCCACCGTTTGGCAAAGGGGACGTCAAAAAGTTGAACATCTGCACACCACCTATCGGCCTCGCGTATATCGGCGCATTTTTGCGGAAATACGGTCACAACGTGGCCATTATAGATGCCGAAGTTGAGGGGTTGAATAACAGACAAATTGCAGAACGAGTCAAGAGAGCGGACCTCGTCGGCATCACGACGACCGCGCCGGTTTATAACTCAGCGCTCCAGCTCGCGAACCTGATTAGGCGATTGAGTCGCGCCACAAAGATAGTGTTGGGGGGGCCCCAAGCGACTTTTTTGGACAAAGAATGCCTTGCAAGATCGGCTGCTGACGCGGTAGTCCGTGGCGAAGGAGAGCTCACCATGCTGGATATTGTGACCGCTGCTGAATCGGGCGGCATGGATGACGTCGAGGGCGTGACCTACAGAGACGTGGACGCTATAGTCAAAAACCCTGACAGGAAGTTGATCCCAAATTTGGATGATCTCCCATTTCCCGCAAGAGACCTGCTGCGTATGGAGCGGTACACTCCGCCAAAAAGCACGGGTATTATATCGAGCAGAGGCTGCCCCTTCAGGTGCATCTTTTGTGCCTCCTCGAACCTCTATAACAAGAAGTTTCGGTCGCGGAGCGCGTATAATGTGTTCAAAGAAGTGGCTCAGCTCGTCGCCCAGGGCTATGAGAACGTCACGATGCTCGACGATAACTTCATTCTCGATAAAGAGCGTGCGTTTGCGTTTGCGGATTTGATTGAGGAGGCGGGCCTAAAGTTTGAATGGTCCTGCACGGCGCGCGTTGATTCCGTCGACGAGGATTTGCTGCAAAGGTTACGCGAAGTCGGTTGCAACGGGCTCTTTTTTGGCGTTGAGTCTGCGTCGAATGAAACGTTAAGGCTCATCAAGAAGGGGTTCGCAGTCGACCAAGTCATCAACGCTTTTGAGGTGCTCAAGAACCACGATTTTACGACGACGGCATCATTCATGCTCGGACTGCCCGGAGATGATCGCGAGAAGATTACCGACACCATCAATCTCGCGAAACAGATAGATCCTGATTTTGCGATGTTTTCGGTTACCACGCCTTATCCTGGAACTGAGTTGTACGAGAACATCGACGATTATGATATCGAGATCACCTTGAATGATTGGAGCCAGTTCACTCTGACACGACCTGTTGTCCGCACAAGCGCTCTTTCGACCGCAGAATTGCAGCGATGGTTTGTGAAAGCGTACTTCAGTTTCTATATGCGCGCGTCCTACTGGAAGCGAGCCATCGCGAAGAAGCAGCTTGGCTTTGTGCTTAATCCCCTCAAGGGCGCAATCGTGAACGCTTTTCGCGACACATTTGTAAGCCGCAGAACGTGACATAGGAGTCACGTGCCGCAATGGCGGCGATACGCGAAGAAGTCCAAGAAAAAAGGGGATTAAACGTAAATATCTATTTTACCCCGTAACATTTAAAACCCGAGGATCATCGAAAGGAGATGGTAATTATGGAAATGAGCAAGTCTTATAGTTTACCAGAGCTGCCGTATGGCTACAAGGAGTTGGAACCCTATATCTCCGAAGAGCAGCTGAGGATCCACCACGATAAACACCACCTCGCTTACGTAAACGGCGGCAACGCGCTCCTTAAGAAACTAGACGAAGCACGGGAGCGCAACGCAGAGATAGATGTCAAAGCAGTACTAAAAGAGCTATCATTCAACATCGGAGGCCACGTTCTCCACAAGTTGTTCTGGCCGACAATGGCGCCCGCAGGGAAGGGTGGTGGTGGTATGCCTAAAGGGAAGCTGGCAGACGCGATAAACAGCGAGTTTGGCAGCTTTGATCGGTTCAAAATGGAGTTTAGCAAGGCCGCAGTCAGCGCTGAAGGCTCAGGATGGGCAGCACTCACGCTCGACAAGCTCACGAACAGACCTATCATAATGCAGATAGAGAAACATAATGTCAACGTCTATCCTAACTTCAGAATCCTCATGGTTCTCGATGTATGGGAACACGCATACTATCTCGATTACAAAAATGAACGGCCCAAGTTTGTGGAGGCGTTCTGGAACATCGTCAACTGGGACATGGTAAACGAGCGTTATGAAGAGATATCAGAATGCTCGTGCTCGACGACCTGATTCTCTTGTCCGTTAAACGAAGCAATGGGGGTTTCGGATAGGCTTACCCGAGGACTCTCATCCCTTTTTTACGCCGTGTGTGGTCGCTCCACTTCTAGGAGGATAGCTGAGGTTTTCTTTTTGATCGTCTTTATCGAACGACTCTGCTGTGTTGCCTCTTTTTGCCCCTCAGCTGCCTTTGCTTAGAAGCAACGCGGACCAGACTGTGTCTAACTACGAGTACCCATCAGGCAGTATTGTCCTGAGTGGTATGGTTAGGACTCCACTGTACTGCCCCGCCCGTTGGCGCCTTTTCTTACAGTGATTTGCTGTTGCGTGTGCGCGTGAAACGTATCGTCGTGGCTTATCACGATGATCTGGTTTAGTCCTTTGAGTGAACCGATCTGCCGAGCCAGACTATCACATCTCTCTTCATCGAGGTGGGCAGTCGGCTCATCCAAAATGAAGAGGCCTAAGCCGCCCAACACCTCTTGCACGGCGAGGCGAACAACCAGGCATGCTGAGATCTTCTCACCGCCACTCATCTCGTAAAGAGAGATCACGTCTTCTCCTCTTGTCTTGAAGATGAGATAATCCTCTTGCCAGTGGAGCTGTGAGCCGTCGTTGATAATCTGTCTCCAGTGCTGTGCAGCGTGTTGGCTTGCCTTTTTCGTGTAGAGTGGACGCATCGCACTTAAGTTCTTAAAACTCTCTCTAATCTCTTCAAAGAACTTCCCATCTGCGGCGATTTCGCTGAGGTCTACTTCAAGTGCCATCAGATCCTCCTTTTTGACCGTGAGATCCGCGGCTTGTGGCTGCAAGTCTTGGATTTGCCTGCTGAGTTGTGACGCTGCGCCGCGCATCTCGTTGAATCGCTGGCTTATTGCAGCGTAGTCGCGTTCGCTCCGTTGGTGTTCTGCTTCATCGTACGACCGTGTTTTGGCAGTAATATCAGCAGCAAGCCTCTTGCGCTGGCTATCGAGTGTTTCGGAGTCCTGCAAATACTCGTTGTATCGTCTTGTGGCTGTTTCTAAGTTTTCCGCTAAACTGAGAGCCGCCGTATATGCGTCGTTGTTTTTTTGAAGCTCTCGTAGCTCGGCTTCAAGTCGCGAAGCAAGCGCTTCATCGCCGCCCTGTTGGATCAGATGCGCGATTGCCGCTTCGGTCGTCGTTATCTCGTGCTGTAACGTCTCAGCTCTTCCATTGAGCTCGTTGAGCTCGCTAAGTAAAGCGGCTCTGTCCGATGCATCAAGGGCATACTTGAGCGAGCGATACTCATCGGCTGCCGGGGTCAACTCGCTGATACGCTCTTCGAGCGAGTCGAGATTCGCTAAGTTTCTGCCAAGCTCGCTAAGGGATGCTCGTTCTTTCTCCACGTCTTCGCGCAGTGTTCCTATATCAGCTAGGGCACGCTCTTGTTCTCGTCGTTTTTCGTCGAGGACACGAACCTGGCTCGCCGCCTGTTGCGCCCGATTCAGGGCCTCTGCCCTCTTATCTCGCTCGGATAGTAGCATCGTGAGCTCGGCACGAATGGCGCCCAGTTCTTCTTCGTATTTGCGGCCGCGCGCCTCGATGGACTCGCACGGTTCGCTCGTGTAAGGACAAATACCCCTCAAAAGGTTGTCGATATCGTCGCTTATTTGTTTGTCGTGTCCGCTAAGCTCGCCGATTTTTCGTGTTAACTCGTCGTGTTCGCGTGATAGCGTTTGACCGGTATCCGCAACGGCTTTGAGCGCCTCGTATTCGGCGAGTTCCGTCTCAAGATTCGCCGCGGTGACCTGCATAGATCGAATACGGTCTTCAGCTGCGGAAATGCCTTGTAGAACTTCTCTGTATCGCTGCTGGTCAAGTTTCAGTGCTGAAAGCGTCTCCTCGAGCTGCGTGTATTCTGCAGCTACAGGAGACAGTTCTGCCACTCTCTCCGACAGCTCATCTAGGCGCTTCATCTCCTCGAGCTTGTTTGCCTTGGTACTTGCAAGGCTTGCATAAGCGATACGCAGTTCAGATAATCGCGCCGTTTCACGTGTGACTTGCCGAATAAACGTCTTCATTTCGTCTAATTGGCCGGAGAGTTGCTTATATCGCAAAAAGGAGGGGCGATGTTGCTCGACTGTATGCCGCGCTTCGCGAGATCGTTGTACTTCTCGATCGGCAGCTTCGAGCGTCGTACTGAGGGTATCGGCTTTCGAGTCCGCCGTGCTCAGTTCTCTCTTGAGGTGTTCAATTTCAGCGCCAAGCGCATCATATCGTTGCTTCTCATTTTCAGCGGCTTGTAGCTTGGCTTGGAGGACACCTAGTGATCGCTGAAGCCGGTTCAGCTCTTTTTCATCGGCATCAAGCCTTTTGACGAGTCCAGTCAAATGGGCTATTTCGGCGTGAAGAACTCGCGCGTCTGATTCGGCACGAGCCATCTTGTTCTTGAAGTTATGATTTACGTGAATCGAATCGCTATAAGCTTGACGATAGCTAAATAAGCCTAGAACTTTGTCAAAATGATCTTTTCTTCTCTGGGGGGTAAACTCAAACTCATCAACGACTCGGCCTTGCAGCACGCAGATGACGTCGCTGAATAAACGTTCTGCCGAACTCGTGTGACTCTCCGGGATGCCAAGCGCGTCGCGTATGCGTTCGTGTATCTCTTCCTTTCCGTGTAGATCGGTCTTTTCTCCATTTACGTAGAGTGTCCAACTTTGGGCCTTCCGCGACAGGGTGTTCACCACACGATAAACGCGTCCATTATGGGAGAACGTCACATCTATTGCGCCCTCGGCAGTTCCCTTCCGCAAAAGGTACTGTGTAGCTCCTTGCTTGTGCCGTTCTCCGGCATAATCAATGACAGACTGTTTGATGCCTTCGATCTCCCAGCCGAAGAGCGTCCGACCGATGCTACTGACTATCGTGCTTTTTCCAGCGCCATTCTCACCATATATGGAAATAGTGCCGTCTTGAAACTGGATCTCGCCTGAATCCTCGAACGCTCGTATGTTCTTCAAGCGCATGCGTTCCAGCTTCATAGGTGCTCCCGCCTAAAACGTGAAACGTGCTGAGCGATCGACTCCGCTTCGTCCGTATTTGAAGGCTGTCCGTCGAGGATTTCGCGTAAGAGCGCTCGAGCAAAATCGGCTACGTCGCTCGCCTGCTCATCATAGTGAGCAAAACTTGCTTCAAACATCTTCTTCTCGAGATCTTCAAGCGTTCCCGGAGTCTCAGCAAACACATCGTCGGTCGCGACGGTGTTATCAAGAATCGTGCAGTACAGCGGCCTGTAGTGCTCTTCGATGTGCTGTTTGAGCTCCGCAATGTTGGGGGGTCTCGTTATCGCCCCGTTGACGATTACCCGTAGCAGGAAATTCGAAACAGGGACGTTCATCGTAGCTTCGTCCAATAACGATTGCATTGTTTCAAGCAGCGCACCGTCATCCCCCGCGTGCTCGACGATAACGTTCACCATTCGTCGGGCACCGCGGACGTTGATCTCAGCTACCTCGGGAGCCCCGTTACGGAGTACCACGTCATAAAAGCAACGCTCCGTGCCATGATCAGAGAATCGATAGTATTCCGGACTACCTGGATTGAAGATCCAATTGTCGATGCGGAATTTGTTATGGTAGTGGCCGAGTGCAAGATAAGCCGTCTTAGGGCGCAGCACCTCCAGCTCAGGAAGCGTGATCTCGGGTTGGCCTCCTTCGATGTAGTGTGCGATACTCGCGTGGAGCATGACGACGTTGTGACCCGCGGGCATTTGCTCATAGAACTCCGCAAGTCGATGCTTAAGATACGAGCCGTGGTAGCCGAGTCCCACTATTGTTGTACCTTTCACGTCAGCCATTGCGTTCTCAATGCTTCCCCGGGTCGTATGCAAGTATCTGCACAGGTCCAGGCTTTGTAACACATCAAGTGCGGTATGCGCCTGAGATCCTTTTCTCCTGTCGTGATTGCCTTCTATAACAAGAAAAGGGATTTCCGCATCACGCAACGCCTTAAGCATCTCTATGGCCTGAATCAGCGAGGTATGATCGACTTTGTTGGAGTTGAACAGGTCGCCACTATGTACGACACAATCGACGCTGTTCTCTATGGCGTAGTCGATAATCTCTCGAGTGACACGATTCCAATCATTGAGACGCTCGTCTAAACCATATTGGCGATATCCTAGGTGAGTATCGCTCGCGTGCACGAATCTCAAAGGGGGAGGCATTTAGGTCTCGCTAGTATAAATACAAATTATTATTGGAATAGTTTTTATATAATTTTCTTTTGGATAAAAAGCAAGGGTCACACGCTCTGAAGGCAACTGTGCCATGTCACAAGGGGCGACAAGCTTACGTCCGCCACTGGTTTCCGCGCCACTCACGTGATCCGCTGCCCACACGTCCTCGCCCGGGTTTGTGGCGGACCCAGTTCAGTCGGATTCACCACTACGCAGCCGCTTGTAGTCTCGTCTTTCGGAACGCTGCATACAAACAGAGGCGATTCTGCAAACGTCCGCCTTCGGGCGCGTTAAGCAATTTTGACCTGATTTTGTCGCGGGCTCATCGATTTTCTACATTTGTGAGAGCGTGTCGTGCCACTTTTTGAACGCGCTCGCTCTTGTCTCTAAGGGCTTCGCTCAAGGGACCGCGGGCACGAGGATCGGCGAGCTGCCCGAGGGCCCAGGCGGCTGCCTCGCGCACGTCGTCATATGGATCGACAAGAGCCTGCACTAGTGGGTCGACGGCATTCTTATTGCCTAGCTGCCCGAGGGCCCAGGCGGCTGCCTCGCGCACGTTCTTAAATTCATCTGCAAGCGCTCGAACGAGCGGTTTAACTGCCCGGGGGTTGCCGAGGTGACCGAGGGCCTCTGCCGCTACCGCTCGGACGTCACTGTTATACGCGTGTAACGCACGTAATAGTGGCTCTACCGCACGGGAGTTGCCGAGCTGGCCGAGGGCCTCTGCGGCTGCCCTTCGAGCATCATCGTCCCCTTCTCTAAGGACCGTTATTAGCGGCTCCGCAGACCGTGGGTCTCTAAACGGCTTGAGCGCGCAAGCAGCCGCGAAAGTAACGCGATCGTCATGATCCTTCAGCACACGTATGAGCGGTTCGATTGCCTGCGGGTTGCCGAGCTGGCCGAGGGCCTCTGCGGCTGCCCTGCGCACCTTGCCATCGCCCTCTCTTAGTGCATTGACAAGAGGGGGCACTGCCGGGTCGCCAAATTGTACCAATGCTTGTCGAGATGCAATTCGAACGTTCCTGTCATCGTCGTCTAAACCTGCCATAAGTGGCTCGATTGCCTGCGGGTTGCCGAGCTGGCCGAGGGCCTCTGCGGCTGCCCTGCGCACCTTGCTATCGCCCTCCCGTAGCGCGTCGATGAGCGAGGGCAAAGCCCCAAACTTTCGCAGGCCTGCAACGCTGCTTAAACGTACGGCCTGATTTCCATCCCGCAAGGCTGCGATTAAGGGAGCAATCACTCTTTGATCTCCTGAATTGCCGAGTGCCTCGATGGCTTGCCTCCGAACGCCTTCATCGTAGGCGTAATGTGCACCATCGCATCTTAGAACTTGTGCCAAGCCCTCGATATCCCCATTAGCAAGCATTTTCGAGATGTCCGGGTTACGGTCAAAGAGTTTCACTGTCCCCTGCCCTCCTGTCGGTGATCAGTGCACTACGCAGAATAACGCGTCGCTAAAGAAGTCTCGCTCGAAGTTTGTAAACCTTTTGTTATACTACTTCAGCGTTCCGACGTTAAACAGGCTGACACTTGACTCGAACCACCGGGGAGTGCGCTAACTGGGTCCAACGCGAGATTTAGGACTCACGGCGCTTTCGAACGATGCTTGCACCGTAGAACAAGACGAGGGTCGACACGAGTGTTCAATGAAGGAACAACGTGACTGAGGCAGCAGCGAGCCTTCTGCATCCTTTGCATCTACCTGTATTGAGTGATCAAGTTAAGGCGAGGCGAGACCAAGATCCTCATCTAATGTTACGCGTAGGTTTGCCTTAGCTTTGAACAGTTAGGAGGGGGCTTTTTGACCACCCTCTCATTAGAATAAGGTTCCTATTCTCCAGTTGGTCGCATTTCTGAGCCGAGCATGCGCAGACAGAGCTCTCTGCCTTCTTTCGCTGCTTGATTGTCCGGGTCAATCTCTAGGGCCTTATTAAAAGCCTCCAGAGCCGCTTGATAATCACCAAGCCGTCCCAAAGCACAGCCTTTATCACTCCATGCGACCCCTAGGGTCGCATCGAATTCAGTCGCTAGTACAAACTTACTCAGGGCGCCTTCGTAATCACCTTGCTGGTAAAGCGAGACTCCATCGTTGACATACTCTTTTGCATTCACAGCGCCTTCGTGGGCGTGAGGCTCCTCGCTCAAAGCTGCTCCGCAATTTCCGCAGAATCGCGCGGAAGGACGTACGCTTGTTCCACAAAACTTGCAAAATTTCCTATCGTTCATGCGTTCGATCTTACCATATTACAGGCAAAGCAATAAAGCTTGTGTATACGAGCTTATTTGATAGGATAAAACGAGTGTGCTTGTCATCCAGCGTTGCGAAGGTTTACCGCTTCGTCATATGGTGGGACCGATGTCATTTCGGCGCTAAGTCTTTCAACTCCTTACTCAAAGAGTAGCCCACGACTGTTCGGATGCCGACGATGAAAGCAAGGATAATTGCTTGATTTAGAGTCGGGTTAAGTATGGTCCTTACAAGGTCATTCGCTACGAAGAACTCTAAAGCTAGCGCGATTCTCGCGCTGTAACCCAGTCGAATAGCAGAGTAATCGAAGGGGTGCCGGTGGATAGCGCTTGTGAGGATGTCGACGACTACGCGAGCACTGCCGTAGAAGATGATGATTGCGCCTACGGCCTCGAAGATAGTGACAATCAGGTTGACAAGATCTACCCAACTGGTAATGCTAACTGAGTTCACAATATTTTCAAGCATGGTGTGCGTGGTCGCAGGATGCGTGGCGCTGCGCGTTTAGCCGTAACTTCCCTTTTTATGATATATACGCTAGGTTATAGGGCCCTCCTGACGCTTGGCGTGGACGTTCGTTGTTTAATACGTGCGCTCGTACACGGTAGCAAGATGCGGTGTCGCGTGTCGCTTGTCCTCGCTGTCGGTTTAGGTCTGACAGCTTTTGCGAGCGTACTTGTAGAATGAAGAGGGGAGATGTGTTACGTATCAACCAGAATGCGACTGAATGAGCTCGTTTCTTCCGTTATGCATCGAACACCCAAACCGTGCACAAGATCGACTGACTGCTTTCAGAAGTTCATTGCGTCTAAGATGCGTTTATTCAGCCGAGGACACTGAATCTTGAGGTAATGCTTACTCAACACGATTTGTTGCCTGAGCAGCGCCTCCATCTCTTCCGCCGAACGGTACGTAAACGGATCAAGTTGTTTCAAGCGTTCAGGGGATAAGCCTCCCACATGTGTTGGTACGAGGACTTTATCGCCCCAAAATGGGTGTGGCCCATAATCAACCGCACCGCGTGCTGCTTGGATCAAGAATAGTTGCGTCTCTTCAATGGTTGGACCGGTTCCTCCGACAGGCTTCTTTTTGCCGTTCACTTCTTCGAATAGAGTTTTCGCGACCCATACGGTCTCGTCGCCGAGCTGCGTGTCCACCCAAACGTACCTCGCTCCTACTCGCCCGGTGGTGTTTATGAGATATGACTCCATAGGGTTGTCGGTTGCGATTCGATCATTCATGAACTTGTAGAACCGATGTACGTGCGCGGCGTTTCCGACGCCTATTGTGAACGGCAGACAGTATCGCGATTCGTACTTTTCACCGCCTACTCCTTCCCGTCCCTGTGCGGGATGCCCGATCGTTCTCCCATCTGCGAGTACTTTTGCCGCGAACGCGGGGTCGTTGAGCTTGACCCAGGCGTAATCTGAAATGTAGCCGGGACTAATAAAGACTGCCATGTTGAGCGGTCCGGATGAATCGACGTTTCCGTCGAAGTAACCGGTGTCCTCCAAAAAGATGATGCTTCGTGCGTTCTGGTTGAGCTTGCCGTGGTACTGGAGTATTTCGCCCCGGAAACTCACGTTACCGTTTTCATCCCATTCTGTGTTTTCATGAAGCGCTCTTGGCGACGTCCCTGCGTTATAAATCGCGTGTTGCGTGACATCTACATCTTCTGTTTTGGTCCAACAGCCCTGCTCTGGACTGACGACGCAATCTTCGAACACGCCGACGACGTCGTCATTTCGAATGAACTGATCGGAAATGAATTCTCGAGGATCTATCCCAAACTTGTCGATGTAGATCTGCGCAATCTTGTCGTCGTAAACGTAGTGGCCGTGCGTCGATTTTCCACTTCCTGTCAGTCCCCAGACCGACATTACTATCCTCTTTTTCTGTCCATCGGTCCTCTTGACGGTGAACTCCTTCAGCGAAGCGTGCTCGCCCGTACCGCCTCGCTTGAAGATCTCGTAAATCCAGTGTGAGAGGAAGCCCTTCTTGGCTTCCCCCATATACGATGATGCGGTCACGATCGTGTAGTCGTGAAAGGGAAATCGGATGACCTTAAGCATCTCATCTTTTCCTGGCACGTTCGGATTCTCGAGATAGTGAGGGATCATAAAAAGCAACGCATCTGGCGTAGCGCGAGGATCGCCTGGAAAGTTTACCGCCTGCCAACGATATGCCACATCAGGAAATTGGGCATCACAATAAAGCCGGCAGTTCATTTCGCCTTTCGAGCCTTTTTGTCCGAGTGCGGCATCAGCCTGGATCATCGGCTGATCCAGGACGTGCTCGAGCACACGAAGCATCAGTAACTTGTGTTCCTTGAGTAACTCCTCTTCGCGCTCAACGACCACACTTCCCGCCGCGCTTCTGTTCCATATATTTGAAGCCCAATTCCACGAACCATTTTTGAACTGCGTTCCGTAGAGTTTTGCTCTGTCAAGCAAATCCTGTGGATTATTTTGTATGGGCTTGAGACCCGCCTTTTCCTTGTCCCCTATAATCTGCTCAAACAGCCTTGGAAAACTTGTTATTGTGATGTCGTCGAGTACGATCGGCATAGAACCTCAGCGCCACGGTTCGAGTGACTTCCGCGGAACTTTCTGCTTAATACATTATTAAATATTATAAACTTTTCGTGTGTGCGTAGAGCACGGCCACGGTAATGGGGCAACAAGGCTCTTCACCCGCCGCATTGAATTGGTCATTAGGCGAGACTCCAAGCTCACGCGTTTAGCCGCTTATATCAAGATCCGCAGCCGGAGTGACCTTCATTCTCTCTTTTTGCATCGCGATTTTATAGAGGAGGAGGTGTTTTCTCGCGACTATGGACCAGCCGATCTTTTTCTGCACATATTCGTGCGCCCTCTTACAGAATAACTCCCTCAGCTCATTATTTCGCAAAAGCAAGAGTATCGCCGCCTTCAAATCCTCAAGCGATCCAAGAGGTACAGTCGCACCTGCTTGACTTGCTTCAACTTCGGCCTTAAGGCCTTCGACGGCGGTAACTACCGCCGGCTTTCCGAGGGCAAAGGCGTGCGCAAGATTGCCGCTCTGCGACGCGCGATCATAGGGTAACACGACGAGATCCGCCATATTGAGTATCGTGTCGTACTCTTTGGGAGTAAATGCGCCAGTGATGATGCGGATATGATCCTTTACAGGAGATTCACGGATCGCTTTGAGCAGCTTAGGTTTGTAATAGAGACCGCTGGGCGATCCAGGTCTTGCGTCTCCAGCGATTACTAGCAGGGCATTTTTCGCCTTCTGCAGCACTTCTGGCCATATGGCTACGACGTCTTCGAATCGTTTGTTAGGCTCCCACCAACCTATGCAGAGGACGACCTTTCTATCTCCATATCCGTACTGTTTTTTTGCTTTAGAGGCATCGGGCACATCTTCCGCCACAGCAGTTTTTGCCCCGTGCGGGATGACGTACACGTTGTTCGGGATGCGACCGAGATTTGCCGGCAAGAAGATCTTCTGGAATTCCTCGTGAACGATGCCCGCATCTACGGTATCCAAACTCAAGCCAGTAAACATTGCCTCTTCTCGGCTGAGCGTGCTATAGACCGAGTGGTACGTGATTACCGTGGGCACACGTGCGACGAATAACAGATACAGTAGATCGATGATGCTTATCCCATAATCGCCCTTGTACGCGTAGAGCCCATACTCATGCTGCACGTGTACCACATCAGGCTTTAGCTCCCTAATCTTCTCAAAGACGGTTCGCTCCCAGTCAGGTTTTGTAATGTCGATGATCCCAAATACGTTTGGCTGCGATTCGTGTCCGCCTACGTTTTCATCGGTGTGACAGATGACATACACGGTGTCACCGAACTTTTCCATTGCGCTTATCAGTTCAGATGAATATATCGCAATACCGTCAGGACGCGGTAGAAAAGGAGTTACCATGCACACTCGAAGTCGACCTATATCGCGGTCGTTTGGATTCGTCTCCTTGATCATAGCTTATCAACTCTCACGGTCTATAAAGGGACGATACTGGCGTACGCTCCTTCATCGCGTGAACAAGTAACACAAGTAAGCGTTCGCACTATATTATACGTGCGCTTTGGATACACTCGTGATCATACTTCCGTTACCTCTTCCCTCCTAGTCGCCTCCAAGAAGTAGCTGATCGTCTATTTCCATGTTGCCTGTGCTTCACAGACGCGACACGAAGCATCTCGGCTTTGTGGCAAGCTCAACTTTTATTCAGCATCCTAGAGCGAAAAGTGAGACATCAGATGATCCTTGAGTCGGAGCGGCACCGGTTCGATGTCCGTTTGCCGCCGCGGCAAGTTATCAGATTGATACCGCAGCCTTACCGATATCTGCGTGCCATCCTCATTAAAGTGTCCCTGTTCCTGAATGCCCACTTGAGTATGGACCACGCCAGTGAAATAAAAAAGATACTCCTAAATAACCACCTTAGCAATCTCATAGTCTTTCTCCTTGTCCTCCTTTGTTAAGAGATCGCAGAGCAATAGTCTCCTACAAGGGTTGCATCGGAAGAGCTTGTTCATTGCCCGCCTTCTCGATAGTCGCGTGCGTGCGATGGAGAGACAGACATCTCCTCTTCTTCCTCTTCGATCAGCTTTTCTTTCGAGGTGCCACGTCCTTTTGCTATCGGCGGCTTTCCTGTATCAAGCGCGCCGGATGAGTGGGTTCACCGCTTTGTCGTGAAGTGCGCGTTTCTTGTGACCAAAAATGTCTACCATGATGTTCCTCTCTATGGTAATATTAATAAAGTCTGAGTGGGACGGATAAATATGTTTCACACGTTTTCCTTCTTAATTTGCAGAATCGATGAATTGCTCACTACTCTACTCATAGATCTGTAGCTTGCGAAAAACGGGTCTGTTTCTACCGAATGCTTACGGCACTTGAAGAAGATTGGTGCTCGAGATTCGACCCGTGTATCATCGCTAAAATGTGTCGATTGCCGGTCGATGAACGGGGAAGGCTTTAGTCTGCTCCTTCTGATACCTCTTGAATAGTGAGAAGGTATGAACGTGCCAGATTTATCAGCGGGCGCTCTAAGGCGATGCGTTACTTCTCGTATTGCAACCGACATTGGCGATTTTCAGCTCCGTCTGTATCTAGATAACAGGGATAAGAAAGAGCATGTCGCGCTCGTACTCGGGGAGGTGGAGAGCAAATCGGGCATCTTAGCACGAGTTCATTCGGAATGCTTTACGGGTGAAGTGCTTGGCTCCCATCGGTGCGACTGTCGAGAGCAGTTAGCTCTTGCAATGCAAAAAATCGCCGAGGAAGGATGCGGAGTACTGGTGTACCTGCGTCAAGAGGGCCGGGGGATAGGTTTAGCTGATAAACTGCGAGCGTACAACCTTCAAGATCAAGGATATGACACCGTCGATGCCAATCTCCTTCTGGGGCACCAGCCTGATGAACGTGATTACACAGCTGCGGCACAAATCTTCGAAGATTTGCGCATACGTTCCATACGCCTGCTCACCAACAACCCACGTAAAATTGAGTCCCTTCGCGCACTTGGGATACGTTTAGAGGGGCAGTTGCCCTTGCGTCCGACTGTGAATGAGAACAACTTCAGATATCTGCTAACGAAAGCTCTACGGATGGACCACTTACTTGACGTGCAGCTTTTTTCGCCGCAGATCAGAGATCACGCAAGACCCACGAATCGATATCGCGGTGAGTCAATCGCGACGCGGCCACATAGAGAGCAGCTGAAAGCGAAAGAACTCCTTACAAATCGAGCTCTTTATTTCACTAATCCGCGCCAGGTGAGTGTTCGCGAGGAGGCGCTCCCGGATACTGGGGGTCAGCAAGTGCTTGTGCAAACGGTTCACTCTGCTATCAGCTCTGGTACTGAGTCGCTCATATATCGAGGGGAGTTTCCTGAAGAAATTGCTCTGGATGAGAACATTGCCGAGCTCTCAGGTGCGTTTGCATATCCGTTGAAATACGGCTATTCGGTCGTTGGACGGGTGGCGGGCGTCGGAGCTGGGGTGAGTCGTGAATGGGAAGATCGCCTCGTTGTAGCATTCCATCCGCATGAAAGCCACTTCGTCGCTAATCCTAATACGTTGCTGCCCTTGCCAGAGGACATATCAGAAGCAGATGCCGCATTTTTGCCGAATATGGAAACAGCTGTTAATTTCCTGATGGATGGTGCACCGCTCATTGGCGAGAACGTGGCGGTGTTCGGACAAGGCATTGTCGGCTTGCTCACCACGGGCCTACTAGCCCGCTTTCCACTCGCTGGCCTCCTGACCGTGGATCAACACCCACTGCGCCGACAGGTGTCACAAAAGCTCGGAGCAAAAGCCTGCTCCAGTCCTGAGGAGACGGATCTTCAGACAGCACTCCAAGAGTGTATGCCCGACGGCGCAGATCTCACGTATGAGGTGTCCGGATCGCCTGCTGCGCTTAATCAGGCACTTGATGCGACCGGGTTTGGCGGCCGAATAATGATCGGATCATGGTACGGAAGCAAACGTGCCAACTTAAACCTGGGAGGACGTTTTCATCGCAGTCGCATCCGTCTCATTAGTAGCCAGGTGAGCAGCATTGCACCTAAATTTGATGGTCGTTGGACGAAAAATCGCCGTATCGATGTTGCCTGGGAAATGATTCGTCAGCTCAAGCCATCCCGTTTGATAACTCATCGATTTCCGATCGATCGGGCAGCCGACGCCTATCAGCTCTTAGATCGAACCCCCGGCGAAACAGTTCAGATCTTACTTACGTACTAGGCGAGTGCTGCAATTGAGATTGAAAGATTTGACTAATTCACAACGCAAAAATCGTGGAAATGTATGAAGGAAATGCTGATCAGACTAGATAGGCAGCGCAACTGAAAAGGACGATGCCTGAAGGCGTAGATAGAGCAGTAACAAGATCGACCGAGGACAGATGCACGCTGTTGCCGTCAAACGAGATTTCAAAGCTCAACACTACCTGATCGGTGGAGACTGGGGCGAAGAAAATCACATACACACCCACCACTACTCCGTCGAACTTCAGCTACGGGGGACAGAGCTGGATCAACACGGCTACATGACAGACATAGCAGAAGTTGAATCCCTCCTCGACACTCAGGTGCGCTACTATCAGGGCCGTACGCTTAACGATATGCCCGAGTTTACCAGATTAAATCCCAGTATCGAGCGTTTCGCCTTCATCCTGTGTAAGGCGTTCATAGACAAGATAAAAACCCCGACAGTACGCATCGTTACAGTAACGGTCTGGGAGAGCGACATCGCCTGGGCATCGTACACGCATTTCATGAAGCAGGACAGCATATCACCTAAGTTTTGACGTCGCGACGGGAGGAACATGCGCGTAGCCCTGATAATCTATGGCGGCCTGGATACCCTCTCCGGTGGTTATTTATATGATCGTAAGCTGGTCGCTCATCTGCGGGATCAGGGAGATATAGTAGAGATCGTATCGTTGCCTCGGACGAATTATCTGTTTCACCTCGCGCATAACCTCTCACCTCGGCTGCGTCGCCGCTTAGTGAGACTCGACGCGGACGTGCTCGTGCAAGACGAGCTGAATCACCCCTCGCTATTCGCGCTCAACAGTTACCTGCACAGACATATTAACTACCCTATCGTGTCGATCGTTCATCACGCTCGCAGCACTGAAGGGTATCCTGCGTGGCAAAACGCCTTCTACAGCTGGGTCGAACGTCGCTATCTTTCTAGCGTGGACGGCTTCATCTACAATAGTCAGACTACCCAACAATTGGTAGAACAGTTTCTTATGAATACTGATGCGCCAAACCTACCAGATATTGTCGCGTATCCGGGCGGCGATCGCTTCGATCCTCTAATCAGCAATGAAGAGATTAAACTTCGGGTGCACGACGAGCTACTGCGCGTGGTGTTCTTGGGGAATCTTATTCCCCGTAAGGGATTACACATCCTGCTCGACGCCCTGGTACAATTGCCTGCTAGCCACTGGGACCTCACTGTGATCGGTAGTCAGCAAGCTCATCCTTCTTACGCGCAGGTGCTCAAGCGCCAAGTAGCGCGCGGTAGATTAGCTGAGCGCGTGCACTTTGTCGGCGCATTGTCTGATCTTGAATTAACGAACTGCTTAAGAGCGAGCCATTTGCTTGTAATGCCCTCGTCTTACGAAGGATACGGGATAGCCTATTCAGAAGCGATGAGCTTCGGCCTCCCCACGATTGGCACGACTGCAGGGGCTGCTTGGGAAATCATCACTCACGGTCACAATGGCTTCCTGATAGCCCCAGGCGATGTTACCGCTCTCAGAGGCCATCTTGCCGAATTGGCGCAGAATCGTCAGCGCTTGCTTGAAATGAGCGTAGCGGCCCGAGCCCGATATCGATCGCTGCCAACGTGGAGTGAGTCACTTGAGCGTATTCGCGCCTTCTTGGCCGAATTGATAGGCGCGTGAGCTCCTTCTGTTTCGGTACTAAACTTATCCAAACAGTTCCCCCTCATACTTCGTCGCTCCCTGCTGAAGGGCCATGTCGACGGCCTCCTTGTCTTTGAGTAGGAAGACCTTGTTATCGCCGAGCTCCTCTACCTCGACGGAGTTCTTGAGGATCTCCTTGTGTTTCTGGAAGCGGCCGATGGTGACGGTGTAGTCGGAGAGGTCGGTGACGATGTTGACGTCATAGCCGGCGGCTTGGAGGAGGTCTTGGACTTTGTCGAGGTCGGCGAGGGGAATCTCGAACCGGTAGTTGTTGTAGTAGTCGGCGAGCTGCTTGAAGAGGGCCGGGTCGTTGAGGTACTGTTTGAAAACGTAAGTGTTCTTGAGCTTGAATACGTTAATAGTTGACATTGTATCGGTAGAAGGATTCGTGTAACAGTATTTAGTTGTATTTGTGGGCGTCAGCCTGCGAAGAAAGAAAGGTTCCCGGGCTTTTCCTAAAAGACTACACCCCATCACTCGCTTCTCTCTTGATCCTCTCATAAAAAAATGCATTGGCGTAATTACTATCCCTGTGGCCGCACCTGTGTGTATATTCGTCTAGGGCATAGAGAGCGGGCAGAAGCGTCGAAGAACCTACATCGGAAGAAGAATTCTTTTTCAGTCGAGTCAACGAAGCAGATCGTCCCGGGGTACTCTTTCAAATTGCTCAGTCGGGTTCGAACCGATAGCATCGTTGCAGAAATCGAGCATTCCGTGTACTGCTTCGGGCTATGTCCATTCCGCCTTTCACAGTGCGCCAGGATGCCGCAAAATCGTGCTGCCGAGGCTGGATTTGCGTAGCTGCGATGACCTTCCACCATATTTTATTAGCCGAATACTTACACTCCGCTTTTGGCGAAACAACATCCGCCACCAAGCATAGGTTCACTATAGAGATGGCTACCCGAGTTGAGACACGGATCTTTCAACGCTTGTTTGAGATTCCGCTCGTTTTGAAGAACAAGCGTTTCAAAGAAGCTTCGTTCAAATGTGATCCGTGTAACGGTGTGCGATATGTGACGATCCTTGTATTATCTCACGTTCCGACATTCGTCGGACTTGATGCCAGTAACTACAGTCTCGACGCGGGCGATGCCGTCCTTGTACCTAGTGGGAACGCGAGAATCCTCTGTAAACGGAAACTAGCTGTACGAGTTAATGACATTGGAGATGATGCGTCCGAGCTTGACGACTATTAGTGGAGAGCATTTGTGCTTCAGTTGAACTAACGTAGGGCTTCATTCTTCATATTCGCCGCTACTGATTGAGTTCTAAGACATCGCAATGGACTGTGTGCTAGTTTACGCTCATTTGTTTGAGGGTGCCTCGGAACTCTTCCACTCAACAGCAGTCGAGTGAGACGCCAACGAGTCGTTGTGGCCTAAAATCAAGAATCTCACAGTTACGCGCCGTACGTCGACTGCTCACGGTTGATTACCCGCGTTCGATTCGCGGTGTCACATAGAAAGCGTTTGTGAGCGCGGCTCAAGGAGCCGTCCTCTCTCTTCTCTCGCTATACGGGAATGCCAAACAAGTAAAGAAGAATGACTAGGATAGCTCCCGGTATCCCTGCTACCGCACTTATGATCAAAGTCATCCAGTTTATTGGCACCCCAAGACCGAGGAAGCTGACTATAACGAGAATTAGGAGACCCAGTATCGTATTTGCGACTAAGTATTTTGCTATCTTGGTGACAAGATAGAAGGCGCCGACAATTGTGAGCGCCGCGATAAGCAGTATCAAGAAGCTGGTGAGATCCATAAGACGATCCTCGAGTGTGGGAACGCCCGAGACATCGCAAGCAATTGATTCGCACTGTGCCGCTAAACGATGTCAAAGCGGCTTCATAGATCTTCCACGACGTCACTGATGTGGCGCACCTGTGCTCTGAATCACTCTCGTGCCTTTTCAAATAGTTTCCAGTCACGTTCTTGCAGACGGCGGGCTTCTTCCTCGTTTCATATCTCTGTTGATAGCGTATGACCGTTCAGTCATCGCGTCATCAGATTGGATTCTAGGCGCAGTTCTGCCGCACTGCCTGGACTGAGATGCCTCTTCTCGAAGCTCGTTCATCAGCCTTTCGCTTACCGATATCTGCACATCATTCTCATTAGAGAGTCTCGGTTCCTGCATGTCCACTTGAGCACTGACCACCCCAGTGAGATGATGAAAACACCTCTCATTAACCACTTTACCAGTCCCATGATCTCCTTCTTATCCTCCTTTCTAAGATGTCACACAGCAAGTATCTCCGACAAAGGACATATCGAAAGGGATTGCTTAGGCTCACTTGGTGAGGCACGCGTTTTGTGTGACTGAATGCGCCTACCCATGCGTTCTCCCAATCACTTCATCTTCAGCGCCGCACTAAACTCCCGATGAGCGATGATGAACAGTATTATGAATGCTATGACGATGATTTGTACGATTGCCCATGAAAGCCCTGCGATCCCGCCCAGTCCCAGCAGTCGGCGACGATGGCAATTATCAGGACGATGATTGCCCAGTATAGGAGTCCGCCAAGAGTCATAGTGAACCTCCAGTATTCGTATAGCACGAGGATATAAAATAGTTAGCTGGGAGAGAGACGGGATATCAGTCTTTACTCTCTATTCACGGTGACCTCTTCATACGGTGTGGTCTCTCGTTAGATACCAAACACCAAAAAAAACGAGCAAGCCACGTTGAAAACGGGAAAAGGATAAGAATTCAACCTGAGAGATTAGTACGCATTAAACACCATACAGGAGGAAACAGAATAAATGGCAAAAACGTACAAGCATCTCATTATGGCGTCCTTCAATGATGAGAGAGCCGCTGATACGGCGGCTGAGGAGCTAAAGGGATGGGACAGGGCAAATGATGAGATCAAGCTCGGCGCAGTGGGAGTGCTCGTCAAGGATAACGAGGGCAAGATTAAGGCGCACAAGCTGGGCACGCGCTATACTGCCAGAGGCGCCGGCATCGGCCTCGTGCTCGGCATTATAGCCACGGTGCTGTCGGGCGGTTTAGCACTCCTCACGGGCGTCGTCGGCGGGGTCATCGTCGGTGGTATTGTCGGCACGTTCGTCCACAGAGGACTGGGCCTGTCAGAAGAAGATTTGCGGCTGCTAAGCGAACGCCTTGACGAGGGCAATGCGGTTGTGGCCGTGCTCGTCCCCGAAAACGAGGTTGAATCGACCAACGCCGAGTTAAAGAAGCTGGGTGGAGATATTAAGGTCTATCAAGTGAGCGAGGAGGCGCTGCAGCAGGCAGGCGAAGCAGCCCGTCGCACAGGCACCTAAGTGGTGAGCCTGCTGCTCTTCAGCAAACGAACGTATGCGAGCCGCGTCACAGGACGCCGTGAATGGCATCCGGTTGATAGAGGCCACGTTAGCCTGCTATAGGGGTTTTTCCGACCCCTCTCTTTTTTACGCTCTACCGTTTTGTAGTCGGCGATGGCGCGCGTGCCGTGCGGCGTCTTTAGACCGAAAACTCACTTCTCTTCTGCCTCGAAAATTGAGCCAAGGACGCGCGGCTACTTCCACGTCTTCACTTTTTCGTTTTAGCGCGTTTGAGAGGGCTATGCCGTTTGCGTCAGCGGTCCGAGAAACGGATCCTCAATGACGTTGATCTGATCCGTAGACACGCCGAGTGCCGTAAGCTCCTTTCTTGAATTTGCTTGCGTGCTATATGGCAGGATGCGCCCATTCAGCGTCGGGCGTTGGCTATTGAGGGAGGCAACGTTATCCATGGCGATCTTCTTCCACAGCGCGAGCCAACCGCCGGACGGACGCGATACGAGAGCTTCTTCCGCCTCTAAATGCTCGCGCCACAACGATTGTCTGAACTGTGCGACGCTGGCATCTTTTGGATTATCAGGGTTGAGGAGGATCGCGTTGAGCTCCATGCTGCGATGTTTTCTCGGGTTGGCAAACGGCTTGAATTCTTCCGCCCGGTCAAGTGAGGGACCGTCTAGATTAGCGCTGCCGATCGTCGTCCAGACGTCGTCGACAATCCCTATCTTGCTGTGCACGTAGCACCGCCGCAGCGTCAATCTCTCTCCCTCGAATCCCCTTGACCACAACGCAAAGACGCCGATGCACGGATGCTTCAACAGAGGCTGCTTTATGTCAAGTCCCAGCCTTTTTAGCGCGTCGTGCTGCCTTAGGCGATAACTCGGCACGTCGGGATTTTCGTTGATGAGCAGTATGACTTGCAGATCCGAGTTGCGCTTGAGCGCGCTTCGAAGTGCGCTGACAATCGGTCTACTTGTGAAGTACTGGTTCTCGAGATAGACGAAATCCCTTGCACTGCCGATGGCCCGTCGATACGCCTCTAGGATGCCCGCCTCCCCTTTTCTGGTCAGCGTCCTCGGAGTGACCGAACGCACTATTTTTACTGACTGTGAACCTGCGGGCGGAGGACAAGGCACAGGCAGCTTGATTTCACCCTTTCCTTCGAATTGCGTATGGGAGACGTAGTTCCAGAGCTGAACAAAGTACTCTGTCACATGGGTCACCGCACCACCACGGAGGCGAAGGGAAACATCGTGCTTAGGCTGGACGTCGCCTGATCCACGGCGTCGATCGTAGATCATGTGATCGCTTCCATCCCAGTAATCCTGACGAAAGGGAGATCCGATAACGAATGCCTCCTTTTCATCGACGATCAGTACTTTTGCGTGCATCACGTGGGGTCCTGAGGTGGGAAACCCGCGCACACACACGCCTGTGCCTTCGAAGGCATCACGTATTGCGTCGAGGCTGTCAGGCAGCACCAAGTTTTGGTTCAAAAGAATGAAGACGCGGACTGCGTTCTTTTGTGCCACACGGCAAAGAACGTCAGTGAGAACGTCCTTAGGCTTAGGTGTTTCAAGAACCGGGGTTGGTGCCGCATCGTAAACGGCAACAAAATGGGGCTGGAACTCCAACTGCGTGAGGTAAACTGTTGACGCCGCATTACTTATCGCGTCTACCAGATTAGCGAGGGTAACTTGGCTATCAATTAGTACATCAATGCTATTATCGTTCGTCAATCTCGACGGTCCGACTTCACCGCTTGTCATAGGCCAACTGTGCCCGCGCCTACGCGATAAACTGATATGTGGCATATTGCGTGATCTCCTCCCTGTTAATTACCAACGCGGTAAAATGGCACCGTTCCATCGTAAGGTACAGTCGATTGGCGACTCCATCCGTGAAGTTCAAGTGAACGGATATATTTTAACCTTTCATGTAGATGTTTCTAGCTATTTCAGCAGGTGCTCGCCCACGTCTTTCACAGCACACAAGAATAGCGACCCGGTGTAATCCATCGCTACGTTCGTTTTCCTCGTCTCATTCGTGGACCGTTTACCGGTGCTGAGTCGATCCTCACATCAAGCGAGCGCACTTGCTTCGAAGAGCGATTCATTTGTCGTGCTACTCTCGTCTCAACGCACTATCTTGACGCCTCATTTACTCCGCCACACGCGCATCTCTGCTACAGTGTTTGCCCTTCACGTAATAGACCGGCGTTCAAACTTCCTTGCAAAAAAATGGACGTTAGGCTGAAATATCGCTTCACGTAACGTAAAAACCGAAAGAAAGCGATAAGAGTTGATTCCCAAAAGTGAGTATGCTGCCCGGTCACGAACAAAAGGCGTACGTTTTTAAATGAAAAGCGCTATTGGCAGACTATGCACAAGCTTGCAGCTCTTGCTATCATAGGCATAGCGATTATCCTGATGGTGTCTGTGACCGGATGTGTACAGCAGGCACCAGCGCCGAGCAATCAGTCAAAGCCAGCCAGCAATCTAACCAACTTAGTCAATCGCACGAGGCTAACGTCGAGGCTCAGTAACGTAACGGCGAAGCTCAGTAATCTAACAGCGAAACTCAACGTAACTTAAACTCGGCCAAACCTAAAACGGGAGATTCGTTCCTATAGGGATTGAGAGGCCTTACATTACAGGTGTTTCCGTGCGAGTGACTTGTTTTTGCCGCCTTAGGACCTAGTGGTCGAATACTGCGGTGTGATGCGTTTCGACTGACAGCATCTCGATACCTCCCGTGTTGGCTTAAGAAGCTGCTTTCAACTAGAACGATGACATCCGTCGCACAGCACAGTGTGAATGTCATTGATACGCAAAGCTGGTCGTTGCAGGAAGGAGCTTGTTTTTTTGCTTCTTGCATTTGCTCTTAATTACTTCCGCTCTGACTTACTAGTGTGACTTTGTCACTGCCATAGATTTACAAGCGAGCCGAACGTCGAGCGTGGCACTTCACTGCAGAGGCACTCTCTACGGCGGTCAAGCGCTGCTTGGATGAACGATAGCGTGGCTGCAAGATCTTAAAAGAGCAGCGTTTCAGCTCGGCATACGTCCTCCTCTCATGCGACGTATCATAACCGTATCGCTCATAGCGCGGCTACGGTTGATTCTCCTTTTGGATTACCTCGCTGCCCATGTCCCCCAGATCGAGACGATCCCAAGGAGTCGCTGTGATTGGTTGTCTGGTCGGCGACTCAATATCCCAGTTGTGTGGTTCCCATCTCTGATACATGCGTTTGTAATCGTCGGGGAGTGAGTCAGGCCCACAGATATCCAGTCGCTTGTCGATGCTACGCTTGAGCTCTTTCTTGAGCTGCCGGATTACGTTGAGTATTGTAGTGTCTACTACGTCCATATCACAGCTACAACCAAGAATACGCCGCGGGAGAAACACACGCCAGGGACGACACACACGCGTTGGCGATCGGTGTATGACGTCGGACCAGTCTTCAATGAGCTTGTGTTCTTCTTTCCAAATAGCTACCCGTCGTGCCGTGATCTCTTCTGTTAGTTGTCCGCTTTGTGCAGATTTCGCTTTTGGCGCATTCACCAGGTCAAATGCTCGCATGTATCCTTGGTCCATATTGATCTTGATCAGGCCGATGTGAAGATCTGCAATTCCGTGAACGGGGACGAGTGGGTCAATGATTATTAAATTGTCTCCTTTTTTTTCCCCACCGAACGTTAGATCTCCATCGGTAATCTCGTCAAGCGCAATGGCTGCGGCCCTGTTCGCTATGTCGAGCCAGTCAGCTTTACACCAGTCTTTATTGCTTATACCCCAGTCTTCGGGCCGAATGTCAAAGAGGCAACCTGTATATCCGTCCTCGGCCAGAGCATTCGCAGCTACGTTTTTACTGGGGATGAGAAGCGGCAGACAGAGGATGGCATAGATCTTATCACAATGGAGGGCGCCTCTGATAGGAACATTCTCCCGCACAAAGCCGTCAATGTAGTAGTTATCGTTTACCGGGACTGGCGGGAATATCCCAGGGAGTGCCGCGGAGGCGAGGGCTCCTTCAATGAGCTTTTCTCGTGAGTCACACAGTATACTTACTTTGTGGGTCTGGCTCCTCTTATCGCCCTCTGAGGGGCATGGCGACCTGTTAGAGAAGCAGGTATACTCGCCCGTTTTGAGATTGGTCGCATAAAAACGGAAAGTGATTCCTGAAGTCAGGGCTTTTTCAAGATCTTCAATCTCTCTCAATCGTCGTCGAAGGCTATCCGACTTGTAAAATGAGCGCTTAGTTGTGACGGTTGTGAACATACGCTCCAAATCTCCGAGGGCCCTCAGGAGGTCTTCGCGTAAGAACCACCTTGAGTTTCGAATAAAGGTCCATAATGCGCGAATACCCGAGCCCCCGGCGATGATAGCGTTGAAGAGTGGAGCCACTTTCTCCGACCACTCGTGCTGCGGAATTAGATCATCGCCGGTAAGCACGTCCTTACACCAGTACGCTTCCAGTTTATCGGCACTCGATGCGCCCGTCGCGACCATCGCTGCGTTGATCGCACCGATTGAGGTGCCACAGACGCAGTCGATATGAGGCAAAACGCCGCGCTCCTTGTTGCCGTCTTTCTTACCGTGTGAATACAGGTACTTTAGGGCCCCAACTTGGAAGTCGCCGAGCGTTCCACCACCACCGAGCACTATCCCAATTTTTTCTTCGGTTTCTTTCACTCCTTCAGTCATAGCTTTACCTCTGACCGCTTATGCTGTGATCCATAACCTGCGCCGTCGCGTCCCGTAGTTTTTCGTTATTCGCTCAGTCGCATCAAGCGGCAGAGCGCTCGAGCCTCGCCGCCGCGGCGATACGCTGCGTGAGGAGTGTAATGTCAAAGATGCGCTCTTCATGGCAATCTCGAGCGGGTCCTGTTTTGCCACAGCCAGTGAAGGCTTCTTAGTCTCAGTGAGTCGCTGTTGGTGCCGCATTTTGCGTCTTTGCGCCTTGTTTGAAGCGACGTAATTGATGTCTGTGGAATTGGTGAGCCCTTATGATCGCTATTGTCCGTCATAGCTATGTGAATCTTGCCTTAGGAAGTCCGTCGCGTGTTCGCCAGTGCTTGGCTAGACGACCAACGAATGAAACGGCCTGACAAGTCAATACACAGAGGCAACGTTTACGCAGATTTATATTAAGGACACGCTTATTGACGAAAAACGTTGCCTTCGCGACCGGGTCCACGAATGCTTAGGGCAGCGTGCAAGGCAGCGTTTTCACCGTTGAGGGCCTGCTCCATTCCATGTTTCTCCGTGATCCCAGCGCGCCCTTTCCGCACGAGCGCCCGTATGTGCTCGTCTGCGTCGATCGCCTGCGCCCACGCCATCTCGAACGTCTCCTTGAGGTGGGTCGCGTGCTCGGGGCTGTCGCTCCATAGCATGGTCACGTGTTCGTTAAGTGAGAGGGACACATCGGGGTCGGCGTGGATGAGGCTGATGCTCTGTTTGCCGTCTGCGACTATG
>Ga0187778_10000413_pt1 | contig 30596 bp, 25 predicted proteins | sample 1015_Q2_SP5_20_M_FD_132418 | JGI IMG/M metagenome (GOLD analysis project Ga0187778, IMG submission 132418) | Tropical peat soil microbial communities from peatlands in Department of Meta, Colombia - 1015_Q2_SP5_20_MG | ecosystem: Environmental > Terrestrial > Soil > Wetlands > Peat | place... | reverse complement strand
GGCATCGACGTGAGCAGCTTCTTCATCGCCTTCTACCAGCCGAGATCGTCGGAAGTGCGCTTCGAGATCGAAGTGAACGAAGGAGAAAGAATCGCCAAGCGCACGCGCTCCGCGGGCAACCACATGGTGGAGTACGTGGTTCGCTCCGGGCAGCCCTTGCTGGTTCGGGAATATTACGCCGAACAGTGCAAGAAGCTTGGCTTCCAACCGCTGCGATCGGTCGGCTCGATGTGCGCAGTGCCGCTGATCATCTACGACCGCCCCGTCGGCGTAATGGCGGTTCATAGCGCCAAGGAACGCGCCTTCGACGAAGGCCATGTCGAATTTCTCCGCGTTCTGGCGAGCGAGGCCAGCATCGCGATGGAAAACGCGCGGCTCTTCGCCGAAGAGCAGAAAAAATCTCGCCATCTCGCGATGATCAATAGCGTCTCGAGCCACGCCATCACCACGCTCGATCCCGGCGAAATGCTCGCCAAAATCACAGCCGAGATGGAAAAGCATCTCGCCTACGACCATATTGGCGTTGCCGTCCTCGATTATTCCGCCAAAGAGCTGGTCGTCGAAGCCGAAGCTGGCGCGCGGCGCGAGGCGGTGGGCCGGCGCATCGTGCTCGGCGAAGGGTTGATCGGCCAAGTTGCTCGTTCTGGCCAGATTGGCATCGTGCGCGAAGCGAGCGCTTCCACGCCGCGATTGATCCTGCCCGGTTCAGCCGCGGGCGTCGCCCTCCCGGTCAACTACGGCGAACAATTTCTCGGAGTGCTCTACGTCGAATCGTCGGAGCCGTGCGGTTTTCCCGAGCAGGACGTCCTCTTGCTGCGGACGCTCGCCGATCTTTTTGCCGGCGCGCTGCATAACGCGCTTACGTTCCAGAAGGCGCAGGAGCAGGCGATTACCGATGGCCTCACAGGCGTGAAGACGCACCGCTTCCTCATGGAAGCCCTTTCGTCTGAGTGGAAACGCTCGACGCGCGCGAACCGTCCGCTGGCGCTCGTATTGATGGACCTCGACCACTTCAAATTCGTCAACGATTTCTACGGGCACCTCGAAGGCGACGTCGTCCTGCAGCGCGTGGGACACATCCTCGAGCAGAATTGCCGTCGCTCGGACGTGGTCGCCCGCTACGGCGGCGACGAATTTGTCATTCTGATGCCGGAAACCACCGTCGAGCAGGCCCGGCAGCTCGCCAACAAGCTACGTGGCTGGATCGCTTCCGATCCTCTGCTGCGCGACAAGAACATCACCGCCAGCTTCGGCATCGCCGCGTTTCCCGTCCACGGCTCGACGCCCCAGGAGCTGATTCAGGTTGCCGACTCGTCGATGTACATCTCGAAGCATCAGGGTGGAAACTCTGTTTCGACCGCGGAGCAAGGTGATCCCGGCGACAGGAAGCGCTGGAAGAAAGACGTTCTGGAAGCGTATCTCGGCGTCACGCTGAAGCGGCTGTTCGCGACCGGCCCTGAAGCGTTCGAGGAAATCTACCGCCGCCTTGAGCAGTTCACGCACTCCCTGCGCGAGCAGGGCGCTGAGGGTTCCGGCGAGACGCTACCGGCTGTCGTAGTCGAAACGGTGACGTCGCTCGCGTTCGCCATCGACGCCAAGGATCACTACACGCAGGGCCATTCGCAGAAGGTTTCGGCCTACGCCGTGATGATCGCGCAGGCGCTGGGCCTGCCGCAGACCGACGTCGAGGAGATTCGGCTCGCCGGCCTTCTGCACGACATTGGAAAAGTGGGAATCCCCGAGTCGATCCTCAACAAATCCGGCCCGCTCGATGCCAGCGAGTGGGAAACCATGAAGACGCACACCGATCTCGGTGCGCGGATCCTCGAACCGCTTCGGCCGATGGTGCGCATCCGCGAGATGGTCCGCCACCATCACGAGTTCTACGATGGCTCCGGCTACCCGCGGCGCCTCGAGGGCGACCAGATTCCCCACGGCGCGCGCGTGATCGCGGTCGCAGACGCGTACGACACGATCACTTCCGAGCGTACCTACAAGAAAGCGCGGACTCCCGAGGACGCTTTCGCCGAACTCGAACGCTGCGCCGCAAACCAGTTCGATCCCGAGGTTGTCCGCGTGTTCATCGAGACCATGCGCCGCGCCCCGCGGCCGACCGTCGAAGTGGGCGTCGGCGTCACCATCCGCTCCGCCGACGACGAGCGCTAGCCCCTCTTGTTCCTGGTGCTGGTCTGTTCCGCTTCTCGTTGAAAATGCAACCGGCGATTTCAAAAAGGCGAGTTGAAAGGGCCGGGTTCATTCGCGTCTGCGGAATTCGCCGCATCTGGCGCGGACGCGATCGGGTTCGACTCGGTTAATGGCAGGCGGTCGCGGATCAACGTGTCAATCTGCGACCAAACACGCGGGTCGCACTCGATAGCCGTGTGCCCCTTGAAAAGGTGGCGAGCGTACCAGGGGTAGGATCGGCACTCAGCGGGAAGCTGTTTGTACTGAAACCGCAAATTGCCCAGGATTTCCGTGTGCGACGCATCGGCGGCGACGATCGCTGAACGGCCTCTCAGTATGCCTCTGCGCTGATAGAAGTTTATTGCTTGCTTTACATTCGTCGGAACAACGCGATCGTTCTGGCCGATTTTCGCGATGCTATCGACCTGTATGGTCAGCAGCACGGGAATGCCTTCGCGTTGCAACTTTCGCGCAAGGATGATCGCGGCCGACGCACCCCAGCTGTGGCCGTACAACACGATGTGCGCGTTCTGTCTCGCCTCAGGAGAGTCATTCCCTCCGCTCGCCTCCCTGAGCAGGCGAAGTATGTATTTGTGGGCTTGGCCTCTGTGCCAATTGCTGAACACCCGGACGTTCGCGGCCTCGTTGTAATCGGAACGGAGCTTGTTGGCCAGCTGCACCTCCGATCGTCGCGTGTCATTGCTACGAACGAAGCCGCCCAGGAAACCGACTACGATGCTGTGAGCTGCGGTGTCGGAGCTTGAAAGGGGTGGTGTTTGCGCCCGCGTGGAAATTGCGTGGGATGCAAGCGCAACACAAACGAGAAGTTTGAATGCCGCCGAAGGCCGCCGAAGGCCGCCGCGGAATCGGGTGCTTGGCGTTGCAGGGGATTTGCGCCTTTGTGAAGGGATGACGCCGGTTTCTCTTTCGTTGCGCGCGAAGCACTGGACGCACCCCGTCTGGCTGGGAAGCAGCGGGGAATGCAGTCCGAACCCAGCCTGAGCTTTACCAAGAGACCACACGAGACAGTTTCCAACTGCAACCGTACTTTAATCAGCTTGTTTATACGCTTGCGCGTCGCGATCTTCTGTGACGCCAATCACCGGGTATGCTCGGGTGCTGACTTCGAAACCCAAGATGTCGTCATGAAATAATGATCGGGATGAATTTGTGCGGTTTTCGTATCAATTTGGAACACAAATCCAGCGGCGCAATTCCAGCCTTGACGTGACTTTCACAATGAGAGTGCCAGCCGGAAAACGAGCGGGATCAGATCTCTCGCGACCTATCCTTGCCCGCCGATCACGATTCCCACGATAAACACCAGCGTCCCTCCCACGATCACCTGAAGAGCCGACGAGAGAAGCGGCGTGTCCATGTAGCGGTGGCGGACGTAGCTGATGATCGCGAGTTCGGCGGTCACGACCAACACCGCCACGGTGAACGCCACATGAAAACTCGCAATCAGAAATGGCAGCGTGTGCCCGAGTCCTCCGGCGGCCGTCATCAATCCGGTGACGGACCCGCGAACGATCGGGCGGCCGCGTCCGGTTAGCGAGCCGTCATCGGAGAGCGCCTCGGCGAAGGCCATCGAAATTCCCGCGCCGACGGACGCAGCGAGTCCGACCAAAAATGCGTCCCAGCTTTTGTGCGTCGCAAACGCCGCAGCGAAAATCGGCGCGAGTGTCGACACCGATCCGTCCATCAATCCGGCCAGCCCCGGCTGAATGACCTGCAGCATGAACATCCGGCGTCCCGTCGCTTCCTCTTCCGCGCGCACGTTCGGAGTGAGCTCCTTCTGTTCGAGCGTTTCCGCAATCGCCGAGTGTTGCCGCTCGACTTCCGCGAGATCGCCGATCAGCCTCCGCGTGGATGCATCCGATATCTTCTGCAGCGCATGATCGTAAAATTGCCGCGTTTCGAGCTCCATGATCTCGACCTGCTTGCGCACCGCGTTGATTCCAAGCGGGCGCGACAGCCAGATCGGACGTCGCTCGATGAATCCCTTCACGTCCTGGCGGCGGATCAGCGGAATGTGGTCGCCGAAGCGCTGGCGGTGCATATCGATCAGGCGCTGGCGGTGCCGCGATTCCTCGGCCTGCATTTCGTCGAAGATCTTTGCAGTCGCAGGGTAGTTCTCGCGCAATCCTTCGGCGAAGTCGGCGTAGACGCGGCTGTCTTCTTCTTCGAGCTGGATGGCGAGCGCTAGAATTTCCCGTTCGGAGAGGTCCTTGAAATTCTTTTTGGGCATGATTGGCGCTCCTTGGGCACGGTTTTCCCGGCTCGGATTATAGCTGTGATCTGTCAGCCGCCGCAGTGCGGGGCTGGTCATCGGTGAAGCGAAGGATTATAGTGTGCCGCGAAAGAGGGAGTGAAAGCGATGAAGACGTTGAAACGTACCCGCCGTTTATCGCGGCGCGGTTTTCTCAAAGGCAGCGCGGCAACCGCTGCCGTCGTCGCGGCCACGGGCGGTAGCGCGTTCGCGCAAGAATTGCGGATGTCCGAACCGGGCAAATTGAAGCCTGAAGAGGTCCGCACACTCGTTGTCTTCACGCGCGATCTTTTCCCTCACGACCGCCTCGACGACTCCTACTACGCGCGCGCCGTGAAGGCTCTCGAAGACGAATCCACCAAGGACGGAAACACGCGCCAAACGCTGGTATTTGGAATTAACTGGCTCAACGAAACGGCCAAGCGGATGGAGGGCGCTCCCTTTGCGGAAATAAAGGAAGAGCCGAAGCGTGTCGCTGTGATCGAACGCTTGCGGGTCCATCAATCCGCGCCCGTGGATTTCTGGGACAAGGTCTACAACACCACGATTGTCTCACTCTACAACCAACCGGAAGTTTGGCCGAAATTCGGCTACGAGGGCCCGTCATCCGCGAAGGGTGGCTACCTGCATCGCGGATTCAACGATATCGATTGGCTCTGAGGACATCGATGCCTGCGAAATTCGATCTCAACGACTCATCGGTTGTGGTCATCATCGGCTCCGGCGCGGGCGGCGGCACGCTCGCCAACGAGCTGGCGCAAAAGGGAATCTCTTCCGTCGTTCTCGAAGCAGGAAAGCGTATCGAGATCACCGACTTTAAGAACGACGAAGACGCGATGTTCGCGCTTTTCACCTGGCTCGACCCGCGCACGGCGTCGGGCTCGTGGTACGTCGCGCAGACCTCTCCCGATCTGCCTGCGTGGATTTGCAAGCTCGTGGGCGGCACAACAATTCATTGGGGAGGCGTGGCGCTGCGTTTCCAGGAGCACGAATTCAAGACGCGCACGCGCTATGGCGCTCTCGCTGGCGCGAATCTGCTCGATTGGCCGATCGAGCTGAAAGAGATGGAGCCGTATTACGACCGCGCCGAGCTGAAAATGGGCGTCGCCGGGACGCACGGCATGCCGCGCCTGCCTGCCAGCAATCACTGCAAGGTCCTCTTTGCCGGCGCGAAAAAGATGGGCTACACGAAGTTTTGGACCGCCAATCTGGCCATCAATTCCGTGCCGCGCGACGGCCGCGCCTCGTGCCAGCAAACTGGTTTTTGCGTTCAAGGCTGCACGTTCGCTGCGAAATGGTCCACGCTCTATACCGAAATTCCGCGAGCCGAAGCCACCGGGAAATGCGAGGTGCGCCCCGAATCGCAGGTGCTGCGGATCGAGCACGACAAGTCCGGCAAAGTTACTGGCGTCGTTTACGCCGATAGCACCGGCGCTCTTCAACGGCAGAAGGCGCGTATTGTGTGCGTGGCGGGTAATTCGATCGAAAGCCCTCGGCTGCTGCTCAATTCGTCGTCCAGCCTGTTTCCGCAGGGCCTGGCAAATTCATCCGGACAAGTCGGCAGGAACTACATGCGCCACGTGACCTCGCTCGTCTTCGCCGCCTTCGACAGGCCCGTGCACATGTATCGCGGCACCGCGAACGGCGGCATTGTGATGGACGAAGCGCGCCTCGATACCCAGCGGGGGTTCGTCGGCGGCTACAATCTCGAAACGCTTCCGCAAGGTCTGCCTAGCTTCTCGCAAAATATCATTTCGGGCGGCTGGGGCCGCGACCGCGCGTATTGGATCGACAACTACGCGAACGTCGCGGGAGTTTGGATCATCGGCGAGGACATGCCACGCGAGAGCAATCGCGTCACGCTGCATCCGAGCCGCAAGGACAAGTACGGCCTGCCGATTCCCGATGTTCACGTGGACGACCATCCGAACGACGTCGCTATGCAGAACCATGGGCTAAGGCAAGCCGACGCTCTCTATAGGTCGATTGGCGCCAAGCGCACCGTGCACCATTTGCCGTTCCCCTCGACGCACAACATGGGCACGAATCGCATGTCCGAAAAGCCGCAGGATGGCGTGGTGAATCGTTGGGGGCAGTCGCACGACATCAAGAACCTGTTCGTGTCGGATGGAAGTCAGTTCGTATCGAGCGGCGGCGAAAATCCCACGCTGACGATCGTCGCGCTCGCGATTCGCCAGGCTGAGTACATCTCCGACCAGATGGCGAAGGGCGCAGTCTGAGAAACCCACTTACATCTTGGCGTTCTGGCTGTTTGGCATGAATGGCGCGATGCGCCCCGCAAGCGGCACGCTCGGGTCTTCGCCGACGAAGCGCTGTACTTCCTTGCCGTTGGCGTCCACCAGAATGAATGTCGGCAGGGCGTGGACGTCATACTGCTTCGATGTCTGGCCGGTCGGGTCGTAATCCACTTCCCAGTTCATTCCGTTGTCTGACGCAAAGGTGCGCCCGGCGTTTTCGTTCTTGTCTTCGTTGACGCTGACCACTTCCAGCTGATCGCCGTTGTATTCCCGTTGTAGCGCCTTCAGATCGGGCAAGGACTGTCGGCACGGCCCGCACCACGACGCCCAGAAATCCAGCAGCTTCATCTTCGAGCCGCCCGAGGAGGATCCGCCTGGCTCTCCGCCATTTCCGACGACGCTGATTCCGCCGCCGTTGCGGGGAAGATTTTCATCATCGAACACTCGCGCCGCTTTCGGCTCAGCCTGCTTCTTCGCGCGGACCATGCGCGCCAGATCGCCGAGAGACATCGGCTGGTTTGTTTGCGCGGAATCATCCGCGGGAGCGCTATCGAGCGGCTGGCTCGCGAAATTCCGTGCGCTTTGGGAGGTCGCCTGCGGCGCGGCCGGAGGTTGGTTCTGCGCCGCCGTGGATTTCGGCAGCCCGACAACGAGTGTTCCAACGGCCAGCGAAACCACCATTCCGCGGATCGAGATTGAGAACATGAGCGCCTCCCGGACACTTCCTCGCTCCCTCCAGATTGGGAGACGCCCCCGAAGCCGCCAATAGTACGACCGTCCCGTGTGCCCGATTTCGCACGAAATTTCGGCGACCGCGCTTCGTTGCAGTGGATTCAGTTGAATTGAATCGCGATTTCAGAGCGTAAAACAGCGAAATTCGAAGCTCGAAACTCGCGTGTTGTGAACAAGATGCGTGCTCGCTTCGCGCAATTGACACCGCTCGCGCGCCGGTGCTACCGTTTCCGCCGCTACGCTAGCCCTCATGCCTCGGGAGGTGACTCCATGCCTTACACTTTGACCGTAAACGGGCGACAGACAACCGTCGACGTCCCCGCGGAAACACCCCTACTCTGGGTGATTCGCGACATTCTGGACCTGAAAGGAACCAAGTACGGCTGCGGCATGGCCCTGTGCGGCTGCTGCACCGTGCACATCAACGGCGAGGCGACTCGTTCCTGCACCACGTCCATCGAAAGCGCCGCCGGAAAGCACGTCACTACGCTCGAAGGGCTCTCCGAGGACGGCACCCACCCTGTCCAGATCGCGTGGGAGGAGATCGACGTGCCGCAGTGCGGCTATTGCCAAGCCGGGCAAATCATGACGGCCTCGGTCCTGCTCGCCAAGAATCCGCACCCCACCGACGCCGAAATCGACGCCGCGATGGACGGCAACATCTGCCGCTGCGGTACCTATCTCCGCATCCGCAAAGCCGTGAAGCGAGCGGCCGAAATTCACGCGAAGCGTCAGACGGCGCAAACCACCAGCGCGGACCTGATCGCGTCCGCGAAGGCGTAAGGAGGATCACGTGGCCACGACACTGCCGAAACTCGACTCACAAGATTCGCCGAAATCGAATGGCAACGGCGTGATGAACCGCCGCGCGTTCCTGCGCGCCTCTGCTCTTGCCGGCGGTGGCATGATGCTCGCCTATTACATCGAGCCGGTGCAGAAGGTTCTCGCCGCGCAATTCGGCCCGCCGGTGACGCTGCTGCCGACGTCATTCATCACTATCGTGCCCGATGGCACCATCACCATCATCGCCAAGAATCCTGAAATCGGACAGGGTGTCAAAACCATGTTGCCTATGCTGATCGCCGAAGAGCTGGACGCAGATTGGAACGATGTCCGCGTCGCGCAGGGCGATCTCGAGGCCAAGTATGGAGCGCAGATTGCTGGTGGCAGCACCGCGACGCCGATGAACTGGGACCCGCTGCGTCAGGTCGGTGCTGGCGGGCGCGCGATGCTGATCGCCGCCGCTGCGCAGGTTTGGGGCGTGCCCGTTTCCGAGTGCTCCACCACAGCGAGCCGCGTGCATCACGATCCCACCGGCCGCAGCCTCACCTACGGTGAGCTTTCCACGAAGGCCGCCGCGATCACGCCGCCCGATCCCAAGACGCTCACGATGAAGGATCCGAAAACCTATCGGATCATCGGCAAGAACACCGCGAACCCCGACATACACAAAATCGTCACGGGCAAGCCACTCTATGGCATCGACTTCACGATGCCCGGCATGCTCTACGCCAACTACGAAAAGTGTCCGGTCTTCGGCGGCAAGGTGAAGAGCGCGAATCTCGATGAAGTGAAAGCGCTGCCCGGAATTCGCCACGCGTTTGTGATCGAGCCGGGACCCGATCCCGCCACGCTCGCCGGCGGCGTCGCCATCGTCGCCGACAGCTGGTATCAGGCACGCTACGCGCGCGACAACAAGCTCAAGGTCGAGTGGGACGAAGGACCGACCGCCGCGCAGAGCAGCCAGCATTACGCCGCCACGTCGCTTGAGCTTGCGAAGAAAGAGCCCGGCCAGGTTCTCCGCAACGATGGTGATACGGACGCCGCCTTCGGTACCGCCGCGCACGTCGTCGAAGCGGCCTACACGTATCCATTCCTTTCGCACGTCCCGCTCGAGCCCCAGAACTGCTCCGCGTACTTCAAGGACGGCAAACTCGAACTCTGGGCGCCCAGCCAGACGCCGGCGAACGGCGTGTCTCAGGCCGCGAGAGCACTCGGCATCGATCAAAAGGACATCACGCTCCATCTGACCCGTGTCGGCGGCGGCTTCGGCCGGCGCCTCACCGACGATTACGTAGTCGAAGCCGCGATGATCGCTAAGCAAGTCGGCGTCCCGGTGAAACTTCTCTGGACCCGCGAGCAAGACATGGCCCACGACTACTACCGCCCTGCGGGCTTCCACTTCCTCAAGGGCGGAGTGGACAAGAACGGCAAACTCGTCGCGTGGCGCAACCACTTCGTCACGTTCGGCGAAAAGGGTCGCTTCGCGCAGAGCGCCGGTCTTTCCGGCGAGGAATTCCCGTCGCGCTTCATCCCTAATTTCTCGCAGCTCGCGTCGATGATGCCCAGCGGCGTTCCGATGGGCGCGATGCGCGCTCCGGGAAGCAACGCGATCGCGTTCGTGATGCAGTCGTTCATCGACGAGCTTGCGCACGCCGCGGGCAAAGACCCGGTCCAGTTCCGCCTCGATTTGCTCGCCTCCACCCCGCTGGCGGTCGCCGCGCCGCCTCCGGGCACGCCGGTCGCTTTCGCGCCGGTAGCGTTCGACGGGCCGCGGATGAGGGCTGTTCTCGAAAAAGTGGCCGAGCGCTCGAATTGGGGACGCAAGCTGCCGCCGGGTTCGGCGATGGGCGTGGCGTTTCACTTCAGCCACCGCGGTTACTTCGCCGAAGTCGCCCAGCTGAGTGTGAACTCGAACAAAGCGATCAAGATCCATAAGGTGTGGGTCGTAGGCGACATCGGCAGCCAAGTCATTAATCCCGGTGCCGCGGAAAACATTACGCAGGGTGCTGTGATCGAAGGCATGAGCCACGCGATGGGCTACGAAATCACCATCGACGCGGGCCGCGCCGTGCAGAGCAATTTCCACCAGTATCCGCCTGCACGCATCTCGCAGGCTCCGGTGGAAATCGACGTCTACTTCCAAAAGTCGGATAATGCGCCGACAGGTCTCGGCGAGCCCGGGCTGCCTCCGATGATTCCGGCGATCACCAACGCGATCTTCACCGCTACCGGCAAGCGCATTCGCGCTCTGCCTCTGCAGCCGCAGGGCTACAGCTGGGCCTAGACCGCATCACAAAATGCACATCGACCTCGGCCGGCGCATCCCGCCGGCCGATTTTTTTCGTGCTGTTACACCATTTGTCATTCCGAGCGGAGCCGCGCGTCTTCGCTGTTCCCGCGGCCTCGCGGCGGGCGCGCAGCGCAGGCGAGGAATCTGCTGTTCGCCTTTGAAATCCCGCGGGCGGTCTTTATACTCCCTGGGCCGAGCTTGACATGAGCGATACTCCCTATCTCCGCATCGCCACCGAAGAGGCCTACGCCCCGCCCGAACTTTTCGCGCGGTATCGCAGGCTCCTCGAGGACGGCTCGCACAACGATCCCGGCTTCGAAAGCTTGATGGGCTTCTATCTGACCAACACTGGTCCGCGCATCGTTCAGGTCCGCGAAAAGATGCAGGACCTTGGCGGCATCCGCATCCGCGACATGGACGCGACCGGCATCGCCAAACAAATTCTCTCGATTACCTCGCCCGGCGTGCAGATTTTCGATGCTGACACCGCCGTGGGGCTCTGCACCTCTTTCAACGACCAGCTCGCCGAGGCGATTTGCAAGCATCCTGACCGCTTCGCTGGTCTCGCAGCCGTCGCGCCGCAAAATCCGTCGGCGGCTGCCAAAGAATTGCAGCGCGCCGTCAAAACCCTCGGCTTGAAGGGCGCAATCATCAATTCCCACACGCGCGGCGAGTATCTCGACGAGCCGAAATTCTGGGAGATTTTCGAAGCAGCCGAATCGCTCGGCGTCCCGATCTATCTCCATCCCACGACGCCCTCGCCGCGCATGCTCGGTCCGTTTCTCGACCGTGGTCTCGATGGCGCCGTCTTCGGCTTCGCCGTCGAAACGAGCCTTCACGTTTTGCGAATCGTTGTCGCTGGCGTTTTCGATCGCTTCCCGAAATTGCAAATCGTGATCGGCCATTTGGGCGAGGGCTTGCCCTACTGGTTCTTCCGCATCGACTTCATGCACCAGCGCCTCTCCGCAAACAATCGCTACTCTGGTGTCCCGAAGCTGAAACGCAAGCCGAGCGACTACCTGAAGGAAAATTTTCACATCACCACCAGCGGCATGGCCTGGGAGCCGCCGATTCTGTACGCGATCTCGGTCCTCGGCATCGATCGCGTGCTTTACGCGATGGATTATCCGTATCAATTCGTTCCGGAAGAAGTGAAGGTCACGGACAATCTGCCGATCAGCGACGCCGACAAGAAAAAGCTCTACCAGACCAACGCCGAAGAGCTTTTTTCTTTGTAGGGGCGCAGCATGCCGTGCCCGGCAACGATCCTTGGCGAGATTTCGCCTCTTTACCGACGGTGTCATTCCGAGCCCGGCCCGGCTTTTTGGGACGGAGCCGAGGAATCTGCTTTTGCCCGGTTGTAGTTTTCTCTGCGTTCTCTGTGCCTCTGCGGTGCGCGATGTTCCGAAAGGTGCGGTGAAGGACTTCTGCTAAAATGCGGCGGCCAATCGAGCGAATGGATCGAGGAGGTCTGCCATGCAGCGACGCGAATTTCTCGCAGTGCCCGTGATTGGCGGCCTAGCCGCGTTCGCAGCCTCCGGCGGCGAGGCCTTCGCATCTCGCCCCGCTCCGGCAAATCCTCTCGGCGTAAAGGCGTTGGTCTTCGATGTTTTTGGCACCGTCGTCGACTGGCGGGGCTCGATCGTGAAAGAAGGCGAGCAATGGGGCCGCGAAAAAAATCTGCAAATCGACTGGAGAAAATTCGCCGACCGCTGGCGCGCCGGCTACGGCCCTTCGATGGACAAAGTCCGCAAGGGCCAGCTCCCCTGGATGAAACTCGACGATCTTCACCGCATGATCCTCGATGGCCTGCTGAAGGAATTCAACATCACCGGTCTTACCGAAGAGGAAAAGCGGCATTGGAATCGCGTCTGGCACCGCCTCTACGGCTGGCCCGACGCCGTCGAAGGCCTCACGCGCCTCAAGAGAAACTACATCATCGCCACGCTATCCAACGGCAACGTCTCGCTTCTCGTCGAAATGGCGAAATTCGCGGGCCTTCCGTGGGACACGGTCTTCGGTTCCGATCTCTTTCACCATTTCAAACCCGATCGCGAGGTCTATCTCGGTGCCGCCGAGCTGCTGAGCATGAAGCCTTCGGAGGTGATGATGGTTGCCGCACATCCACCGGATTTGAACGCTGCGGCATCGTGCGGCCTGCGCACTGGCTACGTCCCGCGCCCGCTCGAAGGGGGACCCAATCGCAATCCGCCTCCTCCGGTCACTGCGAATGCCACCGCGCCGCCTGTCGCATTTGATGTCACGGCCAAAGACTTCATCGACTTGGCCGCCAAGCTCTCCTGAAGCTCGATCGAGGACGAGAGGCGCGTTTGCAACCTCCCACCGATTCGCACACGTCATCGCGCGGCGATCTCGCCGCGCTGATTTCGCTCGCGCTGTTTGTCGCTGTCGTTCACATGCTGACCAACGGCCTCTACGGATTTCATCGCGACGAGCTGCAGGTGCTCTACGACGCCCGCCATCTCGCGCTCGGATACGTCGCGTATCCTCCCATCACTCCGTTGATCGAGCGCGTGTCTCTTGCGCTGTTTGGCACATCGCTCGTGGGGCTGCGCTTCTTTTCCGTGCTGGCGCAATCCGTTGTTCTCGTTTTGTCCGGCTTGATGGCCCGCGAGCTGGGCGGCGGCCGCCTCGCGCAGCTCGTCGCCACTGCGGCCGTCGTGATCGCCCCGTTCGCTCTCTTCAACGGCACGGAATTTCAATACGGATCGTTTGACTATCTCTGGTGGGTGCTCGCCGCCTACTTCGTCATTCGCCTGCTGCGTTCCGATGACCCGCGCTGGTGGCTCGCGATCGGACTGGCGATCGGCCTCGGAATGCTCACGAAGTACACGATGACGTTTTTCGTCGCGGGCATTGTCGGTGGCGTCCTGCTGACGCCCGCCCGCCGGCATCTGCGAAGCCCCTGGCTTTGGTGCGGCGCGGCCGTCGCCTTGCTGGTCTTTCTGCCGAATCTGGCTTGGCAAATTCGGCACCATTTCGTATCTCTCGACTTCTTGCGTCATATCCACGCGCGCGATGTCGGCGAGGGTCGCGCGGACCATTTCCTACGAGATCAGTTCCTGACCAGCACCAATCTGCTGGCTGGTCCGTTGTGGCTCGCGGGCCTCGTCTACGTTTTTGCGTCGCCCGAGGGGAAACGGTTCCGCATGATCGGCTGGATGTACGCGATTCCGCTCGCCCTCTTTGCGGTTGCCAAAGGCCGCGGATACTACCTCGCAGCCGCGTATCCGATGCTCTTTGCGGCAGGTGCCGTCTGGGGCGAGCGATGGGTGAATTCTCTCGCGAAGGGATGGAAGCGCTTCGTGCTTGCCGTCGACTTCGTTTTGCTTGCGGCGGGCGCAGCAGCTACCGCGGCGATAATTCTGCCCCTCTTCCCGATCGGCTCGCCGCACAACGTCGCTCTGCGCATCAACGGCGACCTGCGCGAAGAAATCGGCTGGCCTGAACTCGTCGCCACAGTCGCGCAGATCCGCGATTCGCTCCCCGCGGACAAGCGCAACGGCGTCGGCATCCTGGCCGGCAATTACGGCGAAGCCGGCGCGATCGATCTTTACGGGCCAGCTCACGGCCTCCCCGCGGCGATCAGCGGCATCAATTCATTTTGGCAGCACGGATACGGCGCTCCGCCGCCCGGCACTCTGATCGTGATTGGTTACTCGCGCGAATTCGTCGACGCAAATTTCGAATCATGCGCGTATGCAGGCCACAACGCAAATCCTTACGGCCTCAAAAACGAAGAAAGTGAATACCGCCCCGATATTTTCGTTTGTGGCGCTCCGCGCAAGCCCTGGCCCGAATTCTGGTCTCATTTTCAGTATTACGGCTAGCGCGCTCCTCCGAATTCATCGGCATCTCTCTTCGGTCATCCGTGCAGCCACGGCAATTGCCCCTTGTGCGCGAGCGCCAGCAAATCCATCGTGCTCGCCACGGCGCAATGAACGCACACGCCGCCCCAGATCGACTTCGTCTTCCACGCCAGCCACCCGAGCACCAGCCCCGCCACGATCGACGCCGTTGCCTCCGGCCACAGCTTCGAGAAATGGATCATCATGTAGGGCATTACGGCGATCGGCACCGCCAGCACGCCGAGATGTTTCGATAGCCCGCCCACCAGAAATCCGCGAAAGAAAAATTCTAGCGCCACGAACTGCCCCGCATACATCCCCTCCCACATCAGCAGGTCCGCCCATGACCGTCCCGCGTCCGGGTACATCGGATAAAAAGTATAGAAATCCGGCGTCAGCGAGACGAGCCAAATCACCGGCAGCACCAGCGCGTACAATCCCGCGTAAATTTTCCAGTGCTCGGCGAACCCGCGCCACGATAGATTGCAGTCCCGCAAGCGCTTTGCTGGTAACGCCGCCATTACGAGCGCCGGCACCGTCAGGTAGCCGATCAGAATGCATCCGACCCACCACGCCTTCACGCGCAGCACCCAGTAGGGATCGATCCCACGTCCGAGCGCCGGAAAAAACGCAACGAATGTGTCCGGTCTTCCGGCATATTCGACGAACAGCAGACAGAGGCAAGCCGTAACGCAGATCGCCGCCACGGACCACAACGCCGGCGCCGCTTTCGCATCCTCGAGCGGCCCGCTCAGTCTGATCGTCGAATCCCCGCTGTTTGCTTCCGCAGTCGGCTGCGCGCTTCGAATCCTTGTCTGTTCTGACCGATTCCGCCGGTCGCGATTTCGCCGCGACGCCTGCGCGGAGCTCAAGCGCAAGCGCGGCCCGGTGCGCCACAGCCTTTTTTCATTTTGTGAGCGCGTTTGCATTGTTGCTCTCAGTTCAGCGAGCGCAGGAGTGTACCTCAATGTTCCGCGTGATCGAAACCTGCGTGTGATTCCGCCCGGCAATTTACGCACGTCGAACAAAAGTCCACAGACTTTCGCAGCGGGACGCTCTTGCGTCCTGTGGTAGCGTGGAATCGCGACGTGCTCGATGCGCGTCTGATGGAAAGCATGCGAATAAAGCGGATCGTTGAGCGGTCGAATCGAGGAGGTCAGGGCGAAGATCGCCGAGCTCTGGCTCCGCAAATGTGCGGAGGCGCTCTACATTTCTACTCGAAAATTCTTTTAAGTAGAAATGCTCGTAAGCTATTGAAAACACTCATCGACGCTCCGTTTTACTCGAAAGTAAATCGAGGGGGTCTATGAAAGCCTGTTTGCTCCGCTCCCCCGCGCCGGTCGAGACAAATCCGCTTCAATTCGCCGACGCCCCGGACCCGCAGCCCGGCCCCGGCGAAATCCTCGTGCGCGTGAAAATGTGCGGCGTCTGCCGTACCGACTTGCACGTCGTCGAAGGCGAGCTCCCACTGAAAAAGTCTCCCGTGATTCCGGGACATCAAATCGTAGGAGTCGTCGAAAAACTCGGTGAGGGCGCGCGACGCTTCAAGCCCGGCGCTCGTGTCGGCATCGCGTGGCTGCATCAGACCGACCAGACCTGCGAATACTGCCGTGCGGGAATGGAAAATCTCTGCGACCATCCGACGTTCACGGGCTACACCGTCGACGGCGGCTACGCCGAGTACGCAGTGGCGCCGGAAGATTTTGTCTATGAGATTCCCGAAAAATTTCCCGATGACCGCGCCGCGCCGCTGCTCTGCGCTGGAATCATCGGTTTTCGCTCGCTACGGCTGTCGGGAATCAAGCGCGGCGGCCGCCTTGCGTTTTACGGCTTTGGCGCAGCCGCGCACGTCGCAATCCAGGTTGCGCGCTATTGGGGAGTCGAGGTCTACGCCTGCACGCGCGGTGCGAAGCACCAGCAGCTTGCGCTTCAGCTCGGCGCGTTCTGGGCCGGCGAAGCCGCAGCCGAGCCTCCCGCGAAACTCGACGCCGCAATCGTCTTCGCGCCGGCCGGAGAACTCGTCCCTCCTGCGCTTAAGGCTCTCAAGAAAGGTGGCGTGCTCGTCCTCGGCGGAATTCACATGAGCCCAATTCCTTCGTTCGATTATGATTTGCTCTATCAGGAGCGCGTCATTCGCAGCGTCGCCAACAACACGCGAAACGACGGCGAGGATTTCCTGCGCATCGCCGCCGAGGTTCCCATCCGCTCGCAAGTCACCATGTTTCCGCTGCGGGAAGCCAATCGCGCGCTCAACGATCTCAAGGGCGATCGCATCAATGGCGCTGCCGTCCTGGACTGCACACGATGAAGATACTCTCGCTCAATGTCGGACTGCCGCAGCGCGTGCCGTTCCACGATCGCGAAGTCACGACGAGCATTTTCAAATCGCCCGTGCCGGGCCCGCTGATGCTGCGGCGCCTGAATCTCGATGGCGATTTCCAATCGGATCTCCAGGTGCACGGCGGAAAAAACAAGGCCCTCTACGCCTACGCGTCGGAGCACTACGATTACTGGCGCGAACAGTTGCCGGACTATGAGTTCACGCCGGGGAATTTCGGCGAGAATCTCACCACCCAAGGCCTGCGCGAGCAGGACGCCTGCATCGGCGACGTCTACCGCATCGGAGGCGCAACCGTCCGCGTCACGCAGCCGCGCATGCCCTGTTACAAGCTCGGCATCCGCTTCGGGCGCGACGACATGGTGAAGCGCTTCCTCGCGAGCGGCCGCTCGGGAATCTACTTTTACGTTGTTGAAGAAGGTCTCGTGAACACCGGCGACGCCATCGAAAAAATCAGCGCCGTTCCGAATGGCATTTCGATCTGGGACGTCAACCAGGCGTACGCCAACACCGGTGAAAATATCGAGCTCGCGCGCCGCATCGTCGAGGCACAAATTCTTCCGCGCGGTCTCCACGACGATTTTGTCGAAACGCTCGCCGCGCTCGACCGCTGAATTCCCGAACTTCGGCAGTTACTTCTTGTAGGTTTTTTGAAAATTGTTCCGCGTGTTCAACACAGTGAACGTAGCGTTCGGCAGCGCAGAAACTTCGATGGGATGTCCGTCGTCATTCGGACCTGTATTGGCGATGAACTGATCGGCAACGTTGTGGTCTTTGTCAGACATCACCGCGTAGTGCAGTTGCCACAGATCCTCGAGCCCGGGCGAGTCGTGAACGGTCTGCCAGACAACCGGATGTGCACCCTTGATTGCGCCGTTGTTCATGATCGCCACGCGCGGATGCAGCGCCTCGACGATCTCTCGCGGGTTCGATGCGTCTCCCGTACCGGGATGCGTCGTGCCGTGATGCGTGGTCAGGAAGAGATCGACTGTGCCGATCAGATTGCGCGGACAGGCCAAAGCGAGTTCCTTTTGAATGGTCAGGTCGCCAAGGTCGATGAACCGGAATTTACCGTAGATCACGAGCACGCCAACCGAGCGCGCATTCTCGCTCGTATCGGCAGGGACTTGCGGCACGGTCGGGCACAGCGGATTCGGCTCGCCTGCGCCGGGCAGCGGCGACGTGATCTCGTCGCCCGCGGACGTGAGAACCTGCACGCTCATTCCTTCGAACGGCAGCGTATCGCCCGGTTTCAGGATGACGCGCTTCGATTGCTCGGCCACTTTCAGGTACGCCGCGTAGTTCGCGCTCGTTTCTCTGCTTTTCTCGGTGTTCGCGCCGTGATCGGCGAACGTGCCGATCTTGATTCGGCTCGCGAGCTCAACGACTCCGCCGGCGTGATCGGAGTGGTAGTGCGTCAGAACGAGATAGTCGATGTGGTCGATTCCCGCTGCTTTTGCTGCCACGAGGATGCGGTCCGGATCGCGGCCATCGAAGTCGGGCCAGCCCGTGTCGATAAGCAGAGATTCACCTTGCGGATCGACGATTAGAGTGGATTGTCCGCCTTCGACATCGATGAAATAGATCTCAAGCGACTTCCCGGCCCACGTAGCAGGCGTCGCAAGCAGGCAGAGGCAAATCAACCAGCGAGAAACGATTCGCACACGGCCCATTCAGCATCCCTCGCAGTTCTGGTTCACGCTCTCAAGTCCATCAAAGCGTATCGGAATCAGATTACAGCAATATGGCACTCGGTTCCCGCGATAGTGCCGTGCGCGAGCGAAGTTGCGTTGCGCCTCGAACGCAAGCAGAATTGAATTGCCTTGGGAGGGGGCGTGCGCGGACGACACCGCGCAAAAAGGGGTGCATTGTGAGTCAGAAGAAAATCGGCATTCTTACTGGCGGCGGGGACGTTCCCGGGCTCAACCCGGTGATCAAATCCGTCGTCTATGGCTCAAGCGAAACCGGTCGGCAAGTGATCGGGCTTCGTCGCGGATGGGAAAGCCTCGTGAATATGACCGGTCCGGAAGATTCAAACTATATCCGCGAACTCAATCGCGAGAACACCCGCACGATCGACCGTACCGGCGGCACCGTTCTCCACACCTCGCGCACCAACCCGCGCCGCATAGCCGAGGGCAACGTCCCCGTACATATTCCCGCCAGCAAACTGAAGCAGCTTTCTTTTGACGGCAAGAATTACGATTTCACTTCTATCGTGATCGAGAATCTGGAAAAGCTGGGAATTGGCTGTTTGGTCGCCATCGGTGGCGACGATACGCTCAGCTTCGCCTCGGCTCTTTCCGCTGCCGGGTTTCCCGTCATCGCCATTCCGAAGACCATGGACAATGACGTCCAGGGCACCGAATACTGCATCGGCTTCTCCACCGCCGTCACGCGCGCGAAGCAATCGATCGGACGCCAGCGCACCACGATCGGCTCGCACGAACGCATCGGCATCTTCCGCATCTTCGGCCGCGACGCGGGCTTCACGGCGCTCTACACGGCGTATGTCACTTCAGAGCGCTGCCTGATCCCTGAGTATCCGTTCGACCTCGACCATCTTTGCAAGCTGCTGATGGACGACAAAGCCATCAATCCGAGCAGCTACGCTTTGATCATCATCTCCGAGGGAGCGATGTGGACCGGAGGCGAAGTGAGGGAGTACGGCGAAGCCGACGCCTACGGTCACCGGAAGAAAGTCGACATTGGCCACGCGCTCGCAGAAGAGATTCATCGCCGCACGGGCGAGGAAACCATGGTCAGCGATCTAACCTACGATCTCCGCAGCGGTGAGCCGGACTCGATCGACCAGCTCGTGAGCATCACGTTCGCGAACATCGCCGTGGACCTGATTCGCGAGGGCGTGAGCGGAAAAATGATCGCGATTCAAAACGGCTGCTACGCGGCGGTGCCGCTGCCAAATCTGTCCCTTGGCGCGCGCAAGATCAACGTCGAGAAGCTCTACAACACCCAGCGTTACCGTCCCAACTACCGCTCGAAGCTCGGCATGCCGCTCCTCTTCAGCGGCTCGTGAATCGAAACCAGCGCGACAGGCATCAAACGGATTCCGCGATTTTCGGTTATAATAGGCTTACCCCGCTGGCCTAGCGACGCGAACGGTAGGCTTCTCGCGCAGAACGGCCGGCAGACAGGAGCTTTTCAATGAAAGAAGGAATTCATCCGGACTACCATGCCGTGACGGTGCACTGCGCCTGCGGCAATACCTTTGAGACGCGCTCGACTTTCAAGGGCCCGATGATCCGCGTGGAAATCTGCTCGAACTGCCATCCGTTCTTCACCGGCAAGCAGAAGCTGGTCGATACCGCCGGCCGCGTCGAGCGCTTCCAGAAGAAGTACGCCGAAAAAGCCGCCAAGAAGTAAGTTCACTCCTCTGACACCGAAGCGCTTCGGGTAGTGCTCCGCCTCCATCCGGAGGCGGACCTACTGGTGTGTCTCCATACCGAGTACTAGAATGGCCTCCGCTTGAACGGTCGCGTCGGCCATATCACCCGAAAGGCAGCCTCTCACGCCATGAACGTAAGATGGTCTCTCGTATTTCTGAGCGTGGTCAGCTTTGCCGCGCCCTGCCGATCTCAGGATTTGGGAGCGTGGACCGATTCCTACATTAAGGGGCTTCCCTCCTCTCAGCACTTTCGAGGGACGATTGTGGCCGAACGCAACGGTCACGTGGTTGTTGAAAAGAGTTACGGCCTGGCGGTCGAAGAATGGAAAGTCCCCAACTCTCCGGACACGAAGTTCGAGATTGCATCCGTGAGCAAGCAGTTCACGGCAGCTGCGATACTGCAGCTCGTGGATAGCGGCAAGCTGCAGCTGGACGATCCCGTCCGCAAATACTATTTGGAGGCCCCGTCAAACTGGAAAGGCATCACCGTGCACCAACTCTTAACCCACACGTCAGGCCTTCCCAACAACCACGTGGAAAATTTCACCAAGGGCATCTGCTTGCCCTACACGCCTGACGAACTGATCAAGACGTTCCGGGATCGCCCGTTAGCTTTTGCGCCAGGCAGCTCTTGGGCGTATACGAACACCGAGTATTACCTTCTGGCCTTTATCATCGAGAAGCTCTCCGGTGAAACGTACGGAATGTATTTGGCCCACCATATTTTCGAACCCTTGAAGATTGTGCATTCGGGGTTCGTAACGACGGTCACTGTTGTGCCCCAACTGGCACAGGGATACACGCGAGAAAAGGGCAGTCTGCGGCACCGCGACTACTTCGACCGCAGCCTGGAGATCGGAGCTGGAGGAATCTACACGAACGCCGAAGATTTGCTCCTCTGGAATAAGGCCCTAGATTCACCCGGGTTTCTGAGTGCGCAGGCGCTTGATCTGATGTTTACAGCACACCCGCCCGGAAACTACGGCTATGGCTGGTTTATCGAGACATCGCCGCGCCGGAAGATTTATCACGAGGGCGGAGATCCCGGATTTGCGGCCTTTGAGGCCCGCTATCCCGACGAGCATGCCGTCATCATCGTCTTGGCGAATGAGGACGATTCGCCAGTCAGGGACATCGCAGATGCTCTAGCAAAGCATCTGTTCGGCGATTGAGCGCCCCGAAGCGCGCCGAAGTGAACGAACCGTCCGCTCGGTGTACAATGCTGCGCAAATGGCCACCCAATTGTCTCCATCGCCGGGCGCAACGCCCGCTTCGCTGATCGAGACGGCTGCGCCGCGCGTCACGCTGCGCAATTCCTTTGCACATCCATTTGACTCCGCCATTGCGGCGGCACGCACCTGCTATTCGCCGCACCTTGTCGATCCGCGCGAAATCACCGAAAAGCAGCGCGTGACGATCGGCGCGGGAACGTACTCCGGCGGGCATCACACCGTCTACCAACACGCGCATTTCGAATTCGGCCTCGAAAACGTGAGCCGGCAATTCGTGTGGTCGTTTCTGCACGCGCATCCTTTCTACAACTCCGAGCAGCAGAGCCAGCGCTACGTCCGCCTCGATCGCGCGCAGGCGTACGTTCCACCCGAAAGCATGCACTTCGGCGCCGCCGAGCGCGCCATCTACGAAAAAGCTATCGCGCGCGCCTGGGAATACTACCGCGAGCTCTCGCGCATCCTCGAGCCAACGGCCCGCGCGATCCTCAGCGACATCTGGCACGTCACTCCGTCCTCGCACGCCAAGCGCGTGCAAAAGGTCGAGCGGCAGTCGGAAAAGCGCGCGATTGAAGTGGCGCGCTACGTTCTGCCCGTCGCGGCGTTCACCACTATGGTGCACACGCTTTCTGGAATCGTGCTCTACCGGCTGTGGCGCATGTGCACGGTCAACGACACGCCGGCCGAAGCGATCCACGTGGTCGACGAGATGGTCGCGCGCGTGCGCGAAATCGATCCGCAGTTTTTCGACCGCTTCGATAACGAACCGATCGAGCGCATGCCCGAATTGCAAAATCCGCCGCACGATGGAGAGGCCTTCGCGAGCGAATTTGACGCGCGCCTCGCCGGCCGAACGTCGCAGCTCATCGATCATTCGCCGGGCGCGATTGCGGCGATGGCCGAAGCGTTTCGTGCCGTGATGGGCCTTACAGCCGCGGAGTGTTCCGACGCCGAGGCGCTCGACCGCATGCTGAACCCCGCGCGCAATCCCTATCGCCGCGAAACGCTTAATGTCGGCGTACACGCGCCGATGATGCGCCCGCTCGATCACGCGCATTTCACGTTCGCGAAAAAAATCAGCCACACTGCCGACAGCCAGGACCAGCGCCACCGCATGGTCCCCGGCGCGCGCCCCTTGCTGACGCTTTCCGACACTCGTTCGCCCGACTACATTACGCCGATGCTGATTCGCGATAATCCGCGGGCGCTCGAGATTTACCAGCAGGCGATGGAAGAGGCGTGGGCCGCAAAAAACGCGCTGCTCGACTGCGGCGTCCCGCGCGAATGCGCGCTCTATTTGCTGCCCAACGCGAAATCGATTCGCCTGGTCGAATCGGGTTCACTGCTGCACCTGCTGCACAAGTGGACCATGCGCACGTGCTTCAACGCGCAGGAGGAGATTTATCAGGCATCAATCGAAGAGGTTCAACAGATGCGCGCTGCGTTTCCCGAACTCGCGCGTTACATCGGCCCGCCGTGTTTTCTGCGCGCGGGTGTCTCGACTCCCATCTGCACCGAAGGCTCGCACTTCTGCGGCGTGAAAGTCTGGCTCGATTTTCCCAACATCGAGCGGCGAATCTAGGCGCTACGCCGGAATTTCCGGCACCGCGGCGACCAAGGTCTGCGTATAGGGGTGCTTCGGCGCGCGCAGCACTCGCTCCGACGCGCCGACCTCGATGAATTTCCCGCCCTGCATTACGGCCACTCGCGTCGCAAGCTGCGCGACGACCGGCAGGCTGTGCGAAATCAAAATTAGCGTGAGCGAAAACTCGCGCCGCAGCCGGTCGAGCAATTCCAGAATTTGCGCGCCGACCGAAACATCGAGGGCTGACACCGGCTCATCCGCCACCACCAGCTCCGGCCGCAGGATCAACGCCCTCGCGATCCCGATGCGTTGTCGCTGGCCTCCCGAAAATTCGTGCGGATAGCGCGCCATCGAATCCGCCCCCAGTCCGACCGCTTCCAGAATCTGCGCGACACGCGTTTCACGCTCCGCGCGCGAAAGTTTGGGCTCGTGAATCGCGAGCGGCTCGCCGACAATCGACCCCACGCGCATCCGCGCATTCAGCGACGCAATCGGATCTTGAAACACCATCTGAATGTGCCGCCGCATCGCGCGAAGCTTCGAGCCGCGCGCGCCCAGCCAATCCTCGCCGCGAAACCGCATCTCGCCTGAGTCCGGCTCGACGAGCCGCAGCAGCAAGCGCGCCAGCGTCGTCTTGCCGCAGCCCGATTCGCCGACGATTCCGAGCGTTTCGCCGCGCGCGATTGAAAATGTGACGCCGCCGACGGCCATCGCGCGGCGGCCTGCGCCATCGTCCGCGCGCTCGAGCGCGCCGGTCGAAACCGCAAACGATTTTCGCAGATCGCGCACATCGAGAAGCGGCTCGGCGCTCATTTCAAATTTTCTCGCCGGCGATGAAAAGGATCGTGTTTTCGAGGACCAGCTCAAGCTGGCGGCTGCCGTCGCTTGTCGCCTCGAATCGCGGATGAAACCACGCGCCGTCATTCGGGATCGATTCTTCGAGCAGCCGGCGCGCTTTTTCGTATTGCGGATCGCCCGGCTTCGAGCCGGCGACGAGCATCCAGTGGTCGAACGGGCGCGCCTGCGCCTCGACGTACGTGTCGATTACGCGCAGCCCGTGCTTGGCGAACAGCGGGTCGAATTCGCTGCGCGCGAGCGTGCGCGTGTGCGAAGCGTCGCGGATGCGCTCAATGCGATTGTTCAGTTCGGCGATGCGCGGATCTTCGGGCACGAAAATATCGAGCACGCCCACGCGCCCGCCGCGCCGCACCACGCGCGCCATTTCAGCGATCACGCGCCCTGCATCCGACATGTGGTGAAGGCTGTAGCTCGTTACCGCAATATCGAGCGAGCCATCGGCAAACGGCACGGCCTGCGCGTCGGCCAGCGCAAATGCGACGTTGCGGAGCCCCTGCTCCGCGGCGGAATTCCGCGCGCGACCCAAAATTGCCGGCGTGAGATCGAGCGCGCAAATCCAGCGCATATGCCGCGCGAAGCGCAGCGCGAGTGTGCCCGGGCCGGCCGCGAGATCGACACCGCGATCGGCGCTCGTCGCGCAGACCATCCGCGCCAGGCGCTCCGCTTCGGCCACGCGTGTCGCAATGGCGTAGTCGCCAAAAATCTGCGCCGTGCGCGTGAAATGTTCGCGCACGATCTCTTTTTGCTGTTCGTGGCTGGTCATGTTATCGGACGAGAATACACCTTGCGCGATGATCTTCCGGCGCGCCGCTCGCGTGAATCAGTTCCGGCACGCGCGCATCGCATTCCGCAACTTTGCGCGAACACCGCGGCGCAAACGCGCATCCGGGCGGCAGCGCGTCGAGCGATGGCACTGCGCCGGGAATCGACGCCAGTTTCTCCCGTTCGAGCCGCGGCGCCGCGCGTAGCAAACCTTCGGTGTAAGGATGCCGCGGACGGCGCAGGACTTCCACCGCCGGTCCTTCTTCCACAATCCGGCCCGCATACATCACAGCGACGCGGTCCGCGATCTGTGTCACTACTCCCAAATCGTGCGTGATGAAAATCAGCGAAAGCCGCAGATCGCGCCGCAGCGCCTCGAGCAGCTCGAGGATCTGCTTTTGCACCGTGACGTCGAGCGCCGTAGTCGGTTCGTCCGCGATCAGCACGCGCGGACCGGCCGCGAGCGCCATCGCAATCATCGCGCGCTGGCGGAGGCCGCCCGAAAGCTGATGCGGATACTGCCTCGCGCGACGCTCCGGCTCGGGAATGGCGGCGTGCTTGATCGCTTCGAGCGCCCGGCGGCGGACTTCGCTGCGCGCGAGATTTCGGTCGTGCACGCGAATCGCCTCTTCGATTTGCACGCCCACGCGCATCACGGGATCGAGCGCCGTCATCGGCTCCTGAAAAATCATTGCGATCTCGCGCCCGCGCACTGTGCGCATCTCAGGGTCCGCTGCGGTAACAAGATTTGTCTTGTGCTCCGCGCCCGCTCCATCGCCATTGCGAGAATCGACGCGCAGCCACGCTTCGCCGCTGCGCCGCGCGCCGGGCAGATCGAGTCCCATCAGCGCGAGCGATAGCATCGTCTTGCCCGAACCGGATTCGCCGACGATGCCGAGCGTTTCGCCTTCGCCGAGCGCGAACGAGACATCGTTCACGGGCTTCACCCAGCCCGCGCGTGTCGGCAGCTCGACCGTCAGCCCGCGCACATCCAGCCTTGGAGTCATATCGTCATGATAATCGCAGCGAGTGTGGCGCGATGAGAATTCGCGTAAGAAGTTGCGGGGCGCTAGCGGCGGGCAACGGGGATGACGAAGCGCAGCGCCGTGTGCGTTTCTGAAAAGCGGCAGACCTTGACATCAGTGAGGCCCGCAGACTTGCCGGCGACCATCACGTCTGCTTCGCGAATGTGCTGCTGCCCCTTCGGATAGACGACCCAGATTGCGCCGTTTTTCTGAATCGCATTTGCGAGAGGCTTCAATCGGTCGAGAGCTTTCAAATCCTCGGCGCCCAGAAAGATCAGGTCCGCTGCGTCGCGCTGCTGATCACGGGCGAAATCGGGGACGCGGGCGCCAAGGTCTTTCAGAAACGCCGCATCGCTCACACCCAGGACGCAAATTCGTTGGCCCGGCTTCACACCGAGCTTGTCGATGAGCGCACGATGTGAGTAGTCGCGCTCGGGTGCACGCGGCTTGTTCTTAATCTTGTGCGGCACCGGCGTCCTCCCGGTTGAAGAGGTGGGGAGTATAATACGGCTCCTCGCGACTGCCTAAATTCGGTGCTTGAGGTCAAGCGATGAAGAGGCCGAGAGAAACAAAGCGTTCGAGTGACGAGGCCGTGAAGGCCAAGACGGGCAAGGTGTGGGCCGAGTGGTTCAAAATTCTTGACAAGGCCGGCGCAAAGAAGATGCCACACCAAGAAATCTCCGCACTTCTACGCGATAAACATGGAGTCGGGCCGTGGTGGGGCCAAATGGTCGCGGTTGCCTACGAGCGGGAGCACGGGCTACGCCAGAAATTCCAGAAATGTACCGGCGAGTTCAGCGCTTCAAGCAGCCGCACGCTTCCCGTTCCGCTCGCGAAGATCTACGCCGCGTGGACCGATGAAAAGCTGCGCGAGAAATGGTTGCCGGATGCGCCTATGGAAATCACAACCGCCACACGCGACAAATCGCTCCGTGCAAAATGGAATGGCGTCGCGCGTCTGAGCGTCAATTTCTACGGTAGAGGCCCTGGAAAAGCGCAGGTCGCTGTGGACCACATGAAGCTCGCCAACTCGCGCGAGTGCGCCAAGATGAAAACCTTCTGGTTCACCGCGCTCAATCGGCTGCAGGGACTTCTGGAAACCTAGGCCTCGGCTCATCCCAACTAGTAATCGTTTGCGGAGGTTTCGAGGAACGCGCGCAGCTTGCGCGAGCGCGACGGATGTCGCAGCTTGCGCAGGGCTTTCGCCTCGATCTGACGGATGCGCTCGCGCGTGACGGCAAACGACTGTCCGACTTCTTCGAGCGTATGCTCGCTGCCGTCATCGAGGCCGAAGCGCATCTTGATCACTTTCTCTTCGCGCGGTGTAAGCGTCTTCAGCACCGAGGAGGTCTGTTCCTTCAGGCTGAGGTTGATCACCGCATCCGACGGCGACACCACAGCCTTGTCCTCGATGAAATCCCCCAGATGCGAATCTTCCTCTTCGCCGATCGGAGTTTCGAGTGAAATCGGTTCCTGCGCGATCTTTAAAATTTTGCGGACCTTCGCGACGGGGATGTCCATCCGCTTCGCAATTTCTTCCGAAGTAGGCTCGCGGCCAAGCTCCTGCACCAGCTGCCGCTGCGTGCGGACGAGCTTGTTGATCGTCTCGATCATGTGCACAGGAATGCGGATCGTGCGGGCCTGGTCGGCGATGGCGCGCGTGATGGCCTGGCGGATCCACCAGGTCGCGTAAGTCGAAAACTTGTAGCCGCGGCGCCATTCGAATTTGTCGACGGCTTTCATCAGACCGATGTTGCCTTCCTGGATCAAATCGAGGAACTGCAATCCGCGGTTGGTGTATTTCTTCGCGATGGAGACGACGAGGCGGAGGTTGGCCTCGATCAGTTCTTTCTTCGCCTGCTCGGCTTCCGCTTCGCCCCGCAGGATTACCACGATCGCTCTCTTTAGGTCCTGCGAACTGACTTCCGCCGCGAGTTCGATCTCGGCGAGCTCCTGCCGGCGCGCTCGAAGATCCTTGCGCGCCTCGGCCTGCACGTCGGCCTTTGAAGCGTCGACGCGCCGCTCGAGCTTCACGATCTCGCGCTCGAGGAAATGGACGCGCTCAACCGTCTGGTGAATCTTGTCGATCAGCCGCTTCTTTTCGAGTGGATTGAAATCGATCTCGCGGACCAGTTGCGACATCTCGACGCGTGTCCGTGCCACCGCGTAGCGTGCATGAAGGTGCGAGCGCTTTTTCGCCTTCGGCACGCGTTCGAGCTTCGCCGCCAGCTTCATCGCTTGCAGGTAGAGCTTGGCGATCTTGTCGATTTCCTTGAGAGTTTCCTTGGTCTTCGCTTCGATTTTCTCTTCGGTCAGCTCTTCGTCGTCGAACTGAACGATTTCCTTGATCGAGCGGGAGCCGTTGCGGAGGTCTTCACCGACCTTGAGCAGCTCCTTCAAAATCAGGGGCGCGCGTGTGATCGTCTTGAGGACGAGGAGTTGCCCGCGCTCGATACGCTTGGCGATAGCTACTTCGCCTTCGCGCGTCAGCAGCGGCACAGTGCCCATTTCGCGCAGGTACATGCGAACCGGGTCGTTCGTTTTTTCCAGCGTGCCGGGAGTGAGGTCGAGATCGCCGTCTTCGGATGGGGCTTCTTCTTTGGCACTCACTTCGGCGCCGTCGCCGGATTCGGCGGCTGCGAGAGCGGCCTTCGCGCTCGAAAGATCTTCGTACACATCGATGCCGTAGCGCTCGAACGTCGAGAGCAGGTCGTCAATTTCCTCCGACGAGTGGACCTCGGCAGGCAGAATGTCGTTCACTTCATCGTAGAGCAGGTAGCCCCGCTCCTTACCCATCGCGATGAGCTGCCGTACCTGATCGTATTTTTCTTCGAGTGCCAGCGTCACGCGTTCATCTCCCTATAACAATGCCTATCGGCAGACCGCTGCGAACAGATAAGCGCAGTCGAGCCGGTCACGATACACCCCGGCGAGTCGCTAGATAAATTACGTTTGGACGGTTAAATGCGATGACCCCTTGAGCCAGATCCCGATCTTTTCTGCTCGCGCCCAACTCGCCCCACACCTTACATTCCACACCAGATAAGATGCGCCCGGGGCGTCGCCCGTTTCTCCCGAAACCCTAGAATGATACGACACGGCGTAACCAGTCGTCAATTAGTTGTCTTTAAGTTAAACAGCCCGCACCGAAGAATTCCCGTGCGAGGCGACTTAGTGCCCCGATGGGATGTGGCACGCGCGGACGCCGTTCTTCTCGAAGTAGCGCTGGTGGTATTCCTCAGCCCCATAGAAATCCGTTGCTGGGACGATTTGCGTCACGATCGGACGCTTGAATATGCCAGACTTCTCGAGAGCTGCTTTCGCCTCGTGCGCCTCAGCCTCCTGCTCGGCGTCATGGAAGAAGATCGCAGAGCGATACTGGGTGCCATAGTCGGGGCCCTGGCGATTCAGCTGCGTTGGGTCATGATTCTGGAAGAAAACAGCGAGCAACTCGCGATAGGAGACTTGCTTGGGATCGAATTCGACTTCCACCGCTTCCGCGTGGCCCGTGCGGTCGGTGCAAACCTCTTTGTATGTGGGGTTTTTCGTGTGGCCGCCGGTATAGCCGACGGTAGCATTCGTCACGCCCTTGACCTGCCGGAACGTGTCCTCCACGCCCCAAAAGCAGCCTGCTGCGAAAGTTGCTTTTGCCATGGTCTGCCGCTCCTTCCCCTCCAATTCCGCCGGCCCCATGGTGCCACAAGCGGTACATGCGGTCGAGTCCGGGTGCGGCGACAAACCCGTGTGCGCGCAGACCCATAGGCCAGTCAGATTGGGTGGGTACCAGGTTAGATGGAACCTAAGGGCGTTCGGTCGCAGGAAATTTCAGAGGGCAGCTGGTCACGCGGTCAATCGCGGGCTAGCAAGCGAAATCGTGTCAAAAGTGGCACCTTAACGTCCCTTTAGCGTGCAAAAAAGCGGCGAAAATTGACACCCACGTAGAACGATTATTTCGCTTCACATCGAACGAATCAGCAGGGCTTTTGGGCGAGCAATTCGTTTGAGTTCACATTCGTGATGGCACGGCGAGAACGTTCGAGAATTTGTTCCAGAATGCCGGGAATTTCGAAAACGGCCCGGTTGTTGATCGCAGCAGCGTTGGCGCGGTAGCGCTCGAGCGCGGCGGGCTCGATCAAGCGAGCGACGGCTTCGTCGATTTTGCGGAAGTTTCGGAGCACGATGCCGACCTGCTTTTCGACAATCCATTCGGCGTTGTAGCGTTCCTGCGGCAGGGTCCACGCGTTACATTCGACGATCACCGGCAGCTTCATCGCCAGCGCTTCGCTGACGCTGCCCGGACCGGGTTTGCCGATGAAAAAATCGGCGATCTGCATATATTCGTTCACACGGGTCGTGAAGCCCTCGATGAATCGCGGCAACCGCGACTTCTGCGCACGCAGCCCGGCTGCGATTTTTTCGTTTTTTCCGCAGATGTAAATCAGCTGAACATCACGGCGCGACCGCTCGATTCGCTCGGCGATCTCGAGCATCACTTTCGAGCCGTAGCCACCGAACAACACGAGACCGATCGGAAGATCGGGCCGGAGGCCGAGCCTCTGGCGCTCGGCGACGCGGTCGACGGCCGGCGTATCGTAAAACTTCGGATTTAAGATCATTCCGGAAGCGCGAAAAATTCGATCATCAGGATGGCCCATTGACCGGGCTTGTTCGACGGCGCGGTCGCTGCCGCAGATGAAATACTGCTTTTGGCGCTCGATCCAGAAATGAGGCGGATAGTCGGCGATGTCGGTGAGGACCGTTACGAACGGCCGCTCGGGTAACGCGCGCGCGTAACTATCGCAAAGCGTCGCATTGAAGTGCGGGATGAAAGACACGACCATATCGGGCTGCGTTTCTTTCCAGTGCGCTTCCAGCAGGCGAACGCCGGGTTCGTGGTACAGCCGTATTACAAATTGGAGAACCTTTAGCAAGTGCGCGCTGCCGAGCGTCCAACCGTTGCGCAGCATTGCGTTGTAGAACTCCTGAATCCGAATGCGACCGTATT